>Ga0066905_100000663_pt1 | contig 10273 bp, 7 predicted proteins | sample PanSoiMetaPlot36_FD_67483 | JGI IMG/M metagenome (GOLD analysis project Ga0066905, IMG submission 67483) | Tropical forest soil microbial communities from Panama analyzed to predict greenhouse gas emissions - Panama Soil Plot 36 (version 2) | ecosystem: Environmental > Terrestrial > Soil >... | reverse complement strand
GTAGCCTCCGAACCACGACTTGCCATCCTGGGCGGGGCCGGTCTGATCGATCGGCGTGGAGATCACGACGAACTTCCAGGGCGTCCCGGCATTCTGGGCGTCGAGGAGAGTCTGCTTGGCCCAGGCCAACTGCGTCGTCCCCAGCATGGCGCGATTGGGATTGAGCCGACGGTCGGAGGTCACGTCGTCGGCTCCTCCGGGGGTTCCGAGGCGCGCATCGCGATAGGTCCGATCGTCGAGCTGGATGTAGATCGCGTTCTTCCCCTCTTGCTGGGCAAAGTGCTGGAGCGGTGTCCCGTTGCTGCGCGGATCGCCGGGCGCCACGACCACCGGGCCGGTGGAATTCAGATTCGCGTCGAGACCCGCGCGCGTCGGGTGATAGTCGAAGAACGCTTTCTGCACCGTCTTGAAGGCATTGGTCTGATTGTCGAACGCGCCCGTGGTGTTGACGTCGAAGCCTTGCCCCGGGGTGACCCGTGCTCCGGCCGCCAGTGGCGCGCCGCCGGACTGCAGCGATGCATTGCCGAGCTCGTGGTTGTCCAGCACGGTATAGCTTCCGGCCGCCGCCAGCAGGTTCTGCAAGCCCTGCTGCCCGGCCGTCTGGTTCGCGCTACCGTTGGCGGTGTTCACGCCCTGCACGTTCTCTCGGTACTTCCTCTGATAGTCGGCCAATCCCTGGGCAATGGTCGCCGCGTTGCTGGTGCTGGTCAGAACGGTGACCGCCGGCGAACCCGTACTCGCCGTCTCGTACATCGTGTCGCCCAAAAACGTGAAGAAGGTGACGTGTTGTGACTGCGGCTGGGTTCCGGTGCCAAAGCCGTTCACGAGGGTGTACGGGCGAAACCGGCCGTCGGCATCGCCGCTGAACCCGAAGCGAACCTCCGTCGCTTGGCTGGCCGGAGCTGGGGTGCTGAAAGATCCAACCGGGCTCGTGGTCGTGCCGTCCGTGAAGCGGTAGTAGTACTGGGTGTTGGGTGTCAGGCTGGTCGCGTTCAGCTTGAGCGTGAAATCCGCGGCGGCATTGGTGGTACCGGCGAAGGTCTTGACACCGGTGGCGAAGGTTGGATCTGTCGACACCTGCGCGGTCAGCGCGCTCGTGAGGCCACCATTGTCGGCCCGGGTCCACAGGATCGCGTCCGAGCTGGACATGTCACCAGCGGCGACACCATTGTAGATGACGGAGGCGGTAGCCGGTGTGCCCACCAGACCCGCGAGGAGAGAGATCACGACCCAGAAGGGCGTGCGCTGGTAAGCAGGCTTCTGCATAGGTATGGTCTCCTCTTCGTAGAGGGCCTCGACGCGGCTTGTTGCGCATTGATTCGCAGGCAAGCTACCCGGTGGGACTTTGAAGGTGTGTGAAGAGGCTGCAACGTTTTCATAACGCCCGAGGGCGAAGGCTGATCAAGACGGGCGCACGTTGATGGCCGGTACCTGCGGAGCCGGCATCGTGCAACCTACCATGCAGACCGAAGTTGAAGCACCACCGAGCCGGAATCGGTTTCCCCGGTCCGGCACGGAGTTCAAGCAGCTGTGGCCGTCAATATCCGCTTCGACCTACCGCTATCAGACTCTCCGCTTGATCGGCTGGCCGCTTTAACGGATCGCCAGCCAGCAGCTCGATATGCCGGGCGTCAAACCGCTTCGTGGTCGCGCACGAGTGACTGGCCACGCGCCCTTCGGGACCCTGGGGCAGGACGGAAGGTCGCTTCGGTCTCTTTCTCTCCGCCACTCGTTGAAGCAAGGGCGGCGGCCCACGCTTTGAGCTCAGGTGTAATCGATGTGAATCTGACTTGTATCTCGCCGGACGCTTCGGCCACCGGCTCAACGACCTTACCGTAGATCTCGCCCGCCGGGTTACCATGCGAAGTTGCGGTGACGGTGATTCTCAGGTTGCTCAAGACCGCCAGCGGCAGCGCCGACCGGATGCTGGCTTCGAGATCGGTCAACGCCCTCACGTGACCGTCATGCACGGTACGCCCGACGAATTTCTCCTCGAGCACGGTGAACTGAACGGGGAGCGGGGGCGCGAGCGGCCGAAGGGGCTTTGTCTTCGGGGACAGCCACAAGTCGAAAGGCTCGCCGATTCCGCCAATCTCGTACAAGAAGAGGCGGCGCGACGCTCCCTTGGGTTCCACCTCGAACTGCCCATCAATCCGTAGGGTCGCCGTGATCTTTTCGAGAGTGTCCTCGGACACGAGCACCTGTCCACCGATCGTGAACGATTCGATGCGCCCGACCAGGTTTACGCTGGTGCCGACCGCCGTGTACTTCGTGCGGCGCACGGAGCCGATGTTCCCCACGATCATGCGGCCCGTGTGGATCCCGATGCCCATCTCGAGCTCGGGCGCACCCTTCTCAATGAGACGCCGATTCACGTCTGCCATGGCGAGCTGCATGGCCAGTCCACACGCCACCGCCTTCTCGGCGTGCTCCGCGCAGGCCACCGGCGCGCCAAAGATCACCACGATGGCATCACCCATGATCTCGTCGATGGTGCCCTGGTAGCGGCCAATGACATCCACCATCGCCTCGAGATAGAGATTGAGAACCTCGAGCGCTTCGTGTGGGGTGAGCCGGGCAACCATGGCGGTGAACCCGCGCAGGTCGGACATCAGGATGGTCGCCTCCCGCTCCTCTCCGCCGAGATCAAGGGCCTCCGGCGAGCGCAGAAGGCTTTCGGCTACTTCCTCCGACACATAGCGGCCGAATGCGCGACGAACGAGCTCGTGTGCGCGAGCGAGCTCCGCGCTTTGGCGCTGCAGCGCGGTCGTCGCCTCGTCCACCTTTTCGTTGATCACGCGATTGCGCTTGATGAGCCCGGCCATCACCATGCCGAACAGGGAGGTCACGGCCAAACCTCCCACCAAGGTCATCGTGGCGACCGCATAGTCAGGACCGTTCCCGTACTGCTTCGTCACTCCCCAGACGATCTCCAAGTCAGCGCCACCCGTGGTGGCCCGGGTACTGAGCCTCTCCGCGAAGTTCTTCCCTGGCCGGGCCGGGATGATCGGCCGCATCTCCGATTGCCCCATGAACTTGCCGTTCAAGATGAGAGAGAAACCCACTGGCGTGGGTATCCCACGCAGGGCATCCTTCAGAGTCGCGTATTCCAGCTTGCCAACGAGCACCGTGGGGACCTTGACCCTGGTCAGCGCCAGCAGCACCGGCGAGACGAGCCTTCCCTCTGCCTCATTGACGGGAGGGCCGAGCACGAACTGATTCGGTCGCTCCTCGGCGAGCGCGATCAGCGGCGCCAATCGAGAATATCCGGCCGCCGCGTCGCTCTCCAGGAGCGGGAAATTCCCCGAGGAGATGACCAGCATCCACCCGCCCTTGCTATCTCGCTCCAGCATCGCCGCCGCGCCGAGGAGGACGGTGGTGGCGCGCGATTCCATGCCGTCGAAGGCATTGAGAAACTCCTTGGCTTCGGTCTTGCGAGAGGTCTCCACCAAGGCTGCCAGGCCGGAGAGCGGCGCATAGCTCTCGTCCACCCAGTCGAGGAGCATGCCGGAGAATCGCTGGGCGTCGGATTCTGCGCGCGCGATCCACTGGCGCTGGGCCGTCCGATAGAGCGTGTAGCTCGTCGACAGCGACGCGGCGACGCCGGCCGCCACCACCATGATCAGGAGCCACGTGTACCATCTCGTCCGCTGCGTGGATCCTTCGTCGCGTCGCGCCCGACTTCGAGTCATCTCGTCACTCTGTCGTGCTGAAGATGGGGCGGAAACCGGGAGGAGCCAGGCTCGAGCCCACGTCGAACCGGTTCACGTTGTTGTGATCGACGAGCAACACGGGGGCGCTCACGTGGGTGAGGTGATCTCGCTTTTCCAGGATGCGCACGGCGAGGTCGATCGAGAGCTTCGCCTGAACCGCCGGCTGGTCACTGGGGGCGACGACGATGGTGCCGCGCTGGATGCCGCGATAGACCCCGGGGCTGAAGTAGTAGGAGATCACCTTGGTGCGTAGGGAGAGGTCCCGCTCGCGCAGCACTTGCACCGCAGCTTCCGCGGTGACGGCCGTGCCGACGATGTAGTCAAGACCCCGGTGCCGGTCGAGCGTGGCATTGAGCAGTCTCGTCTGCTCCGCGATCCCGGTGTCGCCGAAGCTCGTGTCGACGATGACAATTCTCGTACCCCTCAGCGCGTCTCGAAGGCCCTGATCGCCTGCCGCTACCCAGCCTGCTCCCCTCGGCCCCGGGAACCATGCAATGCGGACGGCCTTTCCCTCCGCGTCGGTCAGTTGCCTGAGGAATTGTCCGGCGGCGAACCCCAAGTCGTAGAAATCCGCGGCGGCCCGCGCGGCGATGGCTCTGGAGGTCACCCCGTTGATGAGATCGATGACGGGAATGCCCCGGGCGGCGTACGAAGCAATGAGATCGTTCAGGCCATCCGCGGAAATTGCCCCTAGGATCAGACCGTTGGCCCCACCCTTGATGCAGTCAACGATCTGTCGCTTCTGCGTCTCCACGTTTCCATAGCCCCCGGCCTCGAAGACATTCAACCGCACCCCGACACGCCTTGACTCCTGGATCAGCGCGGAGTTGACGGCGAGCCAGTAGTCATCCTTGAGATGAGGAATCGCCGCGCACACTTTCCACATCTTCGTCGCGTGCGCCAATGGCACATACTCTCGCCGAACATGCTGGCGTTGCTGATTGAACGGCGGCTCCCAGACGTCGACTGGGAAAGGCTTCCCTTCGTCGGCGGCCCGGACTGGGGTGGCCGTCCACAGGACAGCGAAGAGAACCACGGCCGCGACGGGAGACAGAGACATAGAGCTGGGTATGCGGATGCGGTTTAGCAGGCGACAGGGAAGTTCGTGTCGAACTTTCTGCTGATCTTCATCGCCTTCTCGGCAGTGAAGCCACCGGTGGCAGGGAGCTCGGGATCGCTCTGGAGTAGCGGCCCTGTCCACCTGGCAGTCGAGGCCGAAGGCCCTTGATCGGCAGCAGCTGCTCAGCCGTCACAATGCCGGACTCCACTAGCGAAGCTCTTACGGCCATGATGCCGCCTCCATGCTGTGGGTTAGTAAAGCTCGTCGCGCCTGGCTATGCGTGGCGGACATGCGGGAGACAACGACAGGTGCTGCTCGACGCAGTTAGTCCACACTTGTGTCTTGAGACGCACTCGGTTCGGAGGGGGCTGCTGGTTCGTTGCTTTTCTTAGCGAACCGTGCTGAAGATCCCCGCGTCTCTTGTCAGATGTGACCTTTCTACACACACTCGGCGACATATCGGCGCCTGGGAGGGTGAAGATTGCCAATCCCGTGGCCGCATATCGGAACAACCTATGGCGGTGAGTGAAATATTACGATCAGGTCGAGAGTCGGGAGCATCGGTGAAGGCCACGGAAGCCGGTGGGAACTTGATGGCCGCGATGAGGATGTATAGAGGATGGGGCGGGGGATTCTCCGTGACCCAAGGCAGTGGCCGAAGTGCAGGGCTGTTGGTAGCGCCAGAGGGGATATCAGCGTCTCGCGCCTGAGGGGATCCTCACCCTGGGTGAACACGGTGACAACGAGTGATCAACCATAGTGTCGTCGCCTATCGGCTCGTGTGGGTGCTTGCAGCTGGAGGAATCGCTCTGTTCGGAACGAACCTGGGTTGGACTCAGGACCACGAGGCAGGAGCGGGAAAGGTGGTGCCGCTGCGGGCCCCAGATGAGAGGACGATCCCGAACGGACCACTCGGCGCCGCAATCCGATATGGCAAGGAGGTCCTGACCGAGACGCGGACATACGCCAAAGGATACATTGGGAATGGGCTCAATTGCTCCAGTTGCCACCTGGCGGCGGGCCGGAAGGCATACGCCTCACCGTGGATCGGAGTCTGGGGAGCGTTTCCCGAGTATCGAAGCCGCAATGGTAAGGTCAATGCGCTTCAGGATCGCGTCAACGACTGCTTTGAGCGGTCCATGAACGGCAAGCCGTTGCCGTATGACAGCGACGAGATGCGGGGCATCCTCGCCTACATCTGGTGGCTGTCGAAGGACGTGCCGACGGGCGCCACGGTCAGAGGCCGGGGCTTCGCGCGCGTTCAGATTAGCCGGCCTCCGGATCCGGCGCGAGGCGAGAAGGTCTACGCCACAAAGTGTGCGGTGTGTCACGGCGCCGATGGCCAAGGGCGTGAGGGACCGAACGGCGAGTATCTCTTCCCGGCACTTTGGGCCCGCGATCATTCAACATCGGGGCCGGCATGGCTCGGCTGGGCAACGCGGCGGGCTTCGTGAAGACGAACATGCCCCAGGGTCAAGAGAACACGTTGAGCAACAGCGATGCGATCGATGTGGCGGCATACTTCACGCAGCAGCCTCGTCCGGACTTTGCCGCAAAATCTCGGGACTCGCCGAAGGGCGATAAGCCGGCTGATGCTCCGTATTAGGGCCCTTCGCAGGGATAATCGCTTCAAGATGATCGTTCCCTCCTCGAGGACTTGATAGGCATGGCCAGGTACGGCAGGTGGTCGCGGTCACCAACTGAAGAGTGAGGATTACTGTGCGGGCGACCAACGCACCGGCAAGCAGTTCCCAGCCCTAACGTCGACGACCGCCGAACTCATCCGCATGGAGCATCACGAAATCCCGGACGCTCATCGCCGGTCGTCCGGTCACGCGCTCGACGCCATCGGCCAGCCGGTCGTACAGACCTGCGCGGTGCAACTCGGCCATCGTCACCAGGTGCCGGTTCACGTGCTCCGGCAACCCAACCTTTCTCAGCTCTCGTTCCCAATCCTCGTGGGGGATGTCCGAGTACGTGATCTCGCGATTCAGGGCGTCCGAGTACTCCCGGGCGACTCCTTGCATGTCCTGCGACCGCGGGCCGGTAAGTTCGTATATCCGGCCTAGGTGCGGCCCGGGGTCGGCGAGGATGGTAGCAACTACCCGAGCGACATCAGCCGCGGCGACCGGAGAGGTTTTGCCCCGTCCGAATGGGAGCTCGATGCGGCTTCGGTCGCGGACGGTCGGAGCGACGAAGCGAAGGAAGAAACCCTCCAGGAAGACGGTTGGCCGGATAGTCACGACCGGCAGGCCGGACCATGCGAGCGCCTGCTCGCTGAGCCAGTGCTGGCGCTGCTGAGGGCTGGAGGTGGTGTTCTGAATGCTCATTTGGGAGACGGTCATCTGGGACATGTTGACCAGGGCGGTCACCCCAACCTCCCGGGCGACCGCGGCCATGGTCATGGTTGCCTCCAGATACCCGGCGGACACGGACATGCTGAAGTACACCCGGCGGCAGCCCTTGACGATCCGATAGACGTCGGCCGGTTCGAGCAGGTCTCCGGCCACCACCTCGGCGCCAGCGGCTCGCAGGGCGGCCGCTCGTTCGTCCTCGCGGTGGACCATGGCGCGGACCGTAAGCCCGCGATCGAGGAGCAGGCGGGTTACCGTTCGCCCGATGCCCCCGAGTTGACCGGCTGCCCCGGTGACGAGGATGGGTCCGCGATCGGCCATGCGACTTTCCTCCCTTTCGCCGAACTCTTAGCATCCAAACGTTCTGGGTCTGAGCCGCCCCGATTATGCGCTCCTCGCACAGAGTGCGACGTCGGTCCAGGACGCGGCGCTCTTTGCAGAGATGCTGTCGCCCCCGAACGATGGACGCTATCCCTCTTTGAGAAGTATGGGCTACGGCGTCTCGGTTATCTTCCGCAGTAGACTTGGGTGAGGATTCAAGAAGGATGCGGTCTGGGGAGTTCTTATCTTATCGAGTTGCAACGCAGGGTAGCATGGCAAACGTAGTGAAGCAGGTACCCTTCGCGGAAGTAGAGACCCGCTGGATCGCAGCCGGGGGAAAGGATACTCGCGGAATACTCAAGGCTTTTGAAGATTTGGTTGAAAGATGGAGCGAAGAGAATGTGACTGCGAGTCAAGTAGCCGAGTTTCGCTACATTGGTGGCATTCCGACGGAGAAGTGGGCAGTGATTACAGGCGGGACCTATCGAATAGGCGATTCTGTTGGAAAAGCTCGGGCATTCGAATGGCAGGCCAACTGGTCGTTGATCACGGTCCGCGACCCCGAGAATGGGCAGCGCGTGATACTGGATGGAAACAACCGAGCTGAACGGCTTGAATTGGGTCGCCGGGTGGGCAGTGTTCATGGAGACACGAAGATAGCCGTTATTACAGGAGAGTTGGTCCAACCAATTCGATTTATTGCGAAGGCAATTGCACCATTGTGGCATCTGTGAGCATCTGACTGTCAGCGTGCATAAATGCTCAACGCTTCGGAAGGCAACGCGAGCCGAGAGGAGTCTAGTGGCATGCTAACCGGCAAGCCCTCGATTTGAACGAGCGAAACATCATTCGCGCGACCGTAGGTCCCATGTTTTAGTCGCGATGTGGCGAGCATGGTTTGCTACCGAGGATCATGCGAGACCGCTAGCGAAAAAGCGGGCGTAACCAACCCCTGGCTAAAATCTTTCACATCCTGGCGATCCGAGCGGCCGCCTCAGGGCTGATCGCGTACCGTTGTACCGCTTTGTCGGAGATTCGCGCTGCGCTACCAGGATTTGCTAACAGGCGAGCGAGCAACACAAGGACGGGCACCGCGGAGAGTGGATCATGACACACTGGCGTCAGCCCTTCATGAGCCCCCCGATACATGCCGCTCCCTGCGATGGCGCGCCCGACCTCGCGAAGCACCGCGGCACGGCCGCTTGCGGCGGCGGCGAGTAGCCCGAGCACGGTCTGCCGAGTTCGTACGCCCGATCTCGTCTCTACCAACTCGAGGTGTTCCCCGATGGAGAGTCGCACGAGCAGGTCGGGAAGGTTGACCCCGCTAAAGAAGGCGTTCATTGGCTCGACGAGGCGCGGGTTGGCGTCGATGTAGGCCGGCTGGCCCTCGGGACTCAGCAGGTAGTCGATGTTCAGGCTTCCCTGCCACGCGAGCGAGGCTCCCAGCGCTTCCACGTGCGCCCGAACTTGCGGTCGGCGCACGCCTTCCCGCACGGTGAGCCCGCCACGCGCGCCTTGGCTGACTGAGCGGTAGGTGTGGAAGGCGACCAGGCGACCGCGATCCAGCACCGCCTGAGCCGCCTCGAGCGCGCCGGGTGCGGGTTCCTGCACGAGGAGTTCCGTGTCCCCATCGGGAAGGCCGCGGGCGCTGAGCGCTGTCAAGACCGCCGAGAGGTCTCCTGGTGTCTCGATGCGCCAGACCCCGCTCGTCGCCGTCCCGATGGCCGTCTTCACGTAATAGGGGTAGGGGCGGGGTATCTCAAGCTCTGCCCTGGATCGAACCATCCGCGTTGGCGGCGCGGGTAGACCGAGTTCGACAAGAAGCCGGGCGAAGCTCACCTTGCTCAGCAGGGTCGAGACCGCGGTAAAGGAGGAGACCGCGAGCCCTACCCTCGCGGGGATGGCGTCTCGTACCTTTGCGAACAGTAGCACCTGCTCGTGTACGGGTAGCAACACGTCATGGCCGCCGCGCTGCAGCACGCCCAGTACGAAGGCGAGATAGGCGTCGGGATCGCTTCCGAATCGAGGTGAGCGATGCACCCGCTTCACGTATCGTGAGAAGCGATCGAGGCACAGTGGATCGGGGTCACAAACTTCGATCTCGTGGCCGGCCAGACCCAGCGCCCAGACGGATTCCCGCGAGGACAGGCTTGTTCCCTCGGTCAAGAGCACCCGCAGGTGTCGAGCCGAACCTGACGTCACCACGACTGCAGCACCCTACCATGCCGTCGCCTGGAAGTAGTTGTGGCCCCCGCAATGCGTCTAGATCAATCTTTGATATCCGTGATTGCGGGCCTCAGATTTGAATCCGCGACGGGCCAGCGTCTGAGTTCGAGGCGAAGCCATCGCCGCCGGATGGCGCTCATGTGGCCTTCGCTCCGCGTGCCGAGTGGAGCGTCATTCTCCACGCTCCCCGTTGGTTCGCCACACACATGTCACCCGCCGGACATCTCAGCGACACAAATTTCCTCCATGGTCCCAGGTGCTCGGCCTAGGCTCGGAGGTCGTCGCCGGAGGGTCCGGCAGCTGGAATGGTCAAACAGGCGAATCCCTTGGTTCGACGGGTACCCAGCTATGGCGTCGGCAGGGGAGATGTCAGGGAGCGTGCCGGTGGATCACCACGCGGTCAGAGCAGGACAAGATGCCGAGGATCTCGTCGGCGTGCTGTTCGATGAAGGTCGGTGCCGATGCCCCACGTGCTGCTCGTGAAGTGCGCGTCACGAATTCACAACTTCACCAGTTCACTTCTTCACCAGCGGGCAGGCCGGATCGGGCGGGCCAAATGCCCGTTCGCCCGGAATCGTGGTGAGTATCTTGTAGTAGTC
>Ga0066905_100000661_pt1 | contig 10279 bp, 6 predicted proteins | sample PanSoiMetaPlot36_FD_67483 | JGI IMG/M metagenome (GOLD analysis project Ga0066905, IMG submission 67483) | Tropical forest soil microbial communities from Panama analyzed to predict greenhouse gas emissions - Panama Soil Plot 36 (version 2) | ecosystem: Environmental > Terrestrial > Soil >... | reverse complement strand
GGCCCCACGCGACCTCGGTCCCGAGGCACACGGCCCGGAAGCCGGAGATCAGCCCGGTCAGCGGGTTCAGGTTCAATAGCGTGTGCAGGGCGCTGTCCGCTTCAGTCGGCGGCTGCATGTACACAGTCGGCGTGGCGAACATCCAGAACTGCACCAGGAACGGGATGACGTACCGGAAGTCGCGGTACTTCACGTTCAAGGCGGCCAGCAGCGTGCCAAACCCAAGGCCGGCGATCGCGATGAACAGGAACACGACCGGGGCCAGAAGAATAGACCACCCCGGGGCGACGCCATACGCGGCCATGAGGACGAGCAACAGGCCGCAGGCGATGAGGAAGTCAACGGCCGCGGCCCCGACCGCCGCGAACGGCACCGCCAGACGGGGGAAGTAGATCTTGGTGATCAGCCGCTCGCTGGCGACCACGCTGTTCCCGGCCGCGGCCAACGAGGCGGAGAAGAACATCCACGGGAGCAGGCCGGCGAACGCGAACAACGGGTACGGCACACCCCCGCTCGGGAGCCCGGCCAGCCGGCCGAAGAAGACCGTGAACACGGCCATCATGAGGACCGGCTGGAGGACGGCCCAGGCCACGCCCAGGACGGTCTGCTTGTACCGAATCTTGACATCGCGCCAGACCAGGAAGAACAGGAGCTCCCGGTAGCGCCACAGCTCGCGGACGTTGACCAGGTGCCAGCCAGACGGCGGGCGAATGATCGTCTCCGGCGGGCCGACCGGTTCCGGGGCCCGGGCAACCTCGACCGCGGCCTCGTCGCGCGCCTCGGCCATCCGCCCGGGCCCGAGCAATACTCCGTTCAACATTTCCGCCATTCTCCGGTAACCCCCAGCGGTCCATTGTCTGTGTGGCCACATTCGAACCCGTGACGACTAGGCTCGAGCAGCGCCGACAGATACCTCACAGATGGTGGCAGGAATCGAGTGAGTCGCGGTATCAGCATTCGAATCGACAACCGGGGTCACCGTCGGGGCCAACCGCTCGGGCTCGACCTCCGGCTCGCCCGGCAGCCCGAGCAATCCGCGCGACACACCGAACGGCAGGCCAAGGACGTGGAACAAGGTGCTGACCAGCAGTCGGGCGTCCATCCACGCGGTGCCGGTCGCGACATAGCAGAGGTCGTACCGCAGCTTCCGGCGCACGCTCTCCAGGTCCGTGTCAGGTGGGAGCTGTACTTGCGCGAGCCCGGTCAGCCCGGGGCGGACGGCCAGCCGGTCGCGGTAGCGCGGGAGGAGCACTTCCAGCTTGGCCACGATCTCCGGCCGCTCCGGCCGGGGGCCGACCAGGCTCATCTCCCCGCGCAGGATGTTCCACAGCTGGGGCAGCTCGTCGATGTGCGTCTTGCGCAGGAGCCAACCGACCCGGGTCACTCGCGCGTCGTTCTTCTTGCACCACTGCACCCCGGACTTCTTCTCACAGTTGTGGGTCATGGAGCGGAGCTTGTAGATGACGAACGGCTTCCCGTACCGGCCGAGGCGGGTCTGTGTGTAAATGGCCGGCCCGCGGGACGTGAGCTTGACGGCCAGCATTGCCAGGCCGATTACCGGCGCGGCCAGGACAGCGAGCGCGGACCCCACGACGAGGTCCAGCGCGCGCTGGGCCCAGTCGGGACGGGGCCGAGTACCGGGCGGGCCGCCCGGGGGCATGGGCACGAGAGTTCCGGGCAGGCTCAGTGCGTCGGCGAGCAAGGGCGACATCGGGACACCTGTTTTGACAAAGAAGCGCGCGGGCCCGGACATCCGGGACCCGCTCAGGACAGGGGATAACACCGGCAGGAGGTCAGTAGCCCACGGGCGAGTGGACGCGCGCCCCGTTGAGGACGGCGCCCAGGAGGGGAATGTTCAAGGTCCGGAGCCGGGCGCAGGCGGCCTGGGCCGCCGGCATGGTGCTGACCTCGTTCATGAGCGACAGGATGGTCCCGTCCGCGTGCCGGCCAATCACCATGGCGTCCGGAAGGTCGAGCAAAGGCGGCGTGTCGATCAGAATCACCCGGAAATGCGGCTTGCACTTGCGGAGCAGCGACCCGAGCCGCAACTGCAACAAGGCCACGGCCTCGTGCGGGTGGCACTGGCCTGCCGGGATGAGTCCCACGTTTGCCAGCGGGGTCTTGCGGACCACCTGTTCGAACGGGTGTGTCTTGCGCAACACGTCCGTCAACCCCGGGGACTGAGACCGGCCGAATAGCGAATGCGCTCCCGGCTGACGGACATCCCCGTCGATCAGCAGGGTCGGATAGCCGGCCCGGCCCAGGCTCAGAGCGAGTTGGGCGGCCAGGGAAGTCTTGCCTTCACCAGCCACGGCACTGGTCACCATGACCACCTTCGGCCCGGTGTCGCCGGCCAGGGCGTTGAGCAGCAGTGTCCGGCAAGCGTCGGCCGCGTCACACAGGGCGGCCTCGTCGGGACCGGGCGGGCTGCCGGACGGGCGCGTGAGGGCGGCGAGGGCGGCGGCCGGGGCCCGGGGGATGCACCCGACCACGCCGGCGTGCAACCGGCGGTGAACCCCGTCCGGGGAATCGATCCGGCCGGCGCGCATGTCGAGGAAAGCCACACCGAGTAGCCCCGTCAGGAATCCAACAACGATCGCCCCGACCACGAACCGCACTTTACGCATCGGGTTCGGGACCTGGGTGATGACCGCTTCCTCGTGGGTCTGGGCCCGGAGCGGGCTTTCCACCCCCAGCTCCATCTCGATGACCTCCGCGCGATGCTTGGTCGCCTTGACCCGGTCTTCGACCTCTCCGGCCCGGACCGTGAGCCGGTCGAGCTCCGTGATCGCCTTGGCCTCGGCCAGCGCGTCGGCGTCCAGCCGCTTGATCTCGGCGTCGAGCGAGCCGATCTGCGCCGTCAGCCCATCGGCCTGGACCTTCAAGTCGCGCACCCGGATGCGGTATTCCTCGGCCCGGAAATCGGACCCGCGGCGGGCCTCCTCGTCCTGCTCCCGGACGACTTTGGCCCGGACCTCTTGCTCGCGGACGGCCAGGGCCGCCGTCGCGTCTTTCAGCTCGCGCTCGATCGCGTCCAGTGCCCGGTTGACGCTGCCGGGGACCAGAAGGCGCTTGTACTCGGCGACCTCGGCCTCGAGCCGGCTGATCGTGGAGCGCGTCATCGCGACGGCCGCGTCCCGCGACAGAGCCAGTTCGGTCGCTGCCTTCAGGTCGGCCGGCCGGACCGCCGGCGGCGCGGCCGGGTCGGGCGGGTTGGCGAGCAGCTCCGTCCGCGCCTGCATGAGACTCTTCTGCTGGACATCCAGCTGAAACCGCAGGGTACGGAGGTTGGCCAGCTGGGTCAGGCTGTTCTGGTATCGCAGGCGGACGGTGGCCGCGTCCGGGGCATTGAGAGTGCCGGCCTTCTCGGTCACGGCGGCCCGGGCCGCGTCCAGCTTGCCTTGGTCCTCGGCCAGGAGCTGGCGGAGCCAGGCCAGGGTCGCCGACTTTTCGGTTACGTCCCGGTTGGCCCCCTCCTTGAGGTAAGCCTCCCGGATGGCGTTCAAAACGACGATCTGCTCGTCCGGCGAGTCCCCCCGCAGGCTTACCCGCATGATTTCCGGCGAGGCACCGAAGTCGACCAGCAGGTCCCGCTCGAGCGAGCCGGCCGGATCGGTGGAATCCCGGAACATCGACAGATCTGAGACTCCCGGGCGCTCGAGTGCGGCATGGAGCACGCGGCGATTGCGAACCAGGGCGGACTGGCGGCGCTGGTAGTTGGTTACGTCCCCGCGGCCGTCCTTGTCGTACGGAACTCCCGGCCGGTCGGCCGGGATGTACACCTGCGTCCGCACGGTGTAGGTGGAGCTGATGAGCTGGTCGGCCGCGAAACCGGCGATGATCGCGCCGAGCACGGCCAGGCCGAGGGCCGCGGCCCACCGGCGGCGGAGCGCTCGCAACACCTTGGCCGGGGTATACTCGATCCCGCTGTCCGTTCTGGCCACCAGTTCGTCTGGGGGGCCGGGCGGCAAGATCGGGTCGGGGCCGGCGGTCAGGTTGCGGCCGTTGGCCGCCGCGGGTACCAACGCCTCGGAGGACGGCGACGGTTGCTCGGAGATTGGCTTCATTTGCGGGGGGTGTCGGGGGAGTGGCGCGGACTCCGTCCTTGTGGGTCACGGAAACCCGTGGTTGCCGCGTCTTCGGGTTGAGGCTTCCGGCCTGTAACCGCCCCCAGGAGAGTCGGGCGGGTGCAGCGAGTACGACCGGGCGCCAAAGCGCTGAGGCGGGACGCCCGGTACGGAAGTGACTCGGTGTGGAGCAAACTGTGGGCCAAGGCCCGATCGGGAATGATCCGCGCCCGCACTCGGATGAGCCAGTTCTTCAAGCCACTGCGACTTAGGTCGCTCGGACGATCAATGCCGATGGATGAAATTTCGCCAAAACGATTGACGTCGGTTTACAGCGCCGGCGGGCCTGTAAATGCCGGCTTACAGCGCATCCCTCATTCGTAGCGGGTCGCCGCCGCACCAGACGAGCCACGGCCGGGACAGCCTGTTCCTCCTATGCCGAGATGAAGTCATGTCTGGCGCGCTTTTGATTGTGGTCTGACCTGAAAACCAAGTAAAGGATTTCGTCAACACAACAATTCCGGCCGAATCGTTGAAACGTGCTTGACACTTCGCGCCAGGCCCTTACATTCAAACTTTGCATTCGCAACGCCCGATCCGTCACAGACCACTTTCGGATCAGCACCCAGGCCCGGTGTGGCCTGCTGCGCGCATTTTGCGAAGGAGAACTCTACCCGACAAACCGTCGACACCCTCCACTACCGCTCTCCCCCTAGTTCAGCACCCCCAGATACGCCCAGGGATCGCTCATGCTGACTTCGATGACGTTACTTGTTTCCCGTCACGCCCAGGTGACGCGGTCGATCCAACACGCGCACGACGCCTGCGACCTCCTCCGCCTGGAGATTTGTGGCCCGATCGAGAAAGCCTCGTCGCGCCTGCAGCGCGACGACCTCGTCTTGATCCTGATCCACATGACCCCGGACCTTGGGGTCGAGTCCGTGCGCCGCTTCCTGCGCGAGGCGACCGCCTGCCGGCGGGCGACAACGGCCTTGCTCTGCAACGACGAGTCGGGCGCCGAGGCCGGACGGGTCCTTCTTCGCGAAGGAGCGGCCGACCTTCTCTGCTTGCCGGCCGATACCGAAAAGCTAATCCGGTTGATGAACGAGGCCAGCCGCCGCGGCGAGCCCACGGCCCGGCACCGAGCGGCGGAACTGGCCGCGGAGCAACCGCGAGCGGCCGAGCCGGAGACCGCGGTCACGGGGGCCGAATACCTCGCCCAGATCCGCCGCGTCGCCGCCCAGGACACGACCATTCTCCTGACCGGCGAGACCGGGACCGGCAAGACGGTCCTGGCCCGGCAGATCCACGACGTGTCCCCGCGGAAGGACCGGCCGTTCCTCGTGGTCGACTGCGGGGCCCTGTCGGCCACCCTGATCGAGAGCGAGATGTTTGGCCATGTCCGCGGCGCGTTCACCGGCGCGGACCGGGACCGCGTCGGCAAATTCGCCGCCGCCGGCGACGGCACCCTGGTCCTCGATGAGATCAACTCCCTGCCCCTGGCCCTCCAGGCCAAGCTGCTGCGGGCCGTCGAGGAGCGTGTGTTCGAGCCGCTCGGGGCCAATCAGCCGCAGCCACTACGCGCCCGGATCATCGCCATCAGCAACGTCCCGCTGGACCAGGAAGTGGCCAAGGAGCGGTTCCGGGCCGACCTGTATTACCGGCTCAACGTGTTCGGCTTCCGGCTTCCGCCCCTGCGCGAGCGCTGGGCCGACGTCCTGCCCCTGGCGCGGAAATTCCTGGCCGAGCACCCGGTGGCGCGCGAGCACGGGATCGTCGGCATTGCCCCAGCTGCCCTGCGGGCGCTGGAGACCTACGCCTGGCCGGGCAACATCCGCGAGCTGCGCAATGTCATCGAGCGCGTGGCCGCGCTGTGCACCCGGCCGGTCGTGTCCGTGGCCGATTTGCCCGACGGGGTCCGCAACCCGGCGGTGCCGGCCGCTCCGCTCCCCGCTTCGGTTCCCATAGCAGCCCCGGCCGAGCCGGTCGCCGGCGGACCAGACGGCGAGGTCTGGCGGATTTGCGAGGCGTTACGCAAGCACGGGAACAACCGGCTGCGGGCCGCGGCCGAGCTCGGCATGAGCCGGGTGTCCCTGTACAAGAAGCTGCACAAGTATGGGCTGTTCGAGGAGAAGGCCCGGACCGCCGGATGAACCGACCCGATTTCGACCGATGCGATTGAGCCGGGGACCGACATCCGGTCCCCGGCTTCTATCTCAAGAACCGGCCCCGCCGCCCCGGCCACTCGGCCGCGATGTGTCGTACGGTGGTCCGAGCGGCCATGCGCGGCCGGAATGGGCCTACACATCGCCGGAGCCCCTCCTCCAGGTCCACCGCGGGCATGAAACCCAGTTCGGTCCTGGCACGCGACACATGCGCCAGCGGTGGCGGCGGGGCCGTCGAGCACGGCCCGGCAAGCAGCGGCGCAAGCGCAGTGCCCAGGAGGGCGTTGAGTCGGGCGACCACGTCCGCGGCCTGCACCGCGTGTCCGGCGGCAATGTTGTAAGCCCGGCCGTCCGCCCGGTCCGAGTCCGCGGCGAGAAGGCAGCCACGGACCGCGTCTTCGACGTACAGCAGATCCTGCGCGTGGAGCTCGTGGTCGTACAGAACCGGACGGGTCCCCGCCAATAGAGCGTCCAGAATGCGGCGGACGTTCGGTCCGGTGGCGCGCGGCCCCTGTCGGGGCCCGTACACGTTGAAGAGCCGGACGCGGACCAGTCCGAGCCCGTAGGACCGCGCGAACGACACGGCCTCCAACTCGGCCATCAGCGCGTCCTTGGCCGTCGGCGTGCATGGAGCCGGGGCCGTCTCCTCCGTGACCGGTCCGCCGTCGCCGCGGCCATACACATCCGCCCCGCACGCCAGGATCACTTTCCGGCAACCCGCGTCCCGCGCGGCCAGAAGCAGGTGCCACGTGCCGACCGCCCCGGCGCCGGGAGCGGCCAACGGGCCAATCTGCGCCGGGCCCCAGGGCATGGCGAAGTGGTACGCCCGGTCCACGCCAGCCAGGGCCCGCCGCGCCAGCGCGTGCGACCACAGGTCCCCCGGGATCACTTCCACACGCGATCCGAGGCCCTGCAGATTGTCCGGCGTGCCGTGGGAGAAGTTGTCCACCACCCGGACCGTGTCCCCACGGGCGACGAGAGCCTCGGCGAGATGCGAACCCAAGAACCCGGCACCGCCCGCGATCAAACTAACGGCCATGATGACTCCGGTGGGCGAAGTACGAGGCGCCCCGTCAACCGCTCGCGGCGGCCATTGCCGGTCGGCCGACCGGCTCGACCATCCACCCCTCAACCTCCGCCGACACCGCTTGCTGCAGGAATGTCACCGCGACCACGAGCCGGAGTTGGTTGCCGTGCCGGACCAGCGTCCCTTGAAGGCCCTGGAACGGCCCCGCGATGATCTCCACCGGCTGCCCGGGGACCAGGGCGTCGGCCCGGTCCACGGGGACTTCGGCCGACAGCATCCGGTCCACCCGGCGCAAGTCGTTCAACAACCGCTTCTGGTCCGGCACGTCCAGCATCCGGCTGATCAGGTTCGACTCCAGGGCGGCCACACGAGCCTGATCGTCACCGTACATGAACACGTAACCGGGGAAGAGAGGCAGGTGCGAGGTGAACTTCCGGCCCTTGTTCGTCCAGGTGTGCCGGTGAAGAGGGACGTAATGGGCGACGGCCCGGCCGCGGAGGTGACGCGCCAGCGCCTTCTCCCCCTTGGCCTTGGTGTAGACCGCCCACCACCGGCCGGGGCGGTCGGCCAGGAGGGTCGGTTCGGTGAGCAGGTTGTCGGGATACGCGCTGGGTTCGGGCGGAAGCAGGGGCATGGGCCTCAATGCCGGGGTAGGTTAGCGGAGCCGTCCCCCCGTAACGAGTCGTACGGGGTGCGTGCTCCGGGGCTCCTACCCATGGCAACCTCAGTGCCAATCCCCGGTGCGGAGGGGGGATTTGTCACCCCCGGCCGGAAACCCGCGGATTTATCAGGCAACGGCCCGCACAGGGTGAGGTCGTCGCCGGGCCGGTTGACAACACTCCGGGTCGGGACTGTAAAGCGATGTTAAGCCGGTTGACAGGACACGTCTCGGTCGCGATGAAAGGATTCCGTCGGTCGCCGGAATAACCTGGTTGGCGATGTGGGCCACGATCCCCGGGTTGGGGCCTACCCTGTTGAACCCCCGCGGCCGGCGGGCTAGACTTTCCACACGTCCCCAGATTCGGACTCACACCATGAGCCGTCTCGCCCGCGCCCTGTTGGCTGCCCTGTTGCTCGGCCTCCCGGCTGCGGCGATCGCCGGGGTCGGGATCCTCGCCCTCACCACTCTGCGCACAGGTTGGAACCTGCCCGAGGCGGCGGCGCAGCCAGCCGACCCGAAGGCCCGGACCACCAACGAGCAGCCCGAACCCCTCTGGGGCAACAAGTTCTTCAGCGGCAAGGACACACTCCCGCCCCCAGTCATCCTCCACGACTTCGGGACCGTCCCCAAGGGGACCGAGCGGACCTACCGGTTCCGCATGGCCAACATCTACGCCATTCCCATGCGCGTCCACGAGCCGCGGACCCTTTGCCGGTGGGTGTCGGTGACCGAGTACACAGTGCTCATGGACCCGCTCGAGACCGGGTACATTGAGGTCAAGCTCGACACGACCGGCATCGAGGGGAACAAGGAGGTGGAGTTCGAAGTCCTGTTCGAGGGACGCGAGAAAGAATCGGGCAAGGTGTTCAAATCGCCTGCCAAGCTGGTGATCCGGGCCAACAGTCGGCCGGACATTGCCTTCGAGCCAGGGACGGTCACGTTCGGCACCGTTGGGGCCGGGCAGAAGGCAGAGCAGACGATGCAAGTGACCTACTCCGGCAAGCAGGGCGACTGGGCGATCGCCGGCGCCGAGTGCCGCCAGGAACTGTTCGCGGTGTCGGTCGAGAGGGTGCCCGGGGCCGCGAACGCGTACAAGGTGACCGCCGCCATCAAGGGCAAGGCCCCGGCCGGCGAGTTCAACGAGTCGATCGTCCTGAAGACGAATGACCCGACCGCCCCGACCCTCACGCTGACCGCGACGGGGGCGGTGCAGGCTCCGCTGACTCTGGTCGGCCTCGGCCCGACGAACAAGCTCCGGCTACCCCCCGTTGCGGTTGGCAAGGAGCAGAAGCAAATGGTGACCGTGCTGGCCGAGAAGGCGTTCAAGGTGACGGAGGTGGAGGGCCAGGGGGATGGGCTCAGCGTGACCGTGCTCCCGGCGCCGCGGAACAAGTCGCAGGGACTGCCGATCGTCTTCGCCCCGGAGAAGGTGGGCCCGGTGCGGAAGGTACTCACCATCAAGACCGACACCGGGGAATCGGTCACGCTGATCGTCGAGGCGACGGCGATTGAGAAATGAACGCATCAGGTCAACGGCCGGATTGCCGAAGTCTCACGATTTCGGCTACCACCTCCTCCGCGAGCCGAATAAAAGACCAAACAGGGCGCCGACGAAGCTCTCCGGCTCATCGGGTTCGCGCCGCCCGTACATCAATGCGTACGCCTCGGCCGACGGGCCACTGTCCGGTCTCGACTTGCGGCCGCCGCCGGCGCGCACCCAAGCCAGGATTCGGGCCAGCTCGTCGGCGTCGAACCAGACGCCGTGCTCCTTGCAGCTGTCAATGATCACCCCGCTGTCGGGCCCGTAGTTGCGGCGATTCATCAACTCCTCGCACACCGGGCACGGCCGGTAGAACGACGTCGGCCGGTCCTCGGGAACGACGGAACCCGCCCGCAAACCCACCTTGGCCGCGACCCGCTGCGGCTTCTCCGGGAGCGTGCCGGCGGGCAATTCGTCGTGCCGGGCTTGCTCGATCTGCTGGCGGAACGCCTCGTGCCCCATCCAGAACCCCGCACACTGGCCGCACTCGAGGACCGTCACCTCCTCCGGGCCGAGCCGGCGGCTGACCAGGATCTGGCCGTCCTGGCAGGCCGGGCATTCCAGCTCGGTGTCCGTGCCGGCGTCGAGCTCGGGGACCAGGCCGGTGCCGCAGTGGTGGCAGAACCGGGCCCCGTCGCCGACCCGGGCCAGGCAGTGCGGACAGACAGTGTTCAGGTCGCGCTCGTGCAGGGTGAATTCGGAGGAGCAATACGGGCACCGGGGGTCCCCCTCGGACCGGGCCGCCCCGCACGACGAGCAGCGAACAATGCGGGCGTCGTGCCCCTCCGGCCGGAGGACCTCGACGAGGTGTCCGCAGTG
>Ga0066905_100000660_pt1 | contig 10285 bp, 6 predicted proteins | sample PanSoiMetaPlot36_FD_67483 | JGI IMG/M metagenome (GOLD analysis project Ga0066905, IMG submission 67483) | Tropical forest soil microbial communities from Panama analyzed to predict greenhouse gas emissions - Panama Soil Plot 36 (version 2) | ecosystem: Environmental > Terrestrial > Soil >... | reverse complement strand
CCGAAGACAGCTGCGAAGAAGACGGCACACATCCCCAAACACAGCCCGGCAGAGATGAACACGTGCCGCGTCTGGTCCCGCAGGATGATCGACAGGCCCATGATCACCAGGAGCATCCCGACGATCGGCCGCGTCAGCCGCATGTGGAACGTGACCGCCAGGGTGTTCATCCGCCCGACGTCGGTCCGCTGCATGAGTTCGTAAAGCGTCGCCGTGGACGCGAACGTCTGCGTCTTCTGGCCCTGGGTGGCCTTGTCGAACGTCGCCTCCCGGACGTGCAGAAAGAACCGGCCGGGGTCGATCATCTCGATCACCTTCGGGTCGTAGGTCCCCTTGGGCAGCTCGGCCGGCGTCGTCCCGGTCATGAGCCAGCCGCCGGACAGGTTGACGCCCTCTTCCGGCGGGATGTACTGGGCCCGTTCCGCCCAGAGGTGCTTCATCTCCGAGCCCGGTCCGACCGGCAGGGTGACGTAGAAGTTGTCCACCGTCCGGTCGCGTCGCGACGCCTTCTGCCCGTCGATGTGGACCTTGTTTGGGTCGAACGACCCCTGGACGTACAGCTCCTTCGTCCCCTCCGTGTCGTCCCGGTCGGTCACCAGGGCCGGGGCGATCCGCGGGATGACGAACTCCTGGTTGAGCACCCCGACCAGCAGCATGAGCGCCGCCCCGGCCAGGATCGGCCGCAGAAACCGGTGCGTGGACACCCCCGCGGACAGCATCGGGATCAGCTCGTTGTTCCGCTGCGACCAGGCCACGGTGAACATGGCGGCCAACAGCGACAGTGCCTCGCACAGCCGGTCGTAGTACTGGACCGACCGGTACCCGTAGTAAGTCAGGATGTGCTGGGCGATCTCGATCGCCGGCCGCTTGGCCCCGAAGAAATCATCGATGTTGGTGAACAGGTCAACGATGACGTACAGGCTGAGGGTGCTGACCAGGCAAATGACGTACGCCCGGACGAACGAGGAGAACAGCATCCGGTCGAGGATGGTCACAGGCGTCAGAGGTCAGAGGTCAGAGGTCCGAGGTCAGAAGCGGGCCGAGTCACTGCTGACCTCTGGCCTCGGACCTCTGACCTCTGACCCGGGGCTTGTACAGGTAAAGATACTCGTAGATGTAATCGTTGGCCGTGGTCGCCTTGCGGTCGCCGTAACCGTTGGCCCGGAGTTCGCGCATCGCGTCGGCCACGGACCACCCCTCATACTCCATCCGATAGACGGCCGTCAAGGCGCCGGTCCGGTGCAGCCCGGCCATGCAGTGGATCAGGATCGGGTAGTTGCCCTGGTCGTCGCACAGCTTGAGGAAGTCGTCAATGACCGGCGGCCGGTGGTCCGGACTCGCCTCGTTCCGCGGCAGAAGGCCGTGGTCGCCGCGCCAGCTCAGGAAGACGAACTTCGCCCCGGCGTCGGCACACACCCGGCTCTCGGGAATGTGCGGCTTGTCCCAGTACCCCTCGGACAAGAGCGGGTCCGGGTACTCGTCCTGCAGGTTGACGACAAGCTTGATCTGGTGCTCGCGGATCTTCTTGCGGAACGCGTCCGCGGACATCTGCCCGCACCGGTAGAACTTCCCCGGCGTCACCTCGCGGAACCGCTTCTCCGTGTCGTACACCATCCGGTAGCGCAGAACCGGGATACCGATGATGGCGAGTGCCACGCCCGTCGCGATCGCCCATCGCACCCGGTTACTCATCGCGCCGGTCCCAAGCCCCTGGAAGGTCTCAGACATTATTCGCGACGAGTGCCGTCCCGGGAATGGGGCTGTTGGGTCCCGGATCGCTCTTCCGCGTTTCACCCGCCCCCGCTATATCCGTAATTTCCAATTGCCACAACCGGAGGGGGCTATCCGTGAGGGCCGTTCGCGTTCTGTTGGGTCTGCTCATCGCCGCGGCCATCCCGGGCGTGCCGGTCGGGTACGCGTGCCACCGGCAGACGGCGTGGCGGCACTTCCACGTGGTCGAGGACGCCCGGTTGTACCGCAGCGGGCAACTCTCGCCCAGTGCGCTGGACCGGGCCGTGTACGAGTATGGAATTCGGACCGTCGTCTCGTTGAGGTGCCTGGCCCGGCCGGGGGATGTTCGCCTCGAGAACGACGAGGAAGCCTGGTGTGCGGATCACGGCGTCCGCTACTTGCGGCTGAACCCGGCGGGCTGGGAGTCGCCGCGGGGCCAGGCCAACCTCGAGCTGTTCCTCCGCACCGTGGACGACCCGGCCCGCCGTCCCGTCCTCGTCCACTGTTTCGCCGGGCTTCACCGAACCGGCGTCTACTGTGCCGTCTTCCGCATGGAGCGCGACGGCTGGACCAATGACGAGGCGATCGCCGAGATGTACTCTGCCGGACGCTTCCACGAGGACCCGGCCGCCCTCGACTTCCTTCGCCAGTACACCCCCCACCGGTAGCAGCCTCACTCCTTCCCGGCTTCCAGGTCCACCTGGACGGCCTGTAGCACCTCGTTCGTCTCGTCGTTCTGCACGAACGCGACCAGCTTCAGGTTCTTCATCGCCATCGGCCGGACCGAGAACGTGAAGTCCGCCCCCTGCTTCTTCATCTCGCCGACGACGTCGTCGAGCGCCTTGTTGTTGGCCCCCCGGACATCGTCCAGCTTGGCCGTGACCGTTTGCTCGGCACTCGCCTTGGTGAGCGGGAACCCCTTCGGCCCGCCGGGCATGGCGCGGACGACCGAGTGATGGTACCGCACCCCGTTGCCGCCCGCGTACCGTACCCGCTCCTCGGCCAGGGCGAACCGCAGCGACACCTTCTCTCCGGGCTTTTCCAGGTCACTCACCGTCGCCTTGGCCGTGACCTCGTCCCCCTTGAGGGCAGCGGTCAGCGCCAGCTTGACGGGGGCCGGTTTCTCCAGCAGGTCCTCGATCGTCTCGCGGTAGGTCTGGTACTTGAGCCGGGCCCCGCGGGCCGGGCCGCCGCCCGACGTGTCCGCCTTGCCGCTGATGAAGATCTGCGGGGTCGCCTTGTCGTCATCCTTCTTGTTGTAGAAGTCCATCCGGGCCGCCCCGTCCTTGCTGACCAGCGGGTCCGGGCCGGGGATGTGGGCGTGGTACTGAAGCAGCACCACCTCCGCCGGCTTGTAGGACCGTCCCAGGGCGTCGAACGCCAGGTCCACGGCCACGCACGGGTCGCACTCGGCGCCCGTGAACAGCTCCACCAACACGGCCCGATCGCCCTTCCCCTTGCGACCCTTGAACTCCTCCGGCTTGAACGGCGGGTTGGTCTTCACGTACTCCGCGTAGTCCCGCGGCTCCAGCTTGGCGACCCGGCCCTCGACTTCCTTGGCGTCGACGTCGCGTTTTGCCTTCCGCAGGACGCGGGCCAGCGTGTCGAGCGTCTGGAGCTGCGTGGCGATGTCGTCCGTGCGTCCGAGTAGCCGCTCCCCCTGCCGGGCCTGCTCAACGGCGATGGCCGCGAACGGCTCCTGCTCGGCCAGCAGGTCCGCCAGCCGGAAGGCGACGGTCCGCTGCCAGCGCGGGCCGTACGGCTCGGCCTGCTTGGCCGCCTTGTCCGCGTAGGCCCGCACGTCCTCGGGCTTCAGCTTCTTCTCCGCCGCCTTGCCGATGACCGGAAACAGGGCGTTGAAGAAGTCCGCTGGCGTGTCGGCCGTGTCGAGCACCTCGCGGTTGACCGCGAACTGGTCCTTGAACGTCTTGAGCGCCGACGGCAACAGGTCGACCAGAAGGATATCTCCGCCGAGATCGAGGCTCCCCTTGATCCGGTTGCCCGACACCTTGCCGTCGAACGTCCAGGTGTTCGGCCCGAATTTCAGGGCGAACTTGACCAGGTCCTTATTCACCGTCAGGTCGATGGTCGGCTCCGCCTTGAGGCCAAGGTTGCTGTCGAGGAAGTCGGCCACCCACTTCCCCTCGGACTCACTGAACATCATGAGGAGCGACAGGTTCTGCTGGCCGCCCCGCGTCTGGACCGGGAACGTGGCCCGCCAGATGCCGGCCGGCGGGTCGGCCGCCCGGGCAGACTGGGCGGCGAAGAAGAGGACGAACCCCGCGAGGGCGGGCGCGCGGAATGGGGACATGGATCGGGTTATCCTTTCGTGGGCGGTCATCCCGGGGGCGGGGGACTTGGCTCGAACGCGTCGCGAAGGCGGGCGCGGTTACGATACGTCTTCCGGACAGCGGCCGCAACCTGCTCCACGTCCGCCTCCCCCAGCCCCAGCACCGGATGGTGCAGCCCGACCACGGTCCGGCCGGCGGTTTCCGCGTGCGGTAGCTGGCCGGCGGCTCTGTAACGACCGGCCGCCCGGCCCACGTACAAGGCCCGGAACCCGGGGTCGAATGCCACGCCCTCGGCCCGGACTGCCTTGACGAACAGGTCGCGCGACAGGCCGAAGGACTCCTCGTCGAAGGAGAACCCGAGCTTGTAGTACGCCGGCCGGCTGTCCGGCACGCGGTTGGTAAATGGCCGCAGGCCCGGAACGTCACGAAGCGAGTGCAGCAGTTTCTGAGTTCGCGCGGCCCGATGCGCCGTCCGCCCCGCCAGGTCGTTGAGCTGGGCGACCGCGACCGCTGCCTGGAGTTCGCTCATCGGCCCCCACTGCTGTATCCCGCGGGACAAGATCAGGCGAGCCCGCTGGTGGATGTCTGGCCGATTCGTCAGGATCGCCCCGCCCCGCCCGGCGGTCACCAGCTTCGACCCGCCGAAGCTCAATACGCCGACGTCGCCCCACGATCCGGCCGGCTTGCCCGCGACAGTTGCCCCGGTCGCCTGGGCCGCGTCCTCCAGTACCGGCACCCCGTGCCGGCCGGCGATGCCGACGACTTCCGGCATGGGCACGAGTCCGCCGTGCAGGTGCGTCGCGATGACCGCCCGCGTCGCGGGGGTGATCGCGGCCTCCAGACCAGTCGGGTCGAGACTGGCATTGTCCGGTGCAACGTCCACGAGGACCGGCTGGGCTCCAATCGCGTGAATCGACAGGAAGCTCGCCTCGAAGTCGTAAGCACCGAGGATCACCTCATCCCGGGGCCCCACACCAAGAGCCCGCAGGGCAATCTCGACGGACAGCGTCCCGCTCGCGCAGGTCACCGCGTGGGCGACGCCGTGGATCTCCGCCAGCTTCGCCTCGAGGGCCGGGACGTTCGGTCCGAGGTACTGGCCCCACGACCCGCTGCCGTACGCGGTCCGCAGCGCCTCGAGGACGCCGGCGTCCGGCAGCGGCCACATCGGCGGCCCGCCGGGACGGACGGGGTGCCCACCGAGTAGGGCGGGGGTGTCATCGTGCATGGTCAGGCCTACTTGGTCCCCGGGCGGCCGAACCGGTAGATCCCCCGCCCGGAGGCGGTGTACGACATGAAGTACACATCCCCGGCGTCGTCCTCGCCGAACGACATGACCGGCACCCCCTTGTCCGGGATCGGCCGGTTGGCGACGACGCGTTTCAGCTTGTCGTCATACCTGAGCGCCCAGAGCTTGTTGGTCACGTAGTCGGCGTAAAGGTAATACCCCTCCAGCTCCGGCAGGCGCGTCCCGCGGTACACGTGCCCGCCGGTGATCGACTTGCCGACGTCGTGGTGGTACTCCCAGATCGGCTCGATGTACTCCGGCCGCGGGCCAGTTCCCTTCTGCCCGAACGGGTGTAGCCCCTCCCGCCGGTTCCACCCATAGTTCCCGCCAGGGACCAGGTGGTCGATCTCCTCCCACAGGTTCTGCCCGACGTCCCCGCACCAGAGTACGCCGGTCTTGCGGTCGAACGCGATTCGCCACGGGTTCCTGAGGCCGTAGGCAAAGATCTCCGGCTTCGCCCCCTGCTTGCCGACGAACGGATTATCCTTCGGGATCGCGTAGCCTTTCCCCTCGTCCTTGTGGTCCACGTCGATTCGCAGCACCTTGCCCAGAAGCGAATCTAGCTTCTGCCCGTTATCGAACGGGTCGTTCGCCGCCCCGCCGTCCCCGAGGACGACGTACATAAACCCGTCCGGCCCGAACGTGATCGTCCCGCCCGCGTGGTTCCAGAACGGCCGGGTGATGCGGAAGATCTCCTCCTCGCTCGCCGGGTCGGCCCGGTCCGGGTCGTCCTTGCTCACCCGGAACCGGCTGATGATCGTGGTCAGCCGCTTCGGGTTGTAGAGCGCGAAGAACTGGCCGTTCTCCTTGAACTTCGGGTGGAAGGCCAATCCCAGGAAGCCCTCTTCATTCTCATTGTCCGCGTACCGCACCTTCTTCTGGAGGTCGAGAAACACTTTGGACTTGGTCGCCTTCTGGTCGTTCGGGAACACGTGGATCGTCCCCGTCTGGGTGGGGACAAACACGCGGTTCGACCCGTCCCCGGCGTGTGTGAGCAGAATCGGCCGGAGCTGGGTGAGCTTGCCGTTCACCTCTTTTTCCCACCCGGTCCATTCGAGGTCCGGGAACGCGACCTGCGGTTCGAGCGCGAGCGGCGTCTCGTCCACCTCGGCCCCCGGCACCTGCGCCGGCAAGGCAGTGAGCGTCCCGGCCTTCGTGTCCGGGACCAGGATCCGCCGGCCTTTTGAGTCGTAGCAAATGTCGCCAGCCGACTGGAACCCCTCGGCCAGGAGGACCGGGCTCATCCCCGGCCGGGGGATCACCCAGACCTTGCCGTTCTTTGCGTCGCTCACATACAGCCGGCCGTGCGGGTCGAAGGTCAGCCCCTCCCCGCCGCCGAACCCGTCGGCGAGCTTTTCCGACTTCCCGTCCCCGATTGCGATCCGGTGCAATTCACCCGTCGAAAAGTCAACGAACAACAGGTGCACCTGGCTGTCGTGCAACAGTCCAGCCGGCGACTTTAGGGCCGGGGCCTTCTTCGCATCGGCGACGAGCGTGACCTTCCCCTTGGGGTCGACGCGGAACACCGCCCCGCCAGAACTCGTCCGGTCGCCCGAGTCGCTGACGTAGAGCATGCCGTACTCATCGACGGCGATGTCGGTCAGGAATACCGGTGGGAGTGGGAAGGCCTTTTCCTCCGCCAGGACGGTGACCTTCCCCTTCCGGTCGATGCGGACGACGCGTTTCTTGTCCGTGACGAACAGGAACTCGCGGAACGCGACCATTCCCTTGGGGTCGTCCAGATTGGTGGCGAACGGGACAGCCTTGTCGCCCTGGACAACCATGACGGCCCCGTCGCCGTCCTTGTCGAAGTCGCCGATGGCCGTCACATAGATCCGACCGTCGAGCCCCACCGCGGCGGACTGCGGGTTCTTAAGCCCGGAAACGAGCGGTTTGGGCGGCTCGGCTACCGCCGGGTCGGCAACGGAAAGCGTGACGACGAACAACCAGAAGGAGCGGTTCAAAGAGTCTCTCCGCGGCGAATTGGAAAGGGACGTTACGCCCGCGGAGATGTGATATGTGCGCGGCCCCGTAGGGCGAGCGGGGCGCTCTCCGGCATCCGCTCGTCAACAACTCGCCTAGTCCCCTGACCCCACCTCCGTATCCGCGCTCTCCAGCACCAGGCTCGCCTCGGCGTCCCGGTGGCCGCGGAGCGCCGCGAGGAGCGCCGAGCCCCGCCGGCGGATGGCCTCGTCATCCCTCCCGTCTGCCGCATCGCGCCGAAATTGCTCTACGTCGCCCAGCAGAGCGGACACCTCGTCGCGGAGCCGCTCGTCCTGGCGCGCCAACGACATGCGGTGCGCCTTGTCCGCCTCGTCGAGGAGGCCGCCCGAGCGGTCCAGTTCGCGGCCGTGCTCATGAAGCCCCTGCTCGATGCCGCGCAACGCGTCAACGAGCTTCCCGTGGTCGAGCGGGTGGACGGCGAGGAGGTCCGACAACTCGTCCAGCTCCAGTGCGGTCGGCCGGTCGGTGGTGGCGTTCACGGGGTCCCTCCAGTTGCGGGCGACGAGACGCGTGACCGGAAGCAAATGCGATGCCCCGCGAAGTGCGAGGTTTATGCCCGGCAGCAAGCCCCCGCGCTCCGCACTGCCTTCAGCGGACCTGTCGGCAGTGGAATGATCGAGTCGATTGCGTCGATGCCGCCGGGCGAGCCAATGCGGCGACCGCCGCTGCGATGTGGCAGGGTGGTGACGGAACATCGCAAGACGATACGAAGTGAGAACTTACACGGAATCGTCACCGGGGTTCTGCCAACCCCATCGGTCCCGGGACAGGGCGGTTTTTTCACTTAAGTTGCAACTGCGGATTAGCTTGCGTCAAGATGACAGGTGTCGCGCGCGTGAGTTTGGCAGAACCCCGGTGACGATTCTGCCGAGATGATTGTTTGCCAAGGACTTGCGAACGTCACCACCCTTCTGCCAATTGCTCTGCCAACCCCCTGCCAATGTCACGAAGGGACCCCCGGGGTCGCCAACAGCGACGTCAGTGTGGCGATTTCCGCGGGCTTCACCAGGTGGTGATCGAAGCCGGCTTGCCGGGCCCGGTGGCGGTCCTCGTCCTGGCCATAGCCGCTAACGGCGACCAGCACCGGACCATTTCCCCCCGCTCGGTCCCGCAGTCGGCGGGCGACCTCGAACCCGTCCATTCCCGGCAGCCCGAGGTCCAGGACCACCGCGTCCGGCCGGAACGTGGCCGCCGCCGCCAGGGCGGTCGGGCCGTCGTGGGCGAGTTTCACCTGGTGACCTTCCAGTTCCAGCAGGGTCGCGAGCGTGTCGGCCGTGTCCGCGTTGTCGTCCACGACCAGGACCCGAAGGTGCTGCGGCGGCCGGGACACCCGCGCGTCCGCTCTGGCCGGGGACGGCGACTCGACCGATTCCAGAGCCGGCAGGCGGACCACGAACTCACTCCCCCGGCCGGGCCCGTCGCTCGTCGCCTTGACGTTGCCACCGTGCATCTCGACGAGGCGCTTGACCAGCGTCAGCCCAACGCCGAGGCCGCCCTGGGAGCGGTCGATCGAATGCTCCACCTGGATGAACAGGTCGAACACGGCCGACAGCATATCCGCCGGGATGCCGACGCCGGAGTCTTTCACCGCCAGTACGGCCTCATTCCTTTCCCGCCGGGCGGTGAGCCAGACGCGGCCGCTCTCCTCGGTGTACTTGGCCGCATTAATCAGCAGGTTGGTCAATACCTGGGCCAGCCGGGCCGCATCCCCGTTGACCCGGATCGGGTCGTCCGGGACCGACACGGCCAGCTCGTGCCCTTTCGCCTCGATAAACGGCCGGCTGGCCTCGACCGCCTGCAACACCACCGGCCCCAGGTCGATCGGCTGGCGGCGCAGCTCGATCTTGCCGCGGGTGATCCGGGAGACGTCGAGCAGGTCGTCCACCAGCCGCGAGAGCTGCCGCATCTGCCGGTCGATGACGTCGCGGGCCCACGCCAGGTCCTGTGGGATCTCTCCGCGAAGCTTCATCACCTCGACTGCGTTCCGGATCGGGGCGAGTGGGTTGCGCAGCTCATGGGCGAGCATGGACAGGAACTCGTTCTTCTGCCGGTCGGCCTGCTGCACTTCCCGATAGAGCCGGGCGTTGTCCAGGGCGATCGCAGCCCGCGACGCCAGGGCCTCGGCCGTCGCCCGGTCCACCGGCCCGACCTCACGCCGGGACGCCTCCCGCGACAGGGCCAGGACGGCCACCGTCCGGCCCCGCGTCCGCAGGGGCAGCGCGAACACCAGGGGCGATTCCCGGTCGGGCTTCCGGAGCAACGTCTGCTCGATGGATTTCGACATTGACTCCGGCAGGCGGTCCCGGCCGGGGATGTCGGAGACGCGGACCGCGTCGCCGTCGGCCTCGGCGAGGGTCACGCCGGTCGCCCCGATCGGCGGCTCCGTCAGGACCAAGGCGGCCGCGTCGGCCAGGAACGGGACGGAAACGCGGGCCACGTCCCGGGCCGTCACCAGCACGTCCAGCGACTGCCCGAGCACGCCGGCCGCCCCGGCCAGGAAGGCCAGCCGGCGGTTGGCCTCCTCCGCGGCCGCCCGCTTGGTCCGCTCCTCGGCCAGGGCGACGCGCTCTTCGGCCTGGCGGCGGACCTGTTCGGTCATCCGGAACAAATCGACGAACACCCGGACCTTGGCCCGCAGGATTTCCGGCACCACCGGGGCCAGGATGTAGTCCACGGCCCCCTGGGCATACCCCTCGGCCTGGCGGACCTCGTCCCCGAACGCGGTGATGAAGATGATGGGGGTGTGGGCGGACTTCCTCCGCCGGCGGATCATGGCCGCCGTCTCGAATCCGTCCAGGCCGGGCATCTGCACGTCGAGGAGGATGACGGCGAACTCGTGCCTCAAGACCTCGCGCAGGGCCTCCTCGCCGGACCGGGCGACGACCAGGTTCTGTCCCAGGTCCTCCAGAATGGTGCGGTAAACGAGGACCTTTTCGGGCAAGTCGTCCACGATTAGGATGTTCGTCTTGTCGGG
>Ga0066905_100000659_pt1 | contig 10293 bp, 12 predicted proteins | sample PanSoiMetaPlot36_FD_67483 | JGI IMG/M metagenome (GOLD analysis project Ga0066905, IMG submission 67483) | Tropical forest soil microbial communities from Panama analyzed to predict greenhouse gas emissions - Panama Soil Plot 36 (version 2) | ecosystem: Environmental > Terrestrial > Soil >... | reverse complement strand
CGAAGGCGGGGCGACAACGGCTGTGGCCGCAGCAGGATCGTCTGGATCGCTTCCGTCATCCGGTCGTCGCGCACATGCAGGGCCTGCGTGACGAGAGCCTCGCCGCGCTCGTCGAGCATCCGGATCCCGACCGCGTCGAGCCCCAGCAGCTCGGTGAAGGTTCGCACGAGCGTCTCGAGCGTCGTCTCGAGCGAGAGGCTCTGCGCGAACGTGCGTGAGATCTCGTAGAGGGAGCGAAGCGTCCGCGACGTCTGCTGCTCGGCCTCGAGCGCCTCTCGACGCTCGGCGTCGCGTTGCTTCAGCTGCTCGTGCAGGCGCGCATTCTGGACCGCGACGGCGAGCTGCGCGGCGAGCGCAGTCACGAGAGCGAGCTCGTCCTGTGTCAGCGTCCTCCCGCTCGGAAGGTAGAGGGCGAGCAGCCCGATCAGGTCTTCGCGGACGCGAAGCGGGAGCCCGACCGCCGACTCGATGCCCGTCTCGGTCAGCTGCTCGCGGACCGAAGCCAGGCGCAGGTCGCTGCCTGCATCGTCGATCAGTATCGCCTCGTGTCCTCGCAGCGAGCCTCTGGCGAGCTCGATCAGGCGCTCGGCCACTCGTGCGTGCGGCCCTACCAGGCCGCGCCCGGCAGCCTCGAGCAATCGATCCTCATCGGGCTCGAGCAGGTAGACGGCGAGCCGTTCTGCGCCGAACAGCTCGGCGACCCGGTCGATCGCAGTCTCGAGCGTGTGGGCCAGCGAGAGCTGGGCGATTGCCTGGCCGACGACGGCGATGAGCGCCCGGCTCCGCTCGAGCTCAACCGCTTGCCCGTGTGCCTGCTCGCTCGAGCGGAGAGCATGGGCCGCCCGGGCAGAGAACGTCGTTAGTGCGTCGAGCACCTCGTCGGAGGGAACGAGCGGCTCTTCGAACCGGAGCTGCAGAGCACCCAGGGGCGGCTCGCCGAGCATCAGCACCCACGAGCCCGACGTAACCGTGAGGGGCGTCCGCGCCGCCAGCGCCTCGACGACGTCGCGTTCATCGACTTCGTCGCCGCGGAAGGCACCGGCGACATAGGGCTCGAGGTCGTCGCCGAGCCGCCAGACGACTGCGCGGTCGGCACCGCTCCCTTGCGCCGCCACCCGTGCGATCTCCTCGGCGGTGCGGTACTCGTCCAGACCTGTGGCGAGCGCATCGCCGCCGAGGCGCAGCAGATCGCGGCCCGTGAGCGCCGGAGTACCCTTGCCGTTTCCGTCGAGTTCCGAGAGCGCGAGGGCGGCGTGCTCTGCCGCCAGTCGCGCAAGAGCTTCTTCCTCGGCAGTCAGGGGCTGCACGTGCCGGAAGACCTCGAGCCGCCCGAGAACGTGGTCCCCGAGTGCGATCGGCACGGCGAACGCAACCTCGAAGCCGAGCCGGCGCCCCGTCGCAAGCAAAGCGTCGGCGTCGGCAAGAGGGGCTGCACGCGAGCCCTGCAACTCGGCTGCAACGGAGGTCGACGAAGCCGAGACCGCACGGGCCTCGAGCCAATCGCCGCTTTCGCCCACGACCCGGACCACGGCGACCTCAGCTCCGACGGCCGCGACCGTCGCTCCGGCGATCGCCTCCAGCGCGTCGTCGAGAGAGTCGCCGGCGGTCAGCCGCCTGAGAGCGCCCGCGAGCGCTTCAAGCGCCGCGGCGCCGTCGCTCACCCCCGTCGTTTGACCCGGGTCGATGGTCATCGCCCCCCACCCCAAAGTATGTCGAGAGGCGGGGAGAGCCGCCGAATCCTGCCGGTCGGGCCACTACACTTCTGCGGATGGCGGAGCCCGCGAGGAAGACGCCGCCGGACGTTCCCGTCTACGACCCGGGAGTCGTCCGCAAGGAATATCGACGCCAGCGGGCGCGGCGTGAGGCTCGGCTGCGGCGCACTCGCGCGCGTCGCGCGGCCAACATTCGCTTCTGGCTGATCGTGTTCGCCCTGCTGGCGCTCAGCGTCTATCTGAGCATCGCCATGTGGCATCAGGTGCAGAGGCTGTTTGGGCTCTAGAGTCTCAAGGATGCCTCTGCCGAGGCGCGGGCGAAGGGTTGCCACGGCGCAAGCTGCCAGGACTCGCAACCGCACATCGCACATGGTGGGAGCTCCTTGCAAACCGTGATTGCGTACCCGCAGTCCACGCAGTGGAACTCGCCTTTCACATGATCCCCGGCGGCGGACAGCTCGCTTGTGTCGTCGCGGCCGGCAGCGATGGTCGGACCTTTGCGGGGCGCGCTCATTCCAACCCTTCGATCGGCAACACCGGAATCAAACCACGAAGATGCACATACTTCCAGCATGGCGAGTGAGGAACCCCTTCCTCCCGGCGGCGTAAGTCGCCGGCCCGCGGACCGGATTCCCGCGATGGCGGGCGGCGCAACTGCGGTCGGCGAGCGAGCGACCTGGATTTCCGGTCTTGTCCTCAGCATCTCCGTCTTCACCGACTGGTACGCGGGCTCAGGGGCTGTGGGGCCGACGATCGCCGTGATCGGCTGGCATACCGGGACGCTCGGAAAGCTCGTCTTCTTCATCGGTCTCGCTGTGATCGCGCTCGTCGCGCTCCGCGAGGCCGGGATCGAGCTGCCGCCGACCATTCCGGAGAGCCTGGTCGTGATCGCGCTCGGGTCGCTCTCGACGATCTTCGTCCTGATTCGCTTGATCTCGATTCCGGACGAGTTCCTGCCCGCGAGCGGACGCGGGATCGGAATCTGGATCAGTCTGCTGGCCTCGCTGGCCGTAATCGGGGCAGGCTTGCTGACAGCCAGCGAAGAGCTATAGCGATCGCCACCCCGAGAACGGCGCCCCCGAGCACGTCGAGCGGGTAGTGCACGCCGACGTAGACGCGAGACCACGCAATCGCGGCGGCGAGGATGAAGAAGACAGGCGCGGCGCGAGGCGCGTGGAACGCCAGCACGGTCGCGCAGGCGAAGCTCGCGGTGGCGTGTCCTGACGGAAACGAGCCGTCGTGCGGCGCGTGAACGAGCGGACGAGGCGACGGATAGACGGAGGAGGGACGTGCCCTGTCGATCCAGTGCCTGAGCCCGTACGAGATCAGCTGCGCGGCGACGTCCGCAACTGCTACCTGCAGAAACAGATTCGGGCGGCGCCACCAAACGGCGAGCGCGGCGGCGATCACGAGCCAAACGAGTCCCTGGCCGCCGATCCAGGACAGGCCTTCGAACACCGGGTTGAGCCAGCCGACCCGATGGTGGACGATCCAGCGCTCGAGCCGGCGGTCGTAGCTCAGGCGGGAAGCAGCTGCTTGGCCTGCTCGATCAGCTGCTGCGGGTCAAACGGTTTGCCAACGAAGCCCTGCGCGCCGCGGGCGGTCGCCTGCTCGGCCGACCGCTCATTGAGCTTGCCGCTGAACATTACGACAGGGATCGCGCCGACCCCGTGCCGTTCCTGGACCCGCTGGAGCATCTCCCAGCCGTCGACCTCGGGCATCATCACGTCGAGCAGGATCAGGTCGGGCGAGACCTCCTCGAGCACATCGAGCCCTTCGTCTGCGCTGCCGGCCTCGCGCACCGCGTAGCCCTCCATCTCGAGATTGACCCGGACATACTCGCGCACCCGCTCGTCGTCATCGACGATCAGAACCAGCGGGCCTTGCTGCAGCGAACCGCCCGGGCCTGAGCGGTTGAGGAAGTTGTCGAGGTCGGGCCGGCGATACCTGCGGTGCCCGCCGGGCGTGTAGAACGCCGGCACTCGGCCGTGGTCGGACCACTTCCGAATCGTGCTCTGGGCGACGCCGAGATACTTGGCGGCCTGACCTAGAGTCAGCCAGTCGGGATCGCTGGTGGGAGCGCGTCTGCCGGGAAACTCGCGTCGGGCCATACTCGAAACCTACCCAAAGCTCACGCTTCTTAACCTCCCCCTGTAGCGGTCAGCGGCGGCAGGGTCGTGAAGGACGTCTGTACCCCGCCGGGGTGCGGGTTGTCGTGAAGCGCTTGGCCGAGTGCGACGCCGACCCCGAAGGCGACGAGGAGCGCGAGACCGAGGAGCAGCTTGCTCCGGTAGCGTCGCGGCTTCGGGCGGCGCCGCCTGGCACCTGCATGACTGTTCCGCGGCGGGGTCGCCGAGGACGTCACGGCTCGTAATCCACGGCGCCGCGCGAGTAGAGATGGAATGCCGCCTCGGTGACGGTCGCGAGCCTTCGCGGCCATCCACTCGCCGGCTGGGTCTCTTCGACGGCCTCACGACTCCAGGCGTCGGCTCCTGCGTAGGCATCGGCGAGCTGGGCGAGCGTGAAGGTCTGCCCGACGCGGCGGCGGAGCTCGGCGGTCACGGCTTCGAGCTCTTCGAGCCACGCGTCGCCACGCGGCGACTCCCGCACCTCGTGCTGGAGCCTGCGCTGACCGAGCTCCCACTCTCGCCGCGTCTGGTCGATTGCGATCGGCATCGAGGCTCCCCCTATTCCTCCATGCAGCAGCCTGAATCGGGCCAGAGCTGGTCGAGCTCGCCGAGGATGCGCTCGCCGAGGTCGTAGCCGGGACGGGCAAGCGCGAACGCGGCGTGCGCGTGGAGGCACTTGAGGCTTCCGGCACGGGTCGAGCCGCCGATTCCGCTGGGAAGCTCCGGCCGGAGCTCGCGCTGTTCGGCGTTCGCCCGGTCGAGGCTAGCCTCGAGCGCTGGGTCGTCGTCGACCGCCCGCGTCCAGCGTTCGACGCCTCCAGCCGCCTCCAGCCGCGAAATCGCAGCCACGAGCTGCGGACACGTCAGGTAGTACGTTGTCGGAAAAGGCGCGCCGGTGGCGTCACGAGGCCACTGCTCGGTGACCGCCGGACGACCCCACGGACAGCGGACGACTACACGCCGGAAGGCGCGAGGCGAGCGACCCAGCTGGCGCGCGACAACGGCTTCATCCCCCATGCCGCCTGATCGTATGCTGCGCGCGCTTCCACGCCTCGACTCCTTTGACGATAAAGAGCCGCTCGCCGGGTTTGACGAGACCGAGCTGGCGCGCCTCGCGCACGAGGGCCGAGTCGCTGGTGGTGTCGGCGAGCTTACGCTCCAGCTTCCGCTTCTCAGCCCGGAGGCTCTCGACCTGGTCGGAGCGCTCGACGAGCGTGTGCCGCGTCCCCATGTACGTGTGCAGGGGCCTGTAGTAGAGCAGCCCGACGAGGCAGAGGGCACCGACGCCGAGCCAGCGCCGGACGAGCACGCCCCGGCGAGGCCGGCGCTTGCGTCTCTTCGTCGCCGCCGGTGCCATGGCCGTCGATTTTCGGCGCCGGGACGCCGCGGTCCTGCTTGCCGTCTCTAGACCGTTTCGACCTTGATCACGTTCGTCGAGCCGGCGATGTTGACCGCCGTGCCCGCGGTGATGACGACGCGGTCGCCCGGCTCGACGACGCCCGAGTCGCGCGCCGCGGCGACGGAGCGGTCCCAGAGCTCCTCGACGTCGGCGCATTCGGGTATCCGCAACGGGATCACGCCCCACTCGATCGCCATCTGCTGCCAGGCGTATTCGTGGTGCGTGAGGCCGAGCACGGGGCGGCGCGGGCGCAGTCGGGCGACTGCTGACGCCGTCCGACCGCTGAAGGTCGGAACGAGGATCGCCGCCGCACGAAGCGTCTCCGCCAGGTCGCAAGCGCCGTTCGACATCGCTTGCCCGACGGTCGGCTCCTCTCCCGCCTCGGGTAACTGGTGCCGGTAGCCGAGACTCGGCTCGACGGCGCGGGCGATCCGCGCCATCGTCATCACCGCTTCGATCGGAAACTCGCCCACCGCCGTCTCGCCGGAGAGCATCACGGCGGAGGTGCCGTCGAGGATGGCGTTCGCGACGTCGCTCGCCTCGGCCCGAGTGGGCTCAGGCTGATGATTCATCGACTCGAGCATCTGCGTCGCGGTGATGACGGGCTTTCCGTGCTCGAGCGCACCGACGATGATCCGCTTCTGCAGCAGCGGGACGAGCTCCGGGCCGATCTCGACCCCGAGGTCGCCGCGCGCGACCATGACTGCGTCGGCGACATCGAGGATCGCCTCGAGCGAATCGACGGCCTCGGCCTTCTCGATCTTCGCGATCACGTTTGCCGTCGAGCCGGCCTGCTTGATCAAATCCTTGAGGTCACGGACATCTGCGGCGGAGCGGACGAACGAGAGGGCAACGAAGTCGACATCGAGCGCGAGCGCGAACTCGAGGTCGTCCATGTCCTTCCGCGTCAGCGATGGGATCGGGACTGGGACGCCGGGCAGGTTCACCCCCTTGTGGGCGGTCACGGTGCCCCCTGCCAGAACGGCGCACTCGGCGCGGCCGCGCTCGATGCGCTCGACGCGGAGGCGCACGAGCCCGTCGTCGATCAGCACCTCGTGGCCAGGCTGCAGGACCTCGCCGATCACCGCCGGCAGCACAGGCAGCTCGCCGTTTCGCGAGCTCTCGTCGCCGGTGACGACCACTTCCTCGCCGCGCGCGAGTGTCACTGGGCCCGGGAGGTCGCCGATCCTGAGCTTCGGGCCCTGCAGGTCGGCGATCAGCGCCAGCGGACGGCCGATCGCCTCCTGCGCCTCGCGGACGAGCCGCCCGCGCTCGGCATGCTCCTCGCGGCTGCCGTGTGAGAGGTTCAGGCGCGCGGCATCAATACCGGCCTCGACGAGCGCGCGCACCCCTTCCGCGGTGCCGGTCGCGGGTCCGATCGTGGCGACGATCTTCGTTCTCCGCGGTTGGTCTTTGACCATCGTCCTAGCCTAGTGCTCCAGGTCTTCGACGCTTCCTTCTCTATGACCTCTTCGGCCGCCGCGAGGTTGCGGATTAGCGCCGCGAGCGCGGAAACGCATCCCAGCCGGGGTAGACAGCGCGCGGGCCGAGCTCCTCCTCGATCCGCAGCAGCTGGTTGTACTTGGCGACGCGGTCGCTTCTCGCCGGCGCACCGGTCTTGATCTGGCCCGTGTTGTAGGCGACCGCGAGGTCGGCGATGGTCGCGTCCTCGGTCTCGCCCGAGCGGTGCGACATGACCGTCGTGTAGCCGCTCGCCCGAGCGAGGTCGAGCGCCTCGACGGTCTCGGTGATCGTCCCGATCTGGTTGACCTTGACGAGGATCGAGTTGGCGACCCCGCGATCGATGCCCTGCCGAAGCCGCTCCGTGTTCGTGACGAAGATGTCGTCGCCGACCAGCTGCACCCGGTCGCCGAGGTTGGCGGTCAGCCGCTCCCACCCGTCCCAGTCGTCCTCGGCCAGCGGGTCCTCGAGCGAGACGATCGGGTAGCGCTCGACGAGCTCAGCCCAGAACGGCGGCATTTCGTCGCTCCGCAGCTCGCGGCCCTCGAAGCGGTAGACGCCGTCGTGGAAGACCTCGCTCGTGGCAGGATCCAGCGCGATCGCGACGCGTTCGAGGTGGCCGGCGGCGTCGGCGGCGTCGAGGATCGCTTCGATCGCGGCCTCGCTCGAGTCGAGGTTCGGCGCGAAGCCGCCCTCGTCGCCGACGCCCGTCTCGAGCCCGCGGTCGTGAAGGATCCGCTTGAGGGAGTGGTAGACCTCCGCGCCGACCCGCAGCGCGTCGGCAAAGGAGTCGGCGCCGACGGGGACGAGCATGAACTCCTGCAGGTCGATCGAGTTGTCCGCGTGCAGCCCGCCGTTGATCACATTCAGCATCGGCACCGGCAGCGTCACCGCGGCCTCGCCGCCGAGAAGCGCGAAAACGGAGACCTCTTGATCGGCGGCGGCCGCCTTTGCGCTTGCCAGGGAGACGCCGAGGATCGCATTCGCGCCGAGCCTGCCCTTGTTCGGCGTCCCGTCGAGGCCGATCAGGGCGCGGTCGAGCCCGATTTGATCGAAGGGATCGAGGCCGAGAACGGCCTCCGCGATCTCTCCGTCGACGTTCGCCACCGCCTTCGTAACGCCCTTGCCGCCGAAGGCCTCGCCTCCGTCTCGGAGCTCGACTGCTTCGTGCACCCCCGTCGACGCCCCCGAGGGAACCGCGGCTCGGCCGAGCGCGCCCGACTCGAGGCGCACGTCGACCTGGACGGTGGGGTTGCCCCTCGAGTCGAGAATCTGGCGCCCGTGGACGCTTTCGATCGCGCTCACGCGAGCGTCTCCTTGGCACGGTCGAAGTAGCCGTCCTGCTCGTCGAGCGGCAGCTCCTCGAAGCGGCGACCCTCGCCCGCGGCAAGCCGTTCGGCTTCTTCGACCCGTGCCACGAAGCGGTCGCTGACGGTTCGCAGCGCAACCTCCGGATCGACGTTGAGACGGCGCGCAACGTTGACGGCCGAGAAGAGGACGTCGCCGACCTCACCTGCGATCGCCGGGTCGGGCTCAGTCTCGGCGGACCTTTCGCCGCGCGTCTTCAAAGCGTCCTTGAGCTCGGCGAGCTCTTCGTCGAGGTCCTGGAGTGCCCCGGCCGTGTGGGGATACTCGAAACCGGCGGCCGCCGCGCGGCGCTGGATCTTTCGCGCGTAGATCAGCGAAGGCAGGTTGCCGGGGACGTCGTGGAAGATTCCCTCCCGGCCTTCCTGTTCGTGCTTCAGGCGCTCCCAGTTCTCGCGCACGCGGCCGGCCGTGATGGCCTCGACGTCGCCGAAGACGTGCGGATGTCGGGCGACGAGCTTCGCGTGGATCCCGCGCGCCACCGTCTCGAGATTCCCCTCGCCTCTTTCCTCGAGCAGGAGCGAAAGGAAGTAGACCTGGAAGAGGAGGTCGCCAAGCTCGTCGAGCAGCTTGGCGTCGTCGTCCTGCTCGGCCGCGTCTGCGACCTCGTAGGCCTCCTCGACCGTGTGCGGGACGATCGTGCGCGCCGTCTGCTCCCGATCCCAGGGACACTCCCGCCGCAGCCGCTCCGTGAGCTGCTGGAGCTCGAGCAGCGCGTCGGAGAGACTCAAATCAGCCGGTGGTAGTCGTCGCCGAAGCTGGCGGTGCGTAGCCGACCTGGTACTTCGTCTTCTTCGCGAATTCCTTCTTGGTGTCGTTCCACCACTTCGTGAACGTGTCCTGCTTCTTCTGCTGCACCTGCTGCTGCTTGATCGCCGCCTTGACCTGGTCGAACGGGATCGTGGTCGCCTTACGCGGCTTGTTCACGGGCCCGACCGCCTGGATCACGTGCCAGCCGAACTGCGTGTGCACCGGCTTGGAGATCTCGTTCGTCTTCAAGGCAAACGCGGTCTTCTCGAAGGGCGCGACGGTCTTCAGCGGGCAGCTGACCGTCTTCTCCTTGCAAACGGTCAGGCGGCCGCCCGTCGTCTTGCTCGGATCGATCGAGTACTGGAGCGCGAGCTTCGAGAAGTCGCCGCCGGCCTTGAGCTTGTTGTAGACGAGCTGTGCCGTTGCTTGGCTCTTGACGAGGATGTGGCGGACGTCGCGGCTCTCCGGCTGCGCCGGCTGCTGGTACTGGCTCTTATGGTCGTCGTAGTACTTCTTGGCGTCGTCGTCCGAAACCTTGACGTCCTTCGTCACGTTTTCCGAGATCTTTTCGCGTATCAGCTGTGAGCGAATGCCGTCCTTGACGTCCTTGTCGGTCAAGCCCTGGGCCTTCAGCTGCTGCTGGTAGAGCTTCTCGATCTCCGCCTTCGACTTCGGCTTCTGCCCGGGCGTCGTCGAGGCGCCGAAGTACTGCTGCTTGATCTGATTCAGCCGGTCCTCGACGTCCTTGTCGCTGACCTTGATGCCCATCTCGTTCGCCTTCTGCGTGTACTCGTCGCGCTCGACCAGGAACTGGATGATCTGCGCGCGAACGGCCCCGTAGGTCGCGGTGCCCGGCTTCGGGAACGGTTTGTTCTGAGCGGCGTAGCTCCGCTTGGCCTGGTCGAGCGTCTCGTTGAAGGATTCCTTCGTGATCGTGTCGCTGCCGACGACCGCCACCGCGTCACTGGGAACCGACTTCGGCGTGTCACTGCCGCCGCAGGCCGCTGCAAATGCCGCCACCAGGGCGAGAATTGGAACCAGACGAAGAAGCTTCATAGCGTAGGAAGAGCCAAGCAGGGCCCGACGGTCAGGCTGCTTGGCGCGTTTCGAGCATAGCATCGACAAGTCGGATTGCTCCGTCGAATTCTTCGTCCCTTAACGAAACCTCCCTGCGAGCGGTGGTGTAGACCGCCCGTTCCACCCGCCCACGGAGCGCTCGCAGCTCGCCTGAGCCGAGCTCGACCGGACCCACCGTAGCCCGGCCGCCACGAAAGACGAGGTAGTCAGCCCCGAGCCGTGCGAGCTTGAGCTTCGCCTCCTGGATCACGAACAGGTTCTCGACCGGCTCCGGCAGCGGGCCGTACCGGTCTGCCGTTGCCGCTTGGAGCTCCCGCAACTCGTCATCGGAATCCGTCAGTGCCAGCCGACGGTGGAGATCGATCTTCAATGCTTCGGAGCCGATGTAGCTCGCCGGCAC
>Ga0066905_100000658_pt1 | contig 10295 bp, 9 predicted proteins | sample PanSoiMetaPlot36_FD_67483 | JGI IMG/M metagenome (GOLD analysis project Ga0066905, IMG submission 67483) | Tropical forest soil microbial communities from Panama analyzed to predict greenhouse gas emissions - Panama Soil Plot 36 (version 2) | ecosystem: Environmental > Terrestrial > Soil >... | reverse complement strand
TCAACTCGGCGCGTCCGTCCTGTTGATCGACGCCGACCTGCGACGCCCCGCCGTTCACACGGCGTTCAAAATCCCGCACGCCCGCGGGCTCTCGAATTACCTGTCGAGTCACACGCCGCTGGACGATCTGATCGTCAAGCTTCCCCTGCCCAACCTTTCCGTGCTACCGTCCGGGCCGATCCCGCCCAACCCTGCCGAGTTGATCAGCTCCGAACGCATGAAGGAACTGCTCCGCGAGCTCAGCCTGCAGTTCGATCACATTCTGATCGACTCGCCGCCGCTGATCAGTGTCACCGACCCGGTCATTCTTTCCGCCATGGTCGACGGCTCGATCCTCGTGGTTCAGGCCGGCAAGAGCGCGCGAGAGTTGGTGCGTCGCGCGCGACGGGATCTGGGGATGGCCGGCGCGCGCGTCATCGGCGTCGTGCTCAACAACGTCAATATCAAGCGCGAGGGTTATGACGAGTATGACTACTACCGCTACGCCAGCGGATACAGCTACGGCAACGGAGGAGAGTCGGCTGAATCTGCCTGAAAGGCCGTTGGTCTCAATTCGCGCAGGCGATAAATCCGCCGCGGTCGATCTGAAATCGTTATGGGCTTACCGCGAGCTGTTCTATTTCCTGACCTGGCGCGACGTCAAGATCAGGTATAAGCAGACCTTCCTGGGAGTGGCCTGGGCCGTCATCCAACCGCTCTTCACGATGATCACTTTCTCAATCTTCTTCGGTAAACTCGCGGGTCTGCCGTCTGACGGAATCCCCTATCCGCTCTTCGCCTACGCCGCGCTGACGCCTTGGACCTTCTTCTCGAACGCCCTCAACAGCAGCGGCAATTCTCTGGTCGGCAGCGCCCACCTGATCACAAAAGTCTATTTCCCCAGAATGATTATTCCCGCCGCCGCGGTCGCCGCCGGTCTGATCGATCTGATGATCGCTTTCGGGATCCTGATCGTCCTGATGGTTTACTACGGCGTCGGCATGACCTGGAACTTGTTGATGGCCCCCGCGCTCGTCGCGATGACTGCGCTGCTTGCGGTCGCCGTGGGAATGTGGACTTCGGCCCTGAACGTGAAATACCGCGATATTCGTCACGCGCTCCCGTTCGCCATCCAGTTGTTGATGTTCGTCACGCCGATCATCTATCCGGTCGGCATCGTTCCCGAACGCTTTCGATGGGCGCTCAGCCTCAATCCGCTGACGGGAATCATCGAGGGATACCGGGCGGCGTTTTTCGGACGGCCTTTCGACTGGCCCCCGCTGGCGATCTCCGCCGCGATCACTGCGGCTCTTCTGGTTTACTCCACTTGCTATTTCAGGCGGGTGGAGCGCACGTTCGCTGACATAGTTTGAATGTGAGACCGATCATCAAGGTTGAAAACTTAAGCAAGCAATACCACATAGGCGCGCGACAGGAGCCATACCTGACTCTTCGCGAGTCGATCGTCAAAACATTTCGCGCCCCATTCGCCAGGTTCCGCCGAAACGGGGGAAATACGATCTGGGCGCTGAAAGACGTCAACTTTGAAGTGGAGCCGGGCGAGGTCGTGGGCGTCATCGGCCGCAACGGCGCGGGCAAATCCACGCTGCTCAAAATCCTTTCGCGCATCACTGAACCGACCACTGGCCGGGTGGACATTTACGGCCGTGTCGGCAGTTTGCTCGAAGTGGGCACGGGCTTCCACCCTGAGTTGAGCGGGCGGGAGAACATCTACCTGAACGGCGCAATCCTGGGCATGAAATATAGCGGGATAGGCCGGAGGTTTGATGAAATCGTCTCCTTCGCCGAGATAGGAAGCTTCATAGATACGCCGGTCAAGCATTATTCCAGCGGCATGTATATGCGATTAGCCTTTGCCGTGGCGGCCCATCTTGAGCCTGAAATGCTTATTGTGGATGAGGTATTGGCTGTTGGCGACGCGGGGTTCCAAAAGAAATGCCTGGGCAAAATGAGCGAGGTCGGAAATCAGGGGAGAACGGTTTTATTCGTCAGTCACAATATGCAGGCCATCGCTCAATTGACGAAGCGAAGTATTGTCATGGACAAAGGGCAATGCGTTTTTGACGGGGCGACCGATGAAGCTATAAACGCATACAACAAACTGAGGCTAGAGGACACTGGCGCAGGCTACAATTACCGCGCGGAATCAGCCGTTAATTCAAATTACTTGGCCTGGGCTACAGTCCACACTTCGGCAGGCCCCGGCCGGCACAAGTGGGGACAACCGATAACCTTTGAGTTTGGATTAAGGGTCAGGAGTCCAAAGAGAAGTCTCTGTTTTTCGTTTCAAGTAATGAACAATTTACAACAGCCCGTATGTCACTTCTGGCTTTTCGACGGTGATCTGCCTTATCGAAAAAGGGAAGGTTTATTTATATTGAAGTGCAACATCCCTAAATTCAGGCTGTACATGGGCGAGTATACGCTAAGGGCATGGGTGTCAGAAAGCGCGGGGCGAGTAGCGCTTGAATGTATTGATGGAATCTGCCCATTTGAAGTCACCATGGAAGGAGTGGTCAGAAGCGAATACGAATGGCAGCCCGGGCATTGTATGTATATAGATGACTCGGCCTGGGAAACTGTTGAACAGGTTGATATCGATGGATAACACGATCAGGCCACGGATAGTTGAAAGATCAGAATATTCGCCCGGCTCCCCTTCAGAGCCTGGAGGGTAAGGTAGATTTTGTTTGCTCGATTAATGAGCCGATTCCGGGCGGACTGATCAAGTGCGGACCTTTTCAGTTCATACATTGTACTGAGGTTATGGAGCGCGTGGCCGACTGGGACATGGCTTTTCGCAACTTGTATTCTCTGGTCGCGCCTGGTGGGAAGATTCTTATAACTTGTCCCCACTTCTACCAGCTGCACGAGGAGCCCTTTGACTTTTGGCGACCCACTCTGCACGCGCTGCGCTACTTTGCGAAACGGTATGATTTGGAAATCTCGGATCAGGAAGCCGCTGGCGACGCATGGGATGTTATCGGAACGGCGATGGCTAATTGCCATCCGGCGCCTGTGAGCAAACGCCTGGAAGATCGCGCCAGGTCACGAGCGGTGTCAGTGACTTGCAAATGGATATTCAAATTGCTCAGCAGTCATCGGTTGCGGCGGACGGTGAGGATGGGTGGCCCTCTATATTTATTTAATTTTGTAGTTTTAACAAGAAAGGGCGCTGGTACAGTACCGCGCTCGTAAGCAAGCGGGAGTCTAATCAGTCGGCGCCTTGCTTACGCGCGCGGCGCTGCTCCCGCGGAGGCATTAACGATGGGAAAGATACTCTTTGTGGGACACGATGCCACGCGAACGGGCGCCCCTTTCGTTTTGCTGCACCTCTTGAGATGGCTCAAGGCAAATACAAATGTGGGCTTTCACCTGGTTTTACTGCGCGGCGGAGAGTTAGAACCTGAATTTGTCGAAGTTTCTCGGGTTTCGGTATTAGCCTCCGGAAAGGACAATATTATCAGGAAAGCGTTGAGACACTATGGAATTCACCATGATGGCAGCCATAGACATCTGTCACTGCTCAAAAAGATGTTAGTCAGCGAAGGAGTCGGCCTGATTTATTCAAATACGGCGGTGAATGGACACGTCGTCGCTTCGTTGGCGAGCGCCGGATGCCCTGTCATCACGCATGTTCATGAGCTGGAGTACGCGCTGGAACATGGCATAGGTATTGAAAGGACCAGGTTAGTGAAAGAAAGCACCAGCCATTACATCGCGGCGTCTGAATGCGTGAGAAAGAATTTGGTTGAGAACCATTCAATTCCCGAAGACAAGATCGACCTGATATATGAATTTATTCCTGTGCAAGTGGTGGATTCAGATCGGAAAACTGCGGTAAGGAGAAAGATTCGCCGGGAGCTGGGAATCCCGGGAGATGATTTTATCGTTGGCGCCTGTGGCACCATTGACTGGCGGAAGGGGAGCGATTTGTTTGTTCAGCTTGCGTCTTTGATGAGACAGTATCAGGTTGATCGGCCTGTTTGGTTTGTCTGGCTTGGCGGCGCGCTTGAAAGCACAGTGTATTACCAGCTTCGCCACGATATCAAATTGCTTGGCCTTGAACACAAGGTGAGGTTCCTGGGGGCTAGGGCTGACTCATTGAAATATTTCTGCGCTTTTGATGTCTTCGTAATGACCTCACGCGAGGATCCATTTCCTCTGGTCTGCTTGGAGGCGGCTTCAATGGGGGTTCCCATAGTATGTTTCGATAAGGCTGGCGGAGCCCGTGAACTCGTTGATGGTGATAGCGGATACGTCGTCCCATATCTGGATTTGCTCAGCATGGCCGATAAAGTGTCAACGCTATTAAACTCTGAAGAACTGCGATCGCGTTATGGCAGTCGAGCGGCCCAAAAGGCGCGTCAGCTCTACGATGTTAATGTCGGCGCGCCAAGGATTTTCGAGATCATTCAGCGTTTTACACAAGCTCATTGAAGCCGAAGAGCTTCCAATCAAGGCATGTGCGCAGGCGCCGATATCTGGAGACGCGGCGGGATTATAAAACAGGAGGAAGGACTGAAGATTCACAATATTGATCGCTCGGAACAATATGGATGTGTCGATAATCATTGTTAACTGGAATGGGCGGGATCTCCTGGCCAGATGTATAGAAAGCATTTTAAAACACCCGCCGAGCGCGGCGTACGAAATCGTCGTCGTGGATAACGCTTCGACGGATGGAAGCGCCGAATGGCTACAGGCGGCGCATTCCGATGGGTGGCTTCAAGAGACGAACTTGCGGTTGATAAAGAATGGAGAGAATGTCGGTTTCGGCAGAGCCAATAACATAGCTTTCAATCAAACAAGCGCCCGTATGCTATTCCTGCTCAACTCGGACACAGAGGTAAGGGAAGGGGCTATAGATAAGCTTATCGAGACGCTGAAGTCGAATGAAAAAGCCGGAGGGTGTGGCCCAAAATTACTGAACACCGATGGCAGTTTACAACCCAGTGTGTATCGCAATCCGCTTACCGTTTGGGAGATTCTGGTAACTGGGCTCAGGCTCTATTATTTGCTGCCCCGCCCGGTTCGCGCCGAGCTTTTGCTTGGGCCGTATTGGGACCACTCAAGGCGCCGGACGGCCAGAATGCTGTCGGGGGCCGCGATTCTCTTACGAAAAGAGACCATCGATTCGATCGGCGGCTTTGACGAAGAGTTCCATTTTTATGGCGAGGATATCGAGTTGTGTCTTCGGATAGTAAACTCGGGGTGGGAATTGTTATTCGAACCCGACGCGCAGGTTGTTCATCACGGCGGCGAAACCGCGCTGCTGAGGTGGGGCGCTGAAGAGAAACATGACAGGTTGGTCGACGGCGTTTTACGGTGTTACAGGAAGTCGCTGCCCAAATTTCAGTTTGTCGCGATTTGTTTGGCGAGTTGCCTGGCCTTCTCGTTAGAGCGAATCTGGAGAGGAATGCGAGGGATTTCCACGAAGGATATTGACGCGCTGTTTGGCATACATCGAAAACATTTAAGAGAAGCTTTTTCTGGTCGTAAGCGGATTGAGACTTAATGAATTTATCTGCGAGTTGATTGGGGCATTGCCTTAGCTCGACTTTGCTCATTTTGTGATGCCGGCGCTTGCGCCGGCATCACAAAATGAACAAAGTCAGCGCCATTTTTCGATATCATAACTCGATAATGACGTTGAAAAATATCAAGCGCCGAACGGCCCCGCTTAACCTACAGTTAACCGCTCACTCAACTTGAAAATAAATGGCTGAGGCCTATGCGGATAGGCCGTTGACAACGCAGTGAACAGTTAAACGTGACTTTGTCCATACTGAGATCGGCGCGAGCGCCGATCTCAGTATGGACAAAGTCACGTTTAGTGAGTGCCGCAAATTATGTCAGAAATCCTGGTCTCGGTAGTTATCTGCACTAAAAATCGCGCTAAGTACCTGTCGGTATGCCTCGAAGAGGTAATTAAACAGGCTTCCGAATTCTCGGATGTGGAAATAGTCGTGATTGATAACGCCTCCACAGATGATACCAAGGCAGTAGTAGATAAACTGTTTACGAATGCCACACCACCTTGCCGTTATGTGTACGAAGGGCGGGCCGGAATAAGCAATGCGCGCAACAGTGGCCGCGCCGCCGCACGCGGCGGAATAATCGCTTACACCGATGATGATGCGATACCCCGCCCGGGTTGGATGGCCAAGGTTAGGGGGCACTTTCTTGACAGCGGCAGCGACTATCTGGCCGGGAAGGTTGAACTCAAACTGGACGCGCCGCTTCCTGGTTGGTTTTCTGAAGGGCTGCTCTGGGTTATCGGGAAGAGCCCTTTCGGCGATAAGGTTAAAGTGTTGGAGAGTGAAAGCCCAATAAGCGCGAATTGCGCGATCAGGGCGGCGGTCTTCGATGCCGTCGGCGGGTACGATCCAAGGATTTCATACTACGGGGAGGAAGTGAATTTCTTTTACCGAATCAAAGAGAAGGGCTTTATCACATTATTCAGGCCGGACATAGTAGTAGATCATCATGTGCCGCCTGAGCGCCTGACGAAGGCGGCATTGAGAGGGAAAGCTTACTTGATGGGCCGGGGGGCCGCGCAGGTTGCGGTGTTGCCTTCGGTCAGCCTGTATGGTTGGCTTAAACTTTTCGCGGAAAACTTATACAGGCTCTGTTGCGTCGGGTGCGCATGGCTTACCCGGCCACGGTTCGACAGGGAATTCACGTTCCGGCAGTATCTGGGCTATATGATTCAACTGCTCACCAAACGCCAGGCGGGCTAGCGCCTTCTTTTACCATGATTTCAGCCATGAGTATTAAGACAGGTCTATACACCTGGCAATACCGTACGCGAGAGCGATATGTTGTGGCGAGGCGCCTATTGGGTCGAAAGCCTCCGCCCCCGGATGTGGCGCAGTGGCCGCCAAACCATGCGGCTTTCGTACTGACAGGGATGTTGGGCGACACTTTGATGTGTCTACCTGTTCTGGAAGCCGCGAGGAAAGCGTGGCCGCAAGCCAGGCTTTGCGCGGTTGTAACGCCCCGCATTCGAGAGATGCTGGCGGGCCTCGGCTACGTGGATGAATTTCTGGAGGGGACCGGCGACCCGCTGTCCATTCGCGGGTGGAAACAGACCAATCAGACGGAAGAGCGATTGAGCGAAGGACGATTCGATGTGGCGATCCTGTTAGGAGGAGATCAATACGCGCCGCTGTTTTATAAGGCCGGAGTTCCGATTCGCGTAGGCCCTGCGCCGTGCGTTTATGAACCGCTGCTGACGCACACCTACGTCGTTGATGACCGAACTTGGGGGCCGTATGAACGACTTGGCGCAATGCGGGCTTTGGGTGTTGAAACACCGCATCGAGTCCCAAGGCTAGACCTCAACCCTCAAACTCGCGTTGAATTTCAACGATGGCGCGAAACGTCTTTGGGCGACGCGAACCACTCTTACATTGTGATCCATCCATTCGGCAGCGCTCCCAGGCAGAGATGGCCGCTCGATCGGGCGCCACAGCTTGCGCGACAGATATACCAGCTTACTGGCATACGCAGCTTGCTGGTTGGTGGGCCGGAGTTTCGCGGCGTGGCCGCCTCTATATCCGGCGGCCAGAGCCTGGTAAACACAGTGGGTGAGCTTTCGATCTCGCAACTCATGGTCGCAATTGAGTCGGCCTGTCTTATCGTAACTACGGACAGCGGCCCCTTTCACATGGCAGGCGCTTTGGGCAAGCCTATCATCGGGCTGTTTCGCGCGCGGAGACCCGAGCACGCCAATCGTTACCCACATGCCAAAGTCATTTTTGGCCCCGACCATTCCTGCGAGAAATCATGTTTGTGGAATCGCTGCCAGGCGGAGCCGTGCCGCCAACTCAACGCCATCTCGACGGACGAAGTGTTATATGATACGTGCGCTTCACTTCAGCAACGCCATCTACCCTTATGATGTGGTAGACACGGCCATCACGAGGTTCGATAAGGCGAAGATCGATCTGCGGGCGCTGACCGGGCTTTCCGCCCCACCGGCTGGCGATTACAAGGTGGGAGAGAAGTACGAGGTAGAATGTCTCGGTTACAAGTTTGAACGCCGGAATTATTCAAAGATGTTTCTGGCGTTAACCAGTAAAATCCGGTCATTCAGGCCTCACGTATTGCATGCCCACGGCTATGACGAAAACCTGATCGCCTCGTTGGCTGTGAAGGTGACTCGCGTACCCTGTTATGTCATTGGCCGCCATTACTCCGATCACATCTATTTTCTGACGCGCGGTTTGAAGCGTAAGGCCTATCTTGCGGCGGAGGGCTTTTGCAATAAGAGGGCTACGAGAATTGCGGTCCCTACGGAGGGGGTCGCGCGCATCCTGACGGAACTCCAGGGAGTTCCCCGTGAGAAAGTGGCCGTCATTCCTTTCGGCCTTGATTTTAACAAGTATCACCCTTCATCTCCTGACGCCCCGTCCCGCTTGCGCTCCGAGTATGGGTTGGAAGGAAAGTACCTGGCGCTGGCTTGCAGCAGGCTGAATCCGGAGAAGGGGCTGGAATATTTATTGCGGGCGGTCCCGCGAGTGAGAAGAGTCAACGAAGATTTTCGACTGGTGATGGTAGGGGGTGGCGCGCGCGAGAGGGAGTTGCGCAAACTGTGTCAGGAACTCGGTCTTGAAGACGTCACGCAATTTGTAGGGTGGCGTAATGACGCGATGGATTGGATCGCGGCGGCGGATTTGGTAGCGCAGGCGGCCCTTTGCGAGTCCTGGTGTCAGGTCTTGTTTGAAGCGCTTGCGTTCACCAAGCCCGTCATCATGACGCCGGTCGGAGCGGCCCCGGAGGTGATAGGAAATAACGAGCGTGGCCGCCTTGTCCCTCCCCGAGACAGCGACGCGATAGCGGACGCGATAATCGAACTCATGAATGATCCGGAATTGGGGCGCTCACTGGCCGAAGCTGGGAGAGCTTACATATATCAAACCATGAGCGCCGACCGCGCGGCGCGAAATTATGAAGAGCTATACCGCGCGGCGCTGAAGCAGGTATGAGTTGCCCCCTTTGTGACCATCAATCCGCCAGGCCGTCATGGATCGGCTCCACTTTCTATCAGGGCAAGGAGTTCACTTACGTCGAATGTCTGTCCTGTAACTCGCTGTATTGCGATCCGATGCCGGACGGCGAGACTTTGAGTCAAATGTATGGGCCCGATTATCAAAGATGCTTTGCGGCCGAGGCGCTGGACGATAACCCCGGAGATGGACGCCGAATAATCGATCTGCTGAAGGAAATGGGGAGCGGGGTATTCGTGGACTACGGATGCGGCGCCGGATCTGCGTTGATGGAGGCCGCGAAATTGAATTGGCGCGCGGTCGGCGTCGAGTTTGATGAACGGGTGGCGGCGGAGGTCGAAAGGAAGACCGGGCTTGAGGTGTTGACCCGTCGTCAGGCGGAGGCGCTCAACGGATTAAGCGCGGACGTTCTCTACCTCGGCGATGTGATCGAACATTTGACGGAGATGAATCGCCACATGCCGGAGATAATAAATCTGATAAGGCCGGGCGGGCTGCTCGTGGCGCAAGGGCCTCTTGAAGCCAATCTGAACCTATTTACTTTGACGGTGCGACTCGCCCGCTCTGTAAGGCGGTGGCGACGGACAGAAATGGCTCCGTACCACGTATTGCTAGCGACGGCGAGGGGGCAGCGGTTGTTATTCCAGCGACTTGGCCTGAAGGAGACGGAATATGTAATCAGTGAGGTGGCCTGGCCGGCTCCGTCCAGGCTTTCTCTTTCCGACGTTCGCCGCCCGCGCCGATCGGGACTCTACCTTTTGCGACTGGCGTCAAAGACGATCTCCGGGCTGGGATTCGCGCAGATGGGGAACAGGTATTTTTATGTAGGTCAGAAACAGCGGTAGGGCAAACTGGCAGTTTGCCTGGTCTTCCTGAATGACCGCACGGAAGGAATCAATGCAAACTTCCAGTTTGCCCTACCGTTTCTGAGGATGCGGAGTGAAAGTTTCGCTCGTCGTGCCTGTCAAAAACGAGGCCGATTCGATCGAGGGTTTGATGTCGAGCGTCGCCGGGCAGACGCGGCGACCGAATGAAATGATCGTCGTCGATGGCGGATCGGAAGACGGCACGCCTGAGATCATCGAAAAATGGCTGAGCCGGCGTTCTTTGTCAGATTGGGCGCGCGTCGTGCGCGTGGAGGAAGCCACGCCGGGGAAGGGGCGCAACATCGGGGTCGCCGAGGCGAGATATGACTGGATCGCGTTCACCGACGCCGGCATTCGTCTCGAACAATCCTGGCTCGAACGATTGATCGAAGTCGCGGAACGCGATGACCAAATC
>Ga0066905_100000657_pt1 | contig 10295 bp, 4 predicted proteins | sample PanSoiMetaPlot36_FD_67483 | JGI IMG/M metagenome (GOLD analysis project Ga0066905, IMG submission 67483) | Tropical forest soil microbial communities from Panama analyzed to predict greenhouse gas emissions - Panama Soil Plot 36 (version 2) | ecosystem: Environmental > Terrestrial > Soil >... | reverse complement strand
GAAGGCCCGGTCCATCCCGGCGAGGTGGCTCGGACGCTTGGCCATCTCGCAGATGTGCGGGAAGTTCTGGCCCGCGGCGTTGTGGTTGTCCCACAGGTTGCCGTATTCGGGGTCGTAGCCGTAATCGACGAGGACGAAGCGAGCCCCCGCCCCGACCAGCCGCCGGGCCAGCAGGCAGCGCGTGCCCACCTTGGTGCGACCATAGCTCTCGCGGACGCGGTCGGACTCCTCGCCAAGCTCAAATGCCTGGCGGACGGCCGGCGACAACAACATGTCGAACGCCCCGCGATAATTGGCCGCCACCGGGTCGTGGGCCTTCTCGTGGCGTCGAAGGTCGTCCTCGAGTCGCTCGCGCAGCGAGCGCCGGGCGTCGTACCGGCCGGCGTCCATGCCCGGCAAGGGGTTGAGGCCTTGCTTGTGGAACTCGTCCTCCGGGGCCTCTTTCACGAACGCGGTGAAGTCCTCGTTCCGCGGGGCGCCGCCGGTGCAGAATGGCGCGTACTCGCGGCCGAGCCAGCCGCCGACGAACAGGTTGTGCGGCGGCGGTCCGGGTCGCGTGGTGCCGGGGACGGCGATGTAACCCGGGAACCCGGCCCACGGGCCATGCGCCTTCGCGAGGATCGCGCCGATGTTCGGTTCGGAGAAGAGCTGGGCGGCCGTGACGCGGCGTCCCGAGAGCTGGGCCGCCTGGCTGAGCAGATGGTCGTCGTTGCCGCTGGCGTAGGTGCGGATGAGGGCGATGTCGCCGGCCGCCCGGGCCATGTTCGGCATGACCTCGGAGAACCGGACCTCGGGCAGGGCGGTGGTGATCGTCGTCAGGCTGCCGCGAATCTCCTCCGGGGCGTCTGGCTTCGGGTCAAATGAATCGTGATGCGTGACACCCCCGGCCATCCAAAGGACGATGACCGACCGGGCTTTCGTCGGTCGGGTCGTCGCGGCACCGGCCACGGGCAAGGCCGCGGCGGCGATCCCGGCGGCGCCGACTCGCAGGACGTCGCGGCGTGTGAACAGCCCGGACCAGGCGGCGGGGAACATGAACATTCCCGAGGAGGGAGGCAAGTTGCGGTCGGGTCGGGGGGCAACTCGGCGAGAAATTAGATGATAACCCGACCAGTCGTTTGACCGCAAGCGGCCAACTCCCGTGGGGCGGACATTCCTGTCTGCCAGGCCTCAAGGCAGACAGGAATGTCCGCCCCACGGATCGACATTCCTGTCTGCCAGGCCTCAAGGCAGACAGGAATGTCCGCCCCACGAATCGAAGCCCCGTGGGGCGGACATTCTTGTCTGCCAGGCCTCAAGGTAGACAAGAACTTCCGCCCCACGGATCGACATTCCTGTCTGCCACGCCTCAAGGCAGACAGGAATGTCCGCCCCACGGATCAGAGACCCAAGGCTAATCACCGGAACGGCTCGTCCGGGCGGATCGGCTTGCCCTCCCAGTACGCGGTCCCGTCGACATACTCGAGCAGGCGGCCCGCACTGCGTGGAACAGCCTTGACGTTCAACTTCGGGAGCCACTCGCGAAGCTCGCGGATCGTGCCGGCGTGTTTCGGTTCCTTCGCGAGATTGGTCCACTCGTTCGGATCGCGATCGAGGTCGTAGAGTTCTTCCGACTCATCCGCGTAGCGGATGTACCGCCAGCCTTCGGTCCGGACGGCGTGGTTATTCTGGTTGTGCGTCGTGATCGCCGGCCGTTTCCGCTCGGCGTTCGCGTTGCGGAGCTGCGCGACGAGGCTGTGACCTTCGAGCCCGTCCTTCCGTGGCAGACCCGCGAGCTCGGCGAGTGTCGGGTAAAGATCGAGAAGCTCGGCGGGCCGGTGACATTTCTGCGCGGCCGTCACGCCCGGCCCGGCGACGATGAGCGGGACCCGCGTCGATCGCTCCCAAAGAGTGTTCTTCCCGGTGATCCCCTTCTCGCCCAGGTGCCAGCCGTGATCGGACCAGAGAACGACCACGGTGTTCTTCTCGAGCCCCGTTGCCTTCAAGGCGTCGAGCACCCGGCCCACCTGGGCGTCCACGAAGCTGATGCTGGCGAGGTATGCCCGCACCAGCGGCTTCCATTGCTCGTTCTCCTGGAGCCACTTCAGTCGCGGCTCCGGGAGCGACCAGTGCAGGTAGGATGCGAATCGCGGCAGGTCGTCGCGGTCGTCGTCCTTGACCGGCGGCAGGACCAGCTTGTCCTCCGGGTACAGGTCGAACCACTTCTGCGACGCGTAGCACGGCACATGCGGGTGGCGGAACCCGACGGCGAGGAACCATGGGCCCGTCGGTGGCTTGCGGAGCTGCTCGATTGCCCAGTCGGCGATCTTCCAGTCGTCCTGATCCTCGTCCTTGTCCGGGTACACCCCCCAGTCCACCAGTGGATTCGCGTCCGGAGTCTTCACGAACTTCGTCTTCGGTCGCGCCGTCCACCCGCCATGATGACCCCAGACTTCCACCTCCTTGCCGTCGGCCCGATCGAGCTTTGGCGGGTACGCGTCGTGGAAGACTTTCCCCGTTGTCAGCGTTGTGTAGCCGTGGCGGTGGAAGAACTGAAATAGTGTTTCGGTCGTCTCGAATCCCTTCGCGGTGCGGAACCACGGGGCAAGGGCGTAGACACCTGTCGTGGAGGGCCGCAGACCGGTGAGCACGCTCGTCCGCGACGGGTTGCACAGAGGCGACTGGCAGTGGGCGTTGGTGAACAGAGTGCCGCGAGCGGCGAGGCGGTCGATGTTCGGCGTTTTTGCTTGCGGGTGACCTCCCAGGCAGCCGATCCAATCGTTCAGGTCATCGATGGCAATGAACAGGACGTTCGGACGCTCGGCCGCGACCGCGAACGATCCGGAGATGAGAACGGCGACGGCGGCGAGGAGTCGGTTCATTTCGTCACCCGCGGGGGGCCGGCCCATGATAAGTCGGCGAAGGCGGTTAGGTCGAGTGTCAACTTTGGTCCGCCGCGGACGAATTACCTGGTGAGCTACAATGGCTCTAGACTTGCGGTCGACGATCATGGGCACCGACATCGCACCAACGCCCGACGCCCGAACATACCGGCTCGCCCGGGTGATGTTCTGGCTGGCGTTCGTTCACCTGGTGCTCCTCGCGGGGCTCGTTCACCGGGCCAACCACCCGGAAGTCACGCGAACTGAGTTGCGGATCATCGGCTACGGCCTGGTCATCCTCTGGCCAATCATCGCGGCCGAGACGTGGGTCGCGTACCTGCTCCGCGACCGGGCCGTGCGGCCCCGGCGGTCCACCTTGGCTCGCGCCGTCTGGATCACCCTTCTGCCCCCCTTACGGATGGGCATGCCGTGCCCGTACACCGGCCGGTTGTGGCTACCGACCTGGCGCTGGTGCGAGCGGGGTAAATCGCTCGAGGACTGCCTCGAGCGGGCGTTCTACAAGCCGATGCTCGTGTTCGCGGTCCTGATCCTGCCGGTCCTGGCCCTGGAAGTGGTGCGGGCGGAGCAGATCCACTCGAGCCGGTCGCTGGCCCTGGCTGTCCACATCGGCGTCAGCGTCATCTGGATGGCGTTCGCGACGGAGTTCGCGATCCGCGTCTCGGCGGCGCGCCGCCCGCTCAAGTACTGCAAGGAGCGCTGGCTCGACCTGGCAATCGTCATCGTGCCGATGCTCGAGTTCGCCCTGACGCAGCTCGTGGACATCGCTCCCCTGGCCCGGCTCTTGCGGCTGAGCCGGGCAATCGGTCCGGAGCAGCTCGCCCGAATGGGCCAGATGTACCGGCTCCGCGGACTGATCGTCAAAGGGTGGCGAGCGATCGTCGTGCTGCGGCTGGTCGCGAAGCTGACTGGAAACAGGCCGGAGAAGCAACTCCGCCGGCTGGAAATGGAGATCGCCGACGCGGAGATGGTACTGGCCGACCTCAAGGCCCAGGCCGCGGAGCTGCGGGAGCGAGTCGGTCCTCCGGCGCCAAGTACGCCCGTCCAATGCGAAATGAGCTCGGAGCCCGCCGCTCGCGAGTTCGTGACAGCGCGCTGACGGCTGATGTGCGTTCGCGAGGCCTGATAGTGCGGCAATCAGGCTACTTCGGCTGCGGGCGGTAGACGCGGAACCACCCGGCCTTCAGATCGCCAGGCCGAAGCGTCAGATCGTGAACCGTTCGGTTTCCGTTGAAGTTCTGATGATAGATCTGAAGTGCTCGGTCCTCGCCCTCGACGGCAGCCAGGACGGCCGTGTGATGCCCGAATGTGATGGAGTAGGTTCCTGTTCCGGACTTCCCCTCGAAGCGCACGTCCCGGAATTGGATCATGTCCCCCGGGCGTAGGGCAGCTGACCGGTCGATGGACTTGCCGGCCTCGACGGTCAGGAGGAGTCGGCCCCAGACGTAATCGGCGGCCCCTGGGTTGTCCGGTCCGCGGCCCCGGCCGCCCGCTGACTGAATGGCTGCGGTCGCGAGGTCAGTGCACTCACCGCTCCCAACCTGCTGACCCAGGTTCGACACGCAAAACGAGACAATCTTCTCGGCGAGAGTTGGCGATTCACCGGGATTGGTTCGAGGCGGCACGCCGGAGAGACCCGGTCCGCCGGGGCTACCAGGCGCGCCCGGATACCCGGGGGGCATTGGTCCACCCGGCCCGCCGCCCGGTGGGGCGGGCGACTTCGGGCCACCGGACCCGCCCGGTCCGGCTCCGCCCGGTGCGCCGGGACCGCCCGGGAATCCTGGCCCGCCAGGACCAGCGCCGCCAGGTCGGCCCGGGAATCCGGGACCGCCGGGACCGCCCCCCGGGCCCGGACCACCACCGGGCGGACCAGGAGCGGGGAGCGGCTTCAATCCACCGGGAGCGCCCGGCATCGGGCCACCGGGGCCACCGGGTCCGCCCGGGAAGCCAGGACCTCCAGGCCCGCCGGGACCGGGACCGCCGGGCCCACCAGGCCCGGGCCCGCCGGGCCCGCCCGGGAACCCGCCCGGACCAGGGGGCCCGCCGGGGAAGCCCTCGCCCGGTCCTGGCCCTGCCGTGATGCTCAACGTTTGCGTCACGGGCGCAAAGTTGATCGTCCGCCCGTCGCGATCGACGCATGACGGTTGGAACAGGAAGTCAATGTGCCCCAGGTCGCGCTCGCGCAGCGGTAGAGTCACCGCGCCCGCGACGCCCTTGCCCGAGACCTTCAGCTCCGTCTTCTCCGACTTCGGCAGCGGCGCCCATTTCCCATCGCTCCCGACCGCCGGCTTCTTTTCCAGGGCGTCGGCCCGGACCAGGCGGATCGCGGCCGACTTCACCTTGTTGAGCGGGTCGATCAGGCTGCCGCGAATCTCCACTTCCAGGGTGTTTCCGAACGACCGGCCGATGCGAAACTCCAGGTTGCCGACGCGTCCGGCCAGCATGCGCGCCACCTCGACCGACGGGACCGCCATGCCGATGTTCGAGCCCTTGAGCTTGGCCCGGGTGACGCCGATCAGTCGGCCGCGCGAGTCGACGACCGGCCCCCCCGAGTTGCCGGGGTTGACGTCGCCGTCGATCTGGATGTACGCGGTCTCGCCGGCGTCGTCCTCGCGGACGCTGGACACGGTCCCCTTGCCGATGGTCAGCGTCGGGTTCCCCTTCGACGCCGACAGGGCCTCGCCGAACGGGAAGCCGATGATGTGGATCGGCATGGTTTCGGTCACGGTGACCTTGTCGGTCGTGTTGAGCGGGGTGGGGAAGTCGGACACGTCACGGACGCCGTTGACGCGGAGGACAGCGAGGTCGTGGTCGCGGTCGGCCGCGACCAGCTCGCCGCGACGAGTGAACTCCTTGCGCTGCCCGCTGTGGAAGACGACCTCGTGTCTCAGGTCGCGGGGATCGGCGGGGGGCGACTCCTTCTTCGCCCGCGGCAGGGCGACGTGCTCGTTGGTCACGACAAGGGCGGAATCGCCGTCGACGCGAAGGAGGAACCCGGACCCGGTCCCGGCGAACGTCGGACCGTTCACTTTGATGAACACGGTCGCGGCCTTGAGCCGGGCCAGGAGGGCCGGGGGGATGGAGCCGTCGCCGGTGCTCGGGATGTCGGCCGGTGGCGGCGGCTCGGGCGGGTCGGGCTTCTTGGCGACGGGGGGAGTCTTCGGGGCCGGCTCGTTCGATGTGACCGGCGGCGTCGGCGGCGCCGGCTCGGGCGCCTTCGGTTCCGATGATTTCGCGACCGGCCGCGTCGGGTCGGGCAGCGAGGACTCGCTGTCCTTGCGGTCCTTGGATTTGGCACCGGGACGTACCGGGACGTCTTCTTCCTCTTCGAAACGCGACGCGGGCGCGACCCACGGCCGCTCGGGCTCCGACGTCCGCGGTGGAATGTTCACCTTCGGCTGCGGCGTCGGCGCCTGGACGACCTGAGGGGCGGGGTCTTCCTTCTTGCTCTTGAGCTTCTGGATCATGAAGACCGTGAGCCCGCCGGCAAGTAAGAGAGCCCCAAAGATGACCACCGCAACTCCGACCCCGCGCCGTTTCGTGGGAAGGGGAGGCAGCGTCGGCTCTTCGACCGGTTCCCGCTCGCGACGTACCTTGCGCGGCTTACTCGCGGGGCGCGATTCCGACCGCCTGGGTGGTGGTGCCGGCGGCGCGGACGACGGCCGGCGAGTGGGCGCGGCAGGGCCATTCGCCGCGGCCCGACCGGCGGTGAATACGTTTTGACACCCGAGGCAGCGGACCGGCTTCCCGGACACGTCCTGGGCGGACTGCAAGGTTGCCCCGCAACGTGGACAGTCGTATTGGTGGACGGGCATGGCGGCGTCCGGGCGGCGGGAATGAGGCCCATGCGACCGAGGGCCGAGTCGCCCCCGGCGTGGGAAGAGGTTGAAGAAATCATCACCGGCTGGTGGACGGAAGTCAAGCGCCGGGCGGCGTCCGAGTTACCGGTCTCGCGGTCACAGTTCGTCGTCGAGGAACTTGATCGTTGTCTTGTTCACGTAGACGTGGCCACCGGGGTGCAGGTCCAAAATCGGCTTGTCCTTCTTGCCAAACTCGGCGTAGACCTTGCGAACATCGGCCATCGCGGATTCGGCGACGTCCACGGGGAACCCCCCGGGAGCGCGCTCCTCGCGGCCGATCTGGCAGAGCAAGGCGCGCGGGGCGATGAGGCCATAGATGTCGGCGAAGTCGAAGTTCTCGGAGAACCCACTGAACTCCCAGCACGGGCAATGTCCTTTGCGCATGTTCGCGACCGTGGTCAGGAACCCGGAGCTGACCGTCGCCTTCATTCGCGGGTCCATCGCCCCGAGCCACATGGCCATCTCGCCGCCGAGCGAAAGGCCGGCGCAGCCGATCCGGTCCGCGTCGACTTCCGGGCGGGTCACAAGATAGTCCACACATCGCACCAGGTCCCATAGCCGCTCGCCCATCAGGGTCCGGCCCTCCTCGTAGACGTTGTGTTGGCCGACGTCGACGGAGATGGTGACGTAGCCGCTTCGCGCCAGGTCGGTCGCGAACCCGCGATAGAGCGAAAGTGGGTCGTACACGATGTACCGGCTTCCGCCGTGGCCGTGGATGCACACGACCGCCGGGAACTTCTTCTTTTCGGACCCCTCGACGATCGGGGTCGTGAGCACGGCCTTCGTCCGTCGACCGCGGGTCGCGTTCAGCTCGAGCTCGTACAGGGTGAACTCTTCTTGCCGACTGGTCCGGAGGACCTTCGTATCGAACGGGATGGCCTTGATCGCCTTGTCCCCCGGCAGACCGCCGAGCTTGAGGGCCTCGGCGAGGAACTTGCGCGACTCTTCCTGCCACGCGACGGTGTCCTTCTCGGTGGTGGCCTTGAAGCGCCGCGGCGGCTCGGCGGCGGGGGCCTGGGTCGCGAGCAGGGAAGCGAATGCGAGACCGATCCCGAACCGCTGCATGGCGAGTCTCCTGATTGTTGCCGCGACGGCAATCGGGAGAAGGTCGATTGGAGGAAGTTCCGCGCAGGACAAACCAAGTACTCAGAGGTTCGTCGCTCGTGCCTTATAGTAGGCCATTTGCGGCAAACCGGTGGGATGCTGGTAGGTCAGGTTTCCAACTGACCGGACTAATTGGGTCAGGTTGGAAACCTGACCTACCAGCATCCCACCGAATTGCGGTAGATCGACCAGTAGCGGAAGTCGCCAGACTTCCGTCGGCTTGCTCGGACGGGAATTCTAGCGACTTCCGCTGCGGGTATGTCAGGTGTGCAGTTCCCCCTGCTGCCAGAACCGCCGGCCGAGCAAAGCGCCCACGACGCCCAGGCGGGCGCCGAAGTGCTTCACGGCCAGAAGCGGGATCGGGGTTTCCAGGATCATCTCCTCGGTCACGCTCCCGAGCAAAATCGCCGCCGAGCGACTCCGGCCGCGGGTGGCCATGACGATCAGGTCGGCCGCGTGCTGCTCGGCCACCCGCTTGATCGCATGGGCCACGTTTGCCCCTTCCTCGAACAGCGGCGTGATCGGCACGCCGGCGTGGTCGATGGGGGCAATGAACTGATCAAACGCCTGCCGCTCCCGGCCGCGAATCACCTGGTCGTATTCCTCGTACGTGACCATCGCCTCATTGAAGTACACGTGCAGGGCCAGACACTCTGCGCCGGCTTGCCGGGCGATTGCCAGGGCCACGCGCACGCTGTCGGCGGCCGGGTCGGAGAAGTCGATCGGAACGAGGATGCGCCGGATCGCCGGCGGGGTGCCATCCGGCACGATCCACACGGACGACGGGGCCTTCATGGCCAGCCGTCGGGTCAACGACTTCCGCTCGGCCGAGTCACACCGGTCGCTGACGAGCAGCAGATCCACCTGGTTGTCAACGAGGTGCTCGAGGAGCCGGTCAATGAGCGGCGCGCCGAACACGTCGAAGGAGACTGCCGCCCCCCCGGGTGCACCGCGCAGATGCGGCAAAATCGACGCGCGCAGCTCCGTCCGGGCCTGCTCGGGGTCGCGGTCCGTCGGGACCGGGCGGAGGCGGGCGAAGCGGACGTCGCGGGCGCCGCTCAGCCGGGCGACCATCTGGCCGTAGGCGATCAATCCGGCATCCGACTCGACTCGCGTCAACCCGATCAGGAGGCGCTCGCCGACGACCGCCGCCGGGGTGGGGGACGGCTCTGCCGGTTCGGCGGCGGGAGTCGGTGCAATCGCCACGCGCGTGGCCGCGGGCCGGTCCAGGAATTTGAAGAGGATCAGGTAGATGGCCATCGCCGACAGCACGCCGGTCAGGAAGTCGGCGACGATGACCATGATGGCCGTGTAGGCCATCAGCCCGGTGTGGAACCAGTTGTGCGCCCACACTTGCTTGATTTCTTTCGGCTTGACCATGTTGACGGACACCCACAGGAGGATGCCGCCGATGCACGCCATCGGGACCAGCTCGAGGTAGCGGGCGAGGAAATACGCGAGCAGGAGCTTGAGGACGCACTTCATGATCCCGGCTAATGGCGTCACCGCCCCGAGCTTGATGTTCGTGGCGGTGCGGGCCAGTGCGCCGGAGAGGGGCATGCCGTTGAGGAGCGGGACGAAGGTCTGGATCAGCCCCTGTCCCCAGAATTCGCGGTTCGGGTTGTACGGCGTGCCCCGGTTGTCCGCGAGCCGGTCGGCCATGCGGGCGGCGAGGAGGCTCTCGAACCCGCAGACGAAGGCGAAGGCGAGCGCGTAGTAAGCGAGCTCCGCCACGAGGGCCGGGTCCCAGGCCGGCAACGTCGGCGGCGTGATGCTGAGGAAGTCCGTCGGAATCGCCCCGTACTTGGACTTCACCAGGGTCAAGTCATCATCCGCCAGGATCGTCGCGGACAGGAGAGTCCCGGCTCCGACCGCAAGCAATGGGGCGGGGATGTAGATCGAGACGTTGAGCAACGAGCGGATCAGGATGAACGTGAACAACCCGAGGAACATGGCCGAGCCGTTGGCCTGGCCGAGGTTCTCCCAGATGAGTCGCAGTTTGGTCGTGAACCCCCCGGTGATGGCGGTCTTGATGCCGAGGAGCTCGCCGAACTGGGTCAGGGCAATGGTGACCGCGATGCCGATGCTGAAGCCGACGACGATGGAGTGGGGCACCAGGTTGCCGATGCGGCCCCAGCCGAGGAGCGCGACCACCATCAGGATGGGCCCCGAGCAAATGCAAATCAGGACCAGGTAGCCGTGCCCGGCAAAGGGATCATCGGGGGTGCGATAGGCAGCCATGATGCCGGCGATGACCGGGATCAGGGCCGCGACCGGGCCGTACACGTTGTACTTCGACCCGCCGAACAGCGCCCCCACAAGCCCGGCAATGGCCCCGGCGAGGATGCCGTGCTCCGGCCGCAGGCCCGACGCCATGGCAAAGCCCATTGCCAACGGGATGGCCATCATGGCGACGATGAGCCCGGCGCTTGTGTCGCGGACGATGACGCGA
>Ga0066905_100000655_pt1 | contig 10307 bp, 9 predicted proteins | sample PanSoiMetaPlot36_FD_67483 | JGI IMG/M metagenome (GOLD analysis project Ga0066905, IMG submission 67483) | Tropical forest soil microbial communities from Panama analyzed to predict greenhouse gas emissions - Panama Soil Plot 36 (version 2) | ecosystem: Environmental > Terrestrial > Soil >... | reverse complement strand
CAGCCGGATCCCCGCGCACCGGGGCAGGATGTTTACCCGCTGACGACGATCACCTACGCCGCGACTGCACCATCGGCACTGGACAGCGGCGGCCGTCGGGATTACGCGGCATTCCTGCGCTACGTCGCTGGCCCCGGACAGCACACAGGACTGGAGCTAGGCGACCTCCCGCCGGGCTACGTGCCCCTTACGGATGCGATGAAGCGGCAGACGCTCGCCGCCGCGACGGCGATCGAGAAGGCTACCAGTCCACGCTCGGGGAGCGGTGGAACTGGAGGCACGGCCGGATCTGGTGGCTCAGGCGGCATCGGTTCGTCGAGCACCCCCGGCGGATCGGGAGGAGCGGCCGGCGGATCGGTTAGCTCCTCCGCCACCCCTAGTGGTGCTGCCAACCCGGCCGCGACACCGGGATCTGCAGGGACCGCCGCGCCGAGCCCCAGCGCGCCGGCGGCCGCCGTGGCCAAGACACCAGCCGAACCTGTCGGCGGAGTCCGACATGTGCTGACAGGGATCCTGATCGCCGGCGGGGTGTCCGTCGGTCTCAGCAGGGCGTTGCGATACTCCGCGCGCGCCCGGCCAGTCAAGCAGGGGGTGATGCCGACGCCTGATCACACAGCGCCACCATCCGGCTAGGTCTCTATCCAGTCAGAAAGGAAACGCTCAGTGAAATTAAGGAAACTCGCCGGTGTCCTCGCCGGCGCCGGCATCGTCGCCATGGTAGCCGGTGGCGGTGTCGCTCATGCGGACCCCGTGGGGCCACCCACGTTCCGCGAGCTTGCGGGGGTCGGGTCGGATACCACGACACCCATCATGAACGCCTTGGCAAATGACGCCAGCGCGCTCGCGATAGGCGGCGTCCGGCAGGTCGCGTCCTATAACGCCCTGGGTTCGGCCCAAATCACGACGAAGGACCCGGCCGTCAACCCGAACTGCACGATCAACCGGCCGGACGGGTCGGGCGCAGGCCGCGCGGCGCTGCTCGCGCAGCTTCAGCTGCCTAACAACTGCCTTCAGTTCTCCCGGTCGTCGGTCCTTGACCTCAGCGCGGCTGCGGTCCAGCTCACCTATATCCCCTTCGCCACGGAGAGCATCACCTTCGCCATCACCAACACCAGCAGCCTGCCGCGCAGCCTGACGCTCGCACAGCTGCAGGGCTTCTTCCGGTGCACCAACCCCGGCACCTACTCGGCGATGCTGCCGCAGGCGGGCTCGGGTACGCGGTCGTACTGGATCACCCAGATGTATGTCGGCGGCGTTCTCCCCAACCCAGTCCCGGCGTGTGTCCAGAACGGCTCGGATGAGAACGGCGTACCGATCCAGGAGCACAACGGCCAGCAGGTCGGCAACTCCGAGATCGTGCCGTTCTCGGTAGCGCAGTGGGGCAGCCAGACATCGGGCCTCATCGCCGACGTTCGTGGAGGCACGACGCTGGGCCAGGTCGACGGCACCAACCCGTTCTCCGCGAACTTCGCGCTCCAACGCGACCTCTACAACGTCATCCCCACATCGGCCGAGGGCACGGCGCCGACCAGCACGGTCTTCGTCGGCCCGAACGCGCTGATGTGCCAAGCGGCCGCGAGCACCATCATCCTGCGCTTTGGGTTGCGGCTGAACGCCAACTGCGGCAGCACCGCACTACGCACTCCGTGATCTGTCCGCATCGACCATCGAATCCGAAGACGAAGAGAGACCGAGACGAAAGCGAGACCTAACGTGTTAAAAAGTAGGCTTGCCCGCGGCCTAGGCGCTGGCCTGGCGGTCCTCGTGACCGTCGTCGGCCTGAGCACCCTGGCCGCAGTGCCCGCGTCTGCGGCGCCGATCGGCACCTTGGCGGTCACGCCGGCGACCGGGAACACCCAGACCCCCAACATCCTCTTCGACGCCTCAACAGCGTGTCCGGCAGATCCGAACGACACGAACGCCGTCATCACCATCGAGGGCGCTGGCTTCCCGGCCGGCTCGAACGCTGTCGGCAACCAGTCGCAGTCCATCTATCCGACGAACGGAAATGGTGGCCTGACCATCCCACTCGGAAAGACATGGGAAGTCCTCGCCCAGCAGCAAGGTGTGAACCTCCCACTCACCGGTACCGCCACGCTGACCCTGAAGTGCATCGACATCTTCAACTCAGTGAGCTTCGGCGAGTTCCCGGTGCAAGTCCAGTTCACTCCGACCGCTGGGACCGTGTCGAGCTACCAGGTGGTCACTGCGGGACCGACCGCAACCACCACGACCCTGACGGCCTCACCGACGAACCCGTCGCCGAGCACAACGGTCACGCTCACCGCGACAGTGTCACCGTCGGCCGCTGCCGGCTCGGTCCAGTTCTCTGACGGCGGCAGCAACCTCGGCGGACCGGTCGCCGTGAGCAACGGCGTGGCGACCTTCAGCGGCACCTTCGCCTTGGGTACGCACAACCTCTCGGCCGCCTTCACCCCGAGCAACCCAGCTCAATTCGGGGCGTCGACGGGGAACTTCTCGCTGAACGTCACGACAACCCCGCCCAACAGCGTCCAGCAGTTCATCACGACCTCGGTTCCACTGACCGGTGCGCTCACCATCACGGTCCAGAACAACCAGGTCGCCCTGCCGCAGCTGCAGCTCAACGGCGCAGGAACGCTGCTGACGACCTCGGGCAACATCAACAACACAACGGTGACGGATACCCGTAACTCCAACCCCGGCTGGAGCGTGAGCGGCCAGGTGACGGACTTCTCGGGCACCCCGTCAGGCACCATCAACGGGCACAACCTCGGCTGGACCCCGACGGTGGTCAGCACCTCGACCGGCCAGACAGTGACCGCAGGTGCAGCCGTTAGCCCGGCGCCAGGCATCGCTCCCGGGGCCACCCCGGCCGACCCGAGCCAGGGCATCAAGACGGCACGCACGATGGCGACGGCGGCCGCAGGCTCCGGCGTCGGAACTGCCGTACTCAACGCCAACCTGGCCCTGAACGCGCCGACGAACACCCCGCCTGGCACGTACACGGCCACCCTCACCCTGACGGCGATCTGATCGACCGGAAGGGCTGATCACTGTGGCGCGGCCGGGGCAGGGCGACCTCCCCGTCCCGGCCGCGCCACGCCACTACCCCCATCGCTGCCAGATGCCGCACTCACGGACGGATGCCGATCTGATGACACTCGCTCGCGTCGCCGCCACCGGCGCCCCGCGACTCGCCGCCCGCCTGTTCGCCGCGCTTGGCCTTGCCGTGCTCTGTACGGTGTCGCTAGTCGCCGCGTCGAGCCAGGCGGCTGGCCCGCGGCAGGGAAGCACACCGTCCACCCAGGCCAAACAGCCTGGGCCGATCACCTTCGGTATCCAGCCGGGCACAAAGTCCGGTCCCGACAAGCGCGGCCGATTCGACATTCGGCTGAGGCCCGGCGGCCGGTTGGCCGACTGGGTCGTCGTGACGAATTACTCGACGAAGCCGACCACGCTGAGCGTCTATGCGGCCGACGCCTTCAACACCGCGAACGGCGGCTTCGACGTGCTCGCGGGCGGTGTCAGGTCCCGGGATGTCGGGTCATGGATCAAGCTCGAACGGAGCCGGGTACACCTCGCGTCAGGGAAGAGAGCGATCATCCGCTTCCAGCTGCGAGTCCCGCGCAACGCGACGCCTGGCGATCATGTCGGCGGCATCATCGCCTCGCTGACCACCATCAAGCGCAAGGCCGACGGCACTGCCGTCCGGGTCGAGAACCGCGTGGGCACCCGGGTCTACCTCCGGGTCAGCGGTCCGCTCAAGCCGAAGGTGGTCTACAGCGTGTCCAAAGCGCATTACCACGGTGCCAGCTGGAATCCGCTTGCCGGCGGCGACGTTGACGTCACTTACACGGTCCGGAACACCGGCAATGTCCGGCTATCTGGCCGGCATCTCGCGCACATCACCGGCCTGCTGCAGTCAGCCTCGGCGCGCCGGGTCGAGAAGATCCCAGAGCTGTTGCCCGGCAACCAGATCCAGCTGCATTCAACGATCGAGAACGTACGGCCGTTCTTCCGGCTCACTGCTGACACCACGTTCTCCCCAGTCGCTGTTGCCGGCGACAAGATCCCGACCACCCCTGCCTCGAGCGACACGATCGGCGTATGGGCGATGTCGTGGACGCTCAACGGCCTTGTCCTGCTGATCCTTGCCATCCTGATCTTCATCGTCGTCCGTCAGCTCCGGCGCCGCCGCGTGAGCCCGCCACCGGCGGCGCCGGTACCCTCCTCTCCCGAGCCGGCTCAGCTGTGAGCGACCGGCGGATAATCAGGGCGCTGTCTGTCTCCGCGGTGCTGACCGGGCTGGCTGCCGGGCTGGTCGTTGCTGCGAGTCCCGGGCACGCAGACGACCGCATCCTTGGGGTGGCAGCCGTCGCGCCCGTCCGTGGCGACAGCACGACGCCAATCACGCTGACGACCGCTGGGCGATGCCCCAAAGGTACGAATATCTTGACCAAGATCTTCGGCACCGGCTTCCCGGTCGACGGCGAGAACGTCGTGGGGAACCGAGAAACCACGGAGTTCGGCAGCCCACCGAATGACTGGCTCGTTGTCCCGTTGACGATCACACTGCAAGAGGCGGTCAGGCGCCAGGCCACACCGTTCCGGCTGGCCGGCGACTATCGCATCGTGATCACCTGCCGGGACCCGCTTCCTTCGACGGGGATCTACGAATACGGCGACTATGTCGCCCGATTGAGGTTCGGCAGCGGTGGGCGCTACCAGGCACTGACGACCGCTGCCGATCTGCCCCGACCGGTGCGCAAAGCACTGTCGCAGGGGGCAGCCTCGGCCAACGGCGAGCCGGACCCGACGGGGCCTCCGTCGGCCGCCACCACCGAGCCCCCGGCAACGCCCTCCGCAGCCTCGCACGGCGCCAGCCGTTCGGCAACCGTGACCGCGGGTGCCTTGGTCGGTGGCGCCGTAGTGCTCGGCGCGGCGTATCTGCTCGCCTCACGCCGCCGAGACGAGGCGGCCAGGAATGCTCGATCCAAGCGCCCGCCGAGTACGGCATCGAAGGCTCGGAACAAGACCCGGTCCAAGCGACCCGCGCAGAACCTGTCCAAGAGCGCTAAGCCCAAGGATCAGTCCAACCGCTCAGGGAGCACCGCCAAACGTCAACAAGGAACGACGAGCAAGCGCTGACCAGCATCGGTCAGCGATCGGCTCTCAAATCTCCGCCATCGAAAGGGTCAATTCGAATGCAACTGTGGCTGCGCAAGATCGCGACTGTCCACACACGTTCGGTCCCGCGCGCTGTCAAACTGGCAGCGGCCGCACTGGCGGCCACGTTCGCTGTGGGACTGAGCACGTTAGCCCCGGCACCAGCGTCCGCGGCGACGATCGGCACCATGAAGGCCACGCCGTCGTCCGGGAACGACGCGACCGTCAACATCGCCTTTGACAGCTCGACAGCCTGCCCGGCGGATGCGAGTGACACGAACGTCATCATTACGATCACCGGCGCGGGTTTTCCAACCGACTCGAACGCGGTCGGCAACCAGGTGCAGTCCCTTTATCCGACGAACGCAAGCGGTGGCCTGACCATCCCACTTGGCAAAACCTGGGAAGTCCTCGCGCAGTCCCAAGGCGCGAACCTCCCACTTACCGGCACCGCCACGCTCACCATGAAATGCATCGACATCTTCAATTCGGTGAGCTTTGGCGAGTTCCCGCTGCAGGTCCAGTTCACCCCGACGACAGGAGCGCACTTCGACTACGCCGCCATAGGCGGGACGCCGACCCCTACGCCTACGCCAACCCCGACAAATACGCAGACGCACTCGCAGACACCGACCCCAACCGATACCGAGACTCAGTCGGAGACACCGACGCCCACGCCAACAGACAGCTCGACGCCTGCCCCGACCTCGGGCGGCAGCTCGGCAGACTCTTCCATCTCGACCACGGTGGGTAGTCTCGCTCACACTGGAGCAAACGTTTGGGGCCTTGCCGTGGCTGGCATTGTCCTTACGTTGATCGGTGCGGTCTTCATCGGGATCAGCAGGCGTTCCAAGCTGCTGACGTTCGATAGGAGCGGTGACGACGGATGATCCACAGCGTGCGGCGCGGCCGAGCGGCAGCGACGAACCGTTGAGCCGCCTGTGACCGCGTCTCCGCTGACCCGCGACTCCACCGCCGATCGTCCCCAGGACGCGGCGCGGCCAGACAGCCAGGCCGCCGGCAAACCGCCGCGGCGCTCAAAACGGGCGACCGGCCCGCCGCCGGTCTTGGCACGCCCGCGTTACGCGGGTGCGCTGCTCTTCTCGGCCGAGATGCTGAACATCGTCACCCTCGTGGTGGTCGCGTTCGTCGCCCAGGTGACCGTGATCGGCCGGCTCGAGCACGACCGTGACCAGCAGGTCGCATATGCACGTCTGCGCGAGGAGCTTGCCAACGGTACGGCACCAGTCGGCCCGGTGGATCCCGACGGCAAGCGGGTGGAGCTCGGGGACCCAGTTGCCTTGCTCGAGATTCCCGGGCTGGGCCTGGAGGAAGTGGTCGTCAGCGGGACCACATCGGGCGTCCTGGCCAGCGGAGTCGGCCACCGCCGGGACACCGTCTTGCCCGGTCAAGCCGGGGTGAGCGTCCTGATGGGTCGGCGGATGACCTATGGCGGCCCGTTTTCAGCGATTGGCACGCTCGGCCCAGGAGACATCCTGACGGTGACGACCGGCCAGGGCACGAGCAGGTACCGCGTGCTGGACGTGCGCCGTCCCGGTGACCCGGTGCCACCGATCCCCGAGCAAGGTGCGGGCAGGCTCACGTTGGTGACCTCGGGTGGCAACCCGCTCGCCCCGAGCGACGTCGTACGCGTCGATGCCGATCTCGTTGGTAACGCCCAGCCCGCCGCCCAGCCGGCGCTGACAACCGGATCCTTGCCGCCGCCTGAGCAGACCATGCACGGCGACATCAGGGCGCTCATCCCGCTGGTGCTATGGGGGCTCGCTCTGGCGGGCGGGGTGTTCGCCATCTCATGGTTGGGGCAGCGGTGGGGACGCTGGCAGGCGTGGATCGTTGCGGTTCCCCTGCTTACCTATCTGGGTCTATCGGTGGCGGGGACGGCCTCCCAACTGCTCCCGAACCTGCTCTGAGCCGCCGATGCTCGAAACACGCTTCCCGCGCTCGCCCAATCTCGGCAACCGGTCTCGGCCGCCGCCGGAAGCACGCGCCAGCTTGCTACCGCCCGCGACCTCAACGAGGAACCTATGAAGGATCAGCAAAACCCGACCGCCACCTTGGTCGCAGCTCCAACCGAGGGGGAGCCCAGCCTCGCCACCCTGGAGGCGCGGCAGGTATCCGCGTGGTTCGGCACCCACAAGGTGCTTGAACGAGTGAACCTCACGATGCGATCGGGTCGGGTTACGGCGCTCATCGGCCCGTCCGGATGCGGAAAGTCGACCTTCCTCCGCATTCTCAACCGGATGCATGAGCTGGTCCCCTCAGCGAGCCTGGCCGGAGAAGTGTGGCTCGACGGGGCCGACCTGTACGACCGCAGCCGTCGCATCACTGATGTCCGCGAGCAGGTGGGGATGGTCTTCCAGAAACCAAATCCGTTCCCCACGATGTCGATCTACGACAACGTCACGGCTGGGCTGAAGCTGACCGGCAAGCGGCTCAAGGGCAGCCGTAAGGACGACCTGGTCGAGTCCTGCCTGACGAAAGCCGGCCTATGGCGCGAGGTTCGCGACAGGCTCCGGCAACCGGGCGGCGCGCTCTCCGGCGGCCAGCAGCAGCGCCTGTGCATCGCCCGCTCCCTCGCCGTCCAGCCGCGCGTACTCCTCATGGACGAGCCATGCTCGGCGCTGGACCCGACGTCCACGCGGCGCATCGAGGAGACGATCCGCGATCTGATAGCCGAGGTGACGATCGTGATCGTCACGCACAACATGCAGCAGGCCCAGCGAATCTCCGATGACTGCGCCTTCTTTCTCGCCTCGGCTGGAACGCCCGGGGCGATAGTGGAGCAAGGGAAGACATCGGACGTCTTCGACTCGCCCTCCGACCCGCGTACTTCGGACTACGTCCACGGTCGCTTCGGCTAAGCAGGCGATCGTTCCCGCATGGGCCATCGCCATTAGTGGGCCCTTATACGCCGTAGCCGCAGCCGGGAGCCGAGTGCTGCGGCGCCAAGCAGCAACGGCACCGCGATGACGACAGGGAGCGAGCCGCCCGCGTTGAGCGTCCGTTTCCCGGCCACCGTGACCTCGACCGGTGAGCTGGCCATCGCGGGACCGGTGCCCGATGATGTCGGTCCGTTGGGCAGCACGACGACGTAAACGTCGAAGCGACCGGCGTTGACGGCCTGGATGTCCCAAGCCAGTGCGGTCGTGGCGTGGCCGCCCAAAGGCTCCAGATGCTGGGTTGGTGCCGCTGTCCAGTCCTCGAGGTCGACATAGGTCCCGGTCAAGCTGGCGACGTTCAGGTGCGCAATGAGCGGATCTGATGCCGTGCTGCCCGAGTTAGTCACGTGTGCGCGAATCGTGATCCGGTCCCCGATGACAGTCGTGATCCGGGGCTGGTCCACGGTCACCTCGAGGCCATCGGTCTGTTGGGCCGCGGCGTGAGCCGCCGGAATGACAGTCAATGCGGCAAGCGCGGCAAAGGCGACGCTGAGGCGCGTCCTCATCGCTCGCCCCCGGCGTTCAGGCGGACGATCCGTTCACTGAGGACCAGCAGGACGGCGCTGGCGAGGACGGCGAGAACCAGGGGCGAGATCAAGTAGGCGAGGTCGCGGGTCCAGCCGTGCCCATGGACGAGGACAGCCGTCGAGTAGTGCAGTCCCGACCCTACTGGATTGATCTTGCCGAGGACGTCACCGAACCATCCCTTGGGCAAGCCTCCCGGCAGCTGCGACGGCGCGAAGAAGGCAAGGAGAAGGAAGAAGCTGATCGCGAGACTCACCTTGTTCGAGCTGGAGAGAGCGCTGACGAGCAGCCCGAGGGCAGCAAGGCCGACGGCCAGGACCGTCCCGACTCCCAAGCCCAGGAGGAGTGCAGTCTTCACGATCGACACACCGCGACCAAGCACCCAGACATAAGGGATGGCTACCAGGAACGCGGCGAACCACAGAGTCAGTGCGCCCACCAGCTTGCCGAGCACGATCGCACGTCGGGAGACCGGGGTGAGTAGCAAGCTCTCTAGGGTGCCTCGTTCCCGCTCGCCGCTGAGCGCGTCTGCACTGACGAGCAGCGTGACAAGGACACCCACCGCGATCGCGATCTGCAGGGTCAGGTCGACCGCCTCCCGCTGCTCGAGGAAATTGATCGCTTGATTGGTCGCGGCAAGGTAGGTGAAAACGCTGAGCAGGACACTGAAGGCGAAAAGCAGCAGTGGCCCGCGGCCGCTCAGCCAGAGATCGCGCGACTCCTGCCTGGCCACCACGGCCCAGTCTCCACGACTGCGAGTGGGTGCCTGCTGCCTCGCAGTTTCCTCGATCTCACCGTTCACGAGCGTGGTCATTCCGACACCCCCTCCGCTGTGGCGCCGGTCAACGCCAGATAGGCGTCATGGAGGCGGGTGCCTTCGACCTCGAAGGACAGGACCGTAACGTCGGCCGCCAGCAGGGCCTGTAGCACCGGGTTCATTCCATCGGGGCCCGATCGGCTGATCCGCAAGACGTCTGTACGCTCCCCCGACGCGGCCATAGTCAGACCGGGCAAGCCTGCGAGGATCCGCCGAGCCGCGTCGACCTCACCGCCAGGCACCCGCAGAGTGGCGAATCGCGGTGCAGCGACCGCACTTGTGATCTCCGCGACCGTACCGGAAACCAGGACACGACCTTCGCCGAGAATCAAGACCCTGTTGCAGACCTCCTCCACCTCCGTCAGCGTGTGGGTGCTGAGAATGACCGTGGCGCCGCGGTCGGCGGCAATGTCTCGTACGTTGCGGAGCACCTGCCGTTGCCCGGCAGGGTCGAGGCCGAGGGTCGGCTCGTCGAGGAACACCACATCCGGGTTATTCACCATGGCCCGGGCGATCCCGAGCCGTTGCCTCATGCCGCGGCTGTATGTCGAGAGCGGCGACGAGGCCCGTTCCTGTAGACCCATTTCCGCCAGCAAGCGAGCGGCGACCCGGCTCGACTCCGCCCGGTCCATTCCGAACAGCCGGGCGAAGTAGGTCAAGTACTCCCGGCCGGTCTGGTGAGCCGGATAGCCGGCGCTTTCTGGCAGCACCCCTACCCGCCGGCGGATCTCATCTGGCTGGGTGGAAGGTACGCCGGCCACGGAGAACTCGCCGCTGGTGGGCGCGAGCACTGTTGTCAGCAGCCGGATCGTCGTCGTCTTGCCAGCCCCGTTCGGACCGAGCAACCCGACGATCTC
>Ga0066905_100000654_pt1 | contig 10308 bp, 8 predicted proteins | sample PanSoiMetaPlot36_FD_67483 | JGI IMG/M metagenome (GOLD analysis project Ga0066905, IMG submission 67483) | Tropical forest soil microbial communities from Panama analyzed to predict greenhouse gas emissions - Panama Soil Plot 36 (version 2) | ecosystem: Environmental > Terrestrial > Soil >... | reverse complement strand
ACCGGAAGGCCTTGTTTTCTGGCCCATTCCTCCGACGCGAGCAGGACCGTCGCAGCGCCGTCGGTAAGCGGCGTAGAGTTGGCCGCAGTGATCGTGCCATGGCGCGAGCGGTCGAAAACCGGCTTCAGCTCGCCCATTTTCTCGAGCGAAATGTCCTCGCGAATGTTGTTGTCGCGGAACACGCCGGCGCAGGGGACGACGAGGTCGTCCATGAAGCCTTCGTCATAGGCCGCCGCGGCCTTCTTGTGGCTCTCATAGGCGAACAGGTCCTGGGCCTCGCGCGTGATTCCCCACTCCTTGGCCATCAGCTCGCAATGCTCGCCCATGCTTAAGCCGGTGCGTGGCTCCGAGATCGAGGGCGGCTGCGGGGCAAGCTCGGCCGGGGTGAACCCTTTGAACACGGCGGCCCGCTGGCCGAGGCTCTTCGCGCGCGACAGCTGAACGAGCCGTTGGGCGAACTTGCGCTGGAACACGATCGGCGCATCGCTCGTCGTGTCCGAGCCGAGCGCGATGCCAGATTCGACCTGGCCGGTGGCAATCTTCGCGGCAAGGCCGAGCGCGCCGGCGAGGCTCGTGCCGCATGCCTGCATCATGGTGATGGCAGGCGTGGTCGGGGCGAGCGCGCTGCCGATCACCGCCTCGCGGGCGAGGTTCCAATCCTTGGCGTGGGTCACGACGGCGCCGCCAACCACCTCGTCGATATGCACGCCATGAAGCCCGAAGCGGTCGACGAGGCCACCAAGCGCGGCAGTTAACATGTCGAGATTGGAGAGCTCGGCATAGCCTGTGTGTGAACGGCAGAACGGGATCCTCGACCCACCAAGGACCGCGACCCGCCGCATCGGAATTCCGGCCATGATATTCACTGCGGGGCCTCTCTAGTCATGCGGCAGCAGCGGTTGCTTCAGCTGCCTGCTCTTGCGTGCGGCGGTAGTGAAGCGGACCGCCGCGAAACGGCGCAAAGCCAGTGCCGAAGATCACGCCGGCATCGGCATGGTCGGCGTCGGGGACAATCTTGTCTTCGAGCGCACGCCCGGCTTCGTCGATCATCGGCTTCACTAGCTCACGGCCGAGGCGCTCGAGCTCTGCAGGGTCGTAGCTGACCTCTTCGCGCTTAGGCTTGCCCTTCTCCCATACGTAAAATCCTTCGCCAGTCTTCTTGCCGAGCTTGCCCTGCCGCACGAGGCTTGCCAGCACGTTGTCGGTTTCGGGTGCAAGCCCAAGCTCCTCACCCACGTGGTTTGCGATATCGAGGCCGACCAGATCCATCAGCTCCAGCGGTCCCATGGGCATACCGAATTTCAGTGCAGCCTGATCGATCTTCTCGCGCGCCTCGCCGAGCTGGTAGCGGCGGACGGCTTCCATCAGGTATGGCGCAAGCACACGATTGACGAGGAAGCCTGGGCAGCTCTTCACCACCAGCGGCAGTTTGTTGATGGCGGTCACGAAAGTGCACGCCTTGCGCACCTCCTCCTCGCGCGTCCCCTCGCCGCGCACCACCTCGACCAAAGGAAGCTGCGCCACGGGATTGAAGAAATGCAGGCCCACCAGCCGGCCGGGGTCGGCGAGGGGCTTGGCGATGTCCTCGAGCCTAAGCGACGATGTGTTGGTGGCGAGCACAGCGCCGGGTCCGACCTGCTTCTCGAGCTCCTGGAACAGCTTCTGCTTGACGTCGAGCTTTTCGACGATGGCCTCGATCACCACATCGGTATGTTTGATGTGCTTGCCCTTAGGGTCGGCGATGAGTCGCGCCACGGCTGCATCGATCGCCACTGGCGTGCGCAGATGCCGTTTGAACAGGCCCTTGGCGCGCGAGAGCGCCTTCGCGATCTGGCCTTCGTCGACATCCTGAAGACTCGCCTGCATACCTGAGACCACGCACCAAGCGGCGATATCTCCGCCCATCGTGCCCGCGCCGATGACATGCACCTTGCGCGGCTTGAAGCCGTCCTTCGGCGCCTCATCTTTCAGCATCTCCGATAGCTTGAACACACGGCGCAAGTTGCGGGAGGTCTCGCTGACAAAAAGCGGCGCAAACATCTCGGTCTCGGCGATGCGCATGCTGACGGGGTCGTCGCCGAACTGTTCAAAAAGATCGATCAGCCGGAACGGCGCCGGATAATGCTCCTCGCGCACCTTCTCTGCCGTCTTGGCGCGCATCTGCTTCGCAAGCAAGGACCGCACGGGTCGCTTCAGCATGAGCTGCTTCCACCAGGGCGCACCCTTCGAGTGGCGCTTCTGCAGCACGGCTTTGCGCGCCGCCCAGCGGAGATTGTGGTGCGTCGGGGCGAGCTGATCGACGAGGCCGATCGCCTTGGCCGCGGTGGGGCGGAGCATCCGGCCCGTGAGCATGGCGGTCATGGCGTCGGTCGGCCCTGCGAGCTCGATCGACCGCACCGTGCCATTGAGCCCGGGGAAGATGCCGAGCTTCACTTCGGGGAAGCCGAGCCGCGTCGCCTCCTCGCGGTCGGCGATGCGCCAGTCGCAAGCGAGCGCAAGCTCAAGGCCCGCGCCGAGACAATAGCCGTGAATGGCAGCGACCACCGTCACCGGCAGCCGGTCGATGCGGTCGATCAGCTCGAGCGTCTGCCGCACCACCTCTTTGATCTTTGGCTCGGTATCGAAGCTCTGGAACTCGCGGATGTCGGCGCCGGCGACGAAGCTGGTCTCCTTGGCACTCATCAGCACGAGGCCCTTGACCTCACCGTTCGCCGCGGCCGTCTCGACCGTCTTGACGATCTCGCCAAGTTCCTCGGTGGGACGGCGTCCGAGCGAGTTCATGCTCTCGCCCTTGCGGTCGATGATCGCCCAGGCAATGCCCTCGAAGTCGATCGAGAAGCGCCAGTCCTGCAAGTCTGGAAGCGTCATCGCCATGATCACCTTACTCAGCGGCAATATGCTCTGGCCGGTCCGGCCTGGCACCGACTGCATCTGCGACCTTTGGCCCGGTCGCTACGCCCGGCGCCCTGCGCGATAACGCCACAGCATCGAACTCGTCCACCGCGATGACCCGCGCCATCAGGTCGCGAAGCTCAGCAAGATCCGCGGCTTCATCGCTGGTCAGCACGCCCTTAACCTCAGCCTCCGCGATCCAGTCGTTGTTATGGAAGCGCTGCACTTCGCCCTTGCGGATGGCGCGCTCAAGCTTCTTGTCGGCCTCCTCGCAGGTGACCGTCCTGAGCAGCGTATATTCGAGCAATCCCATCCGGTCGCTCGGATCGTTGGTGATGAAGATGTCCCTGGTGAGACGGTCGCGGAACTCACCTGGCTGAAGCGCCGCACGCACGATCTCCTTGCCGGCATAGTCGCTCGCGGGCCGTCGTGCGCCGAAGGGAAGGACCAGCGGCCGCATCAGCCACGCAGCCCAGCGTACCGGGAAATTGCGCAGGGTGCCGAGCAAGCCCTGGTCGAAACGATAGAGGCAATTCTGTGCGCAATAATCTACCAGCTTAAGGTCTGGCTTCGGACGTCCGTCATCGACATAGCGTTTGAGAACAGCCGATAGGAGATAAAGTTCAGTGAGCGCATCGGCCATGCGGCCGGTGATCTTCTGCTTCGTTTTGAGGCCGCCGCCGAGCAGCGCCACGGTCACATCGGCGACAAGGGCAAAGGAACGCGAGGCGCGTGCAAGTTGGCGCCACCAATAGGCCGTGGCTCCCGCATGAGGAGGTGCAGACGCTAGCAGACCGAAGGTCAGATTGTGGAACAGCGCACCGGCGACATTCGACACCGTGAAGGCGACATGATTGTCGAAGGTCTCGGCGAAGATTTCGAATCCCCGCTCACGATCCGGATTTTGCAGCGCCTCGATCTCGGTGAAGAGATACGGATGGCTGCGCAGTGCACCTTGGGCGAAGGTGATCAGCGTGCGCGTCAAGATGTTGGCGCCTTCCACGGTGATGCCGACCGGCACCATCTGATAGGCGCCCTGAATGTAATTCGACGGGCCGTCGCAGATTCCTCGACCGCCGTGGATGTCGAGCGCGTCATTGACGCAAGCCCGCATGCGCTCGGTCGAGACATATTTTAGAAGCGCCGAGATCACCGCCGGCTTCTCGCCGGCAGACACCATAGAGGCAGTCACGGCGCGCGCGGCCTCGAGTGCGTAGGCGGACTCGGCGAGGCGCGCCAAGGGCTCCTCGATACCTTCCATGAAGCCGATGGGAAGGTTGAACTGTTTCCTGATGCGTGCGTAGGCGGTGCTCGTACGGAGCATCGACTTGGCGCCCGCTGCGCTCGTCGCGGGAAGCGAGATGGACCGGCCCGCGGCGAGGCAGTTCATCAGCATGGTCCAGCCCTGCCCTGCCCTCTCGGCGCCGCCAATGATCCAGTCGATGGGAATGAAGACATCGCGCCCGCGCGTCGGTCCGTTCGGGAACGCGGCGCCGGCCGGGAGATGCCTCGTGCCGATCTCGACGCCTGGATGGTCGGTCGGTACGAGCGCCAAGGTGATGCCAACGTCCTCGCCGCGACCGAGGTGGTTTTCAGGGTCGAACAGGCGGAAGGCGAGCCCAAGTAGCGTGGCATTCGGCGCAAGGGTGATGTAGCGCTTGTCCCACGTTAGCTTGATGCCGAGCGTCTCTTTGCCGTTGTGGATGCCGCGTGCGATGACACCGACGTCGCGCATGGAGGCAGCGTCGGAGCCGGAGAATGGGCCGGTCAGCGCAAAACAGGGAATCTCCTCGCCTCGGGCAAGCCGCGGCAGGAAGTGTTCCTTCTGTGCATCGGCACCGTATTTCTCGATCAGCTCACCTGGCCCGAGCGAGTTCGGCACCATGACGATGGTAACGCCGTCGGGGCTACGCGAGGAGATCTTGCCGAGGATGAGCGACTGCGCCTGGGCCGAGAAGCCCAAGCCCCCATGCTCCTTGGAGATGAGCATGCCGAGAAAGCCGTTGTCGCAGACGAAGCGCCAGATATCCTCGGGGATATCGTGCAGCTCGTGGCGGATGCGCCAGTCGTTGAGGCGCTTGCACAGCTCGGTCGTCGGACCATCGAGGAAGGCGCGCTCTTCGGCGGAGAGCGTAATGGGCGCGACGCGGCGGAGCTTCGACCAGTCGGGCTTCCCGCCGAATAACTCGGCATCCCAACCGACGGTACCCGCCTGAAGCGCCTCGCGCTCGGTCTCCGATATCGCGGGCATCGAGCCTTTGAGCGCGTGGTAGGCCGGGAGCACGATGTATTTCTTTCGCAGCTCCTTGAATGAGAGTGCGAACAGACCTGCCGCGACGAGCCATCCGGCAAGCGCCCACAGCGTGAACACAGGCCAATGCAGATGGCCGTGAACGAGACCCATCTGTGCGCTCAAGGTGAGAAGGACGATGCCCAGCGCCCAGAGCCTGAGCGGCGCGCGGTTCATGGCGAGAGCGAACAGGACGAGTAGGGCAACGATTACGAAAATGAGCTCAGCCATAGGGCTGCCTCCGAAAGCGCCTTGACCCCCTTGCGTCCCGAACCCTGCAGCCCCACGCGGGGGCATCATCTCTTGCCGATGCAAAGCTCATCGGCTGCGATTTTCGCCCTCTATGGTGCGGATGGGCCATCGACTCAAGCTCTTTCCTGGGTTTGCGCTCTGCCTGCGTGCAATCTGCGCGAATCGTTGCAGCGGTTGATCTTAGGCGCAAGTGTTACCGAGCCGATAAACGTGCAAGTCCCCGGGCGCCTTGTGCCGCAAGGTTGAATTGGCTAAGCAGGGCCTCGGTTTCCTGGTCGCAAACGGCGGGATAGGCAAAGAAGACGCCCAGATGGCAGAGCCAGAGCGACCGCAGCTCAGCCCCTATCAAGTCGAGCTCGAGGCCGGCAAGCGCTACGCCTGGTGCCGCTGCGGACGAAGCAAGAAACAGCCGTTTTGCGACGGATCGCATGCGGGCACCGGGATAGAGCCCCTGATGTTCACAGCCGAGCGGAACGAGCTAGCCCTGGTTTGCGGCTGCAAGGACACGGGCGACCCACCGTATTGCGACGGGTCCCATATGCTGCTCTGAGTGGCGTTGTGTGCCGCAAGCTCTTCTTGCTAAGAAGGTCCGGTTAGGGCCGCAAGGCCCGGGGGCTCAACAATAAACGGCCTGTGCAGGGGGATCGCGGAAGCCAATGGCCTATTTTCTCCAGCAGCTGATCAACGGGATCGCGCTTGGCTCTATCTATGGACTGATCGCCATCGGCTACACCATGGTCTATGGCATTATTGGCATGATCAATTTCGCCCACGGCGACATCTTCATGGTGGGCTCGTTCATTGCGCTGATTGCCTTCCTCGCGCTTGTTGCCCTTGGACTGACCTTCGTTCCCCTCGCGCTCATCATCGTCCTGCTCATCGCCATGGCGTTCACTGCCGTGTGGGGTTGGACGGTGGAGCGCATCGCGTACCGCCCCTTGCGCGAGTCGTTCCGGCTTGCTCCGCTCATCACCGCCATCGGCATGTCAATCGTGCTCCAGAACTTCGTTCAGGTGTCGCAAGGGGCGCGTGTGAAGCCGCTTCAGCCTGTGGTCACCGGTGGCTACAAGCTCTTCGAGCAGGGCGGTTTCGTCGTGCAACTTTCGAACATTCAAATCCTGATCGTCGCAACGACGCTCGTCTTGATGATGATTTTTTGGCTGATCATTAACCGCACCGCCCTCGGCCGGGCGCAGCGCGCCTGCGAGCAGGACCGGCTGATGGCCTCGCTCTCAGGCGTGGACGTCGATCGCACCATCTCGCTCACCTTCGTGCTCGGCGCGGCGCTCGCCGCGGTAGCCGGTCTGCTCTACCTCCTCTACTACGGTGTGATCGACTTCTACATCGGCTTCGTCGCCGGCATCAAAGCCTTCACGGCGGCGGTATTCGGCGGCATCGGCTCGCTCCCCGGCGCTATGTTGGGCGGCCTTATCATTGGGCTGATCGAGACCTTCTGGTCCGCTTACTTTACGGTGCAGTACAAGGACGTCGCCGCTTTCTCGATGCTTGCGCTCGCATTGATATTTTTCCCGACCGGGCTGCTCGGCCGTCCCGAAGTAGAGAAGGTCTAGCGTCTTGGTCGAACCGGGTAGGTTCTTCAGTCACCGGCTCAAGTCCGCGCTCGTGAATGCGACTGTCTCCGCGCTGGTCGCCTCCGCGCTCTTCTGCCTCATCCTTGGCGTCCGTACGGTGGATTCGGTGCAGGGGCTCACCCTCAGGCCCCGCCCCTTACTTCTCGCCATTGCGGTCGGGATCGTCTTTAGCGGCCGGTTGGCGCTCGATCTCGTCTGGTGGAACCGGACCTGGAGACCGGCGGTGGCCAAACCCGTGTGGCTCAAGCGCCTAGGGAGCGCGGTTCTTCAATACGGCGGGATCGCGCTGATCGTCGCGGCAACCCTCTTCCCCTTAATCGCGCTTACCCTCGAAAGCTCTGTCCATCTGGGCCTGCCACTTCGTTACCTGTTCGACCTGTCAATCGTCGTTCTGACCTATGTGATGCTCGGATCGGGACTCAACATCGTGGTGGGGCTCGCCGGACTGCTTGACCTCGGCTATGTGGCCTTTTACGCCGTTGGAGCCTACGGCTTTGCACTTCTCGCGACTAATTTCGGTTGGTCTTTCTGGATGTGTCTTCCCATCGCGGGAGTGCTTGCGGCGATGTGGGGCTGCACCGTCGGCCTTCCGGTATTGAGGCTTAGAGGCGACTATCTTGCCATCGTGACGCTCGCCTTTGCCGAGATCGTGCGAATTGTTCTGCTCAATTGGACGCAGGTTACCAATGGACCGAACGGAGTCTCCGGCATCCCCAAGCCCACCTTTTTCGGCCTGCCTTTTTCCTCAACCGGCGACGTTACCTTCAGCAGCCTATTTGGACTGAAATACGATCCGCTTCAGGGCATCGTCTTTCTCTACTATGTGATCTTTGCGCTCGCCCTTCTCACCAATCTCGTCACGCTGCGCTTGCGGCGTCTGCCAATTGGGCGAGCTTGGGAGGCCATGCGGGAGGACGAGATCGCTTGCCGCTCTCTCGGCATCAACACCACCGTCACCAAGCTTTCCGCTTTTGCCACCGGAGCGATGTTCGGGGGCTTCGCTGGCGCCTTTTTTGCCACGCGCCAAGGCTTCATCAGCCCGGAATCTTTCACATTCATTGAATCCGCGACGATCCTCGCCATCGTCGTACTTGGCGGGCTGGGGAGCCAGCTCGGCGTTGCACTAGCTGCTATCGCAATGATCGGCGGCTTCGAGGCGCTCCGTCATACTCAGGGGCTAAAGGTCATCTTCGGCCCAGATTTCGACCCCGCGCTCTATCGCATGCTGCTATTCGGACTTGCAATGGTCATGATCATGCTGTGGCGCCCGCGTGGCATCGTGGCATCGCGAATGCCCTCAATCCTTCTTAAGCCGCAACGCGGCGTCCCCCTCCTGACGAAGGAGCGGAGCGCATGAGGCCGTGGCAAAAGGACTCGGTGCTTAAAGTCGAACACCTCACCATGCGCTTCGGCGGCTTAACGGCGGTCGACGACGTTTCCTTTGAGGCCGGCCGTGGCGACATCACGGCATTGATCGGTCCAAACGGCGCCGGCAAGACCACAGTCTTCAACTGTATCACTGGCTTCTACAAACCGACCGAAGGCATGATCGGGCTTATCCATCCTGATAGTCGAACCTTCCTGCTCGAACGCCTCGACGATCACGACATCAATTCCAGAGCTCGGGTTGCCCGCACTTTCCAGAACATAAGGCTGTTCAGAGGAATGACGGTGCTCGAGAACTTAATGGTGGCGCAACATGAAACGCTCAATCGCGCCTCGGGCTTCACGCTTGGTGCTCTCTTTGGCATTGGCGGCTATCAAGCGGCCGAGGAGGAGGCGATTGAGTTTGCGCGGGAATGGCTCGACCGGACGGGCCTTACTTCGCGCGCCGATGCGGTCGCGGGCGAGCTTCCCTACGGCGAGCAGCGCAAGCTCGAAATCGCGCGCGCGATGTGCACGAGGCCCTTGCTGCTCTGCCTCGATGAGCCTGCCGCTGGCCTCAATGCGCGGGAGAGCGACGCGCTTAACAAGCTCCTCTATTCGATCCGCTCGCGCGACGGCATCGCTATTCTTCTCATCGAACACGACATGAGCGTGGTGATGCGCATCTCCGACCACGTGGTCGTCCTCGACTACGGCAAGAAGATCGCCGATGGAACCGCCGAAGAGGTGCGCAACGATCCAAGCGTCATCGGGGCTTATCTCGGTGTCCCGGACAAGGAGGTCGCCAAGGTCGAGCGTGAGGTTGGCTTATGAGCGCGTCCCTGCTTGAGATCAGCAAGGTCACCGCGGGCTATGGCAATATTCCCGTCCTGCATGGCGTCAACATTGACGTTGCGGAAGGCGAGATCGTGACACTCATCGGCGCAAACGGCGCCGGCAAGACCACGCTGATGATGACGATCTTCGGACGCCCGCGAGCGGCTGACGGCAGAATTCTTTTCGACGGCCGAGACATTACGAAGCTGCCAACTCACCGCATTGCGCAACTCCGCATCGCGCAGTCCCCAGAAGGGCGGCGCATCTTCCCGCGTCTGACGGTATTGGAAAACCTCCAGATGGGCGCGCTTATCGCCCGTGATCCAAGCGGCTTTGAAGACGATCTTGCACGCGTTTGCGCCCTCTTCCCGATGCTGAAGCAGCGCAAGGCACAGCGGGGCGGCACTCTTTCCGGGGGAGAGCAACAAATGCTTGCCATCGCGCGTGCGCTGATGGGGCGCCCCAAGCTCTTGCTGCTAGACGAGCCGTCACTCGGACTTGCGCCGCTCATCGTGAAGCAGATCTTCGAGACGATCAGAGAGCTCAACTCCCAAGGTCTAACGGTGTTCCTGGTCGAGCAAAATGCCTACCACGCACTGAAGCTCGCGCATCGCGGCTATGTCATGGTGAACGGCACGATCACCATGGCCGGCACCGGCCGCGACCTGCTTGAGGCCGAAGAGGTCAAGACGGCTTATCTGGAGGGCGGGAAGGGAGTCGCTAAGTGACGCTTGTCTCTGACGACGGGCCTTGGGTCTTCCTGGTGTTGACCGTGGTCATTGGCGGCGCTGGGGCCTTTCTTGCCGGCCGCGGTTTGGCGCGGGTGTGGAAGCCGTACTGGCGGGTTTTTGCCTATACTGCCCTGCTTGCCGCCGCCGTGCGCTTCTTCCACTACGCCTTATTCGACGGCAACCTTCTGTCCCTCTATTATTATCTCATCACCTACGTCGTGCTCCTTGCGGTTGCGAGCTTCGGCTTCCGTCTTATGCGGACGACACAAATGGTCACCCAATATCGTTGGCTCTACGAGCGGACGAGCCCGCTCACCTGGCGCGAGCGGCGGGCTTGAGGGATTGAGGG
>Ga0066905_100000653_pt1 | contig 10310 bp, 7 predicted proteins | sample PanSoiMetaPlot36_FD_67483 | JGI IMG/M metagenome (GOLD analysis project Ga0066905, IMG submission 67483) | Tropical forest soil microbial communities from Panama analyzed to predict greenhouse gas emissions - Panama Soil Plot 36 (version 2) | ecosystem: Environmental > Terrestrial > Soil >... | reverse complement strand
CGAGCCGAATGTTGAAGGCGATGCGATTGTTGGCCAGGACGCGGTGCTCGGCGTCGGTGATCACACCGCGCAGCGGCATGAGGGTCACGCGGCGCAGGCGGTTGTTGTCGGACAGTCTCTTGTAGTAGTCGACCTTGACGACTTGAAGATACCAGAAGGCGAACAGGTACAGGACCAGCACGGCGGCGAACAGCACCTGGATCACGTGGATCCGCGTGTTCAGGCGCCTCGCCTCGTAGTAGTCCTGAAACCCTTTGTAGTCCTGCTCGAAGGCCATCGCGATCAGGGCAACCGTGCCGCCACCCAGAAGAAGAGCAGTCCGAGGACTCCGCTTCCCAGGCCCCGCTGCAGCAGGTCGAGAGTCCCCGGAAGAACGAAGCTCTGTCCCATGGCCACCGAGAGCCCCAGTTCCGCAAGCGGATCCACGACCGTCGCCGCGAACAGGATCCCGAACCTCGGGATCGCCTGGTTCAGCACGAACAGGGACCCGAAGGTGCCGACCAGGTAGCCGATCAGAGTCTTCTTGAAGCCGTTCATCCCGAGCACCGGACCCACCAGGGAGTCCTCCACCAGCCCCGCCCCCGTCCCCATCAGCATCGCGGTCGTCGGCGGGCAGGTCAGCCCGTAGTACACGACGAGGATGGTGAACAGGTCGCAGTAGCGGGCCACGAGCGGCGCGTAGCGCGACAACAGGGCCTGCGCCAGAGCCGCGGCCCCGAGCGCCAGGAGGCTCCGACCGATCTTCAAGGGACCCGCCCCTCGGAAGCCCCCTCGGCCTTCAGCACCACGAGCACCTCCTCCAGACGTCGGAAATCGACTTCGGGCCGGAGCTCCACGAGCTTGGTCAGCCCTTCCCCTTCACCGATGGACGCGACCACGCCGATCGTGTAGCCCTTCGGATAGATCTGATCGAGACCGGAGGTGACGACAACGTCGCCGACCTCGACGTTCGAAAGCTCGCTCACATAGTCCATCTTGCAGCCGCGTTCTCCGGTGCCGACGACCATGCCCTGCACCCGCGTCCTCTGAATGAGGCCGGCGACGCCGGAGTTCGGATCCAGGATCGTCTGGACCTTGCACGCGCCGGGAGCCGCCTCGATGACGCGGCCGACGATGCCGCGCGGCGTGATCACGGGCTGGTTCAGCGCCACGCCGTCCCGGCTGCCCCGATCGAGCGTCACGATGCGCGCGCTGCCGTCGACGCCGCGCGCGATCACGCGCGCCGCGACGGTGGTCCAGGGCACGCTCTCGCGCAGGTCGAGCAACGCGCGCAGGCGCGTGAGCTCCTGACGGGACTCCTCCGCCACCTGCGCCCGCAACGCGAGGGCTTCGGCCTGCTCGCGCAGCTGGTGATTTTCCTGCTCGACCCCCCTCAGTCCCACGTAAGAGTGCCAGGCCCCGGAGACGCCCCGGCCCGCCCAGTCCGCCACCTTCAGGAAGGGCGACACCAGGCTCATGATCGCCTCGCCGAGAATCGAGCGCTGGCCCCCGCTCTTGATCACCGAGGACATGAGTCCGAGATGGAACGTCAGCAGGATAAGGAGGAGAAGGTACGGCTTACGCTCGGTGAGGAGATCGGCCATCGCTTCAGCCTCCCCGAGGGAGGATCGGGAGGAGACAACGGAAATCGCCCCGATCAGTCGATCGCGATCTTGCGCAGGAGGTTGAAATCATCCAGCATCTTCCCCGTGCCCAGAACGACCGAGGCCTGCGGGTCGTCCGCCATCGAGACGGGGAGGCCGGTCTCCTCGCGGAGGCGCTTGTCGAGATTCTTGAGCTGTGAGCCGCCGCCGGTCAGGACGATGCCCTTGTCCACGATATCCGCGGAGAGCTCCGGCGGCGTCTGTTCCAGCGCCACGCGCACCGCCTCGATGATGTTGGAGACCGTTTCCGAAAGCGCCTCTCGGATCTCTTCGTCCGAGATCACCAGGGTCTTGGGAATTCCCTCCACCAGATCGCGACCCTTGATCTCCATCGTCAGCTCCTCGTCGAGCGGGAACGCCGAACCGATGTTGATCTTGATCTCTTCCGCGGTGCGCTCGCCGACGAGCAGGTTGTACTTGCGCTTGATGTACTGGATGATGTCCTCGTCCATGCGGTTGCCGGCGATGCGGACCGATCGAGAGTAGACGATTCCCGCCATCGAGATGACCGCGACGTCGGTCGTTCCGCCCCCGATATCCACGATCATGTTGCCCGTCGGCTCCGTGACCGGAAGTCCGGCTCCGATCGCCGCCGCCATCGCCTCCTCGACCAGGTAGACCTCGGAGGCCTTGGCCCGGTAGGCGCTGTCCTTGACCGCCCGCTTCTCGACCTGCGTGATGTCGGACGGAACGCAGATGACGATGCGCGGCCGCACGCCCAGGGAGCGGTTGTGCGCCTTCTTGATGAAGTAGTCGAGCATCTTTTCGGTGTGCTCGAAGTCCGCGATGACGCCGTCCTTCATCGGACGGATGGCGATGATGTTCGCGGGCGTGCGCCCCAGCATTTCCTTGGCTTCCTTGCCTACGGCCTCGACGCGTCCGGTCCGCTGGTTGACGGCGATGATGGAGGGCTCGCACAGGACGATTCCCTTGCCCTTCGCGTACACCAGGGTCGTGGCGGTTCCCAGGTCAATGGCCAGATCGTTCGAGAAGAGACTGAGCACCGACCGCGGACTCCAGGCCATCGTCGCGCCCACCTTCGCCTCCTGTTCGTTCGGCCCTTTCCGAGCCTCGGTCTCGTGCAACACAGCGCGCCAAAAGGTGTTACGGGCGGGGCTAATATTAGGGCCCTGCATGCTCAAAGTCAAATCATTGACTTTGCGCCCTAACTCCATATGGCGCCGTCGTTTATGAAAAAAAGCACTCGGCGCCGGCCAGGCCGGTTTCAACGCATCGTCTGAACCACGGCCGCCCGCGGACTCTCGGTCTCGGCGAGCGCCACCCCGTTCTTCCCGCGCCCTTTCACCGTGTACATCGCCTGATCGGCGCGCGCCAGGAGATCGTCCTTGGTCCGGCCGTGATCGGGGAACGAGGCGATCCCCAGGCTCGCCGTGATCCGCACGTTCAGGCCGTACGAGGCGAGGAAGGTCGTCTCGGCGATCTTTTGTCGGATGCGCTCCGCGATGATCGCCGCACCCTCCGGCCCGGTCTGAGGCAGGATCACGGTGAACTCGTCGCCTCCGAAGCGCGACACGACGTCGATCTCCCGCACCGTCGATCCGATCACGCGCCCGACCTCGACGAGCGTCCGGCTGCCCCAGAGGTGGCCGTGCTCGTCGTTCACGTCCTTGAATCCGTCGAGGTCCAGGAAGATCAGGGACACCGGCGTCCGGTAGCGCTTGCTGCGCTCCACCTCCCGGCGCAGCGTGGCGTTCAGGTATCGCGAGTTGTAGAGCTTCGTCAAGTCGTCCGTGACGGACAGCTCCTCCGACTTCTTCAAGAGGAGCGCGTTGTCGATCGCGAGCGCGGCGGGCTCGAGGAGGATCGACAGCAGCCGCGCGTCCCGGTTCGTGAAGCTTCCGATCCTCTGGCGACCGACCGTCACCAGGACGCCAATGAGCCGGCCCCGGCTCAGGAGCGGCATCGCCAGCACCGAGCAGGGCGGCAGCGACTTGGGCAGATCGGGAAGCGAGGCGTCCCCTCCGCCCGCTTCGTCGAGGATCACCGGCTGGCGCCTCTGCGCCGCCCGGCCGGCGACGCCCTCCCCGATTCCGAACCTCTTTCCCTTGAGAGGGCCCGTCCCCTCGCCTCCCGTGCGCTCGACGCTGAGCGTCCCCTGCTCCGGGTCGGCGAGAAGAAACAGCCAGGCGCGCGGCTTGAGAAACTCACCGACTCTCTCCATGGACACGTCGATGATGCGGTGCGGGTCGAGCTCATTGCCGGTCAGCCGGACGATGGCGGTCAGCGCGTTCATGCGCGCCGAGGCGTCACGCGCCTCCAGCGCGAAACGACGCACGCGCTGACGCTGCTCGGCCAGATGGATCTCCCTTTCCAGAATCGTCTCGAGCAGGCGCGTGTCCAGGCCTTGATGGATGGGCAGAATCGGGAGGTCGGATTCGGAGATCGACGCCCGTCGCGAGCGCCGGCGCTCCCGGGGTCCGGAAGGCTCGAGACGGAACGGGAGCAGCGGGGCGCCGCGCGACAGGCGCTTCAGCTCCTTCATGGACGATGCGGCGCGGCCTCCCTCGTCCACCTGGAACAGGACGGCGTCGAACCGACCGGCGCCGGGCGGCTTCTCGCCGGGCCGTCCGGCCCGGAAAATCGCGAAGCGATCGCTCTCGTCCCCGGCCCGCCAGGCGGCCGGCAGGCGCTTCGCGTCTTCGTCCAGAACCACCAGGATCTTGGTTGAGCGCGCCATCGGCCCCTAGAACTCCATGCCGCGATCGACGACCGGCGCGATCCGCGGCGGCGCTTCCGCGCCTTTCGTGAACGGGTCCCTAGTAGCTTTCGACATAGACGCTGCGCCGCATGCGCGTGGTGTTCCCGGCGGAGTCCTGGGCGACGAGGTCGACCTGATTCACGCCGTCTCTCTTCATGCGCACGACGGCGGTGAAGGACCCGTCGTCGTACACATCGACGCTCTGCCCGTCGACCGCCAGCACCGCTCCCGGCTCCGTGCGTCCGTTGATGATGACCAGGTGTCCCGAGGGCAGAAAGTCGACGACTTCCAGGGGCGGGGGCGTGGTGTCGTTCGTGGGGTGTTCGCGCGCGCTGTCGATCTTGAACTTGCGGGTCTCCGAGAAGGGGCTCTCGACGTTGGCCGCGTCGATGACCGATACCCTCCAGCAGTAGTTCCCCTCCTGAAGCCCCGGGATTGCGACGCTGGTCGATCGCACGTCGGACTTGTCCAGCAGCAGCTCCCCGAACAGCGCGGTGCGGGCGATCTGGAGCCGGTAGCGCTCGCCGCCCGTGACCTTGGCCCAGCGCAGCGTGGTGGTCTGCGAGGCGGGATCGTCATGCAGGAAGACGCGCTGGTCGGTCGGATCGAGAAGCGACGGCGCGGGAAGGAGCTTCACGCGGCTGACGACCTGCTCGCCGCTGACCTCCATCCGCTCCAGGGGACGGAGGGTGAGACTCTTGCCTCCGGTCTGCACCTCGGCGGAGCCGCTCTGCACCTCGGTTCGCGTCCTCCGCGTGTCCGCGTCGTACGCGACCTGGAATTCCGCTTTGTTGACGGCTCGCGCGGTCGTCGATTCCGTGGCCACCTCGTGGAACGAGCCCGCGACGTTGGCGCCGGGCATGGTGGCCGAGACGCCGCCCCAGTTCAGCTTTTCGCGGACCTTGCGGACCTTGGTGGTCGGATCCTCGAACAGCTCGCGGATCTCGAGCAGGGAGCCCGGGTTGATCGTCGTGATCGTGCCGTCGAAGTAGATGATCTGGGCCGAACCGTTCCCGGCCGTCTTGATCTGGTCGCCGACGCGCAGCGCCGTGTTGCCGCTCACGTCGTCCCAAACGAACTGACGTGAGCGTTTGATTTTCACGTCCCCTTCGTATTTGTAGATCTTGGCCGTGAAGGCTTCTCCGGCCGATCCTTCGAGGATCTTCTGCGAGAACGATTGCGACTGCTGCGCGGCCGCGCGGGCTTCCTCGAAGTCCTTGCGCTCGTAGGAGAGGCGCGCCGAGTCCAGGATCTTGCCCGCGCTCTCGATGATGCGCGCGTTGGAGGCGTCGGCGGTCGCCTGCGCCTCGCGGTACATGCGCTCGGCCCTGTTGATCTCCTGCAGGGCCAGCTCCTCCGGCGTCGCGCGGCGAGCGGCGCGCAGGTAAAAGAAGACGCCGCCCAGGGCGAGGAGCAGGACCAGGTAGACGACCCCCCGCATGATGCTCCGATAGGAGATCGTGGCCCAGTCCAGGAGAATCGGCGTGTTCTGGTGTCCCTGCCCCATGCCCGAGTCCTCTCGTTCCTCCGGCCCCCGGTCGATGGCGCGCCGGGTGCCGCTGGCCTCACCCGGAACCTGTTGCGCGCGCTCGACTTAGCGAGCCGGGCGCCTGGGCCTGGCGGGTGCGGCTCCGGAGTACCGACTCAAATATAGGAATGGCGAGGCGTTACGCAAGAAAACCGACTTGCGGACGCCCCCGAACCGCCGGTAAACTGTGCGCATCCGCGAATGACGCTTGAGTCCTCGTCGGGGAGTCGTGCGAATGCTGCAGCAGATGCGTGACTGGTTTCGATACCTGAAGTGGCTCCTCGTCATCATCATCTTCATGTTCATCTGGTGGGCCTTCGCCACCTGGGGTGGCGGCGCCGCGCGCGGACGACAGGAGGTCGACTGGGCCGCCCGGGTCAACGGCGTCGCGATCTCGAGGCAGGACTTCCTGCAGGAGGCCCGGCAGCTGGACAGCAGGTACCAGCAGATCTTCGGCGAGCAGTACGCGCAGCAGCGCGCCTTCGTCCGCGTCGGCCTGCAGACGATCGGGTCGCTGGTCGATCGGGAGCTGCTCTACCAGGAAGCGCAGCGTCAGGGGATCACCCTGACGCCCCAGGAGGTCGCGGACGCGATCATGCGTCAGCCGCAGTTCCAGGAGAACGGCGTGTTCATCGGCCTCGACAGGTATCGGAAGATGCTGCAGGCGTACGGCTACGATATCGGACGCTTCGAGGCGGAGCAGCGGCGGAGCATGCTGATCTCCAAGTTCAGCAGCCTGATCACCGACGCCGTGACCGTGACGGACGCCGAGGTCGAGCAGGAATTTCGGCGGCGCAATGAGAAATCGACGGTGGACTACCTCGTCGTCGACCCGTCCAAGGTGGGCTCGAAGCGCCCGCCGGCCGAGTCCGAGCTGCGCCAGTTCTACGAAGCGCACAAGGACCGATACACAAGGGGGGAGGGACGCACCGGAGTGCTGGTGAGCTTCAGCCCCTCGGAGGTCGCAGCAAAGCAGGGCGTCTCGGATGACGAGGTGGCCGCCGCGTACGAGCACGACAAGACCACGCGTTACAGCGTCGGAGAACAGCGCTGCGCGGCTCACATCCTGCTGAAGGTCGGCGAGAAGGCGGCCCCGGACCTGGTGGCGAAAACCGAGAAGAAGGCCAAAGCCCTTCTGAAGCGGGCGAAGGCGGGCGAGGACTTCGCCGCCCTGGCGCGCAAGTACTCGGAGGACTCGTCGGCCGGAAACGGCGGCGATCTGGGATGCTTCCCGCGGGGTCAGATGGTGAAGGAATTCGACGACACCGCGTTCTCCCTCTCACCGGGGGGCGTGAGCGATCTGGTGCACACGCGGTTCGGATTCCACATCATCAAGCTCAAGGACATCAAGCCGCCCCGCACGACATCCCTGGACGAGGCGCGCGACAGGATCCGGCAGGAGCTGACGCTGGAGCGGGCGCGCGCCGAGACCCAGAAACGCGCCGCCGACTTCGCGCGGGCGGCGGCGGGCGGCAAGCTCGAGGCGGTCGCGAAGTCGCAAGGGCTCACCATCCAGCAGACGGGGGACGTGCGCGACGGGGGGGCCCTGCCGGGCCTGCCCGCCTCCCAGGCGGTCGTCGCGCGGATGCTCGCCATGGCTCCAGGTGAGGTGAGCGATCCGATCCCGACTTCGACGGGACAGGTCGTGGTGCAGGTGACCGGCACGGCTCCCCCCTCCGAGCGCCCTTTCGAGGAGGTCCGGGCGCAGGTGCTCAAGGACGCCGACGAAGAGCGCGCCGTGCGGGCGGTCGCGGACGCGGTGGGCGCCGCGGGGCGCTCCGGGGGACTCAAGGCCGCGGCTCGCGCCCTGGCGGTCGATCTGAAGTCGCAGGCGGACGTGACGCGCGAGTCGAGCCTCGCCGGTGTGCCGCCCGACACCGCCATCGAAAGGCAGATCGGCGACCTCCCCGTGGGCGCCATCGGCGATCCCGTGAAGACCTCCGCCGGTATTGTCGTCCTCAGCGTCATGGAGCGCCGCGACCACAAGGAGGACTTCGCGTCCCAGAGGGACTCCATCAGCGACAACCTGGTCCGGCAGCGCCAGGATCGCCTCGAGCGCGCCCTGCTCAAGAGTCTGCGCGAGCGCGGGAACATCCAGATCAACCAGGAGCTCGTCGACTCACTCGACCGCGCCTGACGCTTTCGTGATCGTTGGCCCCCCCCGCATCCCGGACGCTCCCGTCTTGAACCGGAGCGAAAGCACCCTATATTGGTCGTAAACGGCATCCAAGGGAGGGACCCATGGACGGCGATGTGTCCGAGAACTCGTTCCGTCGGGGCCTGGAGGCGATTCGTCGGAGGGCGTTCCGCGAGGCCCTGGCGTATTTCGAATCGGCGGTTCGGCTGGCGCGGCAGAGCGGCGAGCCCGTGCCGATGAAATACCTGTCCTTCTACGGCCTCTGCCTGGCGGTGTGTTCGGACCGCTTCGAGGAGGCCAGCACCATTTGTGAAACGGCGGTTCGGGGGGAGTTCTACAACCCGGACCTGTATTGGAATCTCGGGAGGGTCTATCTGCGGGCGGGCGACCGCCACCAGGCGTACGGCTCGTTCCTGCGCGGGCTCCGACTCAACCCGCGCCATAAGGGGCTCATCGGCGAGATTCGCAGGCTCGGCATGCGCAGGAAGCCGATCGTGCGGTTCTTCCCGCGCAGCCATCCGCTGAATCGAATCCTCGGACGCTTGCGCGGGCGCTTCGCAGGGGGCGCCCCCGGTCCGGGCCGCCCGACGTCCGCTACTGGATCGTGACCGGCGACGTTGCCGTTCCGCCCGCCGTCGACACGACGGTGACGTTGCCGGGATTGCTTGTGGGCGATACGACGAGGCGGTAGAGCGAGGCCGCGCTGACGTAGGTCATGCTTCCGTACCCCGTCACGGACAGGGAGACCGAACCCACCGGATAGTTCGTCTGCGCCTCCACCGTGAGGGTGCTGTTGGACACGCGGTAGGTCGCCGTGAGGATGGTGATCACCTCGACCACGTCGTCGATGACGTTGTTGCAGTCGTCGTCGACGCCGTTGAAGACTTCGACCGCCCCGGGATGGATGGCCGCGACCGAATCGTTGCAGTCCACGTCGGCCGTGAATCCGTCCGCGTCGCCGTCCTGGCAGGCATCCCCCAGTCCATTGGCGTCGCCGTCCTGCTGACTGGCGTTGGCGATGGACGGACAGTTGTCGCAGGCGTCCCCCCGTCCGTCACGATCCTGGTCCGGCTGCGAGGCGTTGGCGATCGTCGGACAGTTGTCGGTGAGGTCCAGGATCCCGTCCAGGTCGTTGTCGCGATTCTGCGCCTGGCACTGCGCCGCAGTGGGGCGCGTGCTGCCGCCCGTGCCGGTGCCGAGCGTCCCCTCCCCGCAGGCGTTTGCTCCGGCCTGCAGGTAGTAGAAGAAGGAGTCGGACGGGGGAGTTTGCGTCTCGTCCAGGAGCGGGCTGGGGACCTCGGAGTACAGGCACGTGCTCTGGAACGCCCAGCCCGTCAGCGGCACCTGGCCGCGGTAGACGTTGTAGACCCCGGCCGAGGGGACCTGGTCCCAGGTCAGCCGCGTCAGCGCCGGGCTGCCGCCGAGAAGCAGATTCAAGGCCTCGGGCGGCGGCTGCGCGGCGGAGTACAGGAGCGGCGCGCAGTCCGAGGCGTCCGCGACACCGTCATTGTCGTCGTCCGGATCGACGCAATTCTTCAACCCGTCGCCGTCGGCGTCCGGAAACCCTTCGTCGATCGTCGTGTTGCAGTTGTCGTCGATGCCATTGCAGATTTCGGGGACACCGGCGTTGATGGCGGGGTTACCGTCGTTGCAGTCGCCGTTGCAAGTGGTGAAGCCGTCGCCGTCCCGATCGAACCCCTCGTCCGTCTGCTGGTTGCAGTTGTCGTCGACGCCGTTGCAGATCTCCGTCGCGCCCGGATGGACGGCGGGATTGCTGTCGTTGCAATCCGTGTCGGATGTGTAGCCGTCGCCATCGGCGTCGACGCCGCCCGTGTCGGTGGCGATGCGGAGATCATAGGAGCCGTAGATCCCGACGTCGGCGGCGTGCACCGACTTGACGTAGAGCGTGCCGGACGACGTGGGCGTGTACAGGATCAGCGAGGAAGGGTCCGTCGGGCTCCGGTCGTTGTTGCTCGCCAGGATGGTCGAGCCGTTGGACGCCAGAAGGGTCAGCGACGTGTTGGCGTCGCCCAGGAGGTTCAGGGTCTCGATGGAGTAGGGGATGCCGCTCACCGCGGCGAACGAAAACAGGTCGGTGTCCGCCTCCCCCATCAGGTCGTTGTTGCGATCCGCGAAAAACGTGTTGTGCAGCAGCGTCGGACCGGGCACGACACTCTTCGCCTCGCCGATCAGATCGTTCATCTCGAAGGTGTCCGGGAAAAATTCCGCTCCTAGTTCGCGGAAGATGCTCTTCATCTCCGTGTAGCGTCCGTTGTTCACGCT
>Ga0066905_100000652_pt1 | contig 10313 bp, 3 predicted proteins | sample PanSoiMetaPlot36_FD_67483 | JGI IMG/M metagenome (GOLD analysis project Ga0066905, IMG submission 67483) | Tropical forest soil microbial communities from Panama analyzed to predict greenhouse gas emissions - Panama Soil Plot 36 (version 2) | ecosystem: Environmental > Terrestrial > Soil >... | reverse complement strand
TATCGATCCTCCGGTACGACGACCCGCTCACGACGCCCGGTCTCCGCTTCGCCCAGCGGCTCTGTTACCTCGGGTCGATCCTCCCGTGGGCCGCCGGGCCGTTCAAGCTGATCATCTATCTGACCCCAATCGCGATGCTCTTCTCCGGCATCCCGCCGGTCAAGGCGTTCACCGGGGAACTGCTTTGGGTAACGGCGGCTTACCTCGTCGTCTCGCTCACCGCGCTGAAGCTCGTGAGCAACGGGTACGGCTCGATCATCAACGCCGAGCTGTTCTCGATGGTCAACTTCTGGACGCAGACGAAGGCGACGGCCCGGGTTGTGCTCGGGTACGCGACCCGGCAGTTCCACGTCACCCCGAACGGGGCGGCGGGGGACCGCGGGCGTCGGCGACGGTCGATCTGGCCGTACATTCGCCCGCAGACGTACCTGATCATCCTGACCGTGCTGGCCCTCGTCTGGGCCTGGAGCAAGCCGGTCCTCGAACTGTCCGACGACTGGTTTCGGCCGGCCATCCCCACGGTGTGGGTCCTGTTCCACTTCTGGCTGGCGTACAAGGTGACACAGCGGGCGTTCTGGCCGGCCGACCGGCGGTTGACTACCCGACACCTGGTCCACGTCCCGGTCGAGTACGATGCGGTCCCGGCCGGCGGCCCCTGCCGGTACGGGGTCACCATTGATCTGAGCGATCAGGGAATGGCGTTCGTCGCGTACGAGAAGTTCAGTCCGGGGGACGTACTCCGGCTGACGATCCGCGGGGGCGGCGAATTGGTGAAGTGTAAGGGGGAGGTCCGCACGGTCACCGACCTGACCAGCGGCCAGGTGGCCGACGGGTTCCGGTACGGGGTCCAGTTCTCGAATCTGTCGGCCCCACAGGCGGACGCACTCAACCGCATCTGCTTGCACTTCGGCGTCCCGCGGCTGTACGACGAGTACGACAAGCGCCGCGGCGGGCTCCTGGGCACCCTGCGACGGCGGCTCGACCGCGGTCTGTCGCAGCGACGCCGGGAGGCCCGAATTCCGTGCCGGTTACCGATCATTGTCAACAACGGGTTGACGGAGGAAACCGCCCAGTTCAGTGTGACCGAAGACCTGAGCCGATCGGCCGTCGCGGCCCTGTTGGATGACGAGCTCCCGGAGCACGCCGCGGTCGGGTACCTGATGGCCACTCCGATCGGCCAAATCCGCGGGTCGGCACGCGTCCTGCGCACTGCCCCGGAGGCGTACGGCGGGCGGAAGTACTTCCGGACGGTATTGGAGTTCGCCGACTTCGAGGGGCAGGGGCGGGCCACGCTGCATGCCCTGGTTGACCCCCGCGAGGCCGGCCCGCTCAAGGAGGCCCTCAAGCCGGACCGCAAGCCGATCCTGGCCCAGATGGCCGGAGCTACGGTCGTGGCCACTCTGATTGCGGTCCCGCTGATTGTCCTGCAGAGCGGCATCTTCGGCTACTACCACAGGGACGACTACCTACTGCGCGATATCCACGCCCGGGCTCAGCGCGACCGGATCCGACTGACCGCGGCCGACGCGGGCGAAGTCGAGCGTATCTTCAAGGCCACGATGGAGGACAAGAATCCGACCTCGGACCGCCTTGTCCTTCTGATGAACGCCCTCCAGGTGTACGGGCGGCCGGGGCAACTCACCGTGACCGAGTTGTTGGCCGGGCGCGGCGGCCCCGACCGGCCCCCGCACCAGTCACTCGCCGACTCCCAGCTCCAGGCGGAGCGGTACGCGGAGGCCGAGGCGACCTACGAGCAGCTCAAGCAACACAAGAACGCAGCGCAGGGATTAGATGCCGACCGGCAGCGGCGAATGGACCTGGCCGGGGCCCGCGTGGCCGAGGCGCGCGGGGACCTGCCACTCGCCATCGAGCAATACCGGGGCCTGTACATCCGGTGGCCGGAATACGTCCCGGACGAAGCGAGCGCCGTGCCGCTCCGGCGGGAGTTCGCCACCGTCCTGCTCCAGGCCGGCGCGTTCAACGCGGCCCAGCGGGTGCTCGAGCAGTCCCCGGTGGACGACCTGGAAGCCCAACGGATGCGCGTCGCCGCGCACCTGCTCAAGGGCCGAGCCATCGCCGCGGCTCCAGGAGACCCGAACGCCCACCGCCAGGACGACGAGGCCCGCGAGTACGGCGGGGCCGAACGAGTGGTCGAGGCTTTGCTCCGGTTTGCCGACCGGAAGTCGGACCCGGTCCTCAAGGACGCGGCCGAGCGGATGCGATCTGACGTGCACATGGCTCGGCAGTCGTGGACCATGGCCCGACAGATCGTTGACAAGGTGGCCACCGTCCACGGGAACAGCGACCCCGACCTGATCCGCCGCCTCGCCCAGGTGCAACTCGGGCTCGGTGACTATGCCGGCGCTCGGCACGGGTTCGCCACGCTCCTGGAGAATGACCGCGTGAGCGGGGCACTCAAGGGGGATGTGATCCGCGGGTTCCTGGAGGCGGCCGCGGACCCGATCTTCGCCCCGGGCGAGCGCGAGCGCGCCATCGCCCTCGGCAAGGTGCTACAGGGCGGACTAGTGCACATCGAGAACGACCCGGTTTGTCTGGCCCGCCTCGGCTGGGTACTCCACCGGCTCGGGCGGCCGGACGAGACCCGGCAAGTGCTGGAGCGGGCCCGGCAGCGGCAGCCGAACAACCCGGAAGTCGGCAACCAGGTTGCCAGGATCCTGATCCTGACCGGCAACGAAGACGAGGCGGCTGCCCTCCTGGCCGGGTCGAACCCGTTCCGCGCTCGGCAGGTGCGGGTTGGTGGCCTGATCCGGCGTGGCGACTGGGGCGCCGCGGCGGCCGAGCTGCGGAAGACCGCGAACGAATTCTCGGCCGGGTCCAAGAACCCGGACGGCACGGTCGTCACCGGCGACGACGTGAAACGAACCGAACTGTTGCTGGGGACCGTACTCGGTCTCCAGGGTCTGAAGCAGCGGGATGCCGGGCCGGACGCGTTCGCACCGGCGATCGTCCATTACGAGGGACTTCAGCAGCGGGATCCCGACGACCCGGATGTCGCCGTCGCGCTGGGGAACGTCCACCTGTGGTCGGCCGAGCGGGTCGAGGATCTGGCCCGGCGGCGGGACCATTACGCAACTGCCCTCAGGCACTTCCAGCACGTGCTCGCGGCCAGGCCGTGGGCGCCGGACGTGGACGGCCCGGGGTCGCGAGCCAAGGCGGAACGGGGATTCATCGACGCGGCCGCGGGCGGCCCGGGCCTGGACGACGCTCAGACGGCCATTGCCAAGGAGATCGTCGCCCGCCGAATGAACGGCCAGCGCCCCGATCTAGTGATGGCTGCTCGGCTTGCCCAGGTCCTGATCAAGACACAGAACGCGGAGGCCCGCCGGCAAGGCGTGAAGCTGATCCGCAAGGCGGCCGGCGGCCCGCTCACGGACGACGAGCGGCGGGAACTGGCCAACGCCCTGAGCGGCGCCGGCGAGGCGAAGCTGGCGGCGGACATCCTCGGAGGCGCGGGCCATGACCTGGCCGGCACGATCAGAACCGCCGGCTCTCACGCGGGCGCCGGCCAGAAGGGTTCGGCCGGCGAGGACCCGTCCGCGACCGCCGAGCAGAAGCGGGCGGCCGACCGCGACCTGGCCAGGGCGACCGCCGACGCCGGCCACCACGCGGAAGCCTTGCGTCGGGTGGCCGATCTGCTCCGGCAGCAGCCGGGGGACGTGGAGTTGCTGGTGCTCCAGGCCGAGGTCAACCTCCGAGCCGCCAACCCGGACGAGGCCCTCGGGCTGTTCCTCCCATTGGTGAAACAGCACCCGGACGACCCGCGGGTCGCGACCGGCTTCGCTCAGGCGGCTGCCCAGTCGCGCGCTGCCCTGAGCGACGAAGCGAAGATCGCGCTGGTCAAATCGGGAGAGCGGGCGACGGCTTCGGACAACCGGGACGCCCTCCTGTTGGCCCGGTTGGCCGAGGCGCACGCGACCAAGCTGGGCGACGCGGCCCGGGCCCGCGACCTGGCCCGGGCGGCCGCCCGGCTCGACCCAAAGGACCCGGCCGTCCGCTGGCGGGTCGCCTCCGTGCTTGCCGATCCGCGGGTCGCCCTCTTCCGGGAGGCGGACGCTCTGGTCGTCGGGATGGCGGTGAGCGGAGACGAGCGCAAGCTGTCCGCGCTCATTGCCTCCCGGGCGGGGAACTACGAGGCTGCCCGACGGCAGGCGCGCCGGTACCTGGCGGAGCAGGAGCCCGGCTCGCTCAAAGAGCGGGAGGCGCGTCGCTTGTTGGCGGACACTCTCGCCCGATCCGGGGACTACGACGAGGCGCTTGCCATCTACGAGCGGCTGAGTGCACACTTAGGGATGCTGCGCTTCGCCATTGGCGGGGCGTGCTGCCATTGGCAAATCTGTGCGATCACGATGTCCTGGCTCCCTGAACTGCTCGGCCGGGACGCCGAGGCTTGGACGACCTGGGACGGGCTCATGAACGCCGTGTCGGCCGCCCCAACGGCCGAACACCATAAGGCCCTGGTCCTGCGCTTCTACGACCGATTCGCCCCAGAGGTCAGGGACGTGCGGGCCCTGTCGCGACTGGCCGGGACGTTGCTTCGATTCGACGAGCCGGCCAAGGCCCACGCAGTCTTGACCCGGGCGGTGGCGGCAAATCCGGATGAGCCAGCCGTGCGCAAGGAGCTGGCCGCGGTCCTCGCGGCGGCCGACCGGCGGGCCGAGGCGATCGCTATGCTCACCTCCCCGAGTGTCCTGCCGACGTTAGACGGCAGCGAGTTGACGAACCTCGCCGACCTCCTGATCGCCGAGGACCAGCTCGAACGGGCTGAGGAGGTATTGGCCAACGTGGTGACTGACGCGTCGGACCGGGCCAGCCGCGTTCGGTACGCCTCGGTGTTGGTCCGGAACGGGAAATTCGCGTCGGCCCGGTCACTCCTGGGCCGGCTGACCCGCGACTACCCGAACGACCGCGAGGCGTTGCTCCTTGTCGCCCAGTCGGACCTCGGAACGAAGGACTATCCGAACGCGCTGCGCCGGTTCACGGACCTGGTGTCGGCCGGCCCGGGCCCGGGGTCCGAACCGGAGCCCTTGGCGAACGCTGACATTTGGCGCGGGTATGTGGACGCGGCGGCCGGAGCGGCGAGCGAGTCGTTGCGCGATTACCCAGGGCGGACCCTCCGCACGCTGTTTACAAGTCCCCAACAGAACGCCATCCTCCGCGCGTTCGGCTGCCTACCGGCCGTTCGCGAACACGTGAGCGAGTTCAACGAGGAGGAAATGTGTCGGCTGACGTCGGCCGGCGCGGACGAGCGCCCGGACTTCGAGGTCCGCCAGAACGCCCTCCGGACTCGGCACGACGGTCGGATGAGGGACCTCGCCGAGTCAATGGGCCGGCTCGGAATGCTCCTCGCCCTGCTAGGCGACCGGGAGAAGAGCCGCGAGGCGTTCGGAGCGGCGCTGCGCATCGATCGTCAGAACCGCGAGGTCTGGCACCGATACGCCCAGGCGCTGACGGCCCTCGGCGACGATCTGCGGGCAAAGGCGGTGTTCGATTGGCTGCTGGCGAGCCCGACTCAAAAGACCGTCGTGCCGGCGGGGTTCGAGGGACAGCGATGAACTGCTGCCCTCAGATGACCTTCCCGTCCGGCACAACCATGCCCTTGGGGATCACCACGATCCCGTCGCGGATGTAGAAGCAATCCCCGTCCACGTTCAGTTCCTTACCGCGGTAGTTGATCGTGACCTGGTTGCCGACCCGGCAGTCCTTGTCCAGGATCGCCCGCTCGATGTGGCAGTCGCTGCCGACGTTCATGTTCGGCAGCCCGTCCTGGCGGTTCTGCTCGCGCTCCTCGTCCGTTTCGAACCGGTCGGCGCCGATGATCACCGTTTCCACGATCCGGCACCGCTCCCCGAGCCGGCTGCGGACGCCGAGCAGGCTGTGGTGAATTGTCGTCCCCGACTGCACCACGCACCCGTCGGAGACGAGGCTCTCCTTGATCGTCGCCCCGCTGATTCGGGCCGCCGGCAGGAAGCGCATCCGGGTGTAGATCGGTCCCTCAGGGTGGTAGAACTCGAACGCGGGTTTGTCCCGGGCCAAGTCGAGCGACGACTGGTGGTACGACTTGATCGTGCCCAGGTCCTCCCAGTAGCCGTCGAACAGGTGGACAAAGACGCTCAGGCGCTGGTAGTGTTTTTGGAACACGTCGCGGCCGAAGTCGGTCGCCTGCGGGTCGGACAAGAGGTCCAGGAGCACGTCCCGCTTGAACAGGTAAATGCCCATGCTGGCCAGGTAGTGCCGGCCCTCGGCCTTGATGCCGCGGGCCTCGATCCACTCGGCCGGAGTGTAAAACGGCTCGTGCTCCTTCTCGGCGACCCGCGGCTTCTCGATGAAGGACCGGATCCGGCCGGTCTCATCCATTTGCAGGATGCCGAACCCGGCGACATGACTTTCCGGCACCGGTAGCACTGCGATGGTGATGTCCGCGTCGGTGTCGGCGTGCGTCTTGAGCAGCTCCGCGTAGTCCATCCGGTAGAGCTGGTCGCCGGACAGAATGAGTACGTCGCTGCACGCGTCTTCCTCGATCTGCCGCAGGTTCTGCCGAACCGCGTCGGCCGTTCCCTGGTACCACTTGGCCCCCTCCATTGTCTGTTGGGCGGCCAGCACCTCGACGAAGCCGTGGTTGAACATGTCGAACTTGTACGTGTTGGCGATGTGCCGGTGCAGGCTGACGGACATGAACTGCGTCAACACGTAGATCCGGTTGATCCCGCTGTTCAGGCAGTTGCTGATGGGGACGTCGATCAGGCGGTACTTGCCGGCCACGGGGACGGCCGGCTTGGCCCGGAGCTGGGTGAGCGGGAATAGCCGGGCCCCCTGGCCGCCACCGAGGATCAGGCTGAGGATGGAGCGCTGTTGCATGGGGCGCGCCTTCGAAGTGGTGATACCGAGGATGCTACCCGACCGGTGTGGCCCGGGAAAGCCATCAGCCGGGCCGGGACCGGTTCAGCCGCCGATATAACCGGCCACGCGTCCGGCGAGGACGACGGCTTGCTCGGTGCAATCGTTAAGGGCGACCCCGTGATACGCGTTTCCGCCGACAAACAAACCGGGGTGGGCCGCGGCCCGGGCCTCGATTCGCTTTACGCGGTCCAAATGACCGACGAGATATTGAGGAATGGCCGCCGGCCACCGGACGACTTGCGTGAACACGGGCGCTGCCGTGACGCCCATCGCCAGTCTTAGTTCCGCCCGGACCGCATTGACCAGTCGGTCGTCCGGCCAATCGACGATCTCCCCCCGGTGCCACCCACCGCACAGGGCACGCCACAGCACCATTTCGGGCGGCGCCCGGTCCGGAAAGATTGACGAACACCATTGGACGCCCAGCACGTCCCGCCGTGTGTTCTGTGGGGCGATGTAGCCAAACCCGTAAGGCGCCTTTCCGATCTCCGCCCGCCGATACCCGAGGGCGACGACCGCGATCCGGTTGTACGGGATCCCGGCCATTTCCTGGCCAAGGGCCGGGTCGAGATCGGCGACAATCTCGGCTTGGTTGTAAGCGGGTGATGTCAGGACGACCGCGTCGGCCTCCCACCGGTCCTCGCCTTCGCCGCGGACCAGCCAGCCGTCGGACACACGCTCCAGCCGCCGGGCACTGACCCCAGTTACGAGACAATCGCAGAGGCGCTCACGCAGCGTGTCGACCAGCATTCGGAGCCCTTCGCGGAAGGACCAGAGCCGCTGGGGTTGCGGCTCCTCCCCGCGGACCGTGGCCTCCCGGCGGCGCCGGCGGGCGGCGGCCGTGAAGCCGCGCATCACGCTCCCGTGTTCACGCTCGAATTGGGTCAGCCGGGGAAACGCGGCGGCCACGCTCAGCAGTTCCGGGTCTCCCGCATGGATGCCGGTGACCGCGGCGTCGGCCAGCACACGGGCGACATCATCACCTGCGCGTCGCCGGGCGAATGCCGCCACCGATTCGTCGCCCGGCACGTCAAGCGGCCGCCGGCGGTACTTTTCGGTGAGCAGGCTCAGTTTGCCCCGCCACGAGAGGACCGGCGATCGTAGAAACGACCAGAGCGAATTGGGCAGCGCCCGCAGGCTGCCGTCGAGGAACAGGTACCGGTTCTTCCGGGACTCTTCGCTCGCCGCGACGAGTCGCTCCCCGAGCCCGAGGTCTTTGCACAGTTGCAGGGTGGAGGGCTTGGCGTCGAAGATGCCGTTCGGCCCGCCCTCGACCCGGAACCCGTCGCGATCGAGTGTGACGATGTTCCCGCCGGGCTGAGGCTGTTTTTCGAGAATAGTGAGTTGGACGCTCGGGACCCGCTCGCGGAGGCGGTAGCCGAGGGAGAGCCCGGAAAGGCCGCCGCCGACGATGACCACGCGCGGGGAGTTGCGGGGCATGCAGAGATGTTAGCCGCTACGACATCGCGGCCGACCGGATCGCCTCTACCAACTCCGGCTCTTGCCCCTCGAAGACGGTTCGCAGATCAAAGAGCACACGTCCGTCTTGGACGCGGGCCATGACCGCGGGCGAGCCACCGCGTAGCCGTTCGGCCAGCAGCGCGTCGCTGATGCCATCAACGGTGACAGACAACACTCCCGTGGGGAGTTTCAGGTCTGGCAACGACCCACCGCCCACGAACCCGAAGTCACCCCGAACTTCCACCTGCAGACCGGGAATCGCACGGAGTCGAGCGGCTACGGCTTCGGACCGCCGAAGCAGCTCAGGTTGCTGTGTGCTGAGCATCGTCAAGGTTGGGATCTCTTGCCGTGCACGCCGCAGGTCCCGGTACACACGGATCGTGACCTCCAATGCCGCGAGGGTCATCTTGTCCAACCGGAATGCCCGCATTAGCGGGTCCTTTTCGATCCGTTGGATCAACTCCTTCTTGCCGACAATCACCCCCGCCTGTGGGCCGCCGAGGAGTTTGTCCCCGCTGAACAGGACCAGATCCGCCCCAGTCGCCAGGCTCTCCCCAATCACCGGGTCGCCGGGCAAGCCAAAGCGGGCGAAATCAAACATCGCTCCGCTGCCGATGTCATCCACCACCGGGATGTTGTGCTTGCGCCCGAGAGCGACGAGTTCTTGCAGGGTCGCCGCCTCGGTAAAGCCGCTCACCCGGTAGTTGCTGTGGTGGACCCGCATCAGAAGAGCTGTGTTCGGGCCGATCGCCTTCTCGTAGTCGCCGATCCGAGTGATGTTCGTAGTGCCGATTTCGCGGAGCGTGGCCCCGGAGACGCCCATGATCTCCGGGATGCGGAAGCTGCCACCGATCTCGACGAGTTGCCCGCGCGAGACGATCACTTCCTTCCCGGCGGCGAGTGCGCGAAGCACAATCACCGTGGCCGCGGCGCAGTTGTTGACCGCGGTCGCGGACTCACAGCCGAGGAGCGGGCAGATCGCCTCCCGGATCGGGTTCTGCCGGCTGGATCGCTTCCCGTTTCCGAGGTCCAATTCGAGGTTCAGGTATCCGCGGGCGGCCTCGTACGCGGCCTTCGCGGCCGCCTCGGCAATCGGCGAGCGGCCCAGGTTAGTGTGCAGGACGATGCCGGTCGCGTTGATGACGGGACGCAGCATCGGGGCCGAGCCGGCTTCGACCCGAACAGCGACGCGGGCGACGATTGCGTCAAGGGCCATCGCCCCGTCCGGCGAGTCGCCCGCCTTCAGCCGGTCGCGCAGGGCGTCGAGTTCGGCCCGTACCGCGTCAGCGACGGCGGCCCGGCCGTGGGCTGGTTCGAGGGCCTGGACCGCCGGCGAATCCAGAACGGCCGTTACCGCCGGGAGCTGTCGGTAGGGGTTCGCGGGCATGCCGGAATTGTACCCGATGGCGCCCTAGAATACGCCGGTCGAAACGCGCACTCGTTGACCCCCGCGGAGTCTCGATGGACGTACTGCAACGGACCGACCCGGAGGTGTGGGAGGCGATCCAGGCCGAGCGGCAGCGCCAGCAGCAGGGTCTGGAGATGATCGCCTCCGAGAACTACACGAGCCCGGCGGTCATGGCCGCCCAGGGGTCGGTCCTGACGAACAAGTACGCGGAAGGGTATCCGGGCCGGCGCTACTACGGAGGCTGCGAGCACGTCGATACCGTCGAGCGGCTGGCCATCGACCGGCTGCTGAAGCTGTTCGGGGCCGACCGGGCCAACGTTCAGCCGCACTCCGGCGCTCAGGCGAACACCGCTGTCTTCTACGCGGCGCTCCAACCCGGCGACACGTTCCTCGGCCTCGACCTGGCCCATGGCGGGCACCTCACGCACGGGATGAAGAACAGCCTGTCCGGCAAGTGGTTCAAGCCGATCGGCTACGCGGTCACGCCGGACACGCATCGGATTGACTTCGACCAGGTCGCCCGGCT
>Ga0066905_100000651_pt1 | contig 10315 bp, 5 predicted proteins | sample PanSoiMetaPlot36_FD_67483 | JGI IMG/M metagenome (GOLD analysis project Ga0066905, IMG submission 67483) | Tropical forest soil microbial communities from Panama analyzed to predict greenhouse gas emissions - Panama Soil Plot 36 (version 2) | ecosystem: Environmental > Terrestrial > Soil >... | reverse complement strand
AGGACCCCAGTCCATCGACGTGCTGGTCAACGACACGACGGAGCCCGGCGAGACCCTGACCGTCTCTGCCGTCACCCAGGGCCAACACGGCACGGTCGCCATCGCCCCGGGTGGAACTTCGATCACCTACACGCCGTTGGCCAACTTCGCCGGCACCGACTCGTTCCTGTACGCCGTCGCCGACGGCCGGGGCGGGGCCGACTTTGCCAGCGTCACCGTGACCGTGAACAACGACCTGGCTGACCGGCTGGAGGTCGCGACCAGCCCGGGCACTGTGGTCTTCACCGAGGGGGATCTCCCCGCGTTCATTGATCCGGGCGTCCGCGTGTCGACCAACAACCAGGGCCTGAAGAAAGCACAAGTGAAAATCACTTCCGGCTATGTCCGCGGCCGGGACGTGCTGGTCTTCACCCCGACGCACGGGCTCAAGGGCTCATTCAGCGCCGCCACCGGGACATTGACCATCACCGGGTCGGCCTCGACCGCAGTGTACGAGGCGGCATTGGCGGGCGTCCGATACAGAAACGCCAGCCCATCCCCGGTGGCCGGCGTGCGCACGATTGCGTTCACCGTGTCCGACGCGCTGGGCACCGGCGACCCTGCTGCGCGTCTTATCCAGGTGGTCGCGGTCAACACTTCGCCAACACTGACGCTGACCGGCTTGCCACTGACCTTCAAGGAAAACGGCCCGGCCCTGGCCGTGGCCGGCTCACTCATAGTGAAGGATCTCGACAACACCCACCTGGCCGGGGCGAGTGTGTCGGTCAGTGCCGGGTTCGCGGCTGGGCAGGACGTGCTCACCTTTACCCCCAAGCCCGGGATCGTCGGCGGCTATGACGCGGGTACGGGCGTGCTGACCCTGACGGGCACCGCCACCACGGCCGTGTACCAGGCCGTGTTGCGGTCGGTCAAGTACCGGAACACCTCCGACGGGCCGACAAACGCCCCCCGCACCCTGTCGTTCACCGTCACGGACGGGTTGAACTCGAGTGCGGCCGTCACCCGGATTGTCAACGTGGTCCCGGTCAACGACGCCCCGGTCCTGGACACCAGTGGCAATCCCGCCCTACCGGACGTGCCGAGCGGTACAACCAATCCGGCAGGGGCGACGGTGGCAGACCTCCTGGGCAGTGCCGTCACTGACCCGGACCTGGGCGCTTTCCAAGGGATAGCGATCACTGGGCTGACCGGGACGGCCAGCGGCAACTGGCAGTTCTCCCTGGACGGCGGGACCACGTGGACGACGATCGCAACAGCGTCGGTGACGAAGGCGCTCTTGCTGCGCTCCACGGACAAGGTGCGGTTCGTGCCGGTGGTGAGCGGCTTCACCGGCCAGGCGACCATCAGCTACCGGGCGTGGGACCAGACGACCGGAACCGCGGGTCTGACGGCGGCGGTCGGTGCGGGGGGCGGGAAGACCGCGTTCAGCCTGGCGACCGAGACGGCCAGCGTAAACGTCGTGTAGGCCCGGCGTTCTTGTCAACGTCCCGTTTCTGACCTACCTTCGAGGTACACTTGCTTCCTCCGCGACGCCCCGCGACCAATCCGCGGAAGCCATCCCTCTGACCGAAGTCGATTCCCGTCCGCCCGTTGAAGTGACCCGCCGGGATCGCGGGTCGCTTCGGTGCGTACCGGAGCCGTCATGTCCACGTCGTTCATTCGCCCGACCCTTCTCACGCTCGAAGACCGGATCGTACCGGCCAACGACACCGTCGCCGGGACCGTGACCTTTCCCCACCCGACCATCAACAACATCTCGGTCGTCTGGCCCATCGCCGGCGACGACGACCTCGACGCGACCGTCGCCATCCGATTCCGACCTCAGGGGGAAACGATGTGGACGCATGGGATGAATCTGCGGCGCATCCCGGCGGCGTCCAACGAGGGTTTCAGTTGGGTCAACAAGCTCGCCGGGAGCATCTTCGATGTTCAGGCCGCGACCACGTACGAGATCGAGTTGTCGTTGACCGACCCGGACGGCGGTTCGACCGTCCGGACCGGCACGGTCACCACGCGTGCTGTCCCGGCCCCGATGCCGGGCGCACCGGTCATCAACGCGACGCCCGGCACGCTGGCATCCATCCTGAACAACGCCCAGCCGGGTGACATCATCGAGCTGGGCGCCGGCACCTACTCGCCCATCGACCTCAACCGCGACGGCGCCACCGGTCAGCCAATCGTCATTCGCGACAGTGACGGGAACGCGGTGATTAACGGACCTGGCGGCACGGGCAACGCCATCGACCTGACCGACCGCAGCCACGTCATCATCGACGGGCTCACCATCAACAACGGCCGGGTCAAGATGAACAACACGAACACCGTGGCCGTCGTCCGCTGCACGATCAACGCCACGGCCGACGGGATCATCGCCCTGACCCGGTCGGAGAACCTCTACATCGCCGACAACCACCTGACCGGGCAGGGACAGTGGATCGAGAGCCACCTGGGGGCCAATGGGTTTAACGGCGGGGAGGGGATCGAGGTCGTCGGCCCCGGGCACGTGATCGAGCACAACCTCGTCCAGGGGTTCCGCGACCTGATCTCGACCCGCGAGGGGATCATCGGCTCCGACCAGTGGAGCATCGACATCCTGGACAACGACCTGTACGTCGGGACCGACGACGCGATCGAGGCCGACTTCACGCAGGGCAATGTGCGGGTGATGCGGAACCGGATCACGAACTGCTTCATGGGCATCAGCTCGCAGCCATCGCTCGGTGGGCCTTCGTACTTCATCCGCAATGTCATGTACAACGTGATCCTCCACGCGTTCAAGCTTCACCGGGGGAGCGTCGGCGACGTCGGGCTACACAACACTATCGTCAAGAACGGCGACGCCTTCTCGGTCTATTCCGGCGTGACGCACAGCCGCGGCTACTTCCGAAACAACCTGTTCATTGGCGGCCCCGGGGGGACTTTCAACGGGTTCGACAACGGAGCCGGCAAGGTGATTGAGCTGCCCTACGCGGACGCAACGAACTCGTTCGACTATGACGCGTACGGATCCACGACCGGCACCTTCACCGGAAAGATCGGCAGCACGACTTTCAACAGCCTCGCCCAGCTCCAGGCCAATACGACGGAGCAGCACGCCGTCGAGATCGAGCTCTGGGCGTTCAACGCGAGCATCACCTACCCGGGCAACCCGCTGGCCCTGCCGGCGACCGCGCCCGACTTGCGGCCAAAGGCCGGCGGCGGGGTGGAGGGCGTCGGTCTGGCGATCGCCAACGTCAACATCGGACCGGGCGCCGACATCGGGGCCTACGAAGTCGGCGCCCCGCTCCCGGTGTACGGCCCGCGGACGGTGAACAGCCCGCCGGTCGCGAATGACGATTCGGCCACGACTGCGGCCGGCATGGCCGTGAACATCAACGTCAAGGCCAACGACTCAGACCCGGACAACGACCCGCTGACAGTTTCGGACGTCACCCAGGGGTCAAACGGCTCGGTCAAGATCAACGCGAACAATACGGTGCGCTACACGCCAAATACCGGTTTCAGCGGCACCGACACATTCACATACACGGTGGACGACGGTCGCGGCGGGACCGACACCGCCACGGTAACGGTGTCCGTGACCCCGCCGAACCGGCCGCCCGTGGCCAATGACGACGCGGTCACGACCGGCATTCGCGTCGCCATCCCCGTCCTGGCCAACGACACCGACCCGGACGGCGACCTGCTGACCGTGCAGTCGTTCACGAGTCCGGCCAAGGGGTCGGTGTCCCGCAACGGCAATGTCCTCATCTACACCCCCCGCCCCGGCTCGACCGGCACGGACACGTTCACGTACACGATCTCGGACGGGCACGGGCACACGGACACCGCGACGGTGACGGTCACACTGACCGACACGGTGGCTCCCCGGATTCAGGCGGTCCGCCTCTATTACGGTCCGACCCGGTCGATCGACTTGCGCTCCCTGAGTCGAGCCGTGTTGACGTGGGAAGGGATCAATCGGATCGAGGTTCAATTCAGTGAGTCGGTAAACGTCGCGGCGGGCGACTTGACCCTTGCCGGCCTTGGTGGGACCTACGCGTCAACGTTTGCCGGCTTCGACGCGGGCCGTCGGACCGCGGGCTGGACGCTGCCGGTGCCGATCGGAATCGACCGCGTGACGCTTCGCGTGTCCGGGGCCGTGGCCGACGCGGCCGGGAACCCGGTCGGGGCCGACTGGAACCGGTCGTTCGCGGTCCTGCCCGGGGACTTTGACGGGAATGGGATCGTGGACGACCGCGACGTCGCCGCGGTGCGACGCAAGATCGGCCTGGCCGACCGCTTCGCGGACATCAACGGGGACGGGCGTGTCACCCAGGCAGATGTCCAGCGTGTACTGGCCTGGCGCGGCCGCCGGCTGGTCTAGCTAACTCAGTTTGAATGTCCGCAATGGCTAACAAAATCACGATCGCAGGAGTGTCGAGCTATCTTCTCCGAGCTTGGCAGATTATTGCTTTCCCGATTGCTTGACAGATTCCCTTCCTGATGGCATTTCGACTTGGACGGCGGTATACTCCGCTTCAACTCGCTGTCCGCACTCGCCGCCCATGAGCCACATCACGGATCTCCTATCCGCCATCGACCGCGGCGACCCGCGTGCCGCCCAGGAGCTCTTCCCGCTCGTGTACGACGAGCTCAGGGAACTCGCCGCCGCCAAGCTGGCCCGCGAGCCGGCCGGTCACACCCTTCAACCCACCGCACTGGTTCACGAGGCCTACCTGAGACTTGTGGACGTGGACCAAGCCCAGCAGTTCGCCGGCCGCGGGCATTTCTTCGCGTCCGCGGCCGAGGCCATGCGGCGGATCCTGGTCGAAAGTGCCCGGCGCAAGAAGGCGGACAAGCGCGGCGGCGGCCGGGCTCGGCTCGACCTCGACGACCTGACCCCGGCCGCCCCGGACCGGGCCGACGACCTGTTGGCCCTCGACGAGGCCCTGACGCGGCTCGGCGACGCCGACCCCCAGGCGGCCGAGCTGGTCAAGCTCCGCTATTTCGGCGGGCTGACGATCCCGGAGTCGGCCGCTGTCCTTGGCGTCTCCCCCCGGACCGCGGACTCGCTGTGGGCCTATGCCCGGGCCTGGCTGCTTGACCAGCTGGACGACGAATCCTCCCCTCCCTGATCGCGCCTTGCGCGATTCGGCCGCCGTTGACGCATGAGTCAGCGGCCGGTCGCCCGGAGCACCGCGATGATGACCGAGCGCGAACTCTTCATGCAGGCGTTCCAGGAACCGGACCGGGCGGCCCGCCAGGCGCTGCTCGACCGGGCCTGCGGGAGCGACTCGGGGCTCCGGGAGCGGGTGGAAGAGCTGCTGCGCAAGGCAGAGTCCGCGGGGAGCTTCCTCGAACAACCGGTCCGGGCCGTTGGCGACACCAATACGCCGGCGCCGGGCGCCTCACCCACCGCGTCCCTGCCTCGGGCCGCGAGTGCCGGCCCGACCGAGGCGCCAGGAACGAGTATCGGCCCGTATCAGCTTGTCCGCGTGATTGGCGAAGGCGGGATGGGCACCGTGTACCTCGCCGGGCAGGAGGAACCGGTCCGCCGCCAGGTGGCGCTCAAGATCATTAAACCGGGAATGGACTCCGTTCAAGTCATTGCCCGGTTTGAGCAGGAGCGGCAGGCGCTCGCCTTGATGGACCACCCGAACATCGCCCGCGTGTTCGACGCCGGGGCCACGGCAACGGGCCGCCCATACTTTGTCATGGAACTCGTCCACGGGCTCCCGCTGAGGGAGTTCTGTGACCAGAAACAGCTCGACCCGAGAGAGCGCCTGCACCTTTTCATCAAGGTGTGCCAGGCGGTCCAGCACGCGCATCAAAAGGGGGTCATCCACCGCGACCTGAAGCCGTCCAACATCCTGGTCGCGGAGGTAGACGGCAAGCCGCTTCCGAAAGTGATCGACTTCGGCGTGGCCAAGGCGACGGCCGACCGGCTTACGGACAAGTCCCTCTACACCGCGTTCGGTACGGTGGTCGGCACACCGGAATACATGAGTCCGGAGCAGGCCGAGCCAGGCCAGCTCGACGTGGACACCCGGAGCGACGTGTATAGCCTCGGCGTGGTCCTCTACGAGCTCCTGACCGGAACCACTCCACTGGAGCGCAAGCGGGTGAAGAAGGCGGCGCTCCTCGAGGTCCTCCGGATGATCCGCGAGGAGGAGCCGCCCAAGCCGAGTGCCCGGCTTGCCCGCTTGCGAAGCACGGGTGACGGCCCGGGGACGGGTTCCGGCCGCTCTGTCAGTCGCATTCCGAACCTCACGGAGCTGGACTGGGTGGTGATGAAGTGTCTGGAGAAGGATCGCGGCCGGCGCTACGAGACGGCCAGTGCCCTGGCCGGCGACCTGGAGCGCTACCTGGCCGACGAGCCAGTCGCGGCCGGCCCGCCCTCGCACTGGTACCGGTTCGGCAAGTTCGCGCGACGGAATAAGCGGATGCTGACGACGGCCGGCGTCGTGCTGATGGCGCTGGTGTTAGCGGTCGGCAGTCTGGCCGTGACGGCCGTCGCGCTGGGCCTGAGCAACACCCGCATCGAAGGGGCGCTGGGCGAGAAGACGCAGGCCCTCGACGACCTGCGGGCGGAGAAGAAGAAGGCGGACGACGCCCTCGCTGCGGAGAAGCAGACCGCGTACGCCCGCTCCGTGGCCGTCGCCCACCTGGCCTTTCTCACCAACAACCTGGGCCAGGCCAACGAGGCGCTGGACGAACAGCCGCCCGAGCTGCGCCACTGGGAATGGCACTACCTGAAGCGGCTCTGTGAGCAGGGGCGTGTATTGCGCCGGACACCGAAGAGCCGGCCGAACCAGTTCGTGGTGTCTCCGGGCGGTGGGCACTTCGCGCACATCTGGGGAAACACGCTCTGGGTCTTCGACACGCACAACCAGAAGACCCTGATGACCCGGCGTGAGGAGAAGAACTTCGCCGGGCAGCTTGCCATTTCCGCGGACGGCCGGCGACTGGCTCTCGCGGGCGGTGAACGCGTTCGCGTCTGGGATGTGGCGACCGGGCAGGAGACGCACGTGCTCCGCAGTTCGCCCGGCGGCGGCGCGCGGGTGGCCTTTCACCCAGGGGGGAATGTGCTCGCCTGGGATGACCGCGGCGAGGTCCGGCTCACGGACCTGGAGAACGGCCAGAACGTCGTGAGTTTCAGACCGGCCTTCGCCCACAGTCGGTTGCTGTTCACGGCCGACGGCCAACGACTCGTGACCGTGGGCACCGGAGGGACCATCGAGGTCTGGGACGCGAAGGCGGGCACTCGGTTGCACATGTACAAGGAGGCCTTTGCGACCGCCGGCTTCGCCCTCAGCCCGGACGGTCGTCTGTACGGCCTCGGCACCCCCGTCGGGCCGAAAGTCTGCAACTTGGAGACCGGCCGGGTCGTTCATCAACTCGGCGTACCGAAGCTGTTGGAGACCGGGGGTGACCTCTTTGCAGTGGCGTTTAGCCCCGACAGCCGGCGTCTGGTCCATACCGGAGCGGACCGGACCGTGCGCGTCTGGGACCTGACAACGGGCCAGCAGACGCGGGCGTTCAGTTTCGCCAGCGATGTCTGGCATGTGGAATTCGTCGACCAGGCCCGGGGGCTGCTGACCGTGGAGGCGGGCGCGACAGTCAGCGTGCGCGACATCGATTCCGGCCCGCAGGGGCTCACGCTGCGGACCCCCTCCTGGGAGACGGCGACGCCGCGCCCCCAGGAAGTGCGGGCCGCGGCGTTTAGCCATGACGGCCGACGCGTCGCGGCCGCGTTCCTGGACGGCAAGCTCCGCATCGCGGCAATCGATGCGGGTGCCGCGGTGTTCGACCTGCCCGACCAGAATGTGAACCTCCGGGGCGGTCTGGCGTTCAGCCCCGACGGCCGCTGGCTGGCCACGGCCATGTATCCCGACAAGGCGATCAAGGTGTGGGATGCCCGCACCGGCAAGGAAGTGGCCAGCCTTCCGTGCCTGGTGGACGCCGCCGACTGGGTCGCGTTCAGCCCCGACGGCCGGCGGTTGGCGGCCCGGCTGTCCGATCACGGAGTCAGTACGGAGCACATCCAGGTCTGGGAAACCGCTTCCTGGCGAGAGGTGTTCACCCGCGAGCGAGTGATCCGGGAGGGGCGACCCGCGGCCCGATTGCGCATCGCCTTCGCCGCCGACGGCGGGCGGCTGGCCTTCACGACGGGTGACGATCGGGTGACCCTGCTGGACGCGGCGACCGGGGCCGATGTATTGGTGCTCCGGGCACCCGGGTGTTCGTTCGGAGGCGTCGGGTGCAGCGTTCGCGGTGGGTTATTGGCGGCTTGCAGCACCAATGGCGAGGTGCATCTTTGGGATTCAACCAATGGGGAACATCGCGCCGTCCTCCGTGGCCCCGCGAATCAGGTGAGCACACTGGCATTCAGTCCGGACGCCCGCCGGCTGGCTTGTGCCTCGCTCCTGCCGAACACCGACGGCGGCGTTCGCCTGTGGGACGTGGAGTCGCGCCGGAGCCTCCTCGATCTGACCGAGCCGGGCATCGTCGTGGGTCTTCAGTTCAGCCCGGACGGCCACCGGCTCATGACGGCGACCCGGCAATCCGGGCAAGGGCATATTCGGATCTGGGACGGGAGTCCATGTCAGCCGAAGGCAGGGAAGCGCCCGCCGGAAGCCGAAAGTCCCTGACACGGAATTGCCGAGAACAGACGACACCAGCCCGCCCTCACGTTGTGTAGGGGAAGTTCCGCTCCATTCCCCCGTCGACAGCGCGCGCACCCGATTCGAGATTGACACGAGTCTCGGGATTCTGTTGCGCGATTCGTCCCGCGAATACGCACGAGTGTGGTACGAGGCCTTGACGGAGGATCGCGGTCATGACCGAGCGCGAGATCTTCGTCGAGGCGTTCCAGGAGACGGACCCGGCCGCCCGCGGTGAGTTCCTGGACCGGGCGTGCGGGGCCGACCAGGCCCTGCGCGCCCGTATCGAAGCCCTGCTGAAGAAGGCCGCCGAGGCCGGCCGGTTCCTCGAACCACCCGACGAGGACGGACTCGCGACCGACTCATGAACACCGGTGCTGACCGCCACCGGCTGACTCCCTGATCCTTGACGTTCGTTCGACCGGATCGGCTGCCGGGCCGCGCCCGCGGACCGCTGCCGGCCACGAAGCCTGGGCGTCCGGTCTGCGCGCCTCCGGGCTTTGCATCCACGTGCCGCAGACCGCAAGGCCGCCAAGGCCCGAAGGACAACAGCGATGAAACGGTTGACACAACTCGGTTCGTTCGGGCTGAGTGTTTTGCTCCTGGCGGCCGCCGCCCCGGCCAATGCGGGGGAGCGCCCGCACAAGTGGCGCGGGACCGGCCAGTTCATCAGCGCGACGGACTTCGTCGCCACGGGGCACGCGACCCACCTGGGCAACTACGACGAAGTCGGCAGCGTCACGGCGATGGCACCCACCGAGGTACCCGGCGTGTTCGCCATCGAGGGCTGGGCCATCCACACCGGGGCCAATGGCGATCAACTCTTTGAGTTCTTCACCGGGTTCCTGGACTTCGCCACCGGGTCCGTCACCGCGTCCGTCCAGTTTGTGGGCGGCACCGGGCGATTCGTCGACGCGACCGGCACGGGGACTCTTTCCGGCCAGATTCTGGGCGACGGGACAATCGAGTTCGCCGGCGAAGGAACCATCGATTACTAGCGCGACTGGTTTGGTCCTCTGAACGTTCGGCTCGAACGCCGCGCCTCGCGTTCGTTTCCGGGGCGCCCATTCTTCACCATCGGAGACCGATCATGAGTCTGACTCGCCATCGCACCCGCCGGCTGTCCATTGAGGCCCTCGAGGATCGGAGTGTCCCGAGCGGCGTGGACGTCGTGTCGGGCGATCCCAAAGACTGGCCGATGTACAACCACGACGCGCAAGGCTCGCGCAATAACACAGCGGAGAACCGACTGCGGCCGGACAATGTCCAGGACCTGGGTGTGAAGTGGACATACCCGACGGACGGACCAATCTCCGGGACGCCGGCAGTCGTCAACGACAACGTCTACGTCGCCGACGCGACCGGGGTCGTCTATTCGCTCACCCGCGACGGACAACTGCGGTGGCGGACCGAGCTCGACGTCGGCCCGACGTTCGGCTTCGTCAAAGTTTCCTCCAGTGCCCTGGTGACCAACCGCACGGTGATCATCGGCGACCTGTCCGGCCAGATTCACGGGCTGAACGTGGACACCGGCGAGGTGAAGTGGACCGTCCGCCCGAACCCGCATCCGTTCGCCGCGATCTGGGGGTCGCCGACCATGGTCGGCCACAACGTGGCAATTGGCGTCTCGTCGGTCGAGGAGTTCTATGCGCCGTTCCTCGGCCCGGATT
>Ga0066905_100000650_pt1 | contig 10318 bp, 19 predicted proteins | sample PanSoiMetaPlot36_FD_67483 | JGI IMG/M metagenome (GOLD analysis project Ga0066905, IMG submission 67483) | Tropical forest soil microbial communities from Panama analyzed to predict greenhouse gas emissions - Panama Soil Plot 36 (version 2) | ecosystem: Environmental > Terrestrial > Soil >... | reverse complement strand
TCGTGGGCGATTTTGGAGCTGGCTGGCGCGCGGTGGGGTGCCAGCGGCGGGACGGGCCGCTTCGCCTGGAGGTCCGCTGGCGCTTCGTCATCACGGCGAAGGCGCGCGATCTCCATCGCAGGCTCCACGGCCCACACGTCCTTGAGGGGACGCAGGCTCCCGGCGCGGTCGATCGCTTCGAGCTGCTCCAGGGTGAAGACTGAGCGGCCGGCATACTGGAAGCACTCCTGGTCGTCGGCCGGGTACTCCTTGAGGAACTTGTAGAGGAGGCCCTTGCTCTCGTAGAAGCGGCGCGTGGTCTCGTACCAGTAGAGCTGATCGCGGGTGAGGCGCACGGTCTTCCCGCCGAACCAACGCGGGCTGTCGCGCTCGCACTTCTCGCTGTGCGCTTGAGTGGTTGGACTGGGAGTCCAACCATCGGGAGGCGGAATCGAGTACTTACTCGGTTCTGCCGACCAGGGGATGAAGATGTTTCGAAAGCGCCCTTCGCCGTTGCCGCTGGCGAGCCAGTGCTGGTGCCACCAGTCGCCGGCAAACTCGGCGGTCGCCTCGTAGAGGACCAGGGTGTCAGGCGCGTAGGGGATGGCGGGGAGGAGCGCGGTGTCGAGCTGCTCGGGGTTCTCCCAGGTCGGCAGCTCACTGATGTGCACGACGCTGTAGGTCTGGCCGCGTCCGATCGCGCCCTTGCTGCCCTCGGTGCCGGAGACCGCCTGCAGGGCGCCGCGTGTGGATTTGCCCCAGGCGGTCTTGAGGTAGCTCTGGTTGGCGAGCGACAGCTCACGGTTCTTGTTGAAGTAGAGGCGGTCGGGCTTCAGGAACCACGGCAGCTGGTCGTAGATGCGGACGACCATGCGGAACAGATACCCGGCCTGCTCCTCGACGTCGGCGCCCGAGAGCGCGCGGATGTGCTTGCGGGTGACGATGCGGTGGGCGACCAGCGCTTCCGAGAGCGTGGAGACCCCGAGCTGGCGGGCTTTCAGGATGTTCAGGAGCAGCCCGTCCTTGTTGCCGCTCTTGACATTGGCGACCTGGAGGCGGGCGAGCTGGTCGAGCACCATCTTCTGGCTCTCCCAGAGCGGGCAGAGGCGGCGCAGGCCGTGACCCTCCTGGTCGATCCAGCAGAAGCGCTCGGCGAAGTAGGGGAAGTCGAACATCGTGCGCAGCTTGGTCGCATCGACGAAGGCCTGCTCGGTCTTGGTGAGCGGGCGGATGCGCTTGCCGGCCTCATCGACGGTCTGGGTGATCTGGGTGGTCAGCTCCGCGCTCTGGTCGGTGGAGTACCAGGGGAGACCGGTAGGGAAGACCTTCTTGAAGACCCGCGCGGTCTCCGCTTCGTCTTCCGCGATCAGGTCTGGATGGTACACACCTAGCGCCGCCCGCCGCGCAAGGAGCGCTGCTTCTGGATGCTGCGGCCCGGCGCCTGCACGCTGCCAGCGTTCTGGTTCATCGTCTGCGGCTGCTGCTGCTGCAGCTGCATCTGACGCTGCGCCGCCATCGAGCCCGGACCGTAGAACACCGACGGCTGCTGCATGGTGGTGGCGGCGTCCTGGCTGAGATCGCCCGCACCGGGCTGTATGGTCCCCGGTTGCGTCGGCCCGGCCATCACACCGGGTGTCTTGCCCAGCGAGCCGATCTGCTGTTGGAGCTGCGGGTTGTTCTGGATCAGCCGCTGGAGGAGTCCGCCGGCCACCGCGCCGCCTACCGCGCCGCCCGGCATCGCGCCCTGATTCATCGCCCCGCCGGCTGCCGCGCCGATGGCCCCGCCGCGCTGCCGTATCGCCTGCAGGAGCGCGTTGGCGCCGCCGGCCATGCCAGCCGTCCCGCCGCCAGGCTGGTCGCCCATGGCGAATCCTGACGCGCCGCCGGCTGCACCCATCGGACCGGTACCCGCGCCGGTCGGCGCGCCCTGCATTGCGCCGCTGACTGGGCCGGCTGCACCGCCTGGTGTGGCGGTGGGACTCACCGGGCGGGGCATCTGGAAGCCCTTGCTGAGCGTACCGGTCATGTCGCCGGCACCGCTGAAGAAGTCTCCGAATCCCATCAGTTGCCTCCCTCGGGTGGCGTCTCAGGTTCATCGTCCTCGTCACCGCCGTCGGGCTCACCCGGTTCGCTGAGCGGGACATCCACGACGTCAGGTTCCTCGACCGGCGGCGGGTCGAGGGGTGGATCGAGCGGCGGCGCGAGGCTGCGGCGACGCGTCGGGCTGTAGAGCAGATCGCCGACCACCTGCTGCAGCTGCTCCAGGCCGCCATTGGTGACTACGGTCTGGTTGGTGGTGGTGATCTGGTTCTGCTGCTGGAGCAAGGTCAGGCCTGCTTTCTGGGTGAGGTGCGCGAGTTCGAGCGCGAGGCGCACCCGTTCGATCTGCGGCTCGGTGAGAACTTTGCCGCTGCCATCGCAGGTCGGGCAGGCGACCCGCTTGTTGGTCGGGTTGAGCACTTTGTCACCGCGACAGCTCGGACAGGTCACCATGCGCGGCGTGGCGCGCTCCATCACATCCTCGACGATCGGCGGCAGGCGCGCGGCGATGATGTGCGCGGCGCGGATGTGCGCCTGGACGACGCAGGCTTTGCGATAGGTGACGAACAGGTCGGCGACGGTGATGCCGGCATCCTCGCAGATTCTGCGCAGGCTCCAGGTCTGGTAGCGCGGATCGAGCAGGCGATCGACGACCTGGTCGGCCATGCCGCTGGCATCGGCGACCTGGAGGATGGCGGTGAGCTTCTGACGGCCGCCGAGTACGCGCGCGAACAGTTCGACTGCCTCGCCGTTCTCGAAACTTTCTTTCTGGCTGAGGAGCAGATCGGGCCGCGCCGGGATGAGCGGCGTCTTGCGTTTGCGCGCATCGTCGAGTGAGGTGCGGTGGCGCTTGTTGAGGGTGATCACTCAGGCCTCATGGCGGCGATGCAGGCGGCCGCCGAGCAGTTGCAGCGCGATCAAGCCCGATTCGGGCGATCCGTAATTGCGCCGGGGAATCTCGAAGGGCGGTTGCACTTTCTGCAAGCGTGCCACTTCGCAGGGATCGAGGTAGAGCGGCTCGCCGATGAGCGCGCGTTGTTTGAGCGCAGGTTTCTCTTTCACCAGCGTCGCTCCTGCGCGAGGCGTTGCAGTTGCTCATCGCGCTCGATCAGTCGCTGTTGCAGGGACTGGGTCTTCTCGTCGGCCAGATAGACCAGGACTTCTTCCTCGTCGGGCAGATGGCCAGTGTCTTTCGCCGTGCGTTCGATGTAGGCGAGCGCGGCAGCCGCCTCATGGTCATCGAGGAAGCTGAGGCCGGTGTCCTGCTGCACGCTCTCGCGTGAGGGCAGGGCAGTGGCGGGTGCGATGTGATCGGCGATCCGCGCGAGCAGTCCGTTTTGGACTGCGAGCGCTGACGCGATCTCGCGCAAGTCGCGACTCATGCGGCGCAGGAGGAGCGCGGCGGTGAGTTTGCGGAGCACCTGGACAGCTACGCACGGTCGGGCGCGTCTGTCTAGTCCCCCCTCTCAGAGAGCCGCCTTCAAAAATTTGCGCTGAGTCCGGGTGCATGCGGGAGCCCTCAGGCCGGGGGCGTCCCTACGGACAATGCAGCCGCGCGACAACGCTGCACAGCTGACGCCCAGCTGCACAGCTAGACCCAGCTGCAGCGGCTGACTCAGCCAGCCAGCTGGATGGATGGCCGGACGGCCCGGACGGCGGCTGACGCGGCCAGCGAACGGCGAAGATAACGCGCAAGCGAAAGCGTGCCAGACGCTAAGTCGCGCACTAGCAACAGGTTAGCTGTCGATGTCCAGGTTAACAGAACCCAGCTTATCAGACACAGCGCCCGACTTTCGCCCCACAGCTGCGCGCCGTTACAATCTTTTACATCCTAGCAGTTAACAGACTGCAACCTAGCAGCCGCCTGCGCCGTCTTATCGGATGAAGCCGCAAATCCCATGCGGCCGAAACCCGAAAGGACACAACGATGCACACCGTGATCACGACCGCAGCCACCCAGTACTACAACCGCCCGAAGGACGAGCGCTTTGCGTCGCCCCAAGCCTTGCTCGACTTCTCCGTGGCTCGCAAGGGCGCGAGCAAGCAAATCGACTACAACCTGAAGGATCTGCAGGTTGTTCCGTCCACCGCCGGCCACGGCGCCGTGCAAGTTCAGTCGCCGCGTGGCCTTGCCGACCTGACACCGTGGTCTCACAGCCAGCTGTGCAAGATGCTGGGCGCGCCAGCCGCTTACCTGCGCAGTCTGCCCAGCCAGATCGCCGCCGATGCGCTCAACCATGGCATCAAGGCATCGACACCCGGCAGCACAGCGCGGCTACTCGCACAGCGCAAGGATTCGGGCGTCCTGCTGCGCGCGGTCACCTCCGAAGCCTACGGCCGTCTCTACGACGCCGATTGGCTGTCGCCCGTCGTGCAGGATCTGTGCGTCCGCCAGGGATGGACGAATCCGCCGACATGGGACGGCCAGCCAGCGGGCAGCTACGCCAGCGATCGCGACAGCTTCGTTGTGCTCGTCAACGGCGGCAGCATCGTCAACGATCCGTCGATCCGCAACGGTGACGGCAAGATGTTTCGCGGCATCATGCTGCGCAACAGCGAAGTTGGGGCAGCCGCGTGGCTGATGGAGGAAGTTCTCTATCAGTACGTCTGCGGCAATCACAACTTTTGGGGCGCCGCGCTCGGTCAGACCTATCGCCGCCGCCACGTGGGTGAGTCAGTGCTGCGCGATGTGCTGCGTGAACTTGGGACCATGATCCGCCGGATCAGCAATCGCCCGGCATCGACCGATGAGACCTTGATCCGCAGTCTCATCGACCTGCAGGTCGCCGAGACCAAGGACGGCGTAGTCGATGAACTTCGCCGCATGGGTGCGACCGAACAGGACGCGATCGACGCCTACGACCGCTGTGAACAGAAGTTCGCCGCGTCGCCGCGTTCGTATTGGGGCATCGCGCAAGGTCTCACGTCCATCAGCCAGCAGTCCGGTTTCCAGGACGAACGGCTGACGCTGGATCAACTCGCCGCCAAGATCCTGGCGAAAGGACGCGTCGCTGTGGCTGCCTAGCACGCCCTAGGCGCATCGAACGAACTGGCCCGAGGGATCCGCCTTCGGGCCAGCTGTTGGACGCGCCTACGACGTCCAGGACGGCCAGACGGGCCAAACGAAAGGAACAACGACGATGACGACGACGTACCCACGATTGCCGGAACTTGCACCACGTCAGCCAGACGAAACCGCCGAGCACTACGGTCTGCGCGCGTTCAACTTTGTCGTCGCGACGAACGTGACCGCGACGCTGTCGGACGATGCGCTGCAGCTGGCTGCGCACGTCTACCGCCTTGCGATTGCGCGTGCCGACTTGATGCAAGCCACGATCGACCGCTTCGCCGACTGTGACCGCGCCATCAACGCGACGATCCGCCGTCGCGCCGTGGTCGACGCGCCAGCCAAGCCAGTCAAAGTCAAGCCGGCTGGCGTCGATAAGCCGGATGTCGGACCGATGGCGCCGCTGTTGCCGTCGCCAATCATCCGTCCGCCTGCACCAAGTTTCGCGTACGCCGGGCCAGCACCCGCGCCACGGCTGCAACGCGACGACATCGACTTCTGATGCTCTGACGAAACGCCAGCCACCTAGCTGGCGTCGCGGGAATGAACCCGCCTGATGAGGGAGCGTTACGACTGTGACTGGACAACTGGTAAACATCGTCGGCGGCATCGTCGTGGCCTACGTCGCGTTGGCTGCGATCGTCGTCGCGATCATCGGCATGCGCAAGCGCTAAGATCTAGCAGCTAGGGAGCGATGACAATGACGACGACAACGTACTACCGCCTCAGAATCTACACTGGCCCCGTTCACACGGAGTACTACGCCCAAGTCGCACGCGACAACGGCCTGACCGACGTATGGACGGGTACCGCACACATCTACGGCACGTACGCGGCGCCAGCCTGCGCGGATGAGACCGATCGCCAGCTGCTGCGGCTGCGCGCCGGCCAGCTGATCTACCCGCACGCGGCAACCGCTTGGCGCGACGTGAGCATTCTCAACGACTGACGCGGCGAGCAGCTGCTGGGAGCGAGCGCCCGGCAGCTGCTGCGCCTGGAGGGGCGAGACATGACTGAGATCCTGGTCGGCGCGACACGCCGGCAGCTGCTGCGCTGCGACATGCTGCGCAGCTGCGAGCAGCCGGTGACCCATATCGACAACCGCGGCTACGTCTACTGCCAGGCGCACGGCCTGGCGCGGCGAGCCGCGTGCCCGTGCCGGCAGCTGCGGGCGAGCGAGCGGCGGCGCCTGGAGCGGGGCGAGCCGGTGCGCTACTAGCGAGCGAGCGAGCGAGGCGAGCAGCTGTCGGGCGAACGGTCCGGCAGCTGCCAGGAACGAAAGCATATGCTTCACGTCGAACAGCGAGAGAGGAGGAGCGAGAGCATGACCGAGAAGCATTACGACATGACGCGAACCGAGACGGTGCGCGTCGACCAGGTGCGCGTCGCCGACCTGCTGCGATGGGGCGGACAGACATGGGTCAAGGTGTTCGACGTCCGGCCAGCTGCACAGAGCTATGACGGGCGCAAGGTATCGAAGACGCAGCTGCTGATCGTCGGGATCGATAGTCGGGGCGAGACATTCTCGCACGCAGGCTTTCGAGATTCCACGGTGCAGCGGTACATCGAGATGGAATAGAGGCATTACGCGACCTGGCAGGACAGCGCCTGCAACCAAAGCATATGCTTTACAGTCTAATCAGGCAAAGGAGATAACCAACATGGCGAGATTCCGTGTGATGACTGAACGGGCGATCTATACACCGTTCTTCAAGGTGTTCGAAGCCGACACGATGGAGCAGGCCGAGCAGGCAGCTGAAGCAGAAGCCGACAGCCTGCGTCGTGGCCGCGAGGTCGAGACTGGTTGGACGGCCGGCGACGAATCGACTGAGTACGAAGTCAAGCTGGACGTCACCGAAGCACTGGACGAATAGCAGCGCCGGCAGCTGCCGGCAGAGAGGACAGAACGACCATGGCGACGAAGAGCACGAAGCAACAGATCTACCTGGTAGTCCATGAATCGCGCGATCACGGCTACTTCAAGCTGCAGGCGCACGTCTGCGAGCAGCGCTACGAAGACCACCAGTGGCTGCCGCGTTTCATTGACGACGCCAACGGCGTACGCGTGGGCAGCCTGCAGGTCAGTTGCCAGGGCGACGAACGGACGCAGCTGCGGGATCGTGATGACGCGGTCTACGGCTATGCCTGTGAGTACCGCGAGCCGTACGCAATCGACCTGCGCACAGCGGAAGCGATGGCCAAGACACTGCGCATCGTCAACAACCGGCTGAACAAGATCAGCGAGGCGCGCGGCTACACGCGCAGTTTCGGCGACTATGTCGGGCGCGTCGCGGAGGCGCTCGGCTGCAGCGGCATCGCGGTGGAGCGCAAGGAAACCGCCCACAACAACAGCCGCTACGACTGGCTGTCGATCGGCGACGGTGTGAACCGCATCAATCACCGGATCCTGCTGTGGCAGCGCGAGGCCCAGCCAGCGGCAGAGAGCGAGGCCGCATCATGATGCGCAAGCATTGCGACATCTGCGGCGTGGAAGTGCTGCACGACCGCGATCACATCTGGCCGAACCAGCTGCCAGCCGGCCACCGGCTGCGCAATGTCTCGGCACAGATCCGCTTCTCGGATGCCAAGCACGAAGTTGACCTGTGCGAGCGCTGCTTCAGTGACTGGCTGCGTGGCCTGTCGCTGGAGCCAGCTGCGGAAGGAGACAACCAATGACTGAGACGATGATGCACTACCCGGACGATCCGCCCGAGCGCGTGCGGCTGTTGACCAGGGAAGAGTTCCTGCAGCTGTACCCCCCGGCGACCCGCGACGTGCGCGTCTCGTCCTTCGATGGCGCGCCCGTCGAGGTCTTTCCGCTCGGCGACCTGGTGGTCTGCGATCACTGCAACGCCGAAGTGCAGCCGCAGGAGAACTGCGCGCTGGCGATGAACCGCCTCTACTGCAACAGCTGCAGCCAGGAATGGATCCTGCCCTACGTCCTGACAGGAGGTACTCAGTGAGCATCTTCGTCGTATTCCTGCTGGTGCTCGGGATCAGCGCCTGGCTGGACGAAGCCAGGCGCGACGGGGAAGCGCGCGGCCGTACACAGGCCAGGCGCGACGACGACGACTACGACACGCACCACACCGATCCCGGCCTCGGGCGCGACTTCGATGATGACTAGCTGGGTGGCTGTGATGACGCTGCGCGAGCATCGGATCGCGGCTGCCTACCTGACCTGGCAGCGCGCGGAAGTCGGCGCGGTACTGACGCCGCTGCAGCTGGCGTGGCTGGAGCGGCGCACCGCGCGGCTGAAGCGGCGCTATGTCGCGCAGCTGCAGGCGCACGAGGTCGAGCAGCTGCTGGCCGACCGCGTGCCACCGAAGCGCGGTGCAACCAAAGCATATGCTTCTGCGTCCAACCACGCAGGAGCGAAAGGAGACAACCAATGAGCGTCTATGAGCCGGACCTTGATGAACTGAACAACGCACGCGTCGTATGTGAACTGCTGGTCAAGTACGACCGCGACGTGAGCGACCGTGAGCGATCGGTATTGGCGGAGGCGGCTGCTATCCTTCGCTCACTGGAGTATCGGCCGTTGGAAGCCAAGAAGGCGGCAGGGGATGCCACGTAGCCTTTCTCCCCGCGTCGAACGCGTCCTGGGCCGTCCTGACCGCTTCAGGCTAGCCCTCCAGGGCGTGTCCTTCGATCTCACCAAAGCCGATCTCCTGGCGCTCGCCGGCAGCCTGCAGCGGGTACTGGAGAGCGTGGCCAAAGATGAGCAGCCTCAGGCGTACTAGTACGTACTAGTACCAGTACGTACACAGGGCGCGCGTCCAGCTGGCTTGTGCACGTCTGGTAGCGGTCGAGCTGGTGAGCCACAACCTACTACCAGGCATAGGGGGTTAGTTAGTGAGCCAACAGCAGGTATCTCCTACAGCTGTAGGGAGATGAGTAGGCTCACAGTAGAGTTGAGCCAAGGGTAGTCCAGAGCAGCCTGGCTCGCATGGCTCACGGTAGGAGGAGCCGGCTTAAGTACTTTAATTACTAGGGTACTAGCGCACGTTTCTGCCCCTCTCCCCCGTCCCTGCGGTACCCGCTTTTTCTTCGCCTAGTGCGTCACCAGCTGTCGACGGCGATAGATGCCAGGCCGTACGCGCTCCACGTACCCACGGTCGATGAGCACACGCAGCACGCGTTTCACCGTAGCCAGCGACATCGGGATGGCTTCGGCGCGCTCAGCCAGCTCGGGACGGTCGATCTCGGTGTAATCGGGCGGTATCAGGGCCAGCAGCGCCTGCAGGTTCTTGTCATCGAAGCCGTCGTAGGGGATGAAAAGGCCAGCTGCGTCGCGTGTCAGGAAGAAGGTCTGGAGCGGCGCCAGATGCGGATGCAGGGTGAACGCGTAGTAGGGCCGTCCAGTCTCCTGCGGGCTCGCGAGGTAGCACTGGGTATCGCAGTAGCCGAAAAGCGCAGCGCTGCCCAGGATGCTGTCCTGTGGCCGTAGGTACCGCTCGCGCTTATCGGCCTTGAGCTTGACCGAGTGCATGAGCCCCATTGCCGTCAGCTGGCGCGGCAGCAATGCGTACTGGATCTCGGAGATCGTCTGTGCACATTCCTCGTAACGGTTCAGATCGCCGAAGAACATGCTGAGCGGGTCGATGAAGACGACGCTGTAGGGCGGCAGCTGCAGGCGGTCGATGAGCCTGGTCAGGCAGACCGTGCGTCCCTGGCGCAGGCTGCGGGGGTTGAACTGCGGATCGTCCTTCATGCTGTAGTGCAAGAGGTCGGAACAGCCAGCCTCGGCGAGCCAGTAACCGGCGCCGTGCTCCCAGCTCCGGTCGCCATTGATGTAGCCGACAGCTGGCGGCTTATTGACGGCGTGGCCGAAGATGGGCGTACCGTCGCGGAACGCGCGAGCCAGGCTGGCTGCCAGCGCGGTCTTGCCGACGCCCGAGGCGCCGGCTAGCAGGTTCAAGGAACCGGTCGTGAAGATGCGCGGGATGAGGTCGAGTTGACGGCCGTCGCTAGCCGTGGCATCTTGGGACATCTCTTCGCTCCCTTCGTCTCTGGGAGGGCGGTGTCCATCGCCGCCCTCCGCTCTCCAGCTGAAGCCGCCCTTCTACCGCAGTAGTTCGAGACGTTCAAGCCTCCCCAAACCGTAGTGACGCGTTCTGTAATCACGCACTAGATGGCGTGCAGCTGCATATAGTCGAGGTGTGCTTACAGGCTGTTACCTGTTAGGTAGCAGCCTGCTACTTGACAACTAGCAGACTGTAAACGTAGGCT
>Ga0066905_100000649_pt1 | contig 10320 bp, 8 predicted proteins | sample PanSoiMetaPlot36_FD_67483 | JGI IMG/M metagenome (GOLD analysis project Ga0066905, IMG submission 67483) | Tropical forest soil microbial communities from Panama analyzed to predict greenhouse gas emissions - Panama Soil Plot 36 (version 2) | ecosystem: Environmental > Terrestrial > Soil >... | reverse complement strand
GCGCACGTCGCCGCGTGCGACAGCGAGTGCGAGCTCGTTGACGAGGAGTTGGGGCGAGTTCCCGCCGACCGTGGTCGTCATCGTCGTGCGCGGATCGACATCGAGGCGACGGCCCAGGAGCGCGCCGGGGTCCGGGTACTTCCACGAGACGATGTCGACCACCGCGATCGTGTCGACGGCGGCGAGGACGGAGCGGGTCGCGCCCGCGTCGGCGTCGGCCGCGCGGGCGGCGTCGGCGAGGAGGTCGATCGGCTCACGCGCCTGCACCGGGTCTTCCGCGCGCTGGGTCGCTTGCCCCGCGCCGACCAGCACGGGTGTTCGGGGGTCGACCATGCGGCCCGACGCTACCGGGACGGGGCCAGACCTCCGGCCAGCTCCTCTTCGAGGACGGGCCAGACGGGCCGGGCGGGCGCGCCGCTGTCGGGGCAGATGGACCGGTACCGGCAGCTCCCGCAGACGGCGGCGTCGGCGATCCCGGCGAACTCCTCCTCGCGCCAGATGGCCTCTGCGACCGCGCGCAGCTCGTCTTCGATCTGGTCGAGCTCGTCCCGGTCGGGCTCGAACGGCTGAGGATCGTCGAGCGTCTCGGCGGCGAGGCACTCGTAGCTCAAGCGCAGCCGCAAGCCGCGCCGTGCCGCCACCGGCGCGAGCAACCACGCCTGGAGGCGCGCCCTGGGGTCGTCGGCCACGCGATCGCCCTCGTACCGGCCGGTCTTGTAGTCGCGCGCGTCGAGCAGGCCGTCGCGGAGCCAGACGGCGTCGATCCGACCCGTCGCCATGAACATCGGCGCCGGCCGCCGGTGGAACCTTGCCCGCTCGAGCTCGTGGCGCGAATCATCGGCCCCGGACGGGCACCGGCGCTCATGTCGCGCGACATAGCCGCGGATCACGTCCGAGGTGTCGACTCCGTGCGCGACGAGCACGTCGTCGACATGGGCGGCGTCGTGGCACGACCCTTGCCGGTGCAGGTGCCGGAGCAGATCGTGGACGAAGAGCCCCTGGTCCGGCGACGGCCCCTCGTCGCTGGCGGGGATCCCGAGCAGCTGGCTGCTCCGGAACTCGCGCCGGCACCGGTGCCAGGTCTCGACGGTCGACGGCGAGAGCGTGAGGATCTCCGGCCGCAGCGGGTCAGCCATGCGCGTGACACCCGGCGACGAACCGGCACCGGCCGCACTCGAGGCCGGGGCGGGGGCGGGGATCGGCGATCCGCCGTCGGAGCGCGTCGAGCCGCTCGCCGAGCCACGGCCGCAACTCGGTGAGCGCCTCGTCCGCGGCCACCTCGCGTTGAACCATGCCGCCGTAGAGGAGATCGGCTAGCACGACGCGCACCGAGCGCCCCCGCAACCACTCCCCGCCGCGCAGGAGGGCGAAGCGCGTCTCGGCCGACTCGAGGAGGTCACGCTCGTCGGGCGTGGGGCCGCCGATGTGAAGGAGCCGCAGCTCAGGACGACCGTCCTCGTCCTCGACGGCGAGGCCGGCCCGGCCGACGAGGCGGACACCGATGGCCGGCAGCACGGTCTCCCATTCGTCGACCGCCTCGCCGTCGACGCTGCGCACCGCGCGCCCTCCGAACAGCTTCAGGTACCACCGGGCGGCGGCGCCGTAGACCTCGCGCTCCTCCGGCAACAGGTCGGGGAGGGGTGTGAACGCCTCCGGCGCCGGTGGGCCGAGCTCGAGGTGGGAGAGCCGGGCGTGCTCGGTGATCTGGTTGGCGACCCGCCATCGGGCCGGCGCGCCGCGGTTCCCGCGCCGGTTCTGGTACTCGAACGCGACCCGCCGGGGGCACAGCTCCTCGACCCGGCGCAGGAAGGCCAGGGTCACCTTCGGCAGCTCGTCGCGCTGGTTGTCGCCCGCCACGGAGCGAGGGTACGCGTCCCCGGTCCCGAGTACGCGGAGGACGAAGGCCGCTCACTCTGTGCGCGAGCACGCCCGAATCGGCGGCAACCGTCCCTTTTTCGCAATCCATCCGCTAGGCTGCGACGTAGAACGTGTACGGGCGGTGAAGGTGCCCCGACTGGCTCTGTACCACGCTCCGTGGTAGGGTGCTGCACACGCACAGTGAGATTCAGCGAGGCAGGTGGCGCACGATGCGTCGAGTTCACAGGGCGGCCCTCGCAGGCATACGGCCGCTGATCAGGTTCTGACGATGACCCCGCTCGTTCAGACGGAGCGAGCCCGGGCGGAACACGGGAACGGCTCCGGGCCCCGCCACGCCGGGCACCGCGAGCAGACCGCTTTCACGGTCGTTCCTCACGTCAAGGCGCCCCCTCGCGGGATCGCGCCGGCGCTCCTCGTCGTCTTCGATTGCCTCGCGTTGTTCGGCGCGGTCGCGATCGGTGGTCTGACCGCGGCGGCGATCGCGTACGGCGTCGTCGCCCTCGTCACGCTCGCCGCGTCGCACGCCTACCGCGTCCGCATCGCGCTGCGCGCGCTCGACCAGACGCCCTGGCTCGTCGGTCGGCTCGCCATCGCCGCGCTGCTGCTGGCGCCGATCGGGTTGCTGACGAGGGAAGGCGCTTCGATGTTGCGGGCGGCGCTCGCCGGCGTCGTTCTCGTCGTGGTCGGTCGGGCGATCTCGTTTGCCGTCGTGCGGAACCTGCGCCGTCGGGGGTTGCTCCTCGAGCCGACGGTGATCCTCGGCGCGGGTGAGATCGGCTCCGAGCTCGCCCGGATCCTCCACGAGCACGCCGAGTTCGGTATCGAGCCGATCGGGTTCCTCGACTCGGTTCCGGGCAGGGGTCTCCCGCTGCCGGTGCTCGGGAACGTGCGCGAGCTGGACCGGGTCCTGGACCGTCTCGACGTGCGACGGATGATCGTCGCGTTCGGCCCCGCGCGCGAGGCGGATCTCGTCGCCGTGCTGCGCGCCGCCGTGCAGCACCACGTGGAGGTGCACATCGTCCCGCGCTTCTTCGACTGCGGTGTCGCGCCTGACGGCCCCGACATCGACGACGTCCGCGGGATCCCCCTCTACCGCGTGCGGCGCGGTGCGCACAGGGCACCGGTATGGGTGTGCAAGCGTCTGATCGACGTCGCCGTCGCCGGCGCGGTGCTCGTCGTCGCCTCGCCCGTCCTCGCGGTGGTGGCGATGGCAGTCAAGCTCAGCAGCCCGGGCCCGATCCTGTTCCGCCAGCGGCGCGTCGGGCAGGACGGCCGCGAGATCGACGTGCTCAAGTTCCGCACGTTGCGCCTGAACGACGACGGCGACACGCAGTGGTCGGTCGTCGGCGACGAGCGCCTGACGCCGGTCGGCGGCTTCCTCCGCCGCACGAGCCTGGACGAGTTGCCCCAGTTGTGGGGCGTGGTGCGGGGCGACATGTCCCTCGTCGGTCCCCGGCCCGAGCGGCCCTTCTTCGTGCAACAGTTCAGCGCCGACGTCTACGGGTACAAAGACCGCCACCGCGTTCCGGTCGGGCTGACCGGCTGGGCCCAGGTGCACGGGCTGCGCGGCGACACGTCGATCGAGGAGCGAGCCCGCTTCGACAACCGCTACATCGAGCACTGGTCGCTCTGGCGCGACTTCGTCGTGCTGATCCGGACCGTGGTCGAGGTCGTCCGCGGCGCCCGGACGCCGCCCCGCTGACCTGCGCACCCCGACGAGCCCGACCCAGAGCCCACCGCCGGGACCGACGGTGAAAGGCGGGTTCGCCGACGGGCACACCCTGCTCGGACGGTCCGACGCCGACCTCACCCGCGAGCTCGACGGGATGGTCGGGGCCGGTGCGACCTGGCTGCGGACCGACATCGACTGGTGGCTCACGCAGCCGTCGGGTCCCGCCGCCTACGACTGGGCGCCGGTGGACCGCGTGATCAACGCGGCGCGGGCGCGTGGCCTCCGTGTCATCGGGATGATCGGCTACACGCCGCCGTGGGCGCGCCCGCCGTCGACGGGAACGGACGACAAGTACCCGCCCACGAACGTGGCGGACTACGCGAACTTCGCCCGCGCCGTGGCGACGCGATACGGGCCGCTCGGTGTGAAGCACTGGGAGATCTGGAACGAGCCGAACATCAGCATGTTCTGGAAGCCGAAGCCGAACCCCGTCCAGTACGCCACGATGCTGAAGGCCGCGTACGCGGCGGTGAAGTCGGCCGATCCCGGCGCGACGGTGATCACGGCCGGCACCAGTCCCGCCATCGACCTGCCCGACGGCAGCGACGTCATGCCGGTCACGTTCCTGGAGGCCCTCTACGCGGCCGGGGCGCGCGGATCGTTCGACGCCGTCGCGCACCACCCCTCGAACTACCCGAACATGCCGACCAAGTTCGACGCGGACCATCGGAACAACTCGTTCGCAGGGATCGTGCCGAAGCTGCACGAAAGCATGCAGGCGCACGGCGACGGGGCGAAGAAGGTGTGGGGCACCGAGATGGGCGCGCCGGCGCCATGGCAGGGCGTGACCACGCAGTTCCTCGCCGACTACATCCGGGATGCGTACACCGCCTGGGACAGCTGGTCGTTCGTCGGCCCGTTGATCTGGTACACGTATCGCGACCACGGCGCCAGCCCGAACGATGTCGAGGACCACTTCGGCGTGGTGTACCCGAACTTCTCGCCGAAGGAGCCCGGCCTCACCGCGATCAAGTCGATGCTCGGCGCCTAGGTGTCACCGTCTCCCAGGACGCGGGCGAGGGTGCCTGCGATCCGCTCCCGAAAGCGTTCGGCGGAGAACGCCGCCGCGTGCTCGCGAATCCTGCCGGCGTCGAGGGCGGCGCCGTCGAAGTCCCGCAGCGCCAGCGCCAGGGACTCGACGTCGTCCGGCGAGGCGGGCCGGTACAGCGCTCCGGTGGTCCCGTCGACGACCGACTCGAGCGCCCCGCCCGCGGCACGGGCGATCACGGGTGTACCGCACGACTGCGCCTCGACGGGCACGATCCCGAACGGCTCGACGCCGGGAAACACGACGGCGCGACACCGCTGGTAGAGGCGGCGGATTGTGTCGCGGTCGCGAGCGCCGACGAACTCCACCGTGGGGCCCGCCATGGCCTCGAGCCGGGGGCGGAGCCGGCCGTCGCCCGCCACGACGAGGCGCACCCCCGCCTCGTTGGCGGCCGCGATCGCAAGGTCCGCCCTCTTGACCGGGACGAGCCGGCCGACGAACAGGAAGAACGGTTCCCGTTCGACCGCGCCGTCGTGCGTGAGCCACGTGACGTCGACCGGCGGCAGCACGACCTCTGCCGCACGCAACCAGTTCTCTCGGACCTTCGCCGCGGTGTACGTCGAGTTCGCGATGGCGGCGCGCAGTCTCGCGGCGGCGGCCCGGTCCGGGCGGCGCTGCGTCGCCGCGAACACCGCCAGGCCGGCCCGGCCGACCTTCCCGCCCACCTCGCCCGCCCTCTCGGCGGGGTCCCAGAACCAACGCGACGCGGCGTGGACGTACGACACGACGGGGACGCCGCGCGGGGCGCGCACGCGGTTGGCGAACGCGTGGTGGCTCGTGATCACCACGTCGAATCCGTGCAGGTCGATGCGGCGGAACGCCCATGGAAGGAGCGGCAGCAGGTGCGCGTACCGGGTACCCCCGCGGTACAAACGCTGGAGCCCCGTGGCCCGCACATCGGCATGCAGCATTGTCGCCGGCAACACCGAGCGGTCGACGACGGCGGCGTAGATCGGCGCGTCCGGCCACAGCAGGTGCAGCTGCTCGACGACGCGCTCCGAGCCCGCCCACTCCGTGAAGCGCTCGTGGACGATCGCGACGCGCAATTGCGCGGGGTTCACCCCCGGGATGACGGAGGCCGGCGGCGCCGGCGTTGCGGGGGCTCGGTGCGCTTGTCGGGTTCGATGCGGTTCACCACGGCGCCCAACAGCTCGACGTTCGCCTGTTCGAGCCGCGCCACCGCCTTCTCGATGAGGCTGCGGCGTGCCCGCTTCGCGTCGACGACGAGGATGGCGGCATCACATTGCGAGGCGATCACCAACGCGTCGATGCTCTCGTCGGCGGCGGGGGAGTCGACGACGACCTGATCGGCGGCGTCGAGCTGGTCGAGGATCTTCCGCAGCGCACCGGCGCCGAGCACGCCGGGCGGGTCGTCGACGTCCGCCCCCGCCGGAAGAATGCGGAACCCCCGCTGCAGCGGGTTCGCCTGTGGCAACTCGTCCGAGTCGACCGTTCCGCGGCCCAGGGCTTCGACCAGTCCCGGCTCCTGGGGCACGGGGAGGCCGGACGCGAGCATCGGACGCCGGAGGTTGGCGTCGACGAGGACGACGCCGAGCTTGAGGTTTGCCGTCGCCTGGGCGAGTCCGAAGGAGACGAAGGATGCGCCGCTCCCCGGCTCGGCGCCGACGATCGCAATCGTCCGGACCGGGGGATGCGAGCGCGCGAGATCGACTTCGGCTCGTAGGGTGCGGAACGCTTCCGCTGCCCACTCCTGTCGCTGGCGCGGGATCAGCGCGAGCACGGGAAGGCCGGTCGCGTGCTCGACCTCTTCGGTCTCGAACCCACTCGTGAAGCGTCCGGTGAGGTAGCCGAGCAACGCGAACAGCTCGGCATTGATCACCAGCGCGATCAGGAAGGCGAGGAGCGCGTCACGAACCGGCGTCGGCGACACCGGCCCGGCCGGCGACGTGGCGCCCGACACGACCGTGACCGGGTTCGCCTCCAGGTCCCCGGCCTGTTGCAGCGCTCCGACGACACCACGGGTCAGCGAACGCGCCGCTTCGGACGTCGGTCCGGTCGCGCCCACGGTGATGAACCCCGTCGGGTTGCTCGGCACGCTGGCGGAGACTCTCTGCCGCGCGGTCCCAACGGATACGTCCAGACCGGACGAACTGATTGCGTCGGCCAGCACCGGTGACGAGTCGGCCAGCGCGGCGTACCGCGCCGTGAGGATGTCCACCTGCTCCTGTGTGAGCGGTTGGTCGCCTGTCGCTCCGGACAGCACGTCGAGCGTCGCGCTCGACTCGTACACCTTCGCCCGCGAGTAGCTCCACGCGAACACGACTCCGGCGATGAGCGCCGAGAGCGCGAGGATGATCCACCGCCTCCGCCAGATGAGGCGGAAGTGCTCTGTGATGTTCACGCAGCGTGAGAGTACCGTAGACACCATCGCGAGGCACAGCACGCAGCGATCGACGATTCGCGAGCGCGACTCGGCGCGTGCGTTCGCGTTCCCGTTTTCGCCGCCTCATCCCCTCGTCGTCGTGCTCGCGCTGGCGGCGGCGAACGTCGCGGTCGTCGCACTGGTGATCCGGCGACCGGGCTGGGCGGCGCTGGCGCCCGCCACGCTCGTCGCCGTACCGGTCCTGGTGTGGTGCGGCGTCAAGCTGGTCGAACGACCCCAACGGGGCGTGCTGCTCCTCGCCGCGCTCATCCCGTTCGACGGACTCCACGAGATCGTCGCCTACCCCAGCGGATGGAAGGAGGCGGTCGTCCTCGCCACGCTGGCGGCGACGTTCCTGGCGCCTCCCGCCGCCCGCGCCGCATCCGGTCGGCGACTGCCGGGCTGGGCGATCGCGATCGGCGCGCTGTTCGCCCTGGGCGTCGTGTCCGCGGTCGGCGTCGGCGCCGATCAGGGGCTCCTCGGGCTGCGCGTCGTGTTCTTCTACGTCCTCCTCGCGCTGGCGATCTGGCGCTGCCCGCTCGACGCCCGCGAGCGCGATCACCTCGTGACGATCCTCATGGTCGTCGGGGTCATCACGGCGGTCATCGGAATCGTCCAGCAGGTTGCCGGCGAGACCCGGCTCGTCGACCTCGGCTACAGCTACGAACGCAGTGTCCGGACCGCCGGCGGCTATCTACGCGCCTTCTCGACGTTCTTCACCAACTTCCCGTTCGCGCTGTACCTCATGCTCGTGCTGCTCGTCGGGATCCCTTCCGGGCTCGTCGACGTGCGACGTCCGCGTAACCGGCTGTTCCTGTACTCCGTCCCGGTGATCATCGGCGGACTGGTCGCGTCGATCACGAGGGCGGCGTGGATCGGGTTGGCAGTCGGCCTGGTGTATATCGGCTTGACGCGGTTCAGATCCGTGCTCGTGGTGCTCGGGCACGGCGTCGTCTGGCTCGCGGTCGCCCTGATCGTCGCCGGCGGCATCAGCGGCGTCTTCCTGTCGGGGGAGAGCCTGCAGGAGCGCTTCGAGATCTGGGACGAGAACGTGACGCAGATCGCCAGGCACCCTCTCGGTCAGGGCATCGGGTCGACCGGCAGCGCCGCCGACAAGCTGACCGAGCAGTCCGGAGAGAAGAAGACGGATGTCCTCCAACCGGACAACTATTACTTCAAGACCACCCTCGAGCTCGGGGTCCTCGGGCTCTGGCTGTTGCTTCTCCTGTTCGTGACCGCGTTCTCGTCCGTCCACAACGCGGCGCGGTCGCTGCGCGGCTACGACGCCGCGCTCGCGACCGGTGTCGCGGCCTCGGTTCTCGCTGCGGCGACGGTCTCGCTCGTTGCGACCTATTTCGAGGTGTTCCCGATGGACGCCTACTTCTGGATGCTCCTCGCCGTCGTCGCGACGTGCGTACCCGAATCGCGCTGAACGCCCTGGCGCTCCGGCCGGGCGGCAGCGGTGTCCAGACGTACATCCGGGAGTTGCTGCGCGAGCTCGCGGCCAGGAACAGTGCCGAGCTCGTAGCGATGGTGCAGTCGGACGCCGTGGGCGAGCTTCCCGCCGGCGTCACCCCAATCGTCCACCCCGTCGTCGCGGGTGCGCGGCGCGCCTTGGCCGGGCTGCGCCTGCCGGGGGAGTTCGATCTCGTGCACGGCCTCGACGCGACGTTGCCCGTGCGGGTCCGCGCGCCCGCGGTCGTCACGTTCCACGACGTCGCCGTCTTCGACGTCCCGTGGGCCTTCCCACGGCGACGCGTGATCGGCAAGCGGGCCCAGCTGAGGCACGCGCTGCGACGAGCCGACGCCGTGATCGCGGACTCAGGCTTCACGGCGGACCGCATCGCGACCCGCTTCGGGCGCGCCGCGGTCGTCGTGCCGTTGGCGCCGCCGCCCGACTGCGCGCCACCGGACCGGCCCGCGGTGGAAGCGGTGCGCCGTCGCTACACGCTGCCCTACCGTTTCGTCCTGCATGTCGGGAGCGTCGACCCGCGCAAGAACCTGCGCGGCCTGTCCGACGCGTGCACACGGGCAGGTGTGCCGCTCGCGCTCGCTGGGGCGGTGGAACGCGGGGGTGACTACGGGATCCGGGCGCAGCTCCTCGGGTACGTCCCGCGTCAGGACCTGCTCGCGCTGTACGGCGCGGCCACCGTCGTGGCGTATCCGTCCTCGTACGAGGGTTTCGGCCTACCACCGTTGGAAGCCATGGCGTGCGGCGCCGCCGTCGTGGCGACGCGCGTCGCGTCGCTCCCGGAGCTGCTGGGGGATGCCGCAGTGCTCGTTGACACAAGCGACGCCGACGCGCTCACGGACGCTATTCGTGAGCTCGCGCACGACGACGCCCGCCGCGCCGCGCTCGCGGCTGCGGGGCCGGCGCGGGCGGCGGAGCTCAGCTGGGCGCGCACCGCCGGTGCGACCGCCGACGTCTACCGGTCGCTCGGTGTCGCGGTCTAACGCGGGATGAAGTCATCCGCCTTCCAGTGGATCGAATCTGGGTCAGGAGGCGGCCGCGCGCCGGGCTGGACCGCCGACGAGTCGAAGCGGGCGTTGCGGACGAGCGTGCGCAGGCCGCCGGGGCCGTCGGCGCCGAGAAGGTGCAGCAGGGCGAGAAACGTCGCCGCGGCGACGAGCGCCGCAGCCGGCCACGGCACGAAGGGCACGAGCGCGACGTAGACCCCCGCCATGGCGGCGCCCGCGAGGGCCGTCCGCAGGATCACCCCGACGGGGATGGTGACGATCCCGCGCGTGCGGGTCAGCGCGGTCAACAGGACCCCGGACACGATCACCTCGGTGATCACCGTTGCAACGGCGGACCCGTTGAAGGAGTACCTCGGGATGAGGACGAAGTTCAGCGTGGCGTTGATGACGACTCCCGCCAGCCCGGCCAGCGCGTAGGGGCGGTTGCGGCCGACCGAGACCAGGGTCGTGAAGCAGAGGTAGGAGAAGAACTGGATGGCTGCGCCGGCGACGAGATAGCGGGCGGCGTCGACCGCCGGCGCGTACCGCGTGCCGTACAGCAGCTCGACCGCAGGCTGGGCGATGCAGGCGAACCCGACTGTGAGGGCCGTGGCGGCGACGAACAGGAGCACGAAGGCCTGCCGGAAGTGGCTCCGCAGCGACTGCGTGTCGTGCGGCCACGCCGCGACCATCAACGCCAGCAGGGGAGTGAGGAGCGCGAGCGGCACGTAGCTGGCGAGATCGGCGAACTTGTACCCGATGCTGTACTGACCGACTGCCTCGAGCGTGTCGAGCTTGCTGAGCATGACGATGTCGAGCTTG
>Ga0066905_100000648_pt1 | contig 10321 bp, 16 predicted proteins | sample PanSoiMetaPlot36_FD_67483 | JGI IMG/M metagenome (GOLD analysis project Ga0066905, IMG submission 67483) | Tropical forest soil microbial communities from Panama analyzed to predict greenhouse gas emissions - Panama Soil Plot 36 (version 2) | ecosystem: Environmental > Terrestrial > Soil >... | reverse complement strand
CGCGAGCTGGGCGGCCGGGCCGTCGTCGACGCGCTCGACCCGAAGCCCCTCGAGGCAGGGTACCGGCTCACCCCCGCCGGCGAACAGGCCCTGCGGCGGGAGGAGGCGGGACGATGAACGGCGACGAGACGCTGCGCCGGCCCGAGGAGCTGGCCGGATTCGTCGGCGCGCTCGAGCACGGCCTGGAGGTCCTCGCGGACCGGCTGGCGCAGCTCGAGGCCCGGCTCGAAGCCCTGGACGCGAGCTACGTCCGCCACCAGGATCAGCACGAGGGCGACGTTGACCGCTTGATGCGCGCCGTCGACCAGGTGGGGCAGCGCCTCACCGAGCACGAGGACGCGCACTGGAGGTCGGGGCGATGACCACCGAGCTGAGCGTCGAGCGGGTGACGGAGCGCGGGCGGGCTTACCTGGCGTGGGCCCGCGCCGGCGGGGACGTCCAGCGCCTCGTCAAGCTGGACTACGACTGCCGCGTCCTCGGGCGAATCACGGATTGGCCCGGCTGGGAGTCGAGCGGGGAGCGGCGCCAGGGCATCCCGGACCTCGACCTGGCCGAGTACGAGCGCCAGAGGACGGCGGGATGACGACCCCGCGGGGCATCGTCGCCCCGGAGGGCTACCTGTGGGCCCGGGACCACGTAGGCCGCTGGCACGGCCTGCGGATCGCCGACCTGACCGACGAGGGCGGGGACTACCGCCGGATGGTGCGGTCGGTGTGCGGCGAATGGGCCAGTACCACCCCGTGGACAGCGGGCCACTGGGCCGAGATCACCCGGTGGCTCCCGCCGGCGCCGGACCTGTGCTACCGGTGCTTGAAAAGCGGCGCCGGAGATCGACGACGCGCTCCTGGTGGCGCCGGTGGCGCCGGCGCCTGAGCAGAGGAGGTTGTTTTGATGGGCGAGACCGAACGGATGACGCGTGCCGACCGGCAGGCCCTCGTGAGCCTGCTCAAGCGGCGGGAGCAGGTGTCGAAGGCGGCGGCGTCGGCCAGGTCGGCGGAGCTCAAGGCCGACGCGGAGGCCAAGCTGGCGGCCGAGTACTCCTACCTCGACGACGACGTCTGGAAGGAGATCTACGGCACCCTGGCGGAGCTCAAGCGGGAGGCGGACGCCCGCGTGGCCGCCCGCTGCGCCGAGCTGGGCATCCCCAGGCAGTTGGCCCCGTCGATCTCGATGGGCTGGATCACCCGGGGCGAGAACACCTGGAAGGAGCGGCGCGACGAGCTCCGGCGGGCCGCCCACGCGGAGATCGCCTCGCGGGAAAAGAAAGCCCTGGCGGCGATCGAGGCCGGGTCGGTGGAGGCCCAGGCGGCCCTGCTCGCCGGGAGCCTGGACACCGCCGCCGCCGAGCGGGCCCTGGCCATCATGCCCACGCCGACGGCGCTGATGCCCCCGCTGAGCACGGAGGAGGTCAGGGCCCTCCTGCCGGGGGCGCCCCCGAAGGGCCGTGACGACTACGCCGCCCGCTGGGAGCGGGAGCGCAAGCTGAGCGACTTCGCCGAGGCGGCGGTACGGGCCGCCGAAGGCGAGGGGGAGGACTGAGGCGATGAACGAGTCGACGTTCGTGTGCCCGATCAAGCACAAGGGGCTCGCGTGGGACCTGACCAAGGGCACCGACGAGGACGGGTGGTGGTGCTACGAGTGCGGCGCCCGACTCGGCTTCCGCCCGGATCTCGACCGGCGCCACCTCGAGACGAAGGTGGAGTGCATCTGCCAGGACCTCCACCGGCTCGAGGTGGCGTACTGGAGCAACAGCACGGACGGCGAGGTCGCGGCCATGCACGTGGTCGCCGCGTGCCGCGAGACGGGGCGCTACGACCAGTACAGCATCGTCCAGTTCCTGATGGCCGAGCGCAACGGCGAGCTGGAGACTCAGCGCGGGGGCCAGCACCAGCCCCTGAGCCACGCCGCCTACTGGCAGGAGGAGGCCCGGCGCCAGCTCGCCGGCGAGCGAACGCAGCGGGAGGAGTCGCAGCTCGAGACGGACGCCGCGCTCAAGCGGCTCCTGTCCGAGTCCGGCGCCTAGCTCACCCCCCACCACAACCGCCGCCACCACCTCGGGCGCCGCCCTCCTCCCTCGGGGGCGGCGCCGTTCTGTGCCAGAGGATCCGCCGACGCCTCGAGCTCGGCGACCCGGGCGCGGAGGTGCGCGTTGTCGGCCTCGAGGTGCCCGATCCGCTCGGCCTGCTCCTCCAGGCGGGCCAGCACGGGCGCCAGCAGCTCGCGGCTGTAGGTCGCCATCTCCGCGGCCCGGGCCGCCTGTACCGCCAACGTCGTCGGACCGGGGCCATCCTGATGAGCGGTAGGCGTGCGCCCGGGCGTAGCGGTAGGCGTCCCGTAGTCAGCGGTAGGCGCGCCGGCGCCTACCGCCACCCACCACATGAAGCCCGAGCTCGTCGGGCGCCGCTCGCCGTGCAGCTTGCCCGCCCGGAGGCGCCGGCGCAGGGCCGACTGGGAGAGCCCGAGCCGCTGGGCGGCGTCGGGCAGGGGGAGGTAGGTGGCGGTGCCGTTTGGCGTAGGGGCGCTGCTGGTGGTGGCCACGCCGAGTCGGACGGCGCGGCGGCCCCCCGCGTTGCGCCGGCGCCTGGCGGTGAGCGTCGGCGGTGGGCGGTGGGCGCTAGGGGTAGGCGTGCGCCCACCGCTACCCGTAGGGCCGCCGCGGCCGCCGCCTGTTCAATCTGTTCAACAGAGTCGACGTCGCACGACCTGGGCGGGCGGCGCCGGCGCCGTTCCCAGGAGCAGACGGGCCGCCGCGCCCTTTTGATTAGCCGCGTAATCGTCACCGGAGCGGCCCCCACCAGCCCCGGCGCGGGCCGTACCGGGCCCTTCCTAGTAGAAGCGCGTCGGGGCCCCGATCCCGTCCTCGACGGCCCACACGGCCAGGGCGACGGCGAGCGTCATGTCGTCGTGCACGCCCGTCCTCCAGTCGGAGGTGTCCGGCGCCCCGTAGACGACGTTGCCGGCGGGGGTGATCTTCGCCCGGAAGCTGAGCATCTCCCGCACCAGCTCCGCGGCCATGGGCAGGTTGCGGCCCACCCGGAGGCGGCGGTTCTGCAGCGCGATCTGCGTGCGCCCGACGAGCAGCCGCTTGGCGACGTGCCAGCTCCCGTCGGGCTGCGCCGTCGCGTCCTGGCCGGAGGTGATGGTGATCGGCATGAAGCAGCGCGACCGGGGATTGGCGAGTCGCAGGTCGTCGCAGACCGCCCGCCCCACCCCCGTCTCGTCCACCACCAGCAGCGGCGGCGCCGGGAGCTCGGCGCACAGCCGGACGATCCGGGCCGCGATCGCGGGGTAGCTGATCCCGCGGTGGCGCTCGAGGTGGCTCACGTCGTGGGCGTAGACCGGGGCCCCGCCGTCGCCCGGGCCCGTCCAGTGGGTCTCCACCACGACCAAAGCCGTGAAGTCGTTGACCTGACCCAGGTCGGCGGACAGGACGAAGCTCATCCGGGGGAGGACCCGGGCGGCCGCCGCGCCGGGCGCGACGGCCCCGCCCGGCAGGAGCTCGCCGTCGTAGCGGCGCCAGGGCCCGCCCTCGGCGTCCCGGACGTAGAGCTGCGTCGGCATGGGGGCCTCCTCGGGGTCAGGAGAGGTACGCGCCGACGTCCGCGGGCGCCGGCGGGGCGCCGGCAGAGCCCCCGGCGGCGGCCGCCGGGAACAGCGGGACCACCTCGTCGGAGAGCATGGCCATCACGTCCGCCGCCAGGAACGCCGCGTCCGTGATCTGGCTGAACACGCACTCGTACTCCCTGGCAAAGACCGCCGCCGGCATGCTGGCCCGCTCCGACGCGAGGAACGCCGCGCTGATCCGGGCGCACTGGTGGGCCGTGACTCGCGTCCGCTCCCACAGGGCGCCGCCCGCTGTCCAGGCGGCGTACCACCAGCCGAACACCGCGTTCGGGGTCGAGATCGCCAGCAACCGCGCCGCCGGGTCGGTGGCCAGCATGGGGGTCAGGGCGTAGTACAACTCGTCGTCGACCCGGGAAGCCTCGTCGATCACGACCAGGGACGGGGCGGAGAAGCCCCGCGTCGTGCGCTCTGAGCCCGGCAAGGCGATGATCCGGCTCCCGCTGCTGAGCTCGAGGGTCAGCTTGCTCTCGGCGTCGGCGGGGACGGCCTGCCCGGTGGCGCCGTAGACCTGCAACACCTTGGCCATCAGCTCCTTGCTCTGGCGCTCCGAGGGGCTGATCAACAGGGTGAGGGAGCCAGGCACGTAGAGCGCCTGATGGCACGCCAACACGCCGGCGACGCAGCTCTTGCCCCCCTGCCGACAGACGTTCCACAGCGACCTGGCGGCCCGGCTGCGCAGGGCCGCCAGCTGCCACGGATCCGGCCGCAGCCCGGCCCGCTCCGCGAGCTGGACCGGATCCAGCGCGGCGAGCAGGTCGTCGCCCATGGCGTCAACCGGCGTCGTCGTCCTCCCCGCGGGGAGCCCGGAGGGCCCGCAAGCGCGTCACCACGGCCATCCGGGCTTCGGGGAAGTGGCCCAGGACCTCCAGGAGCAGCGCCCGCGTCTGGAGCCATTCCGGGGACGCCAGGAGGTCGACCCGACCGGCCACCTCGAGCCGGTCGCCGTACCCTCGGCCTCTGCCGAGTCGGGTCAGGACGAACGTGACGGCCCACGGTTCGCCGGCGTCGACGGCGTCGAACAGCCGCCCCTCGGCCCGGTCCAACTCGTGCGCCCGGGCGGCGTCCCGGGCGGCCCGCACCGCGGGGTAGCGCCGGGCGTAGTTGGCCACGGTGTCGGCGTCGCAGCCCAGCCGGGCGGCGGCGTGGCTCACCAGCCCCCTGGCCTCCGTGAGGGCGGTGATCACCTGGCCCTGGCTGAAACGTTGTTTCCCCGCCACGCGCTCCCCTCGTCGGATTGTTTCGGCGCGGCCACGCCGAAAGACCCCGCCGCGTCAGTCCGCGGGGCGTTCGCCGGGGGGCCTCTGGCCCGTCGCGTGGGCGAGCACCGCCCGGGCGTCGTCGGCGTGGCGCCAGAGCCGGCCCCGGGCCTGGATCCAGCGCAGGCGCTCCGCCTTGGCCCCCGTGACCCCGGGATCGCGGTCCTCCTCGTCCTGGTGGGTCAGGTACATGGGCCGGCCCTCGGGGTCGGTCAGCATGGCGCCCCCCGGGCCGATCACCGTCCGCAGGACGTAAGCGGCCCGGGCGGCCTCGAGCTGCCGGTCGGCGGCGGTCAGGTTGGCCTCGACCTGGGGCAACTGCTCGTCGACCTGGCGCAGGATCTCCCGGGCCCGGGGCACCTGCCGGCACGCGGTGTCCCAGGCGGCCCACGCTTCCCGGACCCGGCGCCGCACCTCGGCCTCGTACTCGGGGGAGCGGGCGCCCTCGAGCACAGGGCGGACCGGCACCCAGGACTGACCGGGGTCCTGCTGGGCCATCTCACCCGCCTCCCGTCCACCGCCCGGCGGCCAGCACGGGCAGGCGCAGCCGCAGGAGCTGCAGCTGCCGGCGCTGCGACTCGAGCTCGGTGCGCCGGGCGTGGCGCTCGAGGAACGCCGCCAGGTACGAGGGCGCCGCCCCGGCGGGGAGGGACTTCACCAGGGAGATCCTGGCCCCGGGCGCGGCCGGGAGGGCGACCACACTCACCTCGTAGAGGGCGATCTTCTTCAACCGGCGGAGGCCGCCGCGGAACTCCATATCCGCCGGCCCGACCCGGAAGCCGATCGAGAGCCCGTCGACGGCCTTGTCGAGACACAGCTGCCGCACATCGGCCGCGTCGCGGGTCCGGCTGAGTCGGAACCGCCCCCACAGCCCGTCCGGGGTCTCGCGCAAGGATTCGGCCACGCCGATCACCCGGGCGGTGTCGTGGGCCCAGAGCAGCGGCGGGCGCGGATTCTTGGCGAGCGACTCGAGGAAGGCGCCCGGCTGGATCTCGTCCCCCATCGCGTCCACCTGGTAGGTACTGGCCAACCCCTCGATCCGCCAGGCGTCGTCCTTGAGCTCGAGCTCCCCGCCGTCGCGCACGCCCCGGACGGCGTCGGCGGCCGGCGCCGTGGAGCCCAGGGGGGGCCGGGTCAGCATCGTCACCATCTCGCGTTCGGCTCCTTCTCAGCTCGCCCCACCACCCGTTCCCGAAAAGTCAGTACAGGTGCGGAGGGGGATAGATACCGCGCGCGCGCGCGCTCCCTCACGGCCGCTCTCCCCGTAGGGGTACTGACATTTCGGGAACGGTCATCGCGCCCACGAACTGCTCCCGCGCCCATCTGGTGAGCCACCAGTTGTGGCTCCCGCCGGCCGGCTCCGCCTCCCGTTCGACGACGCCGTGCACCATGAGGTCCTCGAGGGCCCGGCGGGCGGTCGTGGTGGGGTACGCCACCTGCGCGGCGAGGACGCCCGTGCCGAGTCGCGCGCCGGCGGGCAGCGCGGCGAGCGCGTCGAAGACCCCCCGGCGGAGCTTGGGCATGCAGTCCAGGCCGACCTTGGTGATGTAGCCCCAGGCCGCCGCCCGCTCGAGGCCGATCGTCAGCATCCCGCCGTAGAGGCGCCGCAGGGTCTGGGCGAGGCGCGCCGGCGCCTCGGGATCGGGGATCAGCTCGATCTCCCGGGTGTGGGCGTCGCGCTCGACGCCGCTGCGCGCCCGGGCGGCCAGCGACGCCAGCGCGACCAGGCCGTCCGTCTCTGCGTCGGCCAGGTCCGGTGGCCCCTCGGGGAGCGGCGCCAGCGAGGCGAACAGCCCGGAGACGGCGCCGGCGAGCTCGGCCCGCAGCTGGCGCTCCCGGCCGGTGTTCTGCAGGGCCCGCCGGGCCTGCTCCTTGGGGTCGATCTCGCCCAGGCGGTAGAGCAGAAACCGTTCGCCCATCGTGGCCATGACCTGGTGGTGGCTGTCCACCACCGCGGTGCAGCCGGCGACCAGGCCCACCTTGCCCTCCCACGCCAGCCGCGTCCCGCCCTCGACGCCGACGTCGCGGTGCCAGGCGCCGTCGAAGATCTCCCGCAGGGCCCCCAGCAGTTGCGTCCGGGGCTCCCGGTTCATGGACAGGATGGACGTGAAGTCCTTGACGGCCAGGATGCCGAAGTCGCCGATCTCCCGGAGCAGGCCGCCCTTGGCGCCGGGGCGCCGGTCCTTCTTCGGGGTCCCGCTGAGCAGGGACGCCTCCGTCAACGTGGCGGCCGGGTGGACGTCCGGTTCCCGCGAGATGGCGTTGACGAGCTCCGTCTTGCCGCCGGAGGAGGCGCCCACGACCATCAGCCAGACCGGATCCCCGGCCATCCGGTTGGCCACTACGGTGGCCAGCACGGCGTACAGCGGCCCCAGGTCGTCCAGGTGGAGCCACTGCTTGAAGGTGGCGACCACCTCGGCGAGCGTCTTCGGCTCGACGGGCGGCGCCTCGCGCGGGGGCGCGGGCGCGTGCCCGTTCCGCCGCTCCGGCCCGACGGGGGACTCCGCCCCGTCCGGGGGGGCGCCGTCGGGCTGGCCCGTCACCCCCAGCCAGCCGCGGGCGCGGGTGGCTACGGCGTCCGAGACGGCCTGGGCGAGGCTCGGCCAGCCCGTCGTCTGGCGCCCCCCGCGGCCGTTCTCGAGCGTCTCGGCGGTGAAGCGCCGCCGGTCCTCCGGCTCGTCGTCGCCGCTGGCCTCGAGCACGGCGTCGACGAACGCCAGCACCTCCGCGTCGGGCCAGCCCTGGCGGGCCAGGGCGCCGGCCAGCGCGCCGGCGGCGTCGTGGCGGCCCCCCTCGACCGGCCAGTGGCGCGCCAGCAGGGCCGCCGCCGCGCTCCTGGCGACGAGGCGCCCCAGCTCCCGCCCGTCGACCGTGGCGGGCTCCCCCGGCGCGTCCCACTCGTAGAAGTAGCCGTCCGGGTGGACGCTGCCGGGGGCGAGGCTGTGTCCGCCGGTGGAGCGGAGTTCCACGAGCGTTTTGCCGTCGACGTCCTTCCAGCGCCGGGTGCGCGCCGGGGTCGTCCCCCCGGCGCAGCGGTAGAGGGCGTGGGACCTCCGGCTGCCGGCGTGGCCGTAGACGGCCGCCGTCTCGGGCAGGAAGCGGGCGGCGGTGCGCTTGACCTGGGGGCAGTCCAGGTCGACGTCCACCGCGCCGCCGGAGGGTTCCCCCCACATCCCGCCCACGTTCAGGCGGGCGCCGTCGAACCGCTCGGGGAGCTCCTCGAGGGTGACCCGCTCCTGCTCCCACCCCGGCCGGTTGGGGTTCTTGCTCTTGTAGGGGACGGGGAGGGGCATGATCTTCAGCCGCTCGAGGAGATCGCGCGCCGCCGCTTGCGCGGTCGGCGGCCGGGTCGCCGGGGCTCCTGGTACGCTCAAGGTGCACCTCCGGGTGTGGGGGCGGGCGTTCCTTGGTCGGGGGGCCCGCCCCCCTTTCTAGGCGCCAGTCTCCTCGGCCTCGCCGGCGTCGCCGGGGCGGCCGGCATCCGGCGGCGTCTCCGGGGTGAACGTCGTCAGGCGCTCCAGGTCTTCCTTCCTGATGTAGCGGCGCCGCGCGTCGAGCGGCGTGCGGAAGACCTGCACGCCCGCCCGTCGGATGGCGTTGCCGACGTGGCCCTTGCCGATCCCGGTGACCGTCACCACGTGGGCGAAGCTCACGTAGTCGGCCGCCCAGTTGGGGGCCACTTCCTTGGTTTCCAGGCCCCCCTCCTGCGCCGCGCGCAGGGCCGCCAGGCCCCGCTGCGTCTCCTCCGCCGCCCGCCCCCCGCGCCGGCGGCGCGGACGGGGCCGCTTCTTCGCTGCCATGGCGTCCCAGCCTCCTCCGACCATCCTACCGGACTCGTCCCCTCGTCTCCCGCGTCGGAGGGCCGCCCTCATGATAGCGAAATATCCCTCACTCCGTCTGTAGTCCTCCCGTTTCACACGCCTCCCGCATCGGCGCAGATTGGCTATAATGCTTCAGATAGTCCCCTACCAGGAGAGAAAACGGGCGTGGCGGAGGCCTCGGCGGGCGCCGTGGAGCTGCAGCGGCGGGCGATCGAGCGCGCGTTAGCGCGGGGCGGCGCGGCCGCGGTGCGGGAGGGGCGCTACGCCGGCACCTACCGCGTCCTGAGCGGCTCCCGCGACGACGCCTGGCACGACGTGGCCACCGACGGCGTCCGCTGGCATTGCAGCTGTGAGAGCCGCCACCGGCCGGCGTGCTGGCACCGGGCGGCCGTCTACCTCTTCCGGCTCGAGGGAGCCGGGCTCCGCGTGGTGGGGGCGGGGAGGAGGGACGCGCGCGCGACGTGAGCGGGGGCGTCGCCGGCCCCGACGAACCGGACCACAGCCACAGCCGGCCCGAAACACGGCGCCGGCGCAAGGAGCAGAAGGTGTCCAGATTCGCGATCCCCATGAAACGCACCAGTTGGGAGCTCATCCCGGCGGGCAACTACCTCTTGGAGCTGACCGACGTGCGGGATGGGCCCGTCTTCCCCGGCCGGAACGGCGCCCCCGAACCGACGACCAAGCTGGTCTTGCAGGTGAGCCGCGGCCCCCACAAGGGGATGGAAGTCACCACCTTGATCAATCAGACGGCGACCGGGCCGAAGTCGAACAGCCGGCGGTGGGCGGAGGCCCTGAGCGGCCACGATCCCGAGGACGGCGAGCTGTTCGACCCGATGGACTACGTGGGCTGCACGGTCTGGGGCAAGGTGGACGTCCAAGCGGACGGCCAAGGCGTCGACAGGAACCGGATCTCGGTCGTGATGTCCTTGCTGGCCCTCGAGGCGCAGATGGCCGGCACGACCGCCGCCCCGCGCCCCGTCGGGGGCCTGGAGCCCTCGGGCGGGATGCCCCCCAAGCCGGCGCCGAGCCGACCGGGCCCCGACCGGGAGCTCGAGCTGCCCGACGAGGCCTGGGACGGGCTGGAGCCCCCGCCGGCGGAAGAGGCGTCGTGATGGCCACCCCGCGGGACGACGAGGCGCAGGCCATCGCCGAGGACTTCACCGGGCTGATGCGCCTCTTCGGCCCGGACGCCGTCCGGGGCTGGCTGCGCCGCTACGCCCCGGAGCGGGAGTGGGGCGTGGTCGCCGACGACGGGAGGACCGGCGAGATCCGGGTGAGCGTCGAGGCCATGGCCGCCGTGCTGAACGGCGTGGCCCTCGAGCTGGGATTCGGCGCGTCCGCGCCGGAGGCGAACTGACGATCGAGCGCCCGGGCGGCCCAACCACCCGGACGCTCACGGTCACACCACAGCACAGGAGCAACCATGGACAAGGTAGCACGTCCCGAGCGCGTCATGCGCTATTGGGTGGCCGGGAGGGAGGTCACCCCGGAGCAGTTCTGGGAGGCCGTCCGCGAGCTGGGCGGCCGGGCCGTCGTCGACGCGCTCGACCCGAAGCCCCTCGAGGCAGGGTACCGGCTCACCCCCGCCGGCGAACAGGCCCTGCGGCGGGAGGAGGCGGG
>Ga0066905_100000646_pt1 | contig 10327 bp, 7 predicted proteins | sample PanSoiMetaPlot36_FD_67483 | JGI IMG/M metagenome (GOLD analysis project Ga0066905, IMG submission 67483) | Tropical forest soil microbial communities from Panama analyzed to predict greenhouse gas emissions - Panama Soil Plot 36 (version 2) | ecosystem: Environmental > Terrestrial > Soil >... | reverse complement strand
CGGATCACAAGTCGATCTACCCGCCGGATACTATGTCCAATATGGAGGGGAGTACGCCGCTCAACAAGCGGCTTCGCGACAATTGATGTTTTTGGGCGGTGCGGCACTAATCGGCATCATCTTCTTACTCTACTTTGCCTTTCGTTCTCCGCGACTGGTCGCGCTGGTCCTGGTCAACCTCCCGCTCGCCTTGATCGGCGGTATCGTCGCGATCTTCGTCTCGAGCGGCACCCATTCGATCGCCTCCTTGATCGGGCTGATCGCGCTTTTCGGGATCACTATGCGCAATTCGATCATGCTCATCTCTCATTACCAACACCTGATGCGGGAAGAGGGACTACCGTTCGGCCACGATCTGGCCGTCCAGGGAGCGATGGAGCGATTGTCACCGATTTTGATGACTGCTCTGGCTGCTGGATTGGGGCTGCTGCCGATCGCCATCAGTGTGGGCGAACCGGGGCGCGAGTTGCAACAACCGATGGCGGTCGTCATTCTGGGTGGACTGATCTCTTCCACGATCCTTAACCTCTTGGTCATTCCGACTCTCTTTCTGAAGTTCGGGGAGCATTCCAGACGGGTTAGTGTAGAGGAGCTAGATCAAACCGATTTAAAACCAGAGGATGCCGTCAAGCAAGAAATTTGATCTGGAGGTAATGGTTTTGAGACACGCTCGATTCTTCTCCGGTCTCCGGGACTGCTGGAGCCTCTGTGGATTGCAGCTGGCAGCCGTCTTGATCTTGATCTCGACTGCGCACGCCCAGGATCCGCGGCATGCATCTGCCAGCGCTCTGACGCAGAGCATGCCGCAAAGTTCCGATTATATTTCCGACACCGGCGTTTCGGTTGAAGACCTTATCCATCGAATGTCGGCGAATAATCTCGAACTGCAGGCGGCGCGGCAACGGCTGATCCAGGCCGAGGCCCGGCTCACACAGGCCTCGCTTCGGCCTAATCCTCACCTCGATTTCGAACAGAAGAGCGACCGGCTGATCAGCAATCAGGGCAGCCGTGAAACTGAGCTGACCTTCAATCAGCCGTTGGAACTTTTCGGCAAGCGCAGCCGCCGTGTCGACGTCGCACGGATCGAGGTCGAGAGCATCCGCTACGCGGTCTTGGATCTGGAGCGCCAGCGGACAGCAGATCTGGCAATTCTCGCCGGGCAGGTCCTCTCTGCAGCCGCGCACCTCTATTCTTTGGAGCGGATTTCGGAGTTGAATGATAGTTTACGCCGAGCCACCCAGGTTAGAGTCAAAGCCGGGGACGCCTCTCGTTATGATTTCAGCCAGGTTGAAGCTGAGATCACGAGGCTGGAATCGGAAAGGTTGCGCATCGCCAATCAGGTGGATAGCCTGATGCTGCAGATCAAGGCGCTTATCGGCCTACCGTTGGAAGAACCCATCAAGCTACGCTATGAATCGAGTATCCTGAGCGGCGAACTGCTGAAGCCGGATGAAGCCCTCAGGCTTGCCGTCGAACTGCGCCCGGACCTCAAAGCCGCCAGGTTGGCGGAAGAGGAAGCGGAGGCCAAAATACGGCTTGCGAATACCGGGAGCAGTCCTGACCTCGGCGTGATCCTTGGTTTTAAGCGTGACGCCACTGTTAGCCCCGCCCCCGTGCCCTCCTCGGACTGGCAGTTCAAGGTCGGTGTCTCGATCGTGCTACCGGCCTTCAACCGTAACCAGGGAGCGATTCGGGAGGGAATGGCCGCGCTCAGCGAGGCTCGACTCAACCGACAGAACCTGGAGTTGATGGTGCGCCGCGACGTCATGATCGCAATCAAGCGGCTCGACGAAGCGCAACTTAATGTTAAGGTCTATGAAGATCGAGCATTACAACTGGGACAGGGCAACGTGCGGATGGCCAGGTTGGGTTTTGAACAAGGCGAATTGAGACTGGCGGAGTATCTGGCTGAACAACACCGGCTGACTGATATAGAAAGCTCTTACGCTCAAGCCAGGACTGAGGTCTTTCAAGCGAGAATTGAATTGGAACGAGCCATCGGAAGACCTCTGGGCAAATGATCTCTTAAGATATCAATCTGTTGCATTTCTCTCTCAATCAATGGCAATGCCGCCGCCTTCCGCAATCGCGCGACGGACGTCGACAACATCTTGGCCGAGCACGATTATTCAATTATGAAAATTGCATTCGGTCGTAGTCCCGCGTTAACTACCAACACTTTCGTCATCCAGACAAAAACGAAGCCACCACGAACGAGAGTGCATGTTCGTGGTGGCGAATAAGGGTAAGGCACAGACCACAAAAGTCTATGCCATGAGCTAGAACGTGAACTGCGCGCCCATCTCGCCGGAGAACGAGCGCGGCACAATCACACCAGCTGGAGTGATGAATCCGTTCGGCTTGCGGAAGTCCGTGCTTTGCACATTTCCGACGAAGTTGTTGCCGAAGTTGGCCCGATTGGTCAAGTTGAAAGCCTGGAAGATCAGCTTCAAGCGCGGCTTGTCGCCGAACTTGATATTCTTGCTGACACGCAGGTCGAGTTGGAAGAACGTATCGCCGCGCAAGTTGTCGAACGGCGCCTGGAAACAATTGCCTGCAGCGATACATGCTCGCAGATCAGCCGCACTCAGATCCTTGGTCGCCAGCAAATCATTGGGATTGTCCTTCCTGAGGATCACATGCGCCGCGCCGATGCCCGAGCCGAAGCTGAAGACATCGCGCCCTTGCGTCGCCGTGTAGGGGCGAGCCGAAGATAACTGCACAATCGGCGCGAGTTGGAAGCTCCAGGGCAGATCAACCACGCCACTCAAGACCCAGCGATGGCGCTCGTCATTCGGCACGGGGCCGAAATCGTGCTCGGCGAAGATGTTGTCGACGTCCGTCGCGCGATTGCGGAAGGCGGCGGCATTGCCGTTGTAGGCGACCCCGCGCGAGAGCACGTAGCTGGTGTTGAGGCTGAAGCGATTGCTCATCCGGCGGCGATACGCAATGTTCAAGCCATCGTAACGCGAGCGCCCGACTGACGATTCGAGGTCAATGCGTCCGGGGACGGGCAGTCCTGCCGCCTTGAAGGCCGCCGTGAGATCGCGCGCGCCGCCCAAGGCCACGCGCGTCGGATTGATGTTGCGTGTCTTCGATTCGCGCAGGCTGAGCACGTGGACGTAGTCAATCTCTACTACCGAACCAGGCGTGAGCTGCCAGGCGTACCCGATGTTCCACTGCTGGGTGTACGGATTCTTGTAATCGGGATCCATAATTCTTCCCGCTTCGCCGCCGGTGAACTGGGTGCGCGCGGCTGGCGTCGTCGGCAACGGATCAATGCCGAACCGATAATCCGAGAGCCTGATGTTCGGGCCAGGCACGATTCCTGCGGTGGCGTCGCCGGGACCGGAACTCGAAATGTCCAGCACCGTTGCAAAGATCGTCGGGTTGATCTGCTGGATCATAAAGAGCGGGATATTCAGGAACGTTTGGCCATAGTAGATGCCATAGCCACCGCGCAGGATATGCTTACCGTCGCTCTTCATATCCCAGGCGAAGCCGACACGCGGGCTGAAATTCCTGCTGTCATCCCCCGGCAACCGCGCGGCAATCGGATGATTGATCGCCTTGAGGGCGAGGTAGGTGCGGCTCAATGGCGCCGCCCCGGTGCCGATCAGATTGAAGTCCTTGTCCCAGCGAAGACCGAGATTGAAGGTGAGATTGCGGCGGGCCTTCCAATCATCCTGAAAGTAGACGCCGAACATCTTCGTGCCGCCCGGCAGATCGAAGCGCGGATCGCCCGCTGTGTCTGACATCGCGGTGATCGCGCCTGGCGTGGCGAAGCCCGCCGGATACTTGGTTTTGTTGTTCAGGATCACGCTCGGCAGATCGAGGAAGGTGATCGCCAGCGTCGGGTTGAACTCGAAGAAGCCGCCGAGCTTCGGCTCGTAGAGGAAATCGAAGCCGGTCTTGAACGCGTGATTGCCTCTGGTGATCGAGATGTCGTCGCGGAATTGCCACTTCGACTGATAGGACTGCTGCGGCACGTTGGTGTTGGTGCCGAAGGTGATGCCGCCGGGGAAGTTGAAGGTCGGCGTCTGCTTCTCGGTGTCAATCAGGTTGTTCCAGTATTGATAACCGAAGGTGAACGCATTGACCATCCTCGGCGTGAGTACCGAATTGACCGTCAGGTTGGCGAGTTGCAGCTTGTTGGTCGTGAAGTTCCCGCCGGTCAGATCGCTCTGCTGCGTGATCTGATCGTTGAGACCTTTGTTGTACTGATCGTTGTAGGTCAGGAAGAGGTTGTTGTTCTCGTTGAAGCGGTGATCGAAACGGAAGTTGTAGCGTAGATCGCGGTATGGCGTTGGGATGATCGGAGCCGGGTCGGCGCCGAGATTCTTGACCAGCCCGAGTTCAGTCACGGCGGTCGGATTCGCCACGATGTTGGTGATCTCACGCTGCCGCTCGATGGCGAAGAAGAAGAAATCTTTATCCTTGTAGATCGGGCCGCCGATGGCTCCTCCGAACTGTTGGCGGCTGAAGGGCGATTTATTCTGCTTGCCCGTCTTCTCGAAGAAATTCTTCCCGTTCAACCGTTCGTTGCGCTCGAAGATGAAGCCCGAACCGTGAAAACTGTTGGAGCCGGATTTGGTCACGACGTTGACCGCCGCGCCTTCGCTGCGCCCATTCGCTGCCGAGAAGCGTTGCGTGCTGATAACGAATTCCTGGACGGCTTCGAGCGGGAGTTGCATGACGGGTCCGCCGACGGTGTTGTCTTTGTTGTCGATGCCGTTGACGGTAATGTTGACGTTGCGCCCCTGACCACCGTTGATGCCGAAGACGGCGATCCGGTTCTTGGTCGGGTCATAGGAACCGACCGGACGCGCGCCCGGAGCAAGATACGCAAGATTCGCAAAGTCGCGGCCATTCAACGGCAGGTCCTGAACTTCTGAAGGACTCAAATTGATGCCGAGATCGGTCTTCTGCGAATCAATGATCGGCGCTTCGCCGGTGACCGTCACGGTCTCGCTCGTCGCGCCGGGATTGAGCGTGTAATCGAGTGTGGTGGTGCGGCCAACCAGCAACTCTGCGCCCTCCGTTATGGCGGTCGCAAAACCGGACGCGGTAACCTTGATCTCGTAAACGCCAGCCGACAATAACTCAAAACGATAGCTACCAGTGTCATTTGTCGTGACGGTCCGCGACACAGCTGTAGCTTTGTTTGTGATCGTCACCGAAGCGCCTTTGATTACCGCCTGCGCTTTGTCGGTGACAGTGCCTTCGAGAGTCGCGCTCGCAGTCGCCTGCGCAAAGACCGCTACGCTCGCTGCGAGCAGCAACCCAAGCATTCCTAGAATCAAGATGCTCCTGCGCATGTTTATTTCCTCCAGATGATATTTGCTTGAGCCAGATTTCAAGAAAGATCCGAGTATTTACTCCTAATAAAATCTGTAGAAGGCAACTTTAATGCCGCGATCTCTTCAGCCTGTGGCTACTGGCTTAGCCGCTTATCTTCAACGACTTCACCTTCCGATTCGGCCGGTGGCCGAACATGGAGTCTGCGAAACAATGGATTATTATCCATTTTTTCGTATCGGCGGGCTTTCTCTATCAAAACATCTCATCTATCCTTTAAATACTTTTACTTAGAAAGAAGATCATCGGCTATTCTGCCCTGTCGCCCAGAATATCCATTTCGTTGACATAGGATGCGCATTCTCCTTTCTGTCAGCTCTCAGTTCTGGAGGAAAACTACCGCATGAGTCATAGCCCCACGCTTTGCCTTAGCTTGAATCTCAATTTTCTTTTTCTCCGAGCTCATTTGTCCGTCGCAGATTGACGGTGCAGCGTACTGATGCCAGGCGGCTCGAGACTACTCGTAATCGAGCGGTTGATCGTGCCCGACAATCAACTCTGCCTGCAAAGTCTTGGACATCGTGATGCATGTTTTGACTGGCGGTAAGGATCGCGCTAAGGAACAGTATCGCGACCTTTTAGCTTCGGCCGGCTTCAGCCTACAACTGGTAGCAGACGCGAGTCTGGGAGTAAGTACTGGAGTAAGTATTATGGAGGCTATTCGTTCATGATTCGATTGCAGTCGACGACCTTTCGGCTGTCTTTTCCTGAGTCAATCGTGTAGGAAGAGTTTGCTGCTACAGAAGAGTCAGCGGTTCTGTTTTATGCGTTTAACGATCTGGGAAGCTGTTGCGGGACTTCCGTAGATCGCCGCCAACAGTAAAACAAGAAGAGCTGAATTTCTCATCGGGACTACTCCGTCGTTTCATTATCAATTCACGCCGGAAACCTTTCGCACTCTGCCTTCGATGAACTTCTTGAACTGCTCAGGCTTGTCGGCTGGCGCCGTCTCGAACATAAGCGCTATCTTGTCCGGCTGCGTTAATACGTAAGTAAGCCGGAAGCGCGGCCCTGCGGACTGCGGATCGCTGAGGAAAACGACGCTTTTTCCATCGCTCGAAACGCTCACCGCGTAGTTGATGACGTTCCCTTCGGTATCCGTGTAGAAGGCTCGGATTTGCTTGGCGGCGGGGTCGGCATAAACGATCATCAAATCATCGTGCGAGAAAGCGGGCCGATCCTTGGTGGCCGGATATTCCGCATGATTCTTGCGAATTAGGACTTTCCCATTCAGTCCCATCTCAAAGGTAAAATACCCCGAGCCTGTTCCCATCTCGCTGCCACCTTCGCCCACCCATTTCCCCAAAAGAAATTTCAAGGAATCCCAGTTTACGTTCGGAGCAGGTTCTCGAGACAGCGCGATTTGACAAAACAACACGACTAAACCAACTAGAACAATTTTCTTCATGAAAAAAAATACTCTCCGGTTGGACGTTTGATTTTGTGAGGAATTGTATGACTTTCGAAAGTTTCAATTATGGCGACTCTATCAAACGTCGCATCGTCACAGCACAAGCGCCGAAACGATCCTTGTTCTGGCGACCGATTGTCCGTTGTCAAAGGCGGGAATTTTAATTTGTCGTCGCCGGGCGGTAGATTCTGCCTGCGGCTCACTTCGCGGGGCGCTGCAGGATTTCCGCCAGGGCCTGCAATCGCTTCGAGTCTACTACACTGTTCGTCATTCCGGCTCTTTCTTTCATCGACCGCGCGAAGCTCTGGAGTTTTGCGAGCTCACTTCGATTCAGATGTGAGCTCTCTGCGCTTTGAATCGCGTTCCGCACGGCAGCGATTTGGTCCGCTGGCAGCACCTGCGATCGCTCCAACTGATCCAGATAAGCCTTGGCTACCACCAACCGAGCTGGCCACACGATCCTCTGCTGGTTCTGCACATTGAGCTCAGCCACTCGCACAGTTTTCGCGGCATCGATCTCATTCTGAGTCAGAAACTCGCCTGGGCTTAGTTCAAAGATGTCCAGACCGCGGGCGATCTCCGAAGCATAGATGTGACCGTTGTACCAGTAGGCGGACCAGTCGCCGCCCAGTACGAGCATCTGTGGATCAATTGGCCCACGATCGAAATAGGCAATTTCAACCGGATGTTCCGCGTCGGTAAAGTCCATAACAGAGACGCCACCCTGGTACCAGGCTTGCACTTCTATATCCCGGCCGGGAACCGGAATGAGCGAACCGTTGTGAGCCACACAATTCTCGGTGTCGCCCTGTGCTGCTGGCAACTTGTAGTAGCTCGCGAAACTCAGCTTGTTATCCTTCAAACGAAACACAGCATCGGCGCCCCATTTGTTCGGATCGTTGAGGCGGCAACGCGCGCCCAGTCCGCCTCCCCACTCATCGGTGAATATGATCTTTGTCCCATCGTTCGAAAACGAGGCTGAGTGCCAATATGCATAATTCGGATCGTTTACGGCGTCCAGACGCTTTGGATTCACGGGATCTTTTATGTCCAGCACAATTCCATTTCCAGAGCAGGCGCCTGCGGCCAACCCGATCGACGAGTACACTGTAATATCGTGACACTGGTTGCTGTCGGTTGGTTTCTCCACACCGTCTTTGCCATGGGTGCCTCCGCTGCTCAAGCCGTTGAGCGCGCCCGTCCGGGGATTAATAAACACACGAGGGGTGGACACCACCTGTGCATTCTGCGGCGCAGCCAGTGGGACTTTGATTACCTCAATGCGAAACAGCGAAGTGTTCGGGTCTTTATCCGGCGCTTCACCTGAACACCCGGCCAACTCTTCACTTTGGCGCACGAACGATGTACCAGATACGTAGATATAGACGTTTTTCTTATCCTTCGGATCTACTACAAGCGTATGCGTGTGCGAGCCGCGGCAAGTTTGCACTGCTGCTACCTGCCTGGGACTCTTAATGTTGGATATATCGAAAATCCTTACGCCGCGAAACCGATCTTTTTGCGGTGCGGGCGGCTTTTTCTCTTCGCCGGCGGGTGGCGGAGGTCCCGGTGGAAATCCCTGTACACTGCAATCGAGGCGGCCATTTGGCATCTCGACCGACATAAACATCAAGTTCTTGTATACCGACACATCGCCTTGCCCACCCGGACAAACCATCGACGTTATCAACTGGGCCTTTGCGGGATTGGAGATGTCATAGATATTGACGCCATAAAAATTACCCATAAACAGGTGGTTTCCCTGGAACGCAAGGTCCGAATTTGCAAACGCCAGTTGGGCCATAACTAATTGGGACGACTTAGGCATCTTTGAGGTGTCGGCAACGCCGATCATACTCAGGGTCTTCTGCACGTTGGGATGATCGGGATCAGCCGAGTCGAGTTGGAACGGACCAGGTTTCTTGAGCAGCAGGAGATGCTTCAGGCCCTTTGCTGCTTCTCCTGCGTCGTACATTCCCGGCGAAAGTTTGGCTCGCGGGTCGTTGGCGTCTGAGCCGGTCATTCCGGCGGGGAGCGGAGGCGCCGGCTCAGGCGCAAACGGATTCTCTTCTGCTTTCTTTTGGTCGGGTTTAGCGTTTGCGGCCTTCGTTGCTTCCTGAGACGAAGGCGTTTGCGCCTGCATCCTCCCGGCAAAACACGACCACAAAAGAAGGGAACCTACGAAGAAACTGAAAGACATGGTATGTAATCGATTCATCATTTATCCTTTAAAGGGTTTCTCTCCAGCATGTTTTGCATGATCCGTATTTCGGCGCGCTGGCCGCTGTCTACATCGGTTGCGAAGTTGAACAATTCAGCGTCCTGTCCTGCGCCTGCAGCGTCGAACAAATCTTTCACCATGGTCAAAGCGCCGCCGTGGTGCTGAATCATCCCTGTCAGAAACAGATTGTCGAACTTCTCGCCTTTTGCTTTCCTGAGCGCCTCCATCTGCTCCGAGGTAAGCATTCCAGGCATAAGCGCTATCGGCTCGTGCGACATATTCTCGTGGGACATATTTATGTGGCGCATGTCAGGCATCGCCTGTGAAATGGGTTGTCTACGCGAGGCCAGCCACCGTTTCATGAATTTTATCTCGTCGGACTGCGACCTGCTGATTCGCGCACCGAGCAACCTCAGATCCTTGTTCTCAGTATGCGATTCGATTAGCGCAGTCATCTCAACCGCCTGCGCATGATGCATAATCATTCCTTGCATGAAGCGCACATCCTCTGGGGAGACGGGCGGAGGTGTGCCCCTCGTCGTCGGAGGGAGAGTCCGCGTCGGTTTCCCCGGCGCGCCAGGTTGGACCACGACCGGTTTCGCTGGCACAGTCTGCTGGGCGCAGACGCGCGAAGAGGATAAACTTGCGAGAATACTCACTGCGGCAAGCACGCATGAACACGCCGCGACGCATATTACAATCCGAATATCCCGAGTGCACTTCACAGAGAGAGGTCTCACGTGCCGTAAGTATCTAATCATTGTTATTTTCACATTATCACATTTAGTGGGTGTAGCGAATTTGGGCGACGCGATGTATGCAGATTTTCCATCGCTATTTCCTTTCGGCTGCCCTCGCACAAATGTTGATCGATTTTCGCTGGAGTCGACAGATTCTCGTAAAGCCAAAATCTCTGTGTTCTCAATTACCAACAGAGGCGCCTCGCGCGAAACCCCCGTATTTGCAGGCGCGAATCGCAGTGGCGCCAGTAGTGATCGGTAGATCGACTCTAAAAAGAAAATGTCAAAGCATTGTTTGTTCAGAAAAATCGATCAACATTATATTCCGACCAAACTGACAAATCCATTGCTGGAAATGTTGCAGAATTTTGCTCCGTGGAAATTTGCGTTTGAGACTCAACCTGGCAAGCGCCTATTGAGCAAGCTCAAAATTGCAGCCCCTTAGCGTTTCGGGATGTGTCATCCAGGTTACCTCCGCCGCCGAACGCCGCGCTATAGCCGCACCCGCTTGCAGGCGTCGGCTGCAAGCGATGGTTAGGTGGTCTATATCCACCTGCGCACCGAGTCCCGATAACTCGAGTACTGCTGACCGAACCT
>Ga0066905_100000645_pt1 | contig 10330 bp, 9 predicted proteins | sample PanSoiMetaPlot36_FD_67483 | JGI IMG/M metagenome (GOLD analysis project Ga0066905, IMG submission 67483) | Tropical forest soil microbial communities from Panama analyzed to predict greenhouse gas emissions - Panama Soil Plot 36 (version 2) | ecosystem: Environmental > Terrestrial > Soil >... | reverse complement strand
CAGCGGTACGAGGCGGTCGACCGCGAGCTGCTGCTGTCGTACAAGGAGTCCGAGGTCGGCCAGCTGCTGCACGAGGGCATCAGCGAGGCCGGCGCGATGGGCTCGGCAATCGCGGCCGGCACCTCGTACGCCACGCACGGCGAGCCGATGATCCCGATCTACATCTTCTACTCGATGTTCGGCTTCCAGCGCACCGGCGACTCGATCTGGGCGTTCGGGGATCAGCTCGGCCGCGGGTTCCTGCTCGGCGCGACGGCGGGCCGCACCACGCTCAACGGCGAGGGGCTGCAGCACGAGGACGGGCACTCCCTGCTGCTGGCCGCGACCAACCCGGCTTGTGTCGCCTATGACGCCGCCTGGGCGTACGAGCTGTCCTACATCGTGCAGGATGCGCTGCGCCGGATGTACGGCAGCACCGAGGAGCACCCGAACGGCGAGGACGTCTTCTACTACCTCACCGTCTACAACGAGCCGTACCTGCAGCCGGCCGAGCCGGCCGAGCTGGACGTGGACGGCCTGTTGCAGGGCCTGTACCGGTACCAGCCCGCGCCAGACGGCGCGCGCGACGCGGACGGCTCGGACAGCCGGCCGCGCGCGCAGATTCTCGCCTCGGGTCCCGCCATGCAGTGGGCGCTGGACGCACAGCGCATGCTCGCCGAGGACTGGGGGGTGGCCGCCGACGTGTGGTCGGCCACCTCCTGGACCGAGCTGCGACGCGAGGCGCTGGCCTGCGATGAGCGCAACCTGCTGCATCCGGGCGAGCCGGCCCGGGTGCCGTACGTGACCCGGACGCTGCTGAATGCGCCCGGTCCGGTGCTCGCGGTCAGTGACTGGATGCGCGCGGTGCCGGACCAGATCGCCCAGTGGGTGCCCGGTGACTACAGCTCGCTCGGCACCGATGGGTTCGGCCGGTCGGACACCCGGGGCGCGCTGCGCCGGTACTTCCACGTGGACGCGCACTCGGTCACCGCGGCGGTGCTGCAGGAGCTCGCGCGGCGCGGCGAGGTCAGCGCCGAGATTGCCAGGGACGCGGTCGACAAGTACCAGCTGCTCGACGTCACCGCGGCGCCGCGCGGCGAGACCAGCGGCGAGACCTGATCCCGGCGGTCTCTCGTGATCAGGGGCCACCGGTGCCGGTCTGCGGCATCCCGGCCCGGATCCGGGCGCTTCCCGTGATCAGGGGTTTCTGGTGCCGAATAGCGGCATCTCGGACCCCTGATCACGGTGCGAGCCCCTCGCCCGTTCGCGCCATGCTCCCGTTAACTCGATCAAGGGCTGTGCTCCTGGCGGATATCCGGACATGTGCGGGCAGCAAGCCCTCAGTGATCGATTTAACGGGAGCATGCACGCCTCAGCCGGAGCGCGCTTGCGCCGCGGGCCGCGTTAGTGCGATCACGGCCCGAGTCTTGACCTGGAATGTCCGAACAAGTCCGGCGAGATTGCGGCTGTTGATCGCATTAACGCGGCCCGCGTGAGAAATGTCCCGGTTCGGTGGCCCACCCAAATAGCCAAACCCGCTCCATTCCATGATCAGGGGCGTTCGTGTGCGCTGTGCGGCGGTTCGGGTCCCTGATCATGGAATTGGGGCGCGGACAGCGTGCCGATGAACACGTGGAACCGGCCGGAGACGGCTAACGTCGGACCGGAGACGACCGGAGACGACCGGAGGGTAAGGCAATGCTCACGCACCGCACCTGGCCCGGCATCGTCGCGCTGCCGGTCACCGTCGTCGCCGTCCTGCTCATCGCCAGCTGCGGGTCGGTAGGGCCGGACTCGGACGGTGCCGCGAGTTCGGCACCCGGAGATGGCTCACCGGGCCCGCCGAGCCCGCCGAGCCCGGGCGAATCCACGCCGACGCCGACCGAGCAGCCGACCACCGAGCAGCCGACCACCGGCGAGCCGACGGATTCCACGGTGACCGTCCGCGGCACCGTCGTCGCCGGAGTCGAGGCGGGCTGCCTGTTGGTGGGCGACTACCTGCTGGTCGTCTCGGATCCGGCGGATCAGCAGGTGTTGCAGCCGGGCGCAAGCGTCGAGGTCACCGGCCGGCCCAAGCCCACCATGATGACGATCTGCCAGCAGGGCACGCCTCTGATCGTCAGCTCGGCCCGCTCGCTCTAGTCAGCGCTACGGCTCAGCGCTACGGCGTGTCGCGCCGTTGTCGTCCAATGATCGATCATTGCCCTGTCCAGGCGTACAACGCGTCCGGGGTACCTTCCTCGTTGCCGGCCCCGTCGGTCTCCCTGACCAGCACGAACCCGCGCCGCTCGTAGAAGGTCCGGGCGCGCTCATTTTGCTGGAACACCCACACCTCGAGCCGATCCCGCCCGGCCCGGGCGGCATCCAGCAGCGCGCCGCCGACGCCGCGGCCTTGCCATTCCGGCGCGACGTACAGGTGGTGGAGCATGCCGCCACCGACCGCGGCGAACCCCACTGGCCGGCCGTCCGCCTCGGCCACCCAGACCTGCTGGTGCACCAGCATCGTGCCGGCCATGTACTCGACGACTTCGTCCAGCGGATGGACGACCGGCAACCAGGGCATCGCCTTCGCGCGAGACTGCGCGTGGATGGTGGCCAGTGCGGCGGCGTCCGAGGCTCGTCCGGCGCGCAGCGCTACGGAACCAGTCATCGGCGGCCCGCAGCCTCCGCGGCCCAGCTGAGCAGGCGGTCGGCGGACCAGGTGTTGACGATCCGCTCGATCGGCACACCGCACGCCGCCGCCCGCTCGCAGCCGTACGGTTGCCAGTCCAGCTGGCCCGGTGCGTGCGCGTCGGTGTCCAGCGAGAACAGGCAGCCGGCCTCCACCGCGAGCCGGAGCAGCCGTTTCGGCGGGTCCAGCCGCTCCGGCCTCGAGTTGATCTCAACCGCGACGCCGAACCGCTCGCACGCGGCGAAGACGATCTCCGGGTCGAACTGTGACTCCGGCCGGCGGCCCCGGCCGCCGGTGATCAGCCGTCCGGTGCAGTGACCGAGCACGTCCACGAACGGGTTCGCCACCGCCGCCACCATCCGCCGGGTCATCTCCTCGGCCGGCATCCGCAGCTTCGAGTGCACGCTGGCCACCACCACGTCCAGCCGGGCGAGCAGCTCGGGCGACTGGTCCAGCCCGCCGTCCTCGAGGATGTCCACCTCGATCCCGGTCAGCAGCCGGAACGGGGCCAGCTTCGGGCTCAGCGCCTCGATCACATCGAGCTGCTCGCGCAGCCGCTGCGGCGACAGGCCGTTGGCGACGGTAAGCCGGGGCGAATGGTCGGTCATCGCCAGATAGTCGTGGCCGAGCGCGTGTGCGGTCGCGGCCATCTCGTGGATCGGGCTTCCCCCGTCCGACCAGTCCGAGTGGCTGTGCAGGTCGCCGCGCAGCGCCGCCCGGATCTCGGCGCCGCCATCCGCGACCGGCCGGCCGCCGGTGGCCTCCAACCGGCGCAGGTAGACCGGCACCTCGCCGGCCAGCGACTCGCTGATGGTCCGGGCGGTCACCTCCCCGATCCCGCGCAGCTCGCGCAGGGTGCCGGCGGCGGACCGGGTCGAGATCTCCTCCGCCGGCAGCGCCGAGAGGGTGGCCGATGCGGTCCGGAACGCGCGCACCCGGTAGGTCGGTTCGAGCGCTCGCTCGAGTAGGAACGCGATCCGGTCGAGATCGGCGATGGGATCCCTCGGGCCGGTCGTCGGGTCGGTCATCGCGTCGGCGCCTCAAGCATGGGTTCCATCTTGTCCCATCGAGGCTGATTACGGCGGCCAGCAACGATCCAGCTACCAGCGCGAATCATCTACGTTTAGCTCATGCGTCCCCGAGCTGCGACGGTTCGCCGGCTGGAACGATCCATCGGCACGCTCGCGTCCGTGGCGATCGCTCGGATGGACGAGACGCTGCCGTGGTACCGGCAGATGTCGGCGGAGCACCGGTCCTGGGTCGGCCTGGTCGCGCAGGCGGGGATCGCCGCGTTCGTCGAGTGGTTCCGGCACCCGGACGAGGCGCCGGAGATCACCGCCGACGTGTTCGGGACCGCGCCGCGCGAGCTGGCCCGCGCGGTCACCTTGCAGCAGACCGTGGAGCTGGTGCGGGTCACCATCGAGATCGTCGAGGAGCGGGTGGGCGAGCTGGCCGCGCCGGGCGAGGAGCCGCTGCTCCGGCAGGCGGTGCTGCGCTACTCCCGGGAGATCGCGTTCGCGGCCGCCGAGGTGTACGCCAGAGCTGCCGAGGCCCGCGGCGCCTGGGATGCCAGGCTCGAGGCGCTGGTCGTGGACGCGCTGCTGCGCGGCGAGGCCGACGAAGCGGTGCGGTCCAGGGCGGCCGCGCTGGGCTGGGGTACCCCGGACTCGGTCGTCGTGGTCGCCGGCCTCGCCCCGGACGCGGAGGCCGACCTAGTGGTCGACGGGCTTCGCCGGGCCGCGCGGCACGCCGGCTACGAGGTACTCACCGGAGTGCACGGCGACCGGCTGGTGGCGGTGCTCGGCGGCGTCGCCGACCCGCTGGCGGCGGCCGGCCGGCTGGTCGGCCAGTTCCGCAAGGGCCCGGTCGTGGTCGGACCGACCGTGAGTGACCTGCTGGTTGCGACCAGGTCTGCCGAGGAGGCGCTGTCCGGGCTGCGAGCGGCACCGGCTTGGCCGGATGCACCCCGCCCGGTACACGCCGCTGACCTGCTCCCGGAGCGCGCGCTGCTCGGGGACGAGCACGCCAAGACCGCGCTGGTGGAGGAGGTCTACAGACCCCTCGCCGCGGCCGGGTCCGCGCTGCTGGAGACCGCTGCCACCTACCTGCAGCAGGCGGCCTCCCTGGAGTCGGCCGCGCGGATGCTGTTCGTCCACCCCAACACCATCCGCTACCGGCTCCGGCGGGTGACCGAGCTCACCGGACACGCCCCTACCGACGCACGATCGGCGTTCGTCCTGCAGGTCGCTCTGGCCCTCGGAAGGCTCGACGACGCCGACCCGACCTTGTAGGAACTCGACAAGAACCGCGTGGGTATGTTCATCCGGCTCCACATCAGCACCTCGCCGCAGGCTCAGCCAAGCTCGATATGTGCTCGTACTTGTCGCCCCCGGGCAAGGCGCTCAAGCCCCCGGGTTCCTCACTCCATGGCTCGACCTTCCCGGCTTTGAAGACCGGCTGCACTGGCTGTCCGCCTGTGCCGGGCTCGACTTGGTGCACTACGGAACCCGGGCGGATGCCGAGGAGATCCGGGACACCGCGGTCGCCCAGCCCCTGCTGGTCGCGGCCGGTCTGGTGTCCGCACTCGCGTTGTTCCCGCACCCGGCCGATGCGTTCAAGGTGGTCGGCGCGGCGGCCGGCCACAGCGTCGGTGAGATCACGGCCGCCGCCGGCGCCGGCGTGATCAGCGCCGAGCAGGCGATGGTGCTGGTCCGGGAGCGCGGACGGGCGATGGCAACGGCTGCCGCGGTGCAGCCGACCGGGATGACCGCGGTGCTCGGCGGCGAACCGGACGCCGTCCTGGCCAAGATCGAAGAGCACGGGCTGACTCCGGCGAACATCAACGGCGCCGGTCAGATCGTCGCCGCCGGCACGATGGCCCAGCTCGAAGCGTTCCAGGCCGACCCGCCTGCCGGCGCGCGACTGCGCCCGCTGTCCGTGGCCGGCGCGTTCCACACCCAGCACATGGCCCCCGCGGTGGAGACGCTCGCTCGCTATGCCCGTGCGGTGTCCACCCACGACGCTAGGCTGCGGCTGGTCTCCAACTCCGACGGCACCGTGATACATCACGGTCGCGAGGTGCTGCGCCGGATTGTCGCCCAGGTCAGCGCGCCGGTCCGGTGGGATCTCTGCATGCGCACGCTGGGCGAGCTCGGCGTCACCGGCCTCATCGAGGTGCCGCCGGCCGGGACGCTCACCGGCCTGATCAAGCGGGCCCTGCCCGGGGTCGAGACGCTAGCCCTGAAAACCCCGGACGACCTGGACACGGCCCGGTCGTTCGTGGACAAGCACGCCGCGGCCAGCCCGCTCGAGGGCTCGCCGACCTGGCGGCTGATCGTGTCGCCCGGTTCCGGCACCGTCCGGGTAGACCAAGCCGACGTGGGTACGCAGCTAGAGCCCGGCGCCGTGGTCGGTGCCGTGGTGTCCAGGCGCGGCGAGTCTGCGCTGGTCGCGCCGCACGGGGGAACAATCGTGGAGTGGCTGGTCCACGACGGGGACCCGGTCAGCCCTGGCCAGCCACTTGTCCGGCTCTACCCCGAGGGGGTTCCCGCATGAGCGCGCCGATCAAGCCAGGCACCGGCTCCGCGTACGCGCGGATCCTTGGGTTCGGTGGCTACCGCCCGGCCCGGGTGGTCACCAATGAGGAGATCTGCCAGAACATCGACTCCAGCGACGAGTGGATCCAGGCCAGATCCGGCATCGTGACCAGGCGCTGGGCGAACGATGAGGAGACGGTCCAGGCGATGTCGGTGGCCGCGGCCGGCAAGGCGCTGGCCAACTCCGGGGTGCGGGCCGACCAGATCGGGGCGGTCATCGTGGCGACCGTCTCGCATCTCTACCAGACCCCCGCCATCGCCACCTCGATCGCCGAGGAGCTCGGCGCCAAGGGCGCCGCTGCGTTCGATATCTCCGCAGCCTGTGCGGGCTTCTGTTACGGGGTGGGTCTGGCCGACGGCATGATCCGGACCGGCTCGGCCGAGCACATCATCGTGATCGGCGTCGAGCGGCTGTCGGACCTGACCGACCATCACGACCGGTCGACCGCATTCCTGTTCGCCGACGGCGCCGGCGCGGCCGTCATCGGTCCGTCCGACGAGCCCGGCATCGGCCCGGTGATCTGGGGCTCCGACGGTTCGCGGGCGGGCTTGATCAGCCAGGAGGAAAGCTGGAACCAGGCGTTCCACGCCGGCGGTGGCGCCGAGTGGCCGCATCTGCGGATGGAAGGCAATCCGGTGTTCCGCTGGGCGGTCTGGGAGATGGCCAGGGTTGCCGAGCAGGCGCTGGTGGCCGCCGGAGTCAGCGCGGCCGAGCTGGACGCGTTCATTCCGCACCAGGCCAACATGCGCATCACCGACGCCATGGTGAAGGCCCTGAAACTGCCGGAAAGCGTCCGGGTTGCCCGCGACATCGCCCACCAGGGCAACACGTCGGCGGCGTCGGTCCCGCTCGCGATCGAGCGCATGCTGGAAACCGGTGAGGTCAAGAGCGGCGAAACCGCTTTGATCATCGGATTCGGCGCCGGACTCGCCTACGCGGCGCAGGTCATCAGACTGCCGTAGGTTTCTGCGATAGCCCGCGCCCGGCGCGGGACCCAACCCCCAAACCCAGATGCGTTAGGAGCATGAACACGATGGCTTACACCGAGCAGGAGATCCTCAGCGGCCTGGCGGAGATCGTCAACGAGATCGTCGGCGTACCGGCCTCCGAGGTTCAGCCGGACAAGTCCTTCACCGATGACCTGGACGTCGACTCGCTGTCGATGGTCGAGGTGGCGATGGCGGCTCAGGACAAGTTCGGCGTGACGATCCCGGACGAGGAGATCAAGAACTTGAAGACCGTCGGAGACGCGGTCGGCTACATCGCCAAGAGCAGCTGATCGACCGGCTCAGTGATCATGCCCGACGACCAGCGGCTTGATCACCAGTAGCTGGCGAACCGGGTAAGCACAGGGAGGATTCACCGCAATGACCACGAGTCCCATAGTCGTCACCGGCCTCGGCGCTACCACGCCCGTAGGCGGTGACGTCGCAGCGACGTGGTCCGCCCTGCTCGCCGGGAAGTCCGGCGTGGTGGTGCTCACCGAGGACTGGGCCGCCGAGCTGCCGGTGCGGATCGCCGCGCCGGTGGCCGTAGACCCGAGCGAGGTAATGGAGCGGGTCCAGGCGCGCCGCCTGGACCGGTCCGGACAGCTCGCGCTCATCGCAGCCCGCGAGGCGTGGGCGGATGCCGGCGCTGTCGACGTCGATCCGGAGCGGCTGGCGGTCGTGGTCGCCTCCGGCATCGGCGGCGTGCACACGCTGCTGTCCAACTACGACCTCCTCAAGGAGAAGGGCCCGCGCCGGGTCTCCCCGCTGGCCATTCCGATGCTGATGCCGAACGGCCCCGCGGCCAGCGTCGCGCTCGAGGTCGGCGCGCGCGGCGGGGTCCACACTCCGGTGTCAGCGTGCTCGTCGGGTGCGGAGGCGATGGCCTACGGCCTGAACATGATCAGATCGGGTCGGGTCGACGTCGTCATCGCCGGCGGCACCGAGGCCGCCATCCACCCGCTGCCCCTGGCCGCGTTCGCCAACATGATGGCGCTGTCGCGGCGCAACGACGAACCGACCCGGGCGTCCCGGCCGTACGACAAGGCCAGGGACGGTTTCGTGCTCGGTGAGGGGGCCGGGATGGTCGTGCTGGAGTCGGCCGAGCGGGCCACCCGGCGGGGCGCGCGGATCTACGCCGAGGTGGCCGGCGCCGGGCTCACCTCGGACGCCCACCACATCGCCCAGCCGGACCCGGTCGGGATCGGCGCGACCAGGGCGATGACGGAGGCCCTGGCCGACGCGAATCTTCGGCCCGACCAGGTCGTACACATCAATGCGCACGCAACCTCGACCCCGCAAGGCGACGTCGCGGAGGCGGTGGCCATCCGCAACGCGCTGGGCGAGGCCGCTCGGGGCGCGACGATCTCGGCGACGAAGTCGATGACCGGTCACCTGCTCGGCGCCGCCGGCGCGGTGGAGGGGATCGCGACGATCCTGGCCCTACACCACCGGGTCGCCCCACCCACCATCAACCTGGACGATCCGGACGACGAGGTCCGCTTGGACGTCGTTCGCGGCGAGCCGCGAGAGCTGCCCGACGGGACGATCGCCGCCCTGAACAACTCCTTCGGCTTCGGCGGTCACAACGTCGCGGTCGCCCTGCGTAGCTACGCCTGATCGCCTAACAGCGGAGGTCCTACCGTGACCATCCTCGACCAGCGGCCCAGCATCGATCCCGACCTGGATCCGCGGGACCCGCAGCTCCGGCTATCCCAGCTGTTCGACACCGGCAGCATCGAGCTGATCACACCGGAGGACGACAGCGGCGTGCTCGCCGCGGTCGGCCGCATCGACGGCGCACCCTCGGTCGCGTTCGTCTCGGACGCGCGGCTGCAGGGCGGCGCGATGGGAATCGCCGGCTGCCGGGTCATTCTCACCGCGTACGAGCGAGCGCTCGCGGACGGGGTGCCAGTGATCGGACTGTGGCACTCCGGCGGCGCCAGGTTGCGCGAGGGGGTGGCCAGCCTGCACGCGGTCGGCCAGGTCTTCGCCATCATGACCAGGGCGTCCGGAAAGATCCCGCAGATCTCGGTGGTGCTCGGTCCGGCCGCGGGTGGCGCCGCGTACGGCCCGGCGCTGACCGACGTGGTCATCCTCGGCCCGGACGGCCGGGTCTTCGTCACCGGACCGGACGTCGTCCGCTCGGTGACCGGCGAGGACGTCGACGCGCTGCGACTCGGTGGACCGGAACCGCACGGGCGGCGGTCCGGTGTGGTGCACGTGGTCGCCGAGTCGACCGCGGCCGCATACGAAGAGGCCAGACGGCTCGCCGCGCTGCTCGGCGACCAGGGTCATCTCAACCTGGCCGCGGTGACCGAGGTGGACCTGGCCGGCTACCTGCCCGAGTCGGCAAGGCGCGCCTACGACGTGCACGGCCTGGTCGAGCACCTGCTCGACGAGGACTCGGTGCTTGAGCTGCACCCCAAGTGGGCGCCGAACGTCGTCACCTCACTGGGTCGGCTGGGCGGCCGCACCGTCGGCATCATCGCGAACAACCCGCTGCGGCTTGGCGGCTGCCTGGACTCGGCGTCCGCGGAGAAGGCGGCCCGATTCGTGCGCATGTGCGACGCGTTCGGAGTGCCGCTGATCGTGGTCGTGGACGTGCCTGGCTACCTGCCCGGGGTCGGCCAGGAGTGGGACGGCGTGGTCCGCCGCGGCGCCAAGCTGCTGCACGCGTTCGCCGAGGCGGCGGTGCCCCGGGTGACGCTGGTGACCCGCAAGGCGTACGGCGGCGCCTACATCGCGATGAACTCGCGTGCGCTCGGCGCGACCAAGGTGTTCGCCTGGCCTACGGCCGAGGTCGCGGTGATGGGCGCGGTCGCGGCGGTCCGGATCCTGCACCGCCGCCGGCTCGCCGAAGTCGCCGAGGACATGCGCGTCCAGGTCGAGGAGGAGCTGGCGGTCGAGCACGAGAAGGTAGCCGGTGGTCTGGACCGGGCCATGGAGATCGGCGTGGTGGACGAGGTGGTCCAGCCGACCCGGACCCGAGGCGCGATCGCGGCCGCGATCGTCGCCGCCCCCCAGGTCCGCGGCGAGCACGGCAACATCCCGCTGTAGTCGGGGTAGTCCTGTAGTCGCTGTAGTCGGGGTAGTC
>Ga0066905_100000644_pt1 | contig 10342 bp, 9 predicted proteins | sample PanSoiMetaPlot36_FD_67483 | JGI IMG/M metagenome (GOLD analysis project Ga0066905, IMG submission 67483) | Tropical forest soil microbial communities from Panama analyzed to predict greenhouse gas emissions - Panama Soil Plot 36 (version 2) | ecosystem: Environmental > Terrestrial > Soil >... | reverse complement strand
TGCGTTCGGGAGGAGGCTGGGTGCGCCTTGAGAAGGCCGGTCGACGCGAAGAGTGCCGGCCGCTACTGCACGGCGAAGAGACGCCAATCTTCCGGAACGCCCTTGAGCGCATGCAGCCCGCGATCCTCGAACTCGAGGCCGGATCCGACGGCGAGGTCCTTGACCGTGCTCGAGACGAGCACCTCGCTCGGAGAGGCCTCGGCGAGGACGCGCTGGCCGATGTGCACGGCGACCCCGGCCAGACCGCCGTCCAGCACCTCGACCTCGCCCGTGTGCACGCCGGCCCTGATCTCGATGCCCAGCTCTCGCACCGCGTCGCGCAGGACGCACGCACACCGCACGGCCCGGGCTGGGCCGTCGAACATCGCGAAGAACCCGTCTCCGGCGGTGTCGATCTCGCGTCCCTCGTAGCGCACCAGCTCTCGCCGGACGAGCTGCCGCTGCGCATCGAGCATCTCGCGCCAGCGGCGGTCGCCGACGTCCGCGGCGAGAGCGGTCGAACCGACGATGTCCGTGAAGAGAACCGTCGCGAGCAGCCGATCCGACTCGGGTGGCCCGGCGACGCCCGCGACGAAGGTCTCGATCTCGCCGAGAACGTTGTCGCTGTCGCCGAGGAACACGAAGTAGTCGGAGCCCGGGAGCTCGACGTACTTCGCTCCGGCGATGTGCTCGGCCAGATAGCGGCCGTGCTCCGGCCGGACCCAGGCGTTGTCGACCCGGTGCAGGATCAGCGTCGGCGCGCTGATGCTGGGCAGCACCTCGCGCACGTCGATCTGGGCAAGCGTCTTCCGGATGGCCATGATCGTGCCCGGGCTCGAGCCGAGTCGCTGGTAGCGAGCCCACCACTGCCGAAACGCTTCGTCGCCGACACGGCTCGGAGCGACGAGGTCGAGGAACACGCCGCGCCCCCAGCCCGCCCGCATCACATTGCGTACCTCGTCCTCGATCTCCGGCCCCCGGCCGCCAGGGTAGTCCGGCGCCCGCGAGAGCCGGGCGAAGGAGTTCACGAGCACGAGACCCGAGGCACGCTCGGGATGCGTGGCGGCGAAGAGCATGCTCATCGTGCCGCCGCCGCCGATCGCCATCAGCACGGCGCTCTTCGAGCCCGCGTCGTCCATGACCACGCGGACGTCGTCCATCCACTGCTCGATCGACGGCAGCTCGTCGAGAGAGACCGGATCGGAGAGCCCGCTCCCGCGCTGGTCGAACGAGATCAGCCGTCCGAACGATGAGAGCCGTTCGAGGAACGCCGCCAGATCGGGCTGGTCCCACTGGACCTCGATCGTGTGCCAGAACTCGGGCACGAAGACGATGTCGACCGGCCCGCTGCCGACGACCTGGTACGCGATGTGGAGATCGCCTGTCTTGGCATAGCGGGTCTCGGGGCTCATGCGCGCAGAGGGTCACTCTCCACGGCGCTGCTCGTCAAGTGGCAAGGCTAGACTCGACTCTCTGACGCGGGTCGCCGAACAGCCGCTCCACCGCGCCCTCGGACTGACCGACGGGGAGCTCGACCGTATCCAGGAGCTACTCGGGCGCGAGCCGAACCACTTCGAGCTCGCCGTCTTCTCGCTTCTCTGGTCGGAGCACTGCGCATACAAGCACTCGGCCCTGCTGCTGCAGCGCTTCCCGACCGACTCGCCGCGCGTCCTGCAGGGCCCGGGGGAGAACGCGGGCGTCGTCGACCTCGGTGACGGCGAGGCAGTCGCGTTCAAGGTCGAGAGCCACAACCACCCGTCCGCGGTCGAGCCGTTCCAGGGCGCGGCGACCGGGATCGGCGGGATCCTGCGCGACATCATCGCAATGGGCGCGCGACCGGTAGCACTCCTCGACGGCCTTCGCTTCGGCGAGCGCGGGTGGATGTTCGAGCGGGCCGTGTCCGGAATCGGCCACTACGGGAACTGCGTCGGCGTCCCCACGGTCGGCGGGGAGACCGTCTTCGACCCGTCTTATGCGGGCAACTGCCTCGTCAACGCGATGTGCGTGGGCCTCCTCCCCACCGAGCGGGTGCTCAAGGCGCAGGCGCGCGGGACCGGGAACGTCGTTCTCCTGTACGGCGCCACGACCGGGCGTGACGGCATCGGCGGCGCGAGCGTCCTCGCCAGCCAGGAGCTCGGTGATGAGGACGCTCACAAGCGGCCCTCGGTCCAGATCGGCGACCCGTTCACGGGCAAGAAGCTGATCGAGTCGAGCCTCGAGCTCGTCGAGCGCGGCCTTGTCGTCTCGCTCCAGGACTGCGGTGCGGCGGGGCTTGCGTCCTCGCTGGCCGAGATGGCGCGCGGCGGCGGCGGCATCGACGTTCACCTCGACCGCGTCCCGCTTCGGGAAGAGGACATGGAGCCCTGGGAGATCATGATCTCGGAGAGCCAGGAACGGATGGTCGCGGTCGTCAGCCCCGACCACCTGGCCGCGGTCGAGGAGGTCTGCGACCGGTGGGAGCTGGCACACGCGCGGATCGGCGAGGTGACCGACACCGCGGAGCTGCGCGCCTTCTTCGAAGGCGATCTCGCCGGCGGGATCCCCGCCGCCTACCTGACCGACGAAGCGCCTCGCTACGACGTCCCCAGGCAGCCGCGAGCTCCCGCCGAGCCCGGTCCCATTCCGCAAGGACCGCCGACGCAGCAGGCCCTGCTCGGGCTACTGGCGTCGCCGAACCTCAGCAGCCGCTCGTGGATCTACTGCCGCTACGACCATCTCGTCGGCTCCCGGACGGTCCGCCGGCCGGGGCTCGACGCCGCCGTCCTGCGCCTCCGACCCTCGTACCGCGGGCTCGCGGTCAGCCTCGACGGCTCGGGCCGGATCGCCAGGCTCGACCCGCACACCGGCGGCGCGATGGCCGTTCTCGAGGCGGCACGCAACGTCGCGTGCACGGGCGGCGAGCCGCTCGCGATCACAGACTGCCTCAACTTCGGCAACCCGGAAAAGCCGGAGATCGCCTGGGAGCTGGCCGAGGCGATCGAGGGCATGTCAGCCGCCTGCGAGGCGCTCGGGATCCCGGTCGTGTCCGGCAACGTGTCGCTCTACAACGACACGGACGGCCGCTCGATCCACCCCACGCCGGTCGTCGGATGCGTCGGCCTTGTCCCGGACGTGCGCGCGGTGCCGGGCACGTGGCGCGAAGGCGACGCGATCTACCTCGCCGGCAAGCCCGAGCTCTCGTTCGACGGCTCCGAGTATCAGGCGCTCTACGGCACGCTCGACGGGCAGCCGGCCCCGCTCGACCTCGCGCGAGAGGCCGAGCTCGTCCGCACACTGCACGAGGTCGCGCCGCGCTGCTCGTTCCTGCACGACGTGTCAGAAGGCGGCGTCGCAATCGCGCTCGCGGAGGCGGCGATCGGGGGCGACGTCGGCGCCGAGCTCAACCTCGACGACGGTCCGCTCGCGCTCTTCGGCGAAGGCGGCGGCCGTGCGATCATGGCTTCGAGCGAGGAGCTCCCGTTCCCGCGCATCGGGTGGGTCGGGGGGAGTACTCTCCTCGGTGTTCCGATCGACGACCTGCGGCAGGCCTACGAGGTGACTTCCTGATGTGCGGAGTGTTCGGCATTCGCGCTCCGGAGCGTGACGTTTCGCGCGTCACGTTCTTCGGCCTGTTCGCGCTCCAGCACCGGGGCCAGGAGTCGGCGGGGATCGCCGTCTCCGACCGCGGGCGCCTGACCGTCCTGCGCGACATGGGCCTCGTCGCCCAGGTCTTCGACGAGCAGAACCTGAGCGGCCTCCAGGGGGAGGTCGCGATCGGCCACACGCGCTACTCGACGACGGGCTCGACGCAGTGGACGAACGCACAGCCGATCGTCCAGCACGGACGCGCCCGCACCGTGACCCTCGGCCACAACGGGAACCTGACGAACGCGCAAGAGCTCCGCGACGAGCTCTCCGCCGACGGCATCGCGCTCTCGACCACCTCCGACACCGAGGTGATCGCAGCGCTGATCGCCAACGACGAGGCGCCGCTCGGCGAGGCCGTCGCCAACGCGATGCGCCAGCTCGAGGGCGCGTACACGATCGTCGCGCTCGCCGAGGGCAAGCTGCTCGGCTTCCGCGATCCGTACGGCTTCCGCCCGCTGAACCTCGGGTCGCTCGACGGCGACCCCGTGCTCGCCTCGGAGACCTGCGCCCTCGACCTCGTCGGCGCGACGCACGAGCGCGAGGTGGCCCCAGGTGAGCTCGTCTCGATCGACGACGACGGCGTCACGGCGACGCAGGCGGTCCCCCAGGCCGGGGCCGGAGCGCTCTGCCTGTTCGAGTTCATCTACCTCGCGCGCCCCGACTCGAACCTGGCCGGGATCGAGGTGCACGCCGCCCGCGTCAAGATGGGAGAGCGGCTCGCGGAGGAGGCTCCCGCCGAAGCCGACCTCGTGATGCCGGCCCCCGACTCCGGCACGCCCGCGGCGATCGGATTCTCGCGCGCCAGCGGGATTCCGTTCTCCGAGGGCCTGATCAAGAACCGCTATGTCGGCCGCACGTTCATCGAGCCCGACCATGGCCTGCGCGAGCAGGGCATCCGCCTGAAGTTCAACCCGCTGTCGGAGGTCGCGGGCAAGCGGGTCGTCCTCGTCGACGACTCGATCGTCCGCGGGAACACGATGCGGAAGATCGTCGCGCTGCTTTTCGATGCCGGCGCGCAGGAGGTGCACGTCCGCATCTCGTCGCCGCCGATCGTCTCGCCCTGCTTCTACGGGATCGACTTCGCCGACGAGGAACAGCTCGTTGCATCGTCGCGCACCGTCGAGGAGGTCCAGGAGCAAATCGGCGCGACCTCGCTCGCGTACATCTCGCTCGTGGGCGTCCAGGCCGCGACGATGAGGCCCGAGAACGAGTTCTGCCGCGCGTGCTTCACCCGGACGTACCCGACGCGCGTGCCCGCAGGAAAGACGCTTGCGAAGTTCCGTTTCGAGCGGTCTGCCGTCCGGTGATGTTGCCGGCTTCCGCGCTCGCGCAGCTGGTCGGGCACCGGCGCGCCCTGACGGGCCTGCCGGCCCGCCAGGAACGCCACCGGCGCGTTACTGCTCGAGGACGCGCGTCGCTTTCGCGAGCCCGCGGCTGACGAAGTAGCCGACGGTCACCCAGGTCGCGCCCCAGATGAACCTGTCGGCGCTCACGTGGTCGTCGAAGATCGCGATCAGCGCGAAGATGAGGAGCACGATCACGTAGACGAGGAACTCCGCGTTGCCCGGGATCGGCAACCGTGCGATGTCGAGCGTCGTGGTCCCCGGCTGGTAGCCGTACGTGCCGGTCCGGGGCGGCTGCTCGGGCGGTGTCGCCATGCGTTCTCCTTTCGGGCCGCGTGCGGGAACCGCGGGATCGTAAAAGAGTCAGGTCGATTCGGAGAGCTCATGGGCGCGTCCGTAGCGGACGGCCCGCCGGACCGAGCGTGGGTCGAGCCCGCGCTCCAGGAGCTCCTGGCGCAGCTCTCCCTCCTCGGCCAGGCGCAGGAAGAGCCACGCGAGCGCGCCGATCGTGACGAGCGAGCCCTCGATCATCATCACGCCCCCGGCGATCCCCTGGTCGGCGGACGCGGTCAGACCCCAGGGGCGCGAGGCCTGCTCGTAGATGCCGTAGAACGGCGTCCCGGCCCAGACGAAGACGTTGCCGAGGATCGTCGTCGCGATGCGCACGGCGACGATGTAGCCCATCTTCGCGCCGGTGCCAAACCACTCCGGCCCCGGCAGCACCTCGATCACGGTCGCCCACATCAGCGCCCCGGCCGTGAAGAACGCTACGTGCTCGAGCGCGTGCACAGCCTGGTGTCGCAGCGCGGCTTCCCAGAAGAACGGGAGGTGCCACAGGTAGAGGTTGATCGCCCAGAGCGGGAGCGAGACGAACGGGTGCGTGAGGAAGCGGAGCGTGCGGACGGCACGGATCGAGAGCAGCGGTCGGAGGATCGGCCCGGTCAGGCCGGCGACGATGCAGAGCGGCGCGAGGTCGCCGAGCAGCAGGTGCTGCACCATGTGGAACGCGAACGACTCCTCCTCGCCGAGCGCCGCAATCGGAGACACGAGCGCGACGACGAGGAGGCCGATGCCCAGGGAGAAGAGGAAGTAGCGCCACTCGGCGACGGGCGTCCCTTTGCCCGCGAGCGTTCGGGCCCGCTTCCAGTAGAGGAGGGCTCCGACCGCGATCGGCACGAGCTGGAGCGGCTCGAACGACCAGGTCGTCTGGGCGGAGTGAGCGAGGAGCACTCGTCGAGTGTAGGCCTCCGCTATGCGAAATAGACTCGTTGTGCGTGGAGGGAAAGACGTACGAGGAGGCAGGGGTCTCGCTCGCATTCGCCGAGTCGGTCGTCGAGCGGTTGCGCGCGGCCGTCGAGTCGACCGGAACGACCGGGTTCGGCACGTTCGCGGGGCTGTACCCGCTCGACGAGGAGCGCCTGCTCGTGGCTTCGATGGACGGCGCAGGGACAAAGCTCGTTCTCGCGCGCAAGGCGGGGCGGCTGCGCGGAATCGGCGCCGATCTCGTGGCGCACTGCGTGAACGACGTGATCACGACCGGCGCAGAGCCGCTCTTCTTTCTCGACTACGTCGTCGGGCACTCGCTAGCGATGGAGCAGGTGGCGGAGCTCGTCGAGGGAGCGGCCGAGACGTGCCGCGCGGCGGGCTGTGCGCTGCTCGGCGGCGAGACGGCCGAGATGCCGGGCGTCTACCGCGAGGAAGAGCTCGACTTCGCCGGGACTTGCGTTGGGCTGGTTGCGCGCGGCGACCTGATCGACGGCTCGCGAGTCGGAGCGGGCGATGTCGTCCTCGGGCTCCCCTCGCTCGGGCTGCACACGAACGGCTTCTCGCTCGTCCGGCGCCTCGTCGGCGACGACGACTTCGACGCCGACCTCCTCCTCGCGCCGCACAAGCTGTACTTCGACGAGGTGCGCGAGCTCCGAGGACGCGCCGACGTGAAGGCGCTCGCGCACGTGACCGGCGGCGGGATCCTCGGCAACCTCACCCGCGCCTTGCCCGACGGGCGCGACGTCGAGCTGGACTGGGGCTCGTGGGAGCGGCCGCAGGTGTACGCGTGGCTGACCGACCAAGGCGTGAGCGAAGACGAGCAGCGCCGCGTGTTCAACGTCGGGATCGGAATGTGCGCGATCGTTCCGGTCGCGGATTCGGGCGCGGGCCTCGTGATCGGACGCGTGACGTGATCGGCGTACTGGTGTCCGGCGAGGGGACGAACCTGCAAGCGCTGATCGATGCTGGCCTGCCCGTGTCGGCGGTCGCGTCGAACAAGGCGGGCGCGCGTGCACTCGAGCGAGCCGAGAGGGCCGGCATCCCGACGGCAGTCTTCGAGCTCGACGACTACGAGACCCGCGAGGCGCGGGACGCAGCGATGGCCGACTGGCTCGTGGCGCGCGGGGTGACGCTCATCGTCTGCGCCGGGTACATGCAGTTACTGCGGCCGACCTTCCTCGACCGCTTCGACCGGATCGTGAACACGCACTCGGCGCCGCTGCCGGAGTTTCCCGGCGCGCACCCGATCGAGGACGTGCTCGCAGCGGGCGTCTCCCAGACCGCGGCGACCGTGCACTACGTCGACGAAGGCGTCGACACGGGCCCGGTAATCGTCGCCGAGCAGGTTCCCGTTCTCGACGACGACACCGTCGAGACGCTCCGCGCACGTGTCCAGGAGGTCGAGCATCGGCTGCTCCCGCAGGCGGTCAAGGAGCTGATCTCGTGATCCAGCGCGCGCTTCTGTCCTCGTACGACAAGGAGGGGCTGGCCGAGTTCGCGTCCGGGCTCGCGGAGCTGGGCGTCGAGATCGTCGCCAGCGCCGGCACCGCAGAGCATCTCGCCGAGCACGGAATCCAGGTGACGCGGGTCGAGGAGCTGACCGAGATCCCGGAGCTGCTCGGCGGACGCGTGAAGACGCTGCACCCGCGGATCCACGCCGCGATCCTCGCCCGGCGTGACCACCCGGACGACCTGGCCGCGCTCGACGAGCACGAGATCCGGCCGTTCGACCTCGTCTGCGTGAACCTCTACCCGTTCACCCAGGTCGTGTCGCGCAAGGGCGTGACCGAGGAGGACGCGGTCGAGATGATCGACATCGGCGGCCCGTCGATGCTGCGCGGCGCGGCGAAGAACTTCGCGCACGTGGCGCCCGTGTGCCGGCCGGAGCGCTACGGGTCGATCCTGGCCGAGCTTCGCGAGACGGGCGGGATCGCGCTGGAAACCCGTCGTGCGCTAGCCGCGGAGGCGTTTGCGGTCACGGCCGCGTACGAGTCCGCGATCGCGCGCTGGTTCTCCGATCGCGACGCGTTCCCGGAGCTCCTGATCCCGAGCTTCGAGCGACAGATGGAGCTCGTCTACGGGGAGAACCCGCACCAGCGCGCGGCGTACTACTCGGAGGCGGGCGCGCGGCGGCACCTCCTGTCCCGAGTCGGCCAGCTGCACGGCCGCGAGCTGTCGTTCAACAACCTCAGCGACCTCTCGGCGGCGCGGATGCTGATGCTCGAGCTCACCGTCCCGGCCTGCGTGATCGTCAAGCACGGAAACCCGTGCGGCGCGGCGGTCGCCGGGACGATCGAAGAGGCGTACGACAAGGCACTGACCGCGGACCCGATGTCCGCGTACGGCGGAGTGGTCGTGCTCAACCGTCCGGTCGGCGCGGAGCTCGGCTCGAAGATCGCGGAGCAGTTCGTCGAGGTGCTACTCGCGCCCGATTACGACGAGGAGGGGCTAGCGGCGCTGCGCGAAAAGCCGAACACGCGGATCCTCGTCGACCACGAGCGGAGGCGCTTCGACCCGGGCGAGCGCGACTACCGGCGGGTGCTCGGCGGGATGCTCGTCCAGGATCGCGACTGGGGCGTCGAGGATCGCGAGGGCATGGAGCTCGTCACGGGCGAGCCCTCGGAGGCCGTCTGGGGCGACCTGCTCTTCGCGTGGCGGGTGTGCAAGCACGTGACGTCGAACGCAATCGTGATCGCGAAGGATCTGCAGACGATCGGGATCGGCGCCGGCCAGATGAGCCGCGTGGACGCGGTCAGGATCGCGGTCGAGAAGGCGCGAGAGCTCGGTCACGACCCCATGGGGGCCGCGCTGGCGTCGGACGCGTTCTTCCCGTTCCCGGACGGCCCGCGCGTCGCCCTCGAAGCGGGCGTGACGTCCCTGATCCAGCCAGGCGGCTCCAAGCGCGACCAGGACGTCATCGATGCGGTCGAGAATGCCGGCGCGATGATGGTCTTCACCCATCGGCGCCACTTCCGCCACTAATTCGATCGACCGACGAATTTCGCGCCGGGCCCAGATCTCATCTCCGAAGAGACCCACACGAGAAAGGAGACAGGCATGCCTGATGCAACGGTCAAGCGCGTCGAAGACATGGAGTCGTTCTACGACGGGATGGTGGTGCGAGCGCGAGCCGACCTCGGCGTGACGTCCTGGGGCATGCAGGTGTTCAACCTTCCGCCCGGCTTCGACCAGTACCCGAACCACCATCATGGCCAGGGCGCCGTCGATCCCGGCCAGGAGGAGCTCTACGTCCCGCTGGCCGGCTCTGCTGAGCTGTCCCTCAACGGCGAGAAGCATCGACTCGAGCCCGGCGTGTGGGCGCGAGTCGGGATCTCGCAGCTCCGGCAGATCGTGCCGGGAGGGGACGGCCTCCAGTGCCTCGTCATCGGCGGCACTCCCGGCCGAGCGTTCGTGCCTCCCGCCTGGACGGAGCTCGGCGCCGCGCCGCCGGCGATGCCGGACTAGGCTGATCCGATGAGCGAGCCGGCGCTCATCGAAGCGGCCAGCGCGGGCGACGACGCGGCCTTCCGCGACCTCGCCGAGGGCTACCGGCGGGAGCTCCACGTCCACTGCTACCGGATGCTCGGCTCGGTCCACGACGCCGAGGACGCACTCCAGGAGACCCTGTTGCGAGCATGGCGACACCTCGACAGCTTCGAGGGCCGGAGCAGCTTCCGCGCCTGGCTGTACCGGATCGCGACGAACGTCTGTCTCGCGGCTCTCGGGAAGCGTCCCGAGCCGCCGATGGAGGAGCCCGCCGTGCTGACGCCGTACCCGGACGCCTGGCTCGACGAGCTGCCGTCCGAAGCAGCCGAGCCCGGCGCGCGCTACGACCTCCGTGAGAGCGTGCAGCTCGCGCTGCTGGCCGCGGTACAGACACTCCCTCCCGGCCAGCGCGCGGCTCTCCTTCTGCGCGACGTCCTCGGCTTCTCGGCAAAGGAGGTCGCGGAGCTCCTCGCCGTCAGCCCCACGAGCGTGCACAGCGCCGTGCGCCGCGCCCGGGCGACAGTCGCTCGTAGCGCGCCGGAGCGCACTCCCCCGCCCGACGCCGTCCAGCGGTCGATCGTCGCGCGGTACATCGCCGCGTGGGAGTCGGTCGACATTCCGGGGCTCGTCGCCCTCATGCG
>Ga0066905_100000642_pt1 | contig 10360 bp, 16 predicted proteins | sample PanSoiMetaPlot36_FD_67483 | JGI IMG/M metagenome (GOLD analysis project Ga0066905, IMG submission 67483) | Tropical forest soil microbial communities from Panama analyzed to predict greenhouse gas emissions - Panama Soil Plot 36 (version 2) | ecosystem: Environmental > Terrestrial > Soil >... | reverse complement strand
GCGGGTTGGCACCGTCTCAGGGCCTGCCGGCGCGTTCTCGAGGTCCGGATGCTGCCGCGCGTCGGCGATCAATGCCTCGGCGAGCAGCTTCGCGAGCTCGCAGGCCAAGGGAGTCATGCGACGGCCTCAAGGGGCGGACAGTTGTCCGGACACGATCCCGCATGAACGTTGGGCGCGGACAGCGAGCGCTGCCTACGCGAAGAGCTCGAGGGCGCGGATTCAGACATTCCGGTAGCACCATCTGCTAGACGGAAGTGGTTCGGGTCGGGGTTGACGACCGTTCCGCTCGAGCAGCGACAGCGGGCGCCCGTAGGTCAGTCGTTCGTGATCTTCCTGACGCTTAAGAGCCTCGTTGTTGTCCTGGTTCTGGTTCTCTGTCTCAGCCGGCGGAGCGACGACAGAGAGCGCAGCCGGCGGCTGTTGGTTCTCGCCCTCTCCGTTCTCCATTTCCGATCTCCGATCTCTGTTCTCTGTTCTCCGATCTCCGGAGAAACACGGAGGGTATGCGGTGGGGTAGCAGAAGGGGTACGTGGAGGGGTACGCGATACCCTATGCAGACCGAAGCCGTAGACTTCACGGAACTTCTTGACGGTTTTTGACTCGCGTGGCAGCGAGCCGAGAATGGTCTGAATGGCGATGCGGTGCTTTGGATTCGTGATGTTCGGGTCGTTTTCTCGGCTCGGGTCGGTCGCCAGCTGGTCTACGACCAGGCAAACGCCAGCGTCCACGACCACGACGCCAGCCTTCTGGAGCTCGCTGAAGCCATTGCGAATCTCGCCGGGCGTGAGACCGGTCTCGCGCTCGAGGGCTTCGACGTAGACGTAGCCGATGCCGGCGAGGTTCGATGCCGAGCCCGTGCGAAGATTCAAAAGCAGCAGCCGCGCGTCCGCGCTGAGGGCTTGGAAGCGAGGCTCGCCCCACAGCGCGACTCGCACGTAGCGATAGCGGCCGCCCTTCGGCATCTCAGGCCGTGACTCCCGGGCAGCTTGTAAGGGGCACCGCCCGGCGGCAGCCGCGGTCACCTTCCTGAAACTGCTCATGGAGGGTGCTCATGGCGCCACCGACCGTGTTCGCGCGAAACGCGGTCGCCACGTCGAGCTCGATCTTGTAGTAGCGGACAGTCATCGGGTCGTGGGCGGCGAACCAGATTCGGAGGGCGATGGACGAAACTCCGCGCGGCGTGGTACGCTCGCCGCTGGCTGAAGGTGTGCTGCACTTGGGCCCTGAGGTTGGCGCCTCAGGGCTTTTCGTTTGTGTCATCGGGCTACTCGCCCTCGAGCCCTCGCCGCAGGATGATGATCTTGATCTCCTCGACGTATTCCGGCGGATAGATCCGGAAGCCGGCGAAGTCCCTCGGGGCCGCCGGGATGACGCCATCGCGCTCGAGTTTGACGAGCCAGTCCCGCGTACGTCCGAAGACCGATCTCGCCACGGCACTTCCTCGAGGCCCGTGGACCACGACACTCATCGGCTCCTCCTTGGGAATCACGAGATTCCTGCGTTTATGGTAAGGTCGGTGTACGTAGGCTATTGGCAAATAGCCACTGTACAGGGGGCGGCGATGGCGAAAATAGCGGCGAAGCAGGCGAGGAGGGGAAAGCTAGCTCATGCACGCGGAGGCGGCCGGTGGGCCGCGCTCGCGGACCTCGCGAGCACGCTCAACGCGATCCGCTCGCTCGAGCGGCACCTAGGCGCCAACGAGCCAGCACTCCGGCCCTATATCGCGGTGCGTGAGCGCTTCGTGGCACCGCTCTGGGCGCACAGGCCCACTATCCTCTTTGGCCACGACTACACGAACGTGACGGCGGCGGCTGTCAAATCGCTCGCCGACTGTTTGGCGGTTCGCGATTTCAAACGCGTCTGGCCGTCTATCCGCGCACTGGCGGTGGAGGACGGCTGGGAGCGTCTTCGTGTCTGCGGACGATCCGGCTGCGGCAGGTGGTATGCCGACAGAACGAAGAATCGAAGTCAGCGATGGTGCGGCAAGGGGTGCCCAGAAAATCCGTGGAACAGTCGCAGCTATCGGCTCAGGCGTAAGCGAGCACGGATCGCGGCCGGAAAACGGCAGCACGGCGGCCCGCCGGCGAAGAGCACGCCGGGTGTTCCCCGTTCTACCAACCGCTAGCGTCCCCGTTCACCGGTCAGCGAAGCTGAATTCCTGCATGCGCTCAAGGCTATTCGACCCGCTTCGACCTGTTAGCCTCACGTCGTTTGGCCGAGCAATAGCGTCCCCTTTAGTCGAAGGCTAACGCCTTCGAGTCCGGCAGGCTCGAATGAGGGCGCTGCGGGCGATCCTGGCGAAGCTCGAAGATGGCAACAGCGCCGCTGACGCGGCACCAGCCGAGGATTTGACGCTCTCGGCGCTGTTCTCGCGCTACCTGGCCGAACGGAAGCCGTCAGCGAAGGTAGCCAGGGAGTTTGACCTGATCCAACGCACTTCATCACCGTCAACGGCGATTTGGCGGTGTCCACGATCACGAAGAGCCACGTCCGCAGCCCCGTGGTCATGACGAAATGGGCTAGGCTTCAGCCTAGTGGCTGCCAGCGGCGGTATGGTCTCCGTGTCCTCCACCGGTATGGTCTCCATGTCCTCCATCCGATCCTGCTCTCGCCAAGGACGGAGAGACTGGCAAGGTGAGAATCAAGGGACTGACGAAAACGGCCTTGCGAAGGACATCTCGTCGCGTCTCGGCGAACCCGTTTTCCATAGGTTGCCTCCTCACTGATGAGGTTCTTCTTATAGCACAGACGCCGAGTCTCTGCCAGGTAAAGGCCTTGAGCCGCCGACCGGTCGTGCTGAACCTGCTGTCGAATGCGATCAAGTTCACGCCGGAGGGTGGGCGGATTGATGTCGGTGCAGTGCCAAAGGATGGGTTGGTAGAGGTCTCGGTCACCGACACGGGGATCGGTATCGCCCCTGAGGATCACGAGAAGGTCTTCGAGGAGTTCCGTCAGGTGGGGACGGCCGCGAAAAAGGTTGAGGGCACGGGGCTAGGGCTCACCTTGTGCCGGAAGTTTGTCGAGCTGCACGGCGGGCGGATCGGGGTGAAGAGCCAGGAGGGCGTAGGTTCGACGTTTACGTTCACGGTTCCGGTGCGTCGAGGAGAGTAAGCACCTACCTGTCACTTTTCGGGGGTTTTGTGCGGGGGCTCGCAACCACTTGCTGGCAAACAGGTCCGTGGTGTTTTGCTTCGAGATCCGAGCTTGAACCCGGTGTTTAGTCACGGCCGCGTTTTCGCCCAACTTTTCGGCTTCTTCTGCCTCAGGAGACCCGGACGGAGTTGCCGGGGTTCAAACACGTAAGAAGACAGGGCCTTCAAGCCAGGCGGAGCAGCTTGCGGCGCTGGTTCAGATCGCGGGCGCTCGCGACCAGGCTACCGTGTCCGCCGGAGTATAGCGGCCCCCGAAGCCCCCTTGCCGTTCCGGTCGAGCCCCGCTATCGTCGAGTCTCGTCGGAAGCACCTATGCCTGATGGGCCGTCACCACCAATCCGCTATCCGGCGGTCCCCGCCGTTCGACCGCACGCGCCCGCCATGGTCAGTGAACGCGGACCCGCTTGCGGCGGAAGAAGATGTAGCGCCGGATCCAGTGGACATAGGCCTCGAGCACGCCGAACCCGAAGCTGCTCGACCGCGTGCGCGACGGCCTGCGCGCTCGCCTTCAGGGGCGCCCATCTCCAGGGGGTGACGTCTCTGGCAAGGGAGACCGAGGTGGCAAGCTACCTGCTTCTACGTGAGCGACGCATACCGCGGCCGTGGGATCGGACGCGCACTGCTGTCAACAGCTGTCGAAGCTGCTAGGCGCCACGGGACGGAGCGCTTGTACCTCGAAACGTGGGGTCGGATGGACGCAGCGGTCCGGTTATACGAATCGACCGGCTGGGTACGTGGCGAAGCCCCTCCAGCCAACAGCGGTGCTGATCGATCGTATTGGCTGGCGCTGAACGCGCCCAACAATGCGCTCCAGCGGTCCGGTGGCTCGTGTTGCTCAGCCTCCGGCCGCTGTTAGGCGAAAAGAGTCCCTCGATGGAAGAGTCATCTACCCAATCGACGCGCAGCCCAGTCGAGACCGAATTGCGTCGCCGACCACTCGACAGAGGATTCGTAGGCGCTGCGGTAGCGATCGGGGCTGCGTATTGCGTGTTGATCGTCGCAGTGGGCCATCTCGTAGGCAAGGAAGCGGCTGGGATCGCGGGTGCGGCGCTTACAGCAGTGGTAGTCGCAATCCTCCGTGAGTTCGAGACGCTTAGGTTTCGGCGGCTTGCCACACAGGACAGGCGCGATATCCAGATACCGCGAATCAGTTTCTGGTATCTAGTTCTTGTCGCGGCATCGATGGCCGGTATCGTCCACAGCTTAGAATTGCTACTCAGCCCTTTCGTTGGCTTAGGCGCTAGGGCGGCTCATTTGGTGACCATCGACCCGAAATCGCCCGCGGCCGAGTTGTTCAGCGCCTTGTTCGGCAATCCGTGGGTGCTGTTGGCCTTTTTCATCATTCAGTTCACCGGGTACTTCGTCGCGGGTATGCTCTGCGGTCGCCTTGCGCCCAACGAGCGCTACACCTATGCGGTCTTGGCTGCGCTTCTGAACCTCCTCTTCAACGTTGTTCTCCTCGTCTCTCAAGCGCTCCTACAAGCGGCCTTGGTCAACATTCATATGTTTCCCAAACTAATCACGTCTGCCCTTTGGCCAGGGGGTGTCACTTGGCTTGTCATGGTGTTCGCGGCCTTTCTCGGCGCCGTTGTTGGCTTTCGGTTGCGCGGTCGCGCTTCCATTTCTTCGGTCGCTGCCGCCTAACAAGGCCATTCACGCGAACGTGCGAAGACGCACGCGCGTGATGGCTGGCGTTCGCCGCACAAGGAGAAGAGCACGATGCCGGACGCGACACGTATCCCCGCCGACCGTCTCAGTAGTCTGATCGCGCGCATCTTCGAGGCCGCCGGCGCCTCGCCACCAGACGCCGAGACGGTGGCCGACGTCCTCGTGGAGGCCGACCTGCGCGGTGTCGAGTCCCATGGCTCGACCCGGGTCGCCGGCTACGTCTCGATGATCCGATTGGGCTTCCTCAACCCCAAGCCGGACGTGCGCGTCGTGCGCGACACCTCGACCACCGCCATGCTCGAGGGCGACCGCGCGTCCGGCATCGTGGTGGCCAAGCGCGCCATGCAGATGGCTATGGACAAGGCGCGCGCGGCCGGCCTCGGGGCCGTCACGGCGCGCAACGTGACCCACACTGGGCTCGTCGGCTTCTACCCGATGATGGCGGCGCGCGCCGGCCTGATCGGTGTCGCCATGAACAACGGCCCCGCTATCCTGCCACCGTTCGGCGGGATCACGCCGACCTACGCGACCAACCCGTTCGCGGCCGCCTTCCCCGCCGGCCGGCGCGAGCCCATCGTGCTCGACATGGCTACCTCGGTGGTGGCGGGCGGCAAGCTCCGGCTCGCCGCCAAGAAGGGTGCGGAGATCCCCGACACGTGGGCTCTCGACCGCCACGGGAAGCCCACCACCGATCCCGTTGAGGCCATCCAACACGGCTTCATGCAGTGGGCGGGCGGTTACAAGGGCTTCGGCCTCGCCACCGTGGTGGAGGTGCTGGGCGGCGTGCTCTCCGGCGGCCTCTTCGGCACCGACGTGCCGCCCCTCAAGGACTTCGGCCGCGAGCCGCTCGCGACGAGCGCGTTCTGCCTGGCTATCGATCCCGAACGGTTCATGCCGTTGCCCGAGTTCCGTGCGCGCATCGACCGGCTCGTGGACCAGGTGAAGGCGTCGGAGCTGGCCTCCGGCGTGGATGAGGTCATGATCGCCGGCGAACCGGAAGCGCGGAGCAAGGCAGAGCGGCTGCGCGAAGGCATTCCCGTGAGCGCGGTGGTGGTAGAGGAGCTCACCGGGCTCGCGCGCGAACTCGGCCTCCGCGCCGAACTGAGTTGAGGCGCAGAGACGCGTAGCGGCATGACTTCCGAGTGAATATCGGCGTCGAACTTCGCGGTGGACCGGACCGCTGGCTCGCATTCGCTCGCCGCGGCCGGTCACCGCGGCGTTCGACGCATTGGAGGACCTGGGCGTGACGGTGTACTTCGGCATTGCTGTGGCTCTGACTCAGCGGTGGTCGCAGGAAAGTGGCCGCGCCGACCAGCGCCAGCGCGCACGCCGGTTGGTTTGACGGTTGCAGTCAGCGGCCGTGGCGAGCAACGCGAGCCACGGTCCGCTGCACTGCGATGTTAGCGGGCTCATAGCCAGCACCTATGCAAGGCACGCCACTCTGTCTCCCCGGACTTCTGCTCCGCCTCCCACGAGTCCGGTCGTACACGCGATTCTGGCGATCACGACGCGCCCGATCGGCCAGCCGCTCGGCGCCGCGGTAGTCGCGGAGCCGGATAAGCGTCGCCATCTGGCCTATGATGTTGTAGGCGAGGTTAGCCTCGCGGTCACTGCGCGTCATGTGGCTCTCTCCCTTCGAGCCCCCTGAAAAATTCTCACGGGCGGGGGCGGCAGGGAGTCCGCCCCGTTCGACGCTCGGTGTACGGCCGAGCGCCTAGCCCGCAAGCGCCCTACGCGCTAGACTTCGTCTCTCTAGATGCCTCCACTCATCACCTTGGCCGTGCTGTGCAAACGAATCTCCCAGGATGATGATGGCTTATTCACGCTGCACGGCCTGGCCGACAGCATCATTCTTCTGGACGAAACTGGGCCTCTCTACCTCTTCGGCGTGGTCTGGCTTTTGCCGCAAGAGTCCGGCGACGCGTTGATCCGCGCTGTGGTTTTGTCGCCTTCGGGCGAGAAGGCGAGTAACGAGTATCGCCCAGCGCTGAGGTTAGAGGCTGGAATACCAAAGAAGCTGAATTTTGAATTTGCTGTTGAACCCTACGAAGAGGGGCTTTACTGGTTCGTAGTCGAAGTTGGCCAGGAGACAGTAGCCAGGTTCCCGCTGGGAGTTCGATGGGCGCCCGATTCGGCCCAAGCCAGACGACAGAAGCCCCCGGGCCAGCGATAAAGTCGGCGGTCCCCATTCTTTTTATCAGCGCCTCAGCAGCTCGTCAGTACTGACGCCAAGACATTTCGCAAGTTTGACAATGATCGAGACCCGCGGATCGTATCTGCCGCTCTCGAGCCGCGCGAGGTACACACGCCCGATGTGCGCCTTGCGAGCAAGCTCCTCTTGCGTCAGTCCCGCGCGGTCGCGCGCCGCTTTGAGTTTCCGTCCCAGGCCCGGCAGGGGAGGCATGGCCCGCGCCGATTCTACGCGAGTCATGCGGTCACTAGAACGCCCCGAAGGGTCGTGCTCCGGCAGGCGTCACCCGCCGGGGTCACCATCGACGTTGAATGGTTCGGCCAGGGGCACCCCGAGCCGCCGGTAGGTGCCTGTCGCCGTGAAGGTGTAGCCAATCTCGCCGCTCTCCTCGAAGGGGTGGCAGACCAGCCGCCCCTCGAGCAGCATCTTCACGACCTGGCGCGCCTGCGCGTCGTTATCGGCTACGCTTACGGTGCGCCCTATGGCTACTACAAGCACTATCGGAAACACCGCTACGACGACGATGACGACTGATCGACGTTCTAAAATCCTAAGCCGTCTCGGTCGGAAACGATGACTGTCGCGATGGGCGCCTGTTTCCGAACCAGCCTGGCGTCCACTTCGCCTTCGTCCCGAGTGTCGAGGTGTATAGTGCAAGTCGTTGGATCTGGTCTCGGGAGTTAGCCACTAGGAGTCGGCTATGAAGAAGCTCACCTGTGCAGCGCTTGTGACAGCTCTTCTGCTTGCGGGGACAGTCCCCGTGTATGCCGGGAACGGCCGAGGCGGGGGATTCCACCGCCCCACAGTTGTAGTAGGCGCTCCGTTCGTCGGGCCACGCGTGTTTGTTGGCCCCAGGGTGTTCGTGGGTCCTCGGGTCTTCATCCCCCACCCGCATGTCTTTGTCCGCCCGCGCGTGTTTGTAGGAGTGGGAGTTGTCGCAGCGCCGATTTGGTGGCCGCCGGCGTATGCCTACCCGTATCCCGCGTATGCCTACTCGCCGCCGCCGAGGTATGAGCCCCCGGCACCGTCCTATTGGTACTACTGCCAGGATCCGCCGGGGTATTACCCGTACGTGAAGCAATGCTCGACCGACTGGTTACAGGTCGTGCCCCAGACGCCGCGATAACTTCGACGGACGACTTCGTAGCGGCGGGCGGGAAGCCCTTAGCCATCCAGGCTGGCCTTCCTCAACGCCTCCCACGCCGCGCGCGCTTCACTCACTTCCCCTTCGGCCCGCGCGGGGTCCACGGTATCGGGCCAGCACTGGTAGTCAGCGACGCTCCCGCTCTTGAAGGCTATCGTCCAGCCAGTCGCGTTTTGGACGACTGTCGTATCCTGATCGCTGTTGCCAACGAACGCCCTCACTTTCCGAATGCACTCGACCCGCATTTCGTAAGCGGCGTATCTGCTCAACTGCCCGGACTTCAAGGGTGCACAAAGATGGCCTTGATGGAGTCCTTCGTCAATTGCACGAACGGCTATTGGGGGATCCCACCTTTGACGACCTCGATGAGCTTCTTGACCTCGGCGATCTGAGGCCGATAAGTCTTTTCGATTTCAATATCCCTCACATACTCTGCGTGCATAGCGTTCAGCTCGGGGGCGGTTGCAGTGGGCCAATTGTTCGGCAGTTCGTTGGTTCGTCCTGAGCAGCCATCGTGGCCCTGGTAACGCTCCCACTTGAGGGCTTTGGCCGCATTAAATTGCTGCCTCACCTGGGAGTCTCTTGGTTCGCCGGCCGTCATCCTGGTCCAAGAAGCAACCCCGGAGCGCGAAAAGCCTTGCTCTAGGCCGCCCTCGTACTTGCGGAGCTCCACGCACGGCGCGTCCCATCCGGCCTGCTCTACCCAGGGCCCCGCAGGAAGCTGCCCAGGGCCCTCCGGAACAGATTGAGTCAACTCGGCAAGCCTCCTCGTGTATTGCTCAGCATCCTTTGAGGCTGAGTCGACGATGCTGGTAAGGCGAGCATCGAGATCCGAGAAGTAGGTCGCATAGCGACCGTAGGTTGACGCCGCCCTGAGACGCCAAGTTTGCGGATCGGCGTACTTCATAAGAGTCAATAGACTGCCCTCAACACCCATAGCGAGCGCCATGCTTGGATAAATCGAGATTGCTTTCTGAGTCTCAATTGTTCGCGACGCGCTCTGAATCTGGACCAACCAGCTCTCGATGTCCTGCCTGTACGCAGTTGGATTTGTTGCCCATATCTGAGCCTGATCCAGTCCGGTTAGTATTTTGCCGACCAGATCTGCTCTCAGATGTTCGATTCGAGCATCGTCGATCTTGTCGTCCAGATGGCGTAGCTGGGCTTGCACGATCTGCAGGTCGACTTGCAACTTGTCCAGCTTCACATTGACCTTCCGAAGCTCAGTCTCAATATTCCTAAGGATTACCTGCTGCTCTTGTTCAGAGTGTCCTGCCCTCGTTGCACGAGCGAATTCCGTTAGTGCCTTAATCACGCCCACGGGGTCCTGCGCAGAACATGGCCTGGCCGATAGCAATACTGAAATGGTGATCAGAACCGTAGCGACAAATGTCACAAGTCGCATCCGTGCGCCTCCCATCTTCATATAGTGACGAACCATGCCCCTAGTGACGAACCATGCCCCCAAAGTCGCTTCATTGCTTGCCCTGCGCCGAGAACAGATCTCTCCCTGCCAGCCGCATTGCGCTTAGCGAGTTCAGACGGACGAGTTCCGAGATGAGAACTGGAGACCCGGGTCTGAGAATCGTCGGTGGCTCCTAGGATCCTACGAATAGACAAACTAATCGTTCCAATCAGTGTAGCGGACCAATCATTGAGGACAAAAAACGGTGGATGAGGCTAGGCGAGACTACCGACCATCTTCAGCGCCCCCCACGCCGCCCGCTGCGTCGCATTCCACGGCGTGCGTTCCCACCCGGTGCCCGTCGCACTGGTCGGCGAGTGCTCCATTCCGGCCGTGTAGACCGTCGCCCGCCAGCCCCCGGTCGTCGTAGCGCGTAGGGTAGAGGCCGTAGCCTTGACGCGCCTTCCGGCGCTCGTTAATCTGACGTCGGACGGGGCAGTACCAATGGAGTCTCCACGCTTCTTCTTCCAGTCGGCGGAGATCATCGCTCGCCTGCGGTGCATCGCGCTTTCCGTGAGCCAGCGCATCGCCGTGCGGCTCCGTCATGCCGAGCGCATGGCGCCGCAGTTCGATGCGGTCGCATTCCGTCTTCCCGGTCGCGGAGTCTTCTGACCTCAAGCGCCTCATCCGGTGCGGCGGGGCTCCGGGTCGTCGCACGACAGGGTCCCGTCCGGCGGCGGCGTCGGAATTCGCACTCTTGTTTGTCGCGATCGGAACCCGACGGAGGCGGTTATGGCTGG
>Ga0066905_100000639_pt1 | contig 10370 bp, 11 predicted proteins | sample PanSoiMetaPlot36_FD_67483 | JGI IMG/M metagenome (GOLD analysis project Ga0066905, IMG submission 67483) | Tropical forest soil microbial communities from Panama analyzed to predict greenhouse gas emissions - Panama Soil Plot 36 (version 2) | ecosystem: Environmental > Terrestrial > Soil >... | reverse complement strand
TGGTTGTCGCAGCTGGGCGCGAACTTCAGCTTGGGTAAGGGTTACTGTGATTTTGCGGGGTCGGGTGTCGTGCACGCAGTCGGTGGTCTCACCGCTTTGGCGGTATCTATGATTATCGGACCACGTATCGGCAAATACAACCGTGATGGTAGGCCAAACGCGATACCTGGGCATGACATCGTTCTCGTGCTGACGGGGTGTTTCATTCTCGCCTTTGGCTGGTTCGGCTTCAATCCGGGCAGCACGCTTGCCGCTTCCGGTAACGGAGCATTGCGCATCGGTTCGATTGCCGTAAACACGATGCTTGCCGGTTGCACTGGGTCGTTCGGATCGGTTCTCTACATGTGGATCCGGTATGGAAAACCTGATGCCTCGATGGCCGGCAACGGTCTGCTGGCGGGCTTGGTCGCTATTACGGCGCCGAGCGGATTTGTAAGCACAGTTGGCGCCGCCATCATCGGTATTATCGCTGGAGTGCTGGTTTGTTTGAGCGTCGAATTCATTGACCGACGCCTTAAAGTCGATGATCCGGTTGGAGCGATTTCCGTGCATGGAACCTGTGGTCTTTGGGGCGTTCTTTCCGTAGGTCTACTTGCGGACGGCACTTCAAACTACGGTGGGAGCTGGAACGGAGTCGCTGGCTCGGTTACTGGCCTGTTCTACGGAGATGCGTCACAGTTGTTGGCGCAATTGATCGGCATCGGAACATTGGTTGGTTTCGTTTTCAGCCTCTCCTTCGTCGCCAATAGCATTATTCACCTGATTGTCGGACAGCGGGTTCCTGCAAAGGACGAACTTGCGGGCCTAGACATCCCCGAGATGGGCGCTCTTTGCTATCCCGAGTTCGTGCTGAAGGAAGAAGAAGCCATGGCCGCCGCTGGGGACTAAGACAATTAACTTCACAGCCACGGGTTTCGTTCATTATGGAGCTCGTGGCTATGAAGGTTGAGCGCGAGGTTTGATTCAAAACATGAGAAAAGAAGTCAAGAACAGCACAGCATCCCTTGAAGACGACTTCGTAGACCTTCCGGTTACCTTACAGTCTGCGCCACCGCCTGCACTCCCGGTGCAGGCGAGACAATTCTTCAAGGAAGGAATCACGTGCCTTCAGAGTGGAGACGCCGCACAGGCAGTAGTGGCTCTGTCACGTTGCATCGAGCATGCACCCGACTTTACGGATGGGCACGTATTCTTGGGGTTGGCGCATGCCTTGTCGTACGACATTTATCCCGCAATGGATCAACTTGAAACTGCTACAAACCTTGATGAGCATAGCTTCGCCGCCCATTTCATAATGGCGCAACTCAGCTTCAAGCTGCGCATCCCACAGAAGGGGTACGACGCCGCCAAACGCGCGTTGCAGTGCGTGAGTACGCTCGAGCAGCGCAAAATGCTGACGCAGCTTCTGCGCGAGGAGCGAGAGCGTGAACGCAATGGTATCGCGCGACCTTGGTTCAACAAGCCTTTTGGTCTGCCCGTGCTTGTACTTTTAGGAAGTGCCTTGGCAGCACTCATTATCGCCGTAATCACTCACGTCCATTAAATAGGAAGAATCAGGTAACGATGCAAACAATAAATGGGAGTTCGATAATGGCCGGAACGGCGTTTGAGATCACGAAGCAGCAGCGGCTTGCGATCGGCGCTGCTTCGATTGCCGCTATTTTTCTTATCTTCGTTGCGCATGCGCCGGTGCTCCCAGTAATTGCTGGTTGCGTATTGGCCCTTGGAATTTCGTTCTTCCGAACCTGGTCTCGGATCCGAAAATAAGTCATACTCAAAATTCTGTACACGTCTGGTTCAACTTCTCTAGCGGTGTTTTATGAAGTTGATCAAATGCATTATCCAACCCTTCAAACTCAATGAAGTGGTTCCAGCTCTTCACCGCATAGCGCCCGGCATGACTGTGTCAGACGTCAAAGGAATTGGGCGTCAGAAGGGACACCCCATCCTTTATCGAGGCGTGGAGTACGAGCAACCGCTGTTGCACAAAGTGATGATCGAGATCGTCATTGAAGACAACAAAGTCGATGACATTGTGCAACTTGTGACTGAGATCGCCCGAACTGGAAACATCGGCGATGGAAGAATCTTTGTCGTTCCCCTCGAGAGCAGCTACCACATCCGTACCGGTTTCATGGAGTTCGATTAGAGTTCCGACACAAATTGCCGACAATTCTGTAGAAACGTCCAAAACACCTACAAATTTGTTGGACAATCCTTGTCGGCTTCGACTATAACCTACCCGGTTCGTCACAACGACGTGAAGAACTGTGACGATGAAGTCTTTGGCCCCCAGTGTGGGTCGAAGGCTTTTTGTTTTTGGGGAGAAATTTCAAAAAGACTTTTCAGACGTTTCGGCACCGACGATGAAGTCGTCGAGGCGGCGAAGCTTCGTTTAGCCGAAATAAACTCAATGGGGAGTATGTGTAATGAAACGCCACGTACGCGTTCTGTTGACAGTTTTGTTTCTAGTGGCCCTCTGGACTCTTCCAGCGTTTGCACAAACTGCTGGCGCTTCACAACCCAAGGTGGATACGGGCGATACGGCCTGGATGCTCACTTCGGCTGCTCTGGTTCTTTTCATGACGATCCCCGGGCTGGCGCTGTTCTACGGAGGACTTGTCCGGACGAAAAACGTGCTCGGCACCCTGATGCAAAGCTTCATCATGGTTGGAATCGTCACGCTCCAATGGATCGTCATTGGGTACAGCCTTGCTTTCGCCACCGGCACGAGCTTCCTCGGCGATTTCAGTTGGGCTGCTCTCAGCGGAGTTGGATTGACGCCGAATGCCGATTATGCCGCGACGATTCCTCATCAGACTTTCATGATCTACCAACTCATGTTCGCCATCATCACCCCCGCGCTGATGATCGGCGCCTTTGCTGAACGTTTGAAGTTTTCGACATTCCTGGTGTTTTCACTGCTGTGGTCCACGCTGGTTTACGATCCGCTGGCACATTGGGTCTGGGGCACTGGCGGCTGGTTGCGAACAATGGGCGCTCTTGATTTTGCAGGCGGAACGGTCGTCCACATCAGCTCGGGAATTTCGGCGCTGGTCGCGGTTCTGATCATTGGGAAACGCGTCGGATTTGGAAAAGTGGCCACGCCGCCGCATAACCTCCCTTTCGCTGTAATTGGAGCGTCGATGTTGTGGGTGGGCTGGTTCGGATTCAACGCCGGCTCAGCGCTTAGCGCCGGTGGTTTAGCAACGAGCGCATTCGTCGCCACCCACACGGCGGCGTCGCTGGCAGCGTTGGGCTGGATGGTTGCCGAATGGATGAAAACAGGCAAGCCCACAATGCTGGGAGCGGCGTCAGGCGCCGTGGCTGGACTGGTCGCCATTACGCCGGCGTCCGGCTTCGTGAGTCCGCTGTCGGCGATTATCATCGGTTTTGCTGCCGGTGCGGTCTGCTATACGGCCGTGATGATGAAGTCGAAGTTCGGCTACGATGATTCGCTGGATGTCGTGGGCGTCCATGGAGTCGGCGGAATTCTTGGCGCTATTGCGACCGGAATCTTTGCATCCAAGGCGATCAACCCGGCCGGAAATGACGGCGCGATCTACGGAAACTGGGGCCTGGTTGGGACGCAGCTGGTCGCGGTCGCAGCGACCGTTGTATTCGCGGTTGTCGGGACGGCCGTGATCCTCCTCGTCCTGAAAGGAGTAATGGGCTTGCGCGTCACTGAACAGGACGAACGTTTGGGTCTGGATCTAAGTCAACACAGCGAAAGCGCTTATGTCTTCGCGCCGGATTACGATGAAGGAGCTTCCGCTGTGGTCGACCACACGCCGTTAGGGAAACCGGTAATCTCAAAAGCGCAGTAAAGCTTGCTCAGCAGCGGAGCGGCGGCAGGGCTTTGCACAAAAAACTCTTGCAACTGGTCTGTGTAGGCGTCGGCTTCAGCCGACGCGGCCGAACGAAGTTCGGCTTCGAAAAACAGCGCCCTTGCGGCCTACGAATCATCACAAACTGTGTTAGTCACAGGATTTTTTGTGCAAGGCCCTGTCGCTGCTCCGCGGCTGGAATCCAAGTTGTCCCCTCGTACAAAACGCGTCGACTCACAACGCCTTTCGCGTCAGAATCAATGTTTGTAAAATGGGAGGACAGCATGAACGAAGAAACTACAGCAAAGGCAATTGAAACTCTTAATAAGATTCTCGAAATGGAATTGGCGGGCGCCATCCACTACACACACTACTCGTTTATGGTGTACGGGTATAACCGCATTCCCATTGTGAGCTGGCTGGAGCAACAAGCGACGGAGTCGATCGCGCACGCGCGCGCAGCAGGAGAGTTAGTGACGCAGCTCGGGGCGCATCCCTCACTTGCAATCGGGCCGTTGCTAGAAACACATAAGCACGATATCGGCGATATTCTGCGTGAATCGTTATCGCACGAGAAGAAGACCCTTGTCGAATACGAGAAGCTGTTGCAGCTCGTTCAGGACAAGGACGTAATGCTCGAGGAATTTGCACGCGAACATATCTATCTCGAGCGCTTGCATATCGGAGAAGTCGATAAAATGCTACGCCGGCCTGGCGATATCGAAAGCGTCGAAAAGCCAGTAAAAAAATAGCCACAGAAGGAGGGAATAAACCGACCTGATTAGGCCCGGCCCAGATGGTAGAATCGCACTGAAATGAGGGCGTATCGCAGCGTAATTCTGGTGGCGGCACTTGGTGCTGCCCTTTTTGTTTTCAGGGGGTTGATTCAGGCGGCCGACTCCAGCTTCCCGATTTATTTCCCGAATTCAAAGCTTGTTCTCCAAGCCGAAGTGATGAACCGCACAATGTATCTTCCAGTAAAGGAAATCCTCGGCCATCTTCGACTTCAATATACGGATTCCGTCGCTCTGGAAACCTTGACCATTCATGCCGGAAACAATCAATTGGTTGTAACGAAGAACAGCGCCCTGATGTCGTACAACGGTCAGATCATTTTGCTACCTAGCAAGATCGTACGGGAGGATAACCGGTGGCTTGCTCCGCTCGAGTTCCTGACGCTGGGCATCGCAAGAATGACCGGCATGGATTTCCGGTATCGTCCTGGAACATCACGCATCTTTGCGGGAAACATTGATGCGCCCCAACTCGAAATGAACGCGCAGACATTAGGTCCAATCACGCGGCTCACACTGCGATGCGAAATGCCGATCAATCTGAACCTCAACCGGGAGAACCCGGCAAAAGCGATTCTCGCCATCAACCGCACTCCGCTCGATCCGACACGCGAACGTCTGGACCATAAAGATAAACTTCTACATTCCGTTACCTTCGATGATTCGGATGGCGAATCCAAGCTTGTGCTCGATGTGACCCGTGAGGTTGCCGACTTGCGGATCACTCCTGCGGACAATGGCCGGATCTTTTTTGTGGACCTCTTGAGAACCGGACCGACCACTGCAGCGCCACCGCCTCCGGCCGCCGAACCGCCGGCCGCAGCGGTTGCGAAACCCGATGCAGTTGCGCACGAACGCCGCGTACGCGTGATCGTCATCGACCCGGGTCACGGCGGAATGGATACGGGCGTGAAGACGACTGCCGGCACCGAGAAGGATCTGACGCTCGCTTTGGCGCGCCGTTTGCGAACTGGCCTGATAATGCGGCTCGGTGCGACAGTGCTTCTCACGCGCGACTCGGATATCGCAATGGATAATGAAGCGAGATCCGCTGTTGCGAACAACAATCAAGCGAATCTGTTTATCAGCCTGCACCTAGGCTATTCACCCAATAAGATGGAATCCGCGTCGTCGATTTTTATCGTCAACGACGGTTTCGGTGAGAACGTCTCGCAGGTTTCGGGAACGAACCAATTGTTCTTGCCATGGTATCTCGGTTACCGAACGCATCGACAGGCTAGCGCCACGGCGGCCACGATGCTTCAACAAGAATTGATCAAGGAAATTCAGGGTTGGACGTTTTCCATCCGAACGGCGCCCCTGGCGGTGCTGAGTAGCGCAACGATGCCATCACTGCTTGTCGAAATCGGAAATCTAAATAATAGCGTCAATGGGCAGACTCTGGCGGATGCCGGTTTCCAAACCCATCTGGTGAACGGGATCGTGAACGCGGTTCAACGCTTTTCACAGTCTCCGCAGGGGGCGGCCAACTGACATGCCAAGACATATCAAAATCGGACTGATCGTATTAGGAGTGGGATTCGCCATTGCCCTCGGTTTCTTCGTCGACGTCGTTGGAAGAGTACAGTCCATGATGAAGAACGAACGCGAAACCGAAGAAAACCCGTTCAAGCAGCCTACCCAACCTCTATATACGCCAACGGACCCGCCGATGACTGTGAAACTGTTTTTCCCTCCGGCGAGCGGCGAGCCGTTGTTGACCGCAGAAGACACGAAAATCTTTCAATCCGCGGAGATCGAAAACCGCGCGAAGCAGATTCTGCAGAAGCTGCAAGAAGGCCCTCATAGCGAGGGTATAGTCCCGTCGCTGCCCAAAGACGCCAAAGCTCAGGACTTGTTCATATCGCAAGAAGGAACGGCCTTCATTAACTTCTCGAATGCCATCGCCACCAACCATCCCGGCGGTGTATTGAATGAGCTTGCAACGATCTATTCTGTAGTCAACTCCCTCACATACAATCTGCAGGAGATCAAAGAAGTGAAGATCTTGATCGGCGGCGTCGAAAAAGAGACGCTCGCAGGACATTGCCTGCTCCTGCTGCCGCTTTCCCTGGATCTCTCCCTCACGAACGTTAAGCCACGAGAGGAAAAGACTGCATCTGCAGCGATAGGAACGACCTTTAACAGATGAGATTCGAGGGAAGAGCTTCCGATCAGTTGCGATCTGTGCGAATGACGCCCGGCTTCATCGCGCAGCCCGAAGGCTCCGTTTTGATCGAAGTCGGCAGAACGCGCGTGATCTGCACGGCGTCGATCGAAGAGTCTGTGCCCGTGTTTTTGAAAGGCCAGGGCAGGGGCTGGATCACTTCAGAATATTCGATGATTCCGCGCGCAACGACTACGCGCACCCCGCGTGAATCCACGATTGGCAAGAAATCCGGACGCACTCAAGAGATACAAAGGCTGATCGGTCGCGCGCTGCGCGCCGCCGTCGAATTGCAAAAACTGGGCGAGCGACAGATCTGGATTGACTGCGACGTCATTGAAGCCGATGGAGGGACGCGGACAGCATCGATCACGGGAGCGTTCGTCGCGATGAGTATCGCAATCGAAAAGCTGCTGGCATCGAAGAGTATCAGTGAGAATCCGATTCGATCGCATGTTGCGGCGGTGAGCGTCGGAATCGTCAAAGGAGTTCCGATGCTCGACCTGGACTACTCGGAGGATTCCGCCGCTGACGTGGACTTCAACATTGTGATGACCGATCTCGACGAGTTTGTTGAGATTCAAGGAACTGCAGAACGATTCCCGTTCAATACAACGGCGCTGACGCAACTTTTAGACCTTGGACGCCGTGGTATTGGGGAATTGATAGAGGTCCAACGGAAGACGCTGCAACCGAACCAGGGGGTTCAAGGGTGAGCAGGCTCGTCATCGCGACAAAAAACTCGGGAAAAGTCATCGAAATTCGTGCGGCGCTGGGCGAGCTGCCCGGGTGGCATCTCGAACCCATTCCCTCTGATGTTCCGTCAATCGACGAAACCGGAAAAACATTCCTCGAAAATGCCATCCTGAAAGCTGACCATTACAGCAATTTCGTTCGCGACCTCACGCTTGCCGACGACTCCGGCCTGTGCGTCCCGGCCTTGGGCGGCCGCCCAGGAGTGCATTCAGCGAGGTATGCTTCGGATCCGCCGTCCAGGATCAAACGCATCCTCCAGGAAATGCAATCGACTCCGGATGGCGAGCGGAATGCAGTCTTTTATTGTGCGCTGGCCATCGCTCGCGGCGGAAAGACCATTTGGACGGTTCAGCAGGATGTCGCCGGTGTGATCGCTCATGCTGCTTCCGGTACGGGCGGATTCGGGTACGACCCGGTTTTTCTTTTGCCCGATCTGAATCGAACAATGGGCGAACTCGGCACTGACGACAAAAACCGCCTCAGCGCCCGTGGAAAGGCGGTTTCTGAACTTCGTAAATTCCTGCTTTCGCTGTGAGACTTTTTCTTGTAGTCGGCGTCTGTCTGTGGTGTCGTTCTGGAGAGGAGTTTTCAAAATGATTGCTTTTATCATTGTCGCCACACTGCTTGCACGGGGTCAGCAAGGCCCGAAGGCACTCGACGTCGATCCGGCGAAGGTGCTGCCGCCATTGATTGTGCCGGCCGGTACAGTGATCCCTGTGAAGTTAACCGCCCGAATCTCGTCCAAAACTGCGAAAGATGGTGATGGGATTTACGCTAAGACGGCATTTCCTATCACGGTCGATAACAAGATCGTGATTCCCGAAGGCTCGAGCGTGAGGGGCAAGATCGTTGAAGTGAAGCGGCCCGGCCGCGTAAAAGGCAAAGCCGAACTCACTTTGAGTTTCCAAACATTGGTCCTGCCCAGCGGAATCACTGTGCCGATCTACACTTCGCTAGGTGGCGCAGGTGGAGCGGGCGAACGGAAGGGTGAGGCCACCGTTCAGGGCGACTCCAGTAAAGGCGACGACGCTAAAACCATCGGGACGGCGGGCGCCACAGGAGGCTTGATCGGGGTCATAGCCAGTGGCGGCAAAGGCGCAGCCGTCGGTGGCGCGGGGGGCGCCGCTGCAGGAACGGCGGCCGTGCTCCTCACTCGAGGCAAGGATCTGGTTCTTGAGCCGGGTACCACACTCGAGATCGTGTTAGATCGGCCGGTCGAGCCGTAAATCTTCAAAGGTCCATGATTCATGTTCCATTAGTCATGAATCATGGACCGTTTCACGCTTTGGGTGGTTTTTCGTGCGTGGGATTCTGGTTATATTCCTTCGACTTTCCTAAAGGTATCGATAGATAATTCCATTCACTCCCACGAAATGATTTTGCCAGGTAGACGATCTGTCCCACGTGATAACTGGTATGTGCCAACAAGCGATGGAGCGCTTCTTGGACGAGGAACTTCTCGCCGCGAATGGTGACCATTCGCTTGAGATCACCGTCCATCAAGGGATCCAGCGCAGCAAATAACGTTTTCCACCCTTCATCCCAGACTCTCAGCAGTTCTTCACGAGTAACTTTCGGGTGCGGCTCAAACTCCGCATCTCGATCGCGCCAGGGCTTTTCGCCATCGGTGGTGAGGAAATCGGTGAACCGCGAATTGAGGTTTCCGGCAATGTGCGACACAATCACGGCGATCGAATTCCCTTCGCCCGGACCGGCCTTGCCGAGTTCATCGTCTCGAGTTTGTCGGAGAGCACGCTCCGCTAGAACCCTGTAGCGGCGCCATTCGCCTTCAATTGATGAAAGAATTTCTCTCATGGTTCTCGCAGTTTATCCCGTCTGCCGGGCTTCGGGCGAGACCCTGTTCGAGCAGGCGAAGGTACAAGGCTTCGGTCTTGCTGAGCATCCGATCCATCGCGAACTCATCCACGACGCGCCGCCGCGCTCTATCGCCGAAAGCTTGAGCCATTTCCGGTTGATCCAGCAGGCGGCAGACAGCATCTGCGATTTCGTCGGCGTTTTCGACAGGAACCAGGAAGCCGGTCCGGCCGTCTTCAACGAGTTCAGGATTTCCTCCCACGCGTGTGGCGACAACGGGGATGCAGGCCGCCATGGCTTCGAGGATAACGTTGGATAGACCCTCAGTGAGCGATGGATGTACCACAATGTCGACGTCCCGCAAGATCTCAGATACATCCTGACGTTGACCCGTGAAGATCACGCGGTCATCGAGCCTCAGCTGCCGGGCGAGCATCTCTACTTCGGATCGGTAGTTTCTTTCAGAGGAGCCGGCGCCGATCATAAGAAACCGGACGTCCCGACCGCGCCCCAGAACGATGCGGGCTGCCCGCAGATAAAAGTCGATTCCCTTCCCAGACACCAGTCGTCCAACACACGCGCAGACCGGTGTTCCAGCCGGAATGCCGAATTCTCTACGCAGCGGACTCGGCCCGGACGACCCCTTCGAACGAGGCGGCAGAACGATGCCGTTACGAATGACCTCGATCTTCTGCTCCTTCACACCTTGTTCAATCAACCAATTCCGCCCCGCGCTGCTGTTAGCCAGCACGCAATCGGCTAAGCTGCAAACGAATTTCAACACCTGGATTTTAGTATTTGTCATATATGCGCCGGCATCTCGAATCGAGGCAATAATCGAAGGCCGGCATGACAGGCGCGAAGCAGGTATTGCGAACACGTTCGGATACCATCCATAGGTGTGAACGAGATCGAATCGTTGTTTGTGGATATCTTTCACGAGGCGAAGCTGGCTGAGGATGCTCCGGCAACTGTAAAAACTTCCATGCACAGGGTACGTATGTACCTGCA
>Ga0066905_100000637_pt1 | contig 10373 bp, 9 predicted proteins | sample PanSoiMetaPlot36_FD_67483 | JGI IMG/M metagenome (GOLD analysis project Ga0066905, IMG submission 67483) | Tropical forest soil microbial communities from Panama analyzed to predict greenhouse gas emissions - Panama Soil Plot 36 (version 2) | ecosystem: Environmental > Terrestrial > Soil >... | reverse complement strand
TATCTTTATCGGTGCGAGCCTGATTGCAGCTGGCCTCATTCTGCTCGCGGGCGCCGCCGGTGGTTGGATCAAGGGCGCACGCCTTGAAACCCTCTATGTGCTGGCCCAGCTGCTGAGCGTCACTGGGGTCGTGATCCAGGACGTCGTCGCTGACGCTATGAGCACCGAGGTTGTGCCGCGCCTGCGCGAGGATGGCAGCCCCCGCTCAAAGGCCGACATTGATCACGACCTGGGCATGGTGCAAGTCCTGGGCCGGCTGGCGTTGTCGTTCGGCATTTTCTCCGTCGCCGGCCTATCTGGATTGTTGGCGCAGTTTGTGTCCTATGAGACCGTGTTCCTTTTGGGTCTCGTCGTGCCCCTGATCTCCGTTTCCGGCGCCCTGCTCGCAAATTCGGAAACCAGCGAGCGCCGTCGCACCGACTGGCGCATTCTCGGCGGTGGCGTCGTCTTCGGTGCCGTGGTTGTGGCGCTCGGCCTTTCTTCCATGCCTTTCAACCAGGAAATCGTCTTCATCATATCCATGACCGTGGTCATCGCCATGTTGCGCCGCATCACCAGGGATGTGGACCAGGAGACCGCCACCCATATTTTTTACGCCTCGGTAATTATTTTTGCATTTCGGGCTACCCCGAGCGTGGGGGAAGGCTACCGCTGGTTTGCCATCGATGTCCTTGGTTTCGATGAGGCCTTCTATGGCATTCTGCAACAAACGGGCGCGGCCATTGCCGTGCTCGGCGCATGGCTGTTGTCCGACGTCATCACACGCTATCCCGTCCCACGCGTGCTGTTCTGGCTCACAGTGTTGGGTGGGCTCCTGTCGTTACCAACGCTGGTGTTAGTGTTCGAGCTCCACCACATCACCGAGCGCCTGTTTGGCATTGGCGCCCGCAGCATCGCCCTCATCGATGAGGCGGCCGCATCCCCCTTGGCTCAACTTGGGCTCATTCCGTTGCTGACGCTCATTGCCATCTACGCTCCGGCCGGGCATCGTGCGACCTGGTTTGCACTGATGGCATCGCTCATGAATTTGGCCCTGGTCGCGGGCAATCTCGGCACCAAGTACCTGAACCTGCTCTTGCCCGTGGATCGCGGCGACTATGCCAATCTGCCCGCCCTGGTCGTTACGACCATCATCATCACCATGGTTTTGCCGCTGGGCGCCATACTTCTATTTGGCCGGCGCATCCGCTGACCCGTGCGGACATGTCGCATCCCTGCCACAGACGGCCCTCAGCCGTTCTTCATCAATCGATGGTGATCATTGCTTACCTTGACGTTGCCAAAATCCTAACGGCAATGATCGGGTGTGGGGGGCCGTCGCAGGCGGCCATAGGCAAGGAGATCCGCGCATTGTCGTCAGCTTCGGCCAAAGGGACAGAAGGGGCAGCAAACGGTCAGCGGCCGGTGCCTCAAGTCGCGACCCTCGGATGGGCCTTGCGGCGGGCGGCCTGGGGCCTGTTGGTGCTCGCCGCGACCGTCATGCTGGGCGCCTGGCTTCTGTACGCGAGTATCGATCCGGACGAGGCCGCAGCGAGCGGCGCCGCCGAAACGATCGGGGCGGAGGACGCTAAGAACTAACGCCGGCGCCACGGCACAGCGTGTCCGTCTAGCTCCCATTAGACCTCTCGCAAGCGTCCTTTGCTCCGGCCCTTGATATGCTCTATCAGGGAGCAATGCAGGTCGTTTTTGGCGGGACGCAGCGCGACTCCAGGTGCGGACAGGGGTGCGGGCACGACAGATGAAGCTCGTCATGCTTGCGCGCAATCCGGGGCTTTACTCGCATCGCCGTCTCATCGAGGCCGCGCGCCAGCGCGGCCATGCGATCGATGTCGTCAATACCCTGCACGTGCACATGAACGTCACCTCAAGCAGGCCCACGCTTATGTATGGTGGGAGGGTGCTGCCCTGCTATGATGCCGTGATCCCCCGCATCGGTGCTTCAATCACACATTATGGTCTCGCCGTCCTGCGACAGTTCGAAATGCAGGGCGTGTTTCCCTTGAACGAGAGCGTCGCCATCGGCCGTTCACGGGACAAATTGCGTGCCCTGCAATTGCTGGCACGCGAGGGTATCGGATTGCCCGTAACGGCTTTTGCCCACGATCCCCGTCGCGCCGAGGACGTCGTCAAGGAGGTCGGCGGCACGCCGTGCGTGATCAAGCTGCTCGAGGGCACGCAGGGTCGCGGTGTTATCCTTGCCGAGACGGCCGCGTCAGCCAAGTCGATCATTGAGGCCTTCAGCGCCGCCAACATGAACATTTTGGTGCAAGAATATATCAAGGAGGCCGGTGGAACGGACATCCGCGCGCTTGTGGTGGGCCGTAGGGTTGTGGCCAGCATGAAGCGTTCCGGCAAAACCGGCGACTTTCGCGCCAACCTCCATCGTGGTGGGCGCGCCGAAGCCGCCGTGCTCAGCGAGGAGGAGCTGAGAGCCGCCGTGCGCTCGGCTGAGGTACTTGGGCTCAACGTCTGCGGCGTCGACCTCCTGCGTTCCAATCGTGGGCCGGTCGTGCTCGAGGTCAACTCTTCGCCGGGCATCGAAGGCATGGAGGCGGCAAGCCGCGTCGATGTAGCAGCGGCAATCATCGAATTCCTCGAGAAAACGGCGCGACCCGGTGAGACTGGGACCAAAGGCAAGGGGTGAATGGGTCCGATGGCAACGACGCGGAATATTCTGATCGCACCCTCAATCTTGTCGGCAGATTTCGCGCGCCTTGGCGAAGAGGTGCGCGCCATTGATCAGGCCGGCTGTGACTGGATCCACGTCGACGTCATGGACGGCCACTTTGTGCCGAATATCACCATCGGTCCCGCCGTCGTGAAGGCTATCCGCGCGCACACGCAAAAGCCGTTGGACGTGCATCTGATGATTGCACCCGCCGATCCCTTTATTGCTGCGTTTGCGGATGCGGGCTCGGATATCATTACCGTCCATGCTGAAGTGGGCCCGCACCTTGACCGCACGCTCGCCCTCATTCGCCAGCTCGGTAAAAAGGCCGGCGTCTCGCTCACGCCGCACACGCCGGAAGCTGCGCTCACCTATGTGTTGGAGCGGCTGGACCTGATCTTGGTCATGACCGTTAATCCAGGTTTTGCTGGGCAGCCCTTCATTCCCGCGATGCTGGAGAAAGTTGCGCGCATACGCTCCATGATTGGCTCCCGGCCCATTCAGCTCGAAGTCGACGGCGGCGTCACGCCGGATACGGCTGGCCTCTGTGCTAAGGCCGGGGCGAACGTTTTGGTCGCGGGCTCGGCGGTGTTCAAAGGCAACAAGTATGCCGATAACATCGCCGCCATTCGCTCGGCGGCGGCTGCGTGACTGCGAGCGGGGCACACTCGCCCGCCGGCACCATCCCGCGCCGAACGCCAACCGGCAATTCCCCGTGCCTGCCTCTTTTCGCTTGCGCGGCCTTTTAGGCCGCCTCGTCCTCGTGGCCGTTGCCCGCAGTGCCGATGATGCGATCAATCTCGAATGACAAATCGCTCCTTGCCTTCTGCACGGCGCGGATCAGTTTACTGCGTTGGTCCCAAATGCGTCGGTGTGCCTCCTGCTCCTTGGCCTCGAGGTCCAGCATTTTGCCGGCCTGTGCCTCCACTTGCTCCACGAGTTGCTTGAACTGCTCGGAGGTGATGAACGCGTAGAGTTCAACGGTCTTGCTGCCGCGCTGCTCATTGCTCACTCTGAGCTCGTGCATGCGCACGAGCTGGTCGCGCAGGATTTCGACGATCGCCAGCACGCGCATGGGATTGGCCACGATCACACCGTCCTGGCAGTGGATCTCACTTTTATCCTTCGGAAACTTGTTACTCGAAAGGATGGCGTGGTCTGCCCCTTGTGCCAACTTGTCCGCCTTGAGCTTGGTGGCAAAGGCGTTCTGCCATGCATCGCGGTTCTTCGCATCGAAGATGATCTTCCCGCAGACCTTGCCGTGGTGCACCACCTCTTGAATTACGTCCGCGCCATTGACGCCTTTGGGTACCCGTTGGATGCGGTCAAACTCGAAGGCTGCGCGTAACTCCTGATAAAGGTCGATCTCGGATCCTTCGCCGAGTTCGTGGGCCGACTTGCCCTCCAGCTTGCGCTGCATGTCCTGCAGCTCTGTCTGCAGCTTCAAGACCTTGGCCTTCTCGGCCAGCACGGCGCTTTCTTTTTCCCGCTGCAGATCGGCTTTGACGCGCTCAAGTCCGTCGCTGACCTCGGCCAAGCGCGCGTCGATCACGGCTTGCTGCTCTGTCTTGAGCGCCGCCATCTGCGCCTCGACCGCGAGGCGTACCTGTTGCTCCTGCGCCAGCTTGGTCTGAAACTCGGCGAGCCTCGCCCCTAGTGCGACCGCCGCCTGCCGCGCCTCACTGCGCGCGTCCGCCACCTGCTGGTCTACCGCTGCGGCGGCCTCGGTCCGGGCCCGGTGCAGTGCCGCCTCATACTGCTCGCGCTGCCGCGCCTCGATGCGTCGCACGATATCCTGGCCAATGGGCTGCTCGCAGACGGGGCATCGGTGGTGCAGGCCCTGCCCGTGCGGCTTGAGCGGTGGATGGCTGGACGGCTGATGGTGGCCCATCTGAAAATCCCTCGCTTAGACCTTCGGGGTGCGTGAGCTCGCACGCGCGCGCCCATGTAAACTGAGTCGCTGCGCGACCACCAAAACCCTAGCGTGCGCATTTTGTTCGCGCAATGTTCATGTTACATACAAGTGGTATGCGCAACAAAAGACGCCGCAGCCATGACGCGGCTTGAGCTCGCCGCGCGATTGGTCGACCGGCGCCAAATCTTGCCAATTTCAGCAATACTGGGGCGGGATGCGCCTTCGGGCGCGCGCCTCAGCGCTTCTGGGGCGGATCAGAACGGAAGCTGTGCATGAGCGCGGACGTGGAAGCCATTGTGATCGGCGCCGGCGTCGTCGGCCTGGCGGTGGCGGACGCCCTGGCCAAGCGCGGTCGGGAGGTCGTCGTCTTGGAGCGGCACGAGTTGATCGGCTCGGAGACCTCATCGCGCAACAGCGAGGTGGTCCATGCCGGTCTCTATTATCCGCCGGGCAGCTTGCGCGCCCGCTTGTGCGTGCGCGGCAAGCACTTGCTCTATCGGTTCTGTGCCGAGAACAGCGTGCCGCACGCACGTTGCGGCAAATTGCTGGTGGCGACACACGAGAGCCAACTGCCCAAGCTCGCCGCCATTCGCGAGACCGCCGGCAAAAACGGCGTCAATGACTTGGAGTTCTTGGGCACGTCCGCGGCCAAGGCGCTCGAACCGGAGCTCGCCTGCGTGGGAGCGCTCTTGTCACCTTCGACGGGCGTTATCGACAGCCATGCCTTCATGTTGGCGCTTGAGGGCCACCTGGAAGCTAACGGCGGCTCCCTGGTGTTACGCTGTCCCGTCGAGGATATCGTGCGCAGCGGTGAGGAGTTCCGCCTCACGACCGGGGGCGCCGCGCCGGGCCAAATCTCCTGCCGCAAGCTCGTCTTGTCGGCCGGCCTCCATGCCTCGCGCTTGGCCCGCTCGCTCGAGTTTCCAAGCGGCTACCAGCCGCCGGAGACCTACTACGCCAAGGGACAATATTATGCACTCTCGGGACGCTCGCCATTCCAGCGCCACATCTATCCCATGCCTGAGGGCGCCTGGCTTGGCCTCCACGCCACCGTCGACATCGGCGGCCGCTGCAAGTTTGGGCCCGATATCGAATGGACACCCGCTATCGACTACACGTTCGAGCCCGAAAAACTCGGGCAATTTCTAAATTTCATCCGCGGCTATTACCCCGCGCTCGATGTGGAACGGCTACACCCTGACTACACGGGTGTTCGGCCGAAGCTCTACCGCGAAGGCGAGCCGGTTCCTGATTTTGCCATTCATGGCGCCGAGACGCACGGTCTGCCAGGCCTGGTCGGCCTATACGGGATTGAGAGCCCCGGGCTCACGGCCGCACTCGCGATCGGCGAGCACGTGGCCGCCCAGCTCCGCGCGGGGTGAGCCCCGACCCGCCCGATCAGAGCCTTGGGTCTTCCGCATCGTGTGCGTGCCTGATCGCCTCGCGCAAACGCTTGTCGAGCTTGGCCCCGTCGAGAATGACTTTTTGCGCGTGCACCGCGGCGACGGCCGTGAGCGGAACGCTATAATCGCCCGCGTTTTCGACATAGATTACCACTTCGCCGCCGCCGTGCCGCGAAATTCGCCGAACGGCGCCGAACGGCTTGTCGTGGTCGGAGACGAAGACTTCGAAGCCTTCCTCGATTGCATCCATCCTGGTACTCCCGATCAGTTCGCGCCCGCACCGGACTGGCGCCGTTAGCGCCGCTCGCCGGCTGCCAATCGCCGCTCGATCAATTGCGAATAGCGCGACATGCCGAAACAGAAGATCCAGAAGACGAACCCGGCAAAGACGTAACCGGTCATCGCGGTGGTCGGTGAGAACCATTTGGAATCGGCATTGTTGAGCTGCACGATGCCGAGCAGGTCGAAGAGGCCGATAATAAGGACGAGGCTGGTGTCCTTGAACAGCCCGATGAAGGTGTTGACAATGCCAGGGATCACGAGTTTCAAGGCCTGCGGCAGGATAATGAGCCCCATTTTCTTGCCGTAGGACAGGCCAAGCGCGTCGGCCGCTTCGAATTGACCGCGCGGGATCGCCTGCAGGCCGCCGCGAATAACCTCGGCAAGATAGGCGGCGGAGAATAAGGCCACGCCGATCAACGCGCGGAGCAGCTTGTCGAAGGTCACGCCTGGCGGCAGGAACAGCGGTAGCATGACCGAGGCCATGAACAAAACGGTGATCAACGGCACGCCACGCACGAATTCGATGAAGCCCACCGAGACCCAGCGCACAATCGGCATCTTCGAGCGTCGGCCGAGGGCGAGCAGAATGCCAAGCGGGAAAGAGCCGGCGATGCCAACCGTGGCGACCACGAGCGTGACGAGCAGGCCACCCCACAGCGCCGTATCGACGTGCAACAGACCGAACACGCCTCCCACCAATAGGATGTAGGCGATGATCGGGAAAATCGCGAACACATAGATAGCGTTCCAAAATTTTCCCGGCACGCGCGGGATCATCAGTGGGATCAGCCCGGCAAGGGCCAGGAGGTAGACGAGGTCGACGCGCCAGCGCTGCGGCTCGGGGTAGCGCCCGTACATGAATTGCGCAAACTTGGCCGTGATAAACGGCCAGCACGCGCCCGCTCCCTCGCGCGTACAGACGCTGCCATCGGCACCCGTGAACGTCGCCGAGACCAAGCCCCAATAAATGAGCGTACTCGCGGCCTCATAGGCGAGATAGAGGCCGATTGCGGTCAATAGTGCGTTCGACCACGACGACAGCAAATTGGTTCGGATCCAGGCGATCGGGCCCACGGTGTTGCGCGGGGGAGCCTCGATATTGGCGGCAACGTCGGTGTCGGCAACCATGGCCAGCCCCCTATCGCTCAACCAGCGCCATGCGCCTGTTGAACCAATTCATAAAGGCCGAGGTGATAAGGCTGATGGCAAGAAACACGCACATCGTTACCAAGATGACTTCGACCGCCTGCCCGGTCTGGTTCAAGACCGTTCCGGACCATACCGACACCAGATCGGGGTAGCCGATCGCCACCGCCAGCGAGGAATTCTTCGTGAGGTTGAGGAATTGGCTCGTCAGTGGCGGGATAATGATGCGCATGGCCTGTGGTATGACAACCAAGCGCAACGATTGGCCCTGCGTGAGGCCGATGGCGAGGGCGGCTTCCTTTTGCCCCTTGCTCACGCCCTGGATTCCGGCGCGTACGATCTCGGCAATGAAGCTCGCCGTATAAATGGAGAGCCCTAGGAGCAAGGCCAAGAACTCGGGCTGTAAAACCATCCCGCCCTGGAAATTGAAGCCCTTGAGCTCGGGATACTCGAAAACGAGCGGGCTACCGAGCAGGATGTGCACGATGAACGGCATCGCCACGATCAATCCCAACGAGGTCCACAGCACGGGGAACTGCTGGCCCGTCAAGGTTTGGCGCCGGCGCGCCCAAGCATAGACGGCGACGGCAGCGGCGATGCCAAGAAGGATCGCGCAGAGGACGATCTCGAAGCCGGGTTCCGGGATCGGCGTCGGCAGGTAGAGGCCGCGCACATTGAGAAACCCACCACCGGGGATCGACAGGCTCTGCCGCGGCGGCGGGAGGGCCTTCAGGACGGCGAAATACCAGAAGAATAGCTGCAGCAGCAGCGGCACGTTGCGAATGACTTCCACATAGACCGCGGAGAGGCGGGCGATCAGCCAGTTTCTGGAAAGGCGGGCGATGCCGATCACGAAACCCAGGATCGTCGCCGCCACAATGCCAAGGCCGGCGACCAGGAGCGTGTTGAGCAACCCGACCAGGAAGGCACGGCCGTAGGTCATTGAGCTGTTGTAGTCAATCAGCGCTTGCGAAACATCAAAGCCCGCCGTGCGATCGATGAAGGCGAAGCCGGAAGCAATATTCTGCTTGCGCAGGTTGGCCGCCGTGTTGTGGACGAGCATGTAGAACAAGGCCACCAGCAGGACGACCAGCACGGTCTGGTAGATGACCTGGCGCACCTCGGGTCGATAAAGAAAGTTGCCTTGCGCGGGTGCGGTTTGCCTGCGCCCCCGGTCGCTCGTCACGACAGCCATCGCACACTCCCAGCGCTGGGCGAACCCATAAATGGCAAGAGCGCCGGCACGCTAGCGGCCGGCGCTCCCTTTGCTTGCACTACCGCAGAGGCGGTGCGTATTGGATCCCGCCCTTGTTCCAGAGTTTGTTCAAGCCGCGGTCGATTTTCAGGCGCGAGCCCGATCCCACATTGCGCTCGAACACTTCGCCGTAGTTGCCGACGGCCTTGACGACATTGACGACGAAGTCATTGCTGACGCCGATACCCTTGCCGAGCTCACCATCCTTGCCAAGCATGCGCTTGATCTCGGGATTCGTCGAATTTTGCATTTCGGCCACATTGGCCTGGGTGATGCCGGCTTCCTCCGCATTGAGGAGTGCATTGTGCACCCACTTGACAATGGTGAACCACTGATCGTCACCCTGGCGCACGGAAGGGCCCAAAGGCTCTTTGGAAATTATCTCCGGCAGTACCAAGTGGTCTTCCGGTTTTGGCTGCTGGACGCGGATGGCGTAGAGGCCCGATTGGTCGGTGGTGTAGACATCGCAACGCCCGGCTAGGTAGGCCTGCACGGTCTCGTCCAACTTTTCGAACACCACTGGCTTGTACGTCATGTTGTTCGCCTTGAAGTAGTCGGCGAGGTTGAGCTCGGTCGTGGTCCCGGTCTGTACACATACCGTCGCCCCGTTGAGCTCCTTGGCTGATTTCACGCCGATCGACTTCTTCACCATGAAGCCCTGGCCGTCATAGTAGTTGACGCCCGCGAACATCAGGCCCAGCGAGCTGTCACGTGCAATGGTCCACGTCGTATTGCGGACCAGCACGTCGATCTCCCCCGACTGCAACGCCGTGAAGCGTTCCTTGGCCGTCGTGGGCACGTACTTGACCTTGCTCGGGTCGCCGAACAGGGCGGCGGCAATGGCCTTGCAGTAATCAACGTCGAGCCCGGTCCAGTTACCCTTGTCGTCCGGTTGACTGAAGCCGGCGAGCCCGGTGTTGACGCCGCAGCTCAAACTCCCGCGCTGCTTTACGGTGTCGAGCGTCTTGGTCTGTGCGCTGGCCCCGCCGCCCATTGCAATCACGCCGACGGCAGCGGCGGCAACCAGCTTGGTTAAATACGTCATGGTTTCATCTCTCCTCGCTACAGCTCTTTCCAGTTCGGGTGCTTCGATTAGTGATTAAGGATTTGCGAAAGGAACAGCTTCGTTCGGTCCGATTTCGGATTAGCGAAGAATTCCTTGGGCGTGCCCTGCTCGACGATCTCGCCGCGGTCCATGAATATGACGCGATCGGCCACCGAGCGTGCGAAGCCCATTTCATGGGTAACGCACAACATGGTCATGCCGCCTCGCGCCAGCTCGATCATGGTGTCGAGCACTTCTTTCACCATCTCTGGATCCAGCGCGGAGGTGGGCTCATCAAACAACATGATGTGTGGGTTCATGCACAAGGCGCGCGCGATCGCCACGCGCTGCTGCTGGCCCCCCGAGAGCTGGCCGGGATATTTGTTGGCCTGCTCGGGAATCTTGACACGTTGCAAATACTTCGTCGCGATCTGCTCGGCCTCGCGCCGGGGCAACTTTTTCACCCACACGGGGGCGAGACACAGATTGTCGAGCACGGTCAGATGCGGGAACAAGTTAAAGCTTTGAAACACCATGCCGACTTCGGAGCGGATCTTGTCGATCTGGCGCACGTCGTTGGTGAGCTCGATACCCTCGACGATGATCTGGCCTTTCTGGTGCTCCTCCAAACGATTGATGCAGCGGATCAAGGTTGATTT
>Ga0066905_100000636_pt1 | contig 10383 bp, 9 predicted proteins | sample PanSoiMetaPlot36_FD_67483 | JGI IMG/M metagenome (GOLD analysis project Ga0066905, IMG submission 67483) | Tropical forest soil microbial communities from Panama analyzed to predict greenhouse gas emissions - Panama Soil Plot 36 (version 2) | ecosystem: Environmental > Terrestrial > Soil >... | reverse complement strand
GCGGTAGTGCCGGAAGATCATCTGCTCCGACGTGCCGCAGACCTGCGCAACCCAGCCCGGATCTTCGCCCGCAGACAGCGCGTTCGTGATGAACGTGTCGCGGATGTTGTACTGCCCGCGGGCGTGAAGACCACAGCGCCGGAGCGTCGGGAGCCAGACCCGTTTGTGAAGCCACTCCTGTGAGAGCGGCTTCCCGGCTTGGTCGGTGAAGACATACTCGCGGTGGCCGGTGGCCAGCGCGGCACGCCGGCACCGCTCGAAGGCCGCGAAGATTTCGGGGTCGTACCGGCAATCGACTTCACGCGGGCCCGTCTTGGGCGGCGCCTCGACGCCGCCCCAACGGGGGATACGCCCGAGCCGTAGCAGCACGGTCTGCCGGTGGACGTCGAGCCACTCGAAGCGGAGCGCGAGGATCTCGGACGGCCGCCAGCCCGTCCGGAACCAGACGCGGTAGAGGTCGCGATACAGGCCCGGAACAGCGTCCAGGAAGGCCTTGACCTCGTCGAGGCTGAGGGGGTCGGAGTTCGACCGCATCCCCTCCGCCTGTCGGCCCCGGCGGGCGAGCCGCGGGACGGGGTTGACCAGCAGGAGACCCTCTTCAACGGCGTCGGCCATGGCTTTATGCAGCAGGCCGAGGATGTTCGTCACCGTCTTCCCGGAGAGCCCTTCCACCTCCAGCTCTCGGCGGTAGTCGCGGCAGCGCCCGATGCGGAGCTCGGTGAGCCGGATGGCTCCGAGTGCAGGGACGAGCCGGCGCTCAATCAGAGAGCCGTCATGCTTCCACGTCGAGGGATGCAGCTCGGCCACCTCCACCACGGTCCCGTCCGGGCGGAAGGGAGACCGGCGGGCGTGCCAGGTCGAGAGAAACGACGCGACGGTTGTGCCGCTCCGCGCGACCTCCGGGTAGAACGTCGCGAGCCGCGTGCCGTAGGGGAAATGGCGGCGGTAGTCGAAGGTGCCGAGGGTGATCTCGCCCTTGATGACCTTGAGGAACGCGGCGCACCGCCGCCGGTTCTCGGATGTGTCCGTCAACTCCGTGAACTCCCGACAGCGTACCCCACGCCATCGGAAGTCGAGGAACAGCCGGCCGTGCTTGCTTCTAACGCCCACGCCGGCGCCTCCGTACCATCGGGAGCGTCTCCGCTGCTAGCGAACCGCTCTCCTTTACCCAGCGGCACATGGCCGACCAGGAGAACATCACCCGGCCCCGACGCTTGAAGTAGTGCTCGCCCTGGCGCAGCGCCCCGGTCGTCATCAGGTTTCGGATAGTGTGCTCCGCATAGGGAATTCGGTCTGAAAGCTGACGAACCGAGAGATACTGAGGTTCAGCCGCGACTGACGAATGCGCTGCAGGACAGCCGGCCTCCGGAGCTGAACCGTTGCCCACATCAGCGCTTGTTCGCCCGGCGTCGATGTCGACGAAGACCGTGAGCAGCGCCGACAACGCCTCGGCTTCTGCGAGACGTGCCGCTCGGAGCTTCGTCACGGCGTTGGCAACCAGGAAGGAGACGTGGGCTGCCCGGGCCGGGTCCAGGAGGAGGCCGCGGTAGGCGTCCCGGTCGTTCAAGCTGGCAGCCCTTCTGTGAGGTGGTTGCTGGGCAAGGGATCACCACGTGCAATTGTCGCAGTAGCCGTGATCGTTCTCGGTCGGAACGGAGGCTGGGTGGCGCTTCGCCCCGCAGTACTCGCACGGTGGGACCGTCTCCATGAGACAGGCGTCACAGAGGTCGCGCTCCTGATGGCTGAGGAGCCGCCGGCCACCGCAGTTCGCGCACGGGGCGAGCCTTTCGCTCGCGCAGTCCCAACACAGGTCCCGAGTGTATCCGCTCTCGGCATCACGCTGGTGGCCGCAGCTCGCGCATGGCTCGAGGGTGGCAGCGCTGTCGGGGATGCTGTCGGAGGTGCACCTCTCACATAGGTTGGCGTGCGCATTCATCAGCTCGTACAAGTGGCGCTTCGCACCGCATTTCGTGCACGGCGCCAGCGACTGCTCCTCCTTGTCGGCGTCGGCGAACCTCTGCTTCCAGTGCGCCTCCGTCTTTGCGATCAAGGCACTGAATTTCCTCTCACCCAGCGCCCGCTCAATAGTATTGAGGCGCGCACCGGCGAATGCCCTCATCCGCCATTCGCTGCTGCCGGTCTGTTGGTAACACCGCCAGAACAAGTCGATCTCCATGATCTGGTCCAGGTAGTGCTTCGAAAGAACTGCCAGCTCGTACTCTGTGGGCACGAAGCCCGCGGCGAGCCGGGCCCACCGGTCGTTAATGCCGCGCACCATGCCAATGGTCACCCCGGCTCCGCTCCAGGCGCCCAGCCCGGCGGACTCCTCCGGCATGCCGGGGCCCAAAGGACGGTTCAGCTGATTGACGAAGTCGTCTGTGGTCATGACCCCTCCGGGTGGTTTATTGACGCCGCTCGCGTGGCGTCGGCTTGCTGATCGGTGCGCCGAAGTTCGGGCGATGCTCGTTCGTCTGCTGGCACCTCGGCGAGATCCGAGGCCGAGCGCGGTGACCGTTCGCAGTCTCCTGGTCGGCCGGCTCCCGGTTCTATCCTTCGTTCTTCGTCATCCTCCTCCTTCGTCGCTTGCGCTGGCTTCTGAGCCAGCGAGATCGTCACGTCGTCGGGTCCCGTCCGTACCGGCCGGGCTCTCTCCCGAATCGCCGACCACGGTGCTCTCGGCGTTCGACCCGCCGCCGGGCGCTGTGACGACGTCCGCAGCTTGCACGCCGAGCCGCTCCCGCAATGCGCGCAGGCCGTGCCGCAGTCGCCCGGAGTCCATACCCTCGACGGCGGTCCAGGAGCGGGTCCCGAAGAACGCGGCGAGGAGGTCAGCCTTCGCCTTCTTCTCGGCGGCGGTCTGGCCGGGGTAGGCGTTGACGAGCTCGCCCTGGATCTCTTCGGCGAGGATGGTGCGCGTCTTGCGCTCCCGCGCCCAGGCGTCCCCACCATCCTCATCGACGCCGGCATCGGTCTTCACCGCGGTGTCGACCGGCGCGTGCGCCCCGGGAGTGAGGAGCTTGATGTGCGGCAGGAAGAACTTGAAGGTCGGGTCGACGCAGGTCTTCCCGTCGAGCACGCCGAAGCGGTCGCCGATGACGGTGGCGGTGCGGTGGATCGTGAAGCCGCCCGTCCCGGTGGGCGTCTGCGTGCGCTCCATCTCGACGAGCAGCGAGGGCTCGAAGCCGAACTCGGCCTCCGTGCGCATCTTGACGCCCGTCTTCACGAGCTCGCGCTTGCCGTCGTTCGTCTCCTCGAAGTCGTATTCGTAGCCGGCCCGCCCCGCGATGACGATGTGCAGCGGCGCGTTCAAGTAGAACTGCGTCCACTTGTCGTTCCAGAGGCCCTTCACCGTGCCCCAGTCCTGGAACTCGAGGGAGCGTTGCTGCTTGAACGTCCACCGCTTCTCCTTCGCGTGCCGGGCGCGGCGCTCGTTCACTTGCTTCAGGTATGCCTCGCAGAGCTCACGCCAGGTGTGGGTCACGCTGTCGACGACGGCGACCCCGGCCCGGACGCACTCCTCACCGAAGCGCACCATGTCGTCGAACGAGCGGCTGCGGACGCCGACCAGGTCCGTGCCGGTCGCCTGCTTGATGCGCGGTGCGACGTACTCGCTGCCGCCTTCCGTGTCGAACATCGCGATCGGCCCCGGGAGCTTGAAGAACTCGCGGACCCCGATCGCAAGCTCGACCGCCGTGTACGTCTTCCCTGACTTCTGGAAGCCCAGGAAACCCGCCTTGAGGTACCCCTGCCCAGTCCCAAGCGTCGTCAACAAGCTCATGTCGTCCTCCGTGCGGACGTCTCGTGTGCATTGCGCCTCGGTCTCGGTGTCTTCGCCATGTTCATCTCGTGCGACGCTACGCGCCTCGATCGGGCCGGTCGCGCGCGCTTCGTTCCCTCGTCGTCAGACCCGGGCTGGTGCCGCGGATGCTGTCGGGTCGGTCCGCCGGCATGGCCGAGGTTCCCGGCGTGCACGCTCGCGACTCGCACACGCGAAGACTCCCTCGCTGGTGCGGTGCAAGTGCTTGCATCGCCAGACCACCTCGCCGTCCACGCGCAGCAACGCTCCCCAGACGGCACCGCCGCCCTCAACGTCGCCCGTCGCCGTTATGAGCCCGCTCGGGGCCGACGTGGATCGGCGGAACGCCTCGGCCATCATGCTCGCCGTGGACTTCACCTCGATCGGGGGCGCTGGACGCGTCGTGAATTCGACACGGAACGGAAGGTCCCCTTGCCGCTCACAATCCCCGCACCAGCGTCGGCTAAGCGCGGCGCGCATGACTCCGCAATGTGGACAGCGAATGCGACGACGTGGCTTTTCCCTCAACATCGTGGTCACCTTCTGGTCCGCCCTGCATCGAAGCAGGGGCTGAGCCGCGGCGAGGCCGCGGATTTGTCCGGAGCGGTGCCGCTGCTGCCGTCCACCATCGGCTCCGAAGGGGCGGTGCCGAGCGGTGGGCTACAGGGCGACCAGGCGCCGCACGTGCTGCATCGGTCGCCCGTGCCCCGCTGGTCCGGCCGCCAGCGAGCGCCACCGCAGCGGAGACAGCGGATCACCGTCCCTGCCGGAAAGACGTCGAGTACGAGGGCGATTGCCGGATCGGCGAGCTCGGTCTCGAGGACAATGAGGATCCCAGCCTTCTGGCTGCGCACAGCAGCCCGGTCGACATCGGTCAGCTGGGCGCCGGGCGATATGTGCAGGGTCTCACCGTTTATCCGGAACCGGAACCCACGGGCGCGGAGCTGGCCGACGAGCACCGCGGCGGTCATCAGAAGGCCTCCTCCTCGTCGGGCGCGACATCGTCGTCGCCAGGCTCGCGATCCAGACAGGAAACATCGCCGCAGCGGACACAGTGCCCGGGGCCGCCGTTGAGCGGCGGCGTCCAGCCCTGCGCGCCGCAGCGGGGGCAGCGTGGAGTCAGAATGGCATCGCCCTCCCCGGCTACGGATGCTGGGCGGGCACCATCAGTTTGGGTTCCGTGTTCGATGACGCGACAACGCGACAACCCTTGCGCCCCAAGCGTTTCCGCTGTCTCGTTCGCCCCATCGCCCGACCCCTGACGAGACGCTTCAAACCCTTGTCCCCCATGGGTTGTCGCGTTGTCTCGTTGCGAGGGGCGAAGGTACCGACCGAACGCGTCCTCGAACTCGGCGCGATCGTAGCCCTTGCCTTTCCGTCCATCTGGCACACGGACGTCCTTCGGCCCCAGCCCGAAGGGTTTCAGGTGGCGCGCCAGGTCCCGCGCCGCCTTCCGGGGCGGGTGGGTCTCATCCGCGTGATCGACCTCTTTCCCCCACCACCCGGGCCACGGGTCCGCCTCGCGCTCGACCAGCCTCCTAAGCAGGTCGATCGTCAGGATCTTGTCGGCATGCAGGTCGTCGAACACATCGCGGACCGCTCCCAAGAGCGTGACCCCGAGACTCTCGGTGTCGCGGTCCCCGCCGGACAGGGCGACGGCTGCCTCCCGGGCGCGTGCCGCCCACTCGCCCCCTGCCTCGTCGGCGATGGCGAGGAGCGGCTCCCACACTTCCTCGGCGCGGTCACCGAGCCCGTCAGGCAGCTCGGGTCTAGCCGTGCGCAGCTGCGCGACGGCATCCGCCGCCCAGGCCGCGAGCGCGCCGTACAGCGGGGCGGCCTGCGGCCTGACCTCGCGCAGCTTGAACTTCGTGACCTGCTCCGATTTCTTCCGGCGCAGGAGCGCGATAGGGATGCACCGATCGGCGACCGTGTCGGGCAAGGTGCCGATGCCCGTCAGCGCCTTGGCACAGAAGACCTGGAATGCCACGAGCTTCATCCCCTGGCCGACGCAGCGGTCGACCGTCGCCCCGCGCCGGTAGCCTGCATTGAGCAGCGCGCGCAGCCCTTCCGTACGGTCGGACGGCGGCCCGGTGAACACCGCGTCCACCTCGTCGAGCAGCAGCGTGGACGCGTCCCGCGCGATCTTCCGGAAGAGCACCGCCTCGCTGGGCTGGACGGCGTGCCATGGCCGAGGGACCAGCAGGCCCAGGACCTCCAGCAACCGGGTCTTCCCGCTGCGCTTCTCGGCTGACCGGACGTTGAGGTAGGGCGTGACGTCGAAGGCGGCGAGCGCGTGCGCGTGCGCGACCCACAGTGCGACGGCTGTGCGTTGCGCGGGCGTGCCGAAGACGACGAACTGCGCGATCAACTCCTCGACGGCCGCGAGCAGCTCGGGTAGTGCGATCTGCGGGGGGTACGTCCGGTCGTAATCGGCGCGCCGCTCGGGGTCGCTGAGCGTTTCATACGCCTCCTTGGCCTCGCGGAACCGCGCCGCCGCCTCGGGATCGCCGGGGTTGGTGTCGGGATGGCACGCGTGGGCGCACCGCCGATAGGCCTGCTTCAGCTCCTCGGCCGTTGCGCCACGCGAGACGCCGAGCACCTCGTAGTAGTCTCGCATCTACGATGGCTCTCGCGGGGCGCGCTGCGTCGCCAACCCGCGGGCCCTACCGATCGTGCGGGCGTAGTAGCGGGCTGGGGCGGGGGTGCGGCCCGCGTCTCGGCGATGCGCGATGAGGAGTGCGACAATCTCTTGGTCGGTCCAGTCGGCCGAGGCGGCGAGCGTGGCCAAGCGGAAGTCGAAGCCGCTCTGACTACTGTCGCGTGGGGCGAGCTCGCGGCGCCACAGCTGGGCGAACAGTTGGCTGCACTGATAGAGCGCGTCGAATTTGTCGGCCGGTGGCGCCGCCTGTGGATCGAGCGTGCAAAGAACACTCGTCGCCTGGGAGACCGGGGGCACATCCGGTACGCCGACGCAGAGGTCCTCGAGCTCGGCGGGATCAACGCGCGGGCCCGCGACGTCCTCGAGCGTGACCAACGTGTTGTACTTCGTGTTGGAGGTGCCCGGCACCCTCAGGACGCGCGACAAATCGAACGTTGAATCGAGCGCGTACCCCCCGAGGTGCAGACGAAGATATTGCTGCCACCGGCGCACCAACCGTTCGGCCCGGGCGCGATCGGCGTCGGTCTCGATCGCGAGGGCTTCCTTCAAGACCCACCACGGGTGATAGCCCCCGCCGCTCCAGACCTGGACGGTGGGACGGATGGGCAGCGTTGCTAAGAAGCAACGGGCAGCAGCGCGGTCGGGCAGATAGCGTTTCGGTGAGCTCAGTTTTGCCGCGTCGAGATCTGCCCATACGGCAGTGAGCCCGATGACGTCGGTGGCCCGGCCGCGGCTCCCGATCGTCGCGCGCATCGGCCGGTAGAGCGCGCAGGCGCTGTAGGTGTCGGGGCTCAGCGCGAGTGCGAGCTTCGCGGCTCCCGTCGCATCCCTGGCGGGGATGGCGACGGGCTGCGACCAAGCGCGCGGCGTCATCAGCCGGAGCTGGGCGTGCTCGGGCGCGGTCGCGAAGATGGTCGTGAAGAAGGCCTTTGCCGCTGCGGTGTTCATCACCGCTGCCGCGGCGGCTCAACCGGCACGACGGGTTGCGGACCCTGATGCAACGACTGGCCGCCACCAGCGATCCAGGCCCGCAGTGCCGTCTCATCGACTCGGAGCTGGCGGCCAATCCGCACGAGTCCCGGTACGAGTCCCGAGCCGAGCAGCGCGTAAGCACGCCCACGGCGGATGCGCAGGACTGTCGCCACCTCGGCGACAGTCAAGAGGTGGAGAGCGTTCCCAGGCATACGCAGGTGGACGATACGGCACAGCCCCGCTATCGTTGAGGCTGCGAGATCTCGTGCGAAGGGGAGGAACGAGGGTCGTCATGAAGCCCCTGCAAGTGGCGCTCCCCGTGTTCGGGACAAGCCTCAACGCCGCCGTGGCCCGTGATGCGGCCCGGCTGTTTCAGGCGTGGGACGGGGACCAAACGGTCTGGTGTTTGCCCCGATTGGAGAGGCCGATGCGCTGGCGACCGAGCGCGAGCGCCGTTCCCATGCTCGCGATCCCGGCCGAGGCCTTCGACCAAGTGGACATCTACCACATCGACGAGACCGGCTCGGTACTCGGACCCGGAGCCGCCTCCCGCTTCCCGGGCGGTCGGGTCGATACCCTGCTGAATGCGTGGCTCAGCATTCCTCGGTGCGGGGGGGTCCCCTTCGTCCGAGCGGAGCAGGCCATGCGTGTGTCGGCACCGTGTGTGCGCGACGGGCGGATCGTGATGGACGCCGGCAGCGCCGTCTTCGAAGACGTGACGGTCCGTCTCGAGCCCGGACCGATGCTGCCGATCACCGCGGTGGACGTTGGCCAGCGGAGTATTGAGGTGACATGGCCACCGCCAGGCTGCCCGCCGCCCATCTCGTTCGAGGCAGAGAGCTGCGAGCGCCTCGGGCGGTTGAGAGCCACCGCCGACGGGATCGCCTTCAGCACGACGGACCCGACGCAGCGAGCACTCCACGTCGAATGCGTGTGGCCCGAGTCGCTGCGCAGCCTGTTCCCCACCGGGGGCGGCTGGGACGCGCTCTTCGCGTCAGCGCAGATGGCGGCGATCACCTTGGAGGATCGCAATAGTGCTGCAACGGCAGCGCTGAAGGCGCACGCGGCGGCAAGCCCCTACGTCGCTGAGGGGGATACGACCGTTGAACTCCTGCACTTCTTGCCCGCCCTCGCGCGAGGGCCGGACGTTGCGTGGGGTGCGGCCGAGCGACTCAAGTTGCTCGACAAGGCTCCGGAAGCTACGGCCTGCCGCGATCTTCGCGCGGCATATTCCTCTGCGCCCTGGCAGAACGTCTTGAACCGTCGGATACCTGTGCGTCGCTGTTGGGGGCCGATCGGCTTGTTTTGGGCACTCCTCATCGGGCGGCTCGAACAGAAGGACAGGCCACGGACCTGCGGTCGATGTGGCCGCATCATCTGGGGGAGCACCGCGAAACAGTTCTGCGGGGACGCCGACAACGTCGACTGCTTCCGGGCCCGCCGAGCCGCCCAGAGGAAGGCCGAATTCGAGCGGCAACGCACAGATGCAGCAGGCGGCCGGAAAGGAAACTTCCCGCTGATGGAGTGACCTGGGCTAACGAAGGAGGAGGATGTCATCTCTCTGGTCGCCTTGTCGGGAGCAGGCGGTACCTACCGATGCCGGCGCGGCCAGTTTTCCCAATACGTTGACTGCCGCCATCGAATCGCCGGGCGAGCGGTCCCCGGTGCCGGCACCACCGGACCTGTAGGAGCGGCTGGCGCCGCATTCGAGGCCGGGCTCGACGTTGCCGGCTGGCCGGGCGGCGGGACCGATGGCGGCGAGGGCGGCGAGATCCCGAAGGGCGCCTCAAGTGCACGCCAGTCCGCCTCCGTGAAGCGATCAAGTCCCACCACGTGGGCCGCTGCCCGGCTGTAGATCGCGGCGTCGAGTACCTCGTTCCGGTTGTAGACCTTGATCCACTCGAGACGCTCCACCCCGCGCACCACTTTCCGCACCAGCGCCTCGGCGGTGAGCTGCCGGAGAAACTCGTCGCCCACCGCCGGGAAGCTCACCCACCCGGGCGGGGTGGACGCACCGGGGGCCGGGCCATCCAAGCGGAGCGCGCCGTAGAGCTCGACCTTGAACGCATGGACGTTCACCTGCCACACGCGCAGCCCGCGGCGCCGGCGGCGCGCGCGGTTGGTCGTCTCGATGGCCTCGGCGGCACGGGGTAACGAGACGAGCGCAGGCCCCTGCGGTCCGCCCCTCACCAACATGACGCGGCCCGCGGGCTGCGTGCGCGCCCACGCATGGACCTGCGTCGTGGCAAAGCCCGTGTCGATCGCCACACGAGCGAGCGGCACAGCGAGCCCGCTCGAGGTGGGCCACGTCCGCGCGGCGAGCGCCGTGAGCGCCGCCCACGGCGTGTCGCTGTTCACGTCGCCGTCGAGCAGGTGGTGATCGACGAGCCAGCGCCGGCGGTCCCGCCCCCATCCCCACACCGACACCTCCAAGCGGTCCCGCTGGACGTCGATGCCGGCCGTCAGGAAGCAGGCGCCAAACGGGACTAGGCCGAGCGGGTCGGCGGTCTGCCGCTCGCGCAGTCGATGCCAGTCTGGAGCGTCCCCACGCTCCGCGAACGGCTCGCTGAGAATCGTATTCTCGAACGTTTTCTGCTTCTGCGGGTCACGCACTGCCTCCTCGGCGGCGCGCGCTACGTCAGCCCAGGAAAACCATCCCAACGGCGAGTAGAGCGACGACAGGTGGAAACCTGCCACAGTCGGGTCCGTCGCCGGGGCGGTCACCCGCCACTCACCCCGCTCGAGCATGCGCGGCTTGTGCGCCTCCGTGATGGGCGCGCCGCACGCCGCGCAGACGTAGCGCGCGGTCTCCGGGCGCCCTGGCTCCCAACGTAGTCGGGCGTATTCAAGGGTCTGCATGGCAGCACAGTGCGGGCAGGGGATGAAGAAGCGACGTTGGTCCGTGGCGAGCCATTCGCGTTCGATCCGTGAAAGGCCGGCCACGGTGGGTGTCGAA
>Ga0066905_100000635_pt1 | contig 10398 bp, 14 predicted proteins | sample PanSoiMetaPlot36_FD_67483 | JGI IMG/M metagenome (GOLD analysis project Ga0066905, IMG submission 67483) | Tropical forest soil microbial communities from Panama analyzed to predict greenhouse gas emissions - Panama Soil Plot 36 (version 2) | ecosystem: Environmental > Terrestrial > Soil >... | reverse complement strand
TCCCGCCGATGACCGCGGCGAGCGCGTAGTCGCTGTACCTCGTGAACATGTTGCGGACGGACACGCCCGGACAGTAGCCCGCTCTCCTCCAGGGCGCTATCGCTCTCGGGAGCGAGAAGGCCCGCGGAAGACCGCTCGCGCGAGCGAGTCGAAATCGCGATCTGGACCGATGTGCGCCGTCCCTCGGCGAACCAAGCTCGGAGCGATGTCCAACCCAGTAAGGAGGAAGCACAGTGGATGTGACAACCGCACCCGATGCATCCGCGCTGCAGACGGCGGCCGTCCGCTCAGAGACGAGGAGCCTGTGGTGGGGCGCACTGCTGACGGCCGCCGCGGCGGTGCTGTTCCCGAGGCTCAACGCCGTCCTGCACGAGGGCCAGGCGATCTACCAGCTCGACAGGGAGGCCGCGGTGGGGATTCCCGCGATCATCGTCGGCACGATCGCCCTCTTCGGGCTGCTCGGTCGCTGGGCGCTTGCGAGTGACGACTCGCGCAACCGGCCTGCGAAGGTCGGTCTCGTCTGCGGGATCCTGGCGCTGGTCGGCGTGCTCGTCTTCTTCGTCAGCGCACCGATCGTGCTCGGAGGGTTTGCCGTCACGCTCGGTCTCGAGGGCGTGCGGCGCGCGGCGTACGAAGGGAAGCGGAGGCCGGCTGTCGCAGCGACCGCGCTCGGCTCGGTCGCAGCGCTCGCCGGCGCAATCATCTGGCTCGTCTTCTGACGTTCGTTAGCGGCGGAGGGGCGTCGAGCCCCTCCGGCTGCTACGCCGGAGGGTGCTGGTGCCGGTGCTCTTCCTCCATCCGCTGGATCCGCAGCCCCTCGCGTCCCGTGCGCGTGAAGAAATAGACGCCGAGCGCGAAGCACAGCCATGCGACGCCCAGGCCCACGAGCAGCGCGGCGATCCCGATCATGATTTGCATGCCCGACCTCCTTTGGGTCGCTCGATCATACGGAGGCCGCCTGGAGGCCGGCCGCTGCGATGCGGTCGGCGATCGGCCCGAGTGCGGCGACGGTGGCCCGCCAGCTGGCGGGCGCCGAGTAGTGATCCGCGTCGTGTAGGAGGACGACGTCTCCGGCCTCGAGGTCAGCGGCGGCGCAATCGACGATGCTTTCAGGAGTCGCCCCGCGCTCCCAGTCGCGTCCCCACTTGGACCAGAGCAGGGGCCGAAGGCCGAGATCGCGGATCAGACAGAGCCCTGACCGGGTGAAAACACCGTGCGGAGGCCGGTAAAGGCTCGGCTCGAGGCCGGCTGCCGCGGAGAGCGCCTCTCGCGCCCGACGCGTGTCGTCGGCGAGCAGCCGGCGGCTCCACTGAAGGCGTGCCCGATGCCGGAAGCCGTGGAGCCCGAGCTCGTGGCCGGCGGCCGCGATCTCGCGTACGAGCTCCGGATAGCGCTCGACCTGCTCGCCGCTGACGAAGAAGACCGCGGACACGTCGAGGCGGTCCAGCTCCGCGAGCACCGCGGGCGTGCCCTCGCGATGCGGGCCATCGTCGAACGTGAGCAGCACTCGGCCGGTGTCGATGGTCGTGGGAATCCCGAAGGCCTTCGCGGCGAGCGGGAGCACGGCCGCGGCCGCGGGCGACCAGTGAACTGCGAGCATCCCGCCGGCCGCGACCACGAGCGGCCGCAGGGCCATCACGCGGAGCGTCCTCGTCCCGTGAGCCGCTGAACCGACGAGACGCCGAGGCCGGAGCGCTCGAGGAGGCGAACCGACGCGAGCAGATGGCCCGCGTCGTGATTCCGGTCCGTGCCCAGCGTCGCCACGACAACCTCGCCGGAGTGCACCGCGCCGGGAGAGAGCCGGGCGGGCAGCTCGTACCCGGCCTGGACGGGCACGCCTCCGAGGTGCCTCGCCAGCAGGTAGTCCGCGATCGTGAAGCCTTCGTGTGGCGCGAGGTAGGGGAACGAGCCCCGCAGCTCGTAGCGGTCGCGCTGGCTCGCAAGCTGGCCGTGCGCCGAGAACCAGGAGCCCACGCCCCGGGAGGAGAGCTCCGGCATCGGATCGAGGCCGGCGGCGCGCAGGATCACGACGTCCAGCTCGCTCAGCGGCGCGTCGGCGGCGACGGAGGCGTGGAGGTGGTTCTTGCGGGCGAGGGGAGCGAGGGCGAGGAGTTCGCGGGGCTGTCCGCGGACGACGAGGGCGACGGTGTCGTTCGCCGGCACGATCGTCGTACTCTCCGGCAGTGCGAGCGCCTCGGCGACGACGGGGTAGGTCGCGTCGCTCGCGAAGAGCACGAAGAACGTCAGGACGAGCGCCGCGGTCGATGCGAATGTCCGCGCGAAACGCGCACGCGTGCGAACAGCCACGCGCGGCATCGCGGCCAGGACGAGGCTCGCGGCGTCGACGCTTCGCGAGAGCGTCACGCATGGCGTGTGCTCGGCGGCGAGTAGCGCGGTCTTCAGCTCGGACGACGACCGCGCGTGCACGACGAGCCCGAGCGAGGCCATCTCCCGGGCGAGGAGCGGCGCGTGCCCGGGAGGTGCGCCGTACGCGATAACCGGGCAGTCACGCGCCAGCGCTTCGAGGCACGTGAGGCCGCCCGTGGAGTGGACGAGCACGCTCGCCGCGGCGAGCAGGTCGCTCATCGAGTGGGTGAAGCCGAGCACCCGCACGCGCGGCTCCTCGGCGAAGGCGATCTCGAGCCGCGTGCGGTTCGTGGGGTCGCGTCCGGCGAGACAGACGACGGTCGCGTCGAGCTCCAGCGCCGTGTTGACCGCTCCAGCGAGGTCGCCGACGCCCCAGCCGCCTCCGGAGACGACGACGACCCTTCCGTCCCCCGGCAGGCCGAGGGCTCGTCGCGCCTCGGCGAAGGGCCGCGGCGCCTGGAACTCCCGTCCCACGAGCGGCGAGACGGGATGTGCGCTCCCGCGGCCGGCGACGCGCTCGACGCTCGCGACGAGGCTCTCGTGCATCACGAGGTGCACGTCGACGCCCTTGTCGGCCCAGAGCTCGAGCCCGGCGAAGTCGGTGATCGTCGCGCACGCCGGGACGAGCACCTTGCCCCGCAGCCGCAGCGAGCCGAGGATGAGCGTCGCCGCGGGCCAGGTCGAAACGACGACGTCCGGATCGTGGCGCCGCACGAGCCGCAACACCGCACGCGAGCCGGTCAGAGAGAGCGAGGCCCGCGCGAGCCAGCGCAGAGGCCGGCTTCGGCGCAGCATTCCGAAGAGGAGCGCAAAAAGCCAGGGCGCCGCGGTCAGCTGCCAGCGGTAGGCGTCGTTCAGGAACCAGCGGAGCGGCGCGGGGAGCTCGGCCAGCACGTCCCGGACGGTCACCTCCGCACTGGGGTTCCGCCGCACGAGATCGTCGGCGAGGACGCGCGCGGACGCCAGGTGCCCCTCACCGACTGGCGCCGTGAGCACGAGGACGCGAATCGGCCGACCGCGGTCAGGCACGATCCGACAGGATAGGCCCCGCGCCGGAACGGCTCGACGGTTCAGTAGGCTCGCCCGATGCCGCATCGAGCCCGACCGTGAGCTCCGCGCTCGTCAGCGTCGTCCTGCTCGGGCTCGCGTGTGCGGCCAACCCGTGGGGGATCATGATCGCGATCCTCCTGCTCGACGCGAGACGGGGACACGGCATCGTCTGGAGCTACGTGGTTGCCTGGACGGGCGCGATCAGCGTTGTCATGGCCGCCCTCCTCGCCGGCTTGGGCGCGCTCTTCGGCTCGGGCTCGGACAGCGCGAACACGGCCGTGTCGTGGCTGGAGCTCGCCCTCGGGGCTGTCCTCCTGGGCTTCGGTGTCAGGCGTCTTCTGAGCCCACCGGCCGAGACGAAGGCCACTGAAACGCCGCGCTGGCTCCGCGCGATCGAGAACATCTCGTATCCCTGGGCGTTCCTGCTCGGGATCTACTCGGCGACCTACCCGGTCGTGATCGCGGCGGCCGGGGAGATCATGCGCGCGGACACGACGACTGCCGAGACGGCCTTGCTGGCGGCGCTCTTCGTCGTGCTCGGCTCCTCGTCGGTGGTCGCGGTCGCGGCTCTCGGAACCTTTGCCCCCCGCCGCTCGGCGGCGTTTCTCGACCGGATGCGCAGCTGGGTGACGGCGCACAACCGAGCGGTGATAACGGCGATCCTCTTCGTGCTCGGCGTGTATCTCGCTGCCCGCGGGCTCGAGGGGCTCCTCTAACGTCGCAGGAGACCCTGGACTCCTGGGCGAAGGGGAGTGGCATGGAGGCGGGCAAGGTCGAAGACGCGACGAGGCGGACACGGCTCGCGAACGAGCGGACCTACCTCGCGTGGTGGCGTACGGGTCTCACCGCGCTCGCGGTCAGCTTCGGCGCGGGCCGCCTCTTGCCCGAGCTCTCAAACGGGCCGAATTGGCCGTTCGAGCTCGTCGGGATTGCGTTCGCCGTCGTCGGGATCGTGTTCACGACGTACGGATACCTCAGGCACAAGAAGGTCGAGGCGGCACTCGACCGGGGCGACTACGAGAGGCTGCCCGACCGAGCCGCCTTCGCACTGGCTGCGGTCGGTGGCCTGCTCGGGGTGGCGACCCTTTTCCTCGTCGTGCTCCACACGACGTGACGTCCACCAGCTACGCGGCGCGGATCGTGTCGCCGAGCGCGAAGCCGACGAGCGTCCACATCGCGACGTACGGGATCGCGTAGGCCACGGCTCCGAGCAGGATCCTGCGCTCTCCGATCGGCTTGCCGCCGATGAAGCGGGTGAGAGCGGCGATCAGGATCGGGTTCGCGACGGCCGCCGCGAACGCGTACCAGCGGTCGGAGCCGCGCTGGGTCCAAGCAACCGGGTGCCGCAGCGGCCGGCTGGCCCGCATCGACTCTAGCCGGCGCTCGATCCGCGTGCCGTTGCCGGAGAACCAGTCGTCCCAGCGCCGGTCAACCCAGCTACAGCAGGCGATGACGATCAGGATGACGAGGACGGTCGCGACGGCGTAGACGAGCAAGGGTCGGAACGTGGTGGCGAGGAGTGCGATCGGAGCGCCGAGGAAGACGCCGTCGAAGAACGCGAACGCTCCGACGCCCGTGCCGATCGCGGACGAGCGCGCCGCGCCTCCGACTCGCTCCCTCGAGCTGCGGGAGTCCATGCCACGCCTATCGGCAGCGAAAGCCAGCTGGTGGAGTCCCGCGCGCCTAGGATCGGGGCATGTCGGTATTCGAGTCTGAGCTCCGCACGTGCCTCGCCGAGGTCCTGGGCGAGGAGCCGCCCGCTCCGGACACCGAGGCGCTGCTCTTCTTCAGACAATGGCTCGCCGAGCGCAATCTCGGGCTCGTCCCGATCGCGGAGCCGGCCCGGTTCGACTGGCCCGGGCGCTGGCTCGCGCGGGTTCGGACGAGCGACGGCGATCACGCTGTGGTCATGTTCGGCTCCCCGTCGGGTGCGCTCTTCGACCCGGCCGGCGCGATGTCGAACGGCGGGACGATCGAGGGGGGCTGGCTGGTCGCGCCCCTCGACTTCCGACGCGGAGTCGGCGAACAGCACCGCGAGACCCGTTCCGGCTCGGTCGCCGGGTTGCTCGTCGCACCCGAGGCCGAGGCGCCCCTCGTCGGCGTCGAGTCGGTCGTCGCGATCGCGGGCAGGGGACTGGAGGGAGACCGCTACGCGGCCGGCCGCGGAACGTTCAGCGGGCCGGGGCGCGGGTACCAGCTGACGCTCGTCGAGGCGGAGACGCTGGACGAGCTCGGCATCTCGTGGGAGCGCGCGCGGCGGAACGTCGTCACCCGCGGCGTGGCGCTGAACGCGCTCGTCGGGCGTCGTTTTCGGATCGGCGAAGTCGAGTGCATCGGGCGCCGCCTGTGCGAGCCGTGCGCCCACCTCGAGCGGGTCTCGGGGCCGGGCCTCCTCCGGCCGCTCGTTCACCGTGGCGGCTTGCGCGCGGACATCTTGGCCGGAGGCACGATCTCGCTCGGCGACGAGCTCATTGCCTGTTGACGCGGTGGCGTTTCCAGGCCGACAATCCATCTTTCGTTCCTGCGGAGGGAGGTCCGATGTCCTGGAGCATCAAAGGCGCCTACGTCGAGACATGCTCGTGCGAGCTCGTGTGCCCGTGCACCACGTCGCTCGACCACGGAGCCACCTACGACTACTGCCGCATCACGCTCGTCTTCGACATTCGCGAAGGTGAGGTCGACGGCACCGACGTCGGCGGGCTCAGAGTCGCCACGATCGCCGACACGCCCAAGGTGATGACCGAAGGGAACTGGCGCCTCGGCATCTTCGTCGACGAGCGCGCCACGGACGAGCAGTTCGACAAGCTCGTCGGCGTCTTCGGCGGGCAGATGGGCGGCCCGATGGGCGGCGTGGCGCCGCTCGTAGGCGAGGTCCTCGGCGTCGAGCGGGCACCGATCGAGGTCGTCCACGACGGCCTCCGGCACAGCGTCCGAGTCGGCGATGTGATCGACTTCGAGATCGAGGACATTGTCTCGTTCGGCGTCACGACGGGTGAACCGGTGCGGATCGAGGGATCGGGCCATCCGGTCGCGTCCGATTTCACGATTGCCGAAGCGAAACGCGCCCGGATCAACGCGTTCGGGATCGAGTACGAGGGCAAGACCGGGCTCTCGACGTCCGAGTTCTCCTGGGCCGCCTGAGCTCGTGATCGTCAGCGCTCAGGAACGGCTGCCCAGCGGGAGCCTCGCGCCTGCCTTCGCCGCGGTGCGCGTGCGGCTCGGGCTCGTGGCGCTGCTCTTCGCGCTGGCCGCGGTCGGCTGGTGGTGGACGGCTCAGCGGATGGACGGAATGGACGACGGCCCCTGGACCGCCCTGGGCGCGCTCGGCTGGTTCGTCGGCGTGTGGGTGGTGATGATGGCGGCGATGATGTTCCCGTCTGTCTCGCCGACGGTCGCGCTCTACTCGCGGATGAGCCGGCAGCGGTCGCTCCTCTCGCCCCTGCTGTTCGCGGCCGGCTACCTCGCGACGTGGACCGCCGCCGGCGTGTTCGCGTTCCTGCTCGGGCTGGCCGGTGGCAGGATCGCGGGCGACCCCCTTTCCTGGGATCGCGCCGGGCGTTGGATCGCCGGCGTGACGCTTCTCGTGGCTGGGGTCTATGAGCTGACGCCGCTCAAGGACGTGTGCCTCGGCAGGTGCCGCACCCCGCTCGGCTTCCTGCTCGGCTCTTGGCGCGACGGCCGTTCGGGCGCGGTGCGGATGGGAATGGAGAACGGCGCGTGGTGCGTCGGCTGCTGCTGGGCGCTGATGGCGTCGCTGTTCGCCCTCGGGATCATGAGCCTCGTCTGGATGGCCTTCGTCGCGGGCCTGATCGCGGTCGAGAAGGTCTTTCCCTGGCGGCGCATGGCGACGTACACGACGACGGGTCTCCTGTTCGCCCTCGGGCTTCTGTTGCTCGTCGCGCCTGCGGCGATTCCCGGGCTGACCATTCCCGGGGGCATGAACACGCCGATGCTGGGCTAGACACTTCGGTCCACGCCGAATTGTTCAGGCAGTACCCTGGCGGGCATGCAGGGCGACGTCGACGTCGCAGCAGCGGCCGCGCTCCTCGCCGAGCCGGCACGGGTCGCGCTCGTCACCGCCGTGATCTCGGACGGCGCCCTCTCGGTGACCGAGCTCGCCGATCGAGCCCGGATCGCTTCTTCGACGGCCAGCGAGCATCTCCGACGGCTCGTCGCGGGCGGCTTCCTGAGCAGCGAGAAGCGGGGTCGGCACCGCTATTACGCTCTCGCTGATCCGGCCGTCGCCGCCGCGGTCGAGGCGCTCGCGCTCGTCGCCCCGCAGCCGCCGGTCCGCTCGCTACGCGAGGCGACCCGCAGCGAGCTCCTGCGGGATGCGCGCACGTGCTACGACCATCTCGCCGGGAAGATCGGCGTCGCGCTTGCTCGGTCGCTCGAGCGGCAGCGCGTGCTCGTCCGGCAGAGCGGCGACTACGCCCTCGGACCGAGCGCCGCCCGGCTGGAGCCGCTCGGTGTCGACCTCGCCGCTCTGCAGCGGCTCCGGCGTCCTCTCGTCCGCGGGTGCCTCGACTGGAGCGAGCGCGATCTCCACGTCGCGGGCGCGCTGGGCGCCGCGCTCGCGGTCCGGTTCTTCGAGCTCGGCTGGATCAGGCGCCATGAGGGCAACCGCTCGGTCGAAGTGACCCCTCAGGGTCGTGCCGGGCTGGCGAACGAGCTCGGCCTCGATCGGCCCTGAGCGGTCTCGAGGTCGGCGAGCCGCCGCAACGCGCCGCTCACGGTGTCGACCGTCTCCGAGCCGAGCAGGCGTCGCGCCTGGCGGGCGAGCTCACGAAGGGTCGTCTCCGCAACGGGCCGGAACGCCCGCGCGCGCGGCGTCAAGAAGACGAGCGTGGCGCGACCGTCCCGCGGGTCGGCACGGCGCTCGACGAGACCGTCGCGCTCGAGCAGGCGGACGAGGGTCGTCATCGTCTGCTTGCTGAGCCGCGAACGTCGTGCGATCTCGCCCAGACGGAGCCCGTCCTCCTCGAACAGTGGCACGAGGATCGACCCGTAGGACGGCCGCACCTCGGGGAAGCCGGCCGCGGCGAACCGTTCGGCGAGCAGCTCGTTCCAGCGCTGGCTCGCCTTCGCGAGCAGAAAGCCGAGGTTCGCCCGCGACAGCTCCGAGGACGCGCTCACCCGGCGGAGAAGTGGTCCCTGACGGTGTCGAGCTCGCGCCGGAGCGATTCGTACTGCGACTCGAACAGCTCATCCGGCATCCCGGGCGGCTTGAACATCGTGAACACGTACGCACTCCGCTTCGGGCCCAGCGCGACGACGCGCGTGGGGAAGAGCGAGAGCTCGTCCTCGCCCGGCCCGGAGTACATGTCGATCACGCCCCTGGAGGCGTCGGCGTCGATCGAGAAGTAGAACTCGCCGAGGCCGTTGACGACCTTGGCCTTCCCACCTTCGTACTTGAGCTCGCGTGCGAACTCGGTCGCCCAGTCAGGGAGGTTCTCCACCTTGGAGAGGTAGTCGAAGACGGCCTCTTTCGGCGCCTCGAGGGTTACGGTGACGGTGCGGTTGGTCATGCCTTCTCACCTCGTTAGTCTGGTTTCGGACTAAATAGTACGCTACCAGACTAATCTTGTTCCCCGCTGACGCATTGCAGAAGAAAGCCCCGCCGTTCGCGGGGCTCTCTCATGGGTCAGAAAGGCCTACTTCGCAAGCTCTGCGAAGCGCGGGTCCTCGCGGATCGAGTCGAGGTCCTCGTCGGTCTTCACGAGCTCCTTGATGCGGGGGTTGATCTCGACCGCCTGGCGGAGGTGCTCGATCGCGTCGTCAGCGCGTCCGCTCCGAGCCGCGAAGCATCCGGCGTTGAAGTGCGCGATCGGGTTGCTCGGCTCCTTCTCGATGACGACCATCTGCTTCGCGTACGCCTCGTCGTAGTCGCCGGCGCTATAGGCGGCGAACGCTTCCCTCGCTTCCTCCGGAGCGGGCTCGTACGGCTTGCCGCGGGTGCCTCCGATGGCGAGGATCGTCGTGTCGTCTTCGGTCGCAGTCGCCTTGCGCTTCGCGGCGGGCTGCACGCTGACCAGGGCTCCCGTCGGCGCGTCGACGGACTCGCCGTCGATCTCGAACGTCGCGGCACCGCTCACGACGAAGTAGAGCTCCTCCTGCCCCGCCTCGCCGAGGAGCGTCTCGTCGTGCTCGCTGATGACCATGACGCCGCTCGGCGCGCTGTACGCCGAGACTCCGAACGCCTCGATGTCGAGATTACGACGGATGTCGAAGGACCGCCTGCCGTCGTCGGCCGCCTCGGGCGGCGCGATCCGCGGCGCGGGCTCGAGCTCGTCGATTCTCGCGATGACGTAACCCTTCTCGACTGCAGTCGGCATCGCTTCCTCCCATGTCGATATTCTTGATATCGAACTACTTCAGATCGACAGATTACCGACGGCTCGTTCGATGTCAAGACAAGCGAGTTTAAGAGTCTTGTAATCCACTCGCTCGATCTTCCCGCCTAACCTCGTCCGCATGAGATCAGCCGTCTGTGCAGGCTGCCTCGTGCTCCTGTTCGCGGCTCCGGCCTTTGCGAGCCAGAAGACTCCGACCCTGCCGGCGGGCACGACGGGCGGCACCTGGGCGGCGACGGGAAGCATGTCGGTCGCGCGCGCCAACGTCACCGCGACGCGACTCGCCGACGGGCGCGTCCTCGTCGTCGGTGGGTCGGACGTGCCGACCGCCGAGTTGTACGACCCGAGCGAACGCGTCTGGCTCCCGGCCGGAACGCTCAGCGAGCCCGCCGGGATCCACGTCGCCGTTCGCATCGCCGATGGGCGCGTCTTGGTCGCCGGCGGCGCCTGGTACAGCGCGAGGGCTGAGCTCTACGACCCGGCCACGAACAGCTGGACGCGGACGGGGAACATGAACATCGGCCGGATTGCGTTCACCGGCACGCTGCTCTGCGACGGGCGTGTGCTCGTGGTCGGTGGCAACTCGCTGAGCGGTGTGGAGGCGAGCGCCGAGCTGTACGACCCCGCG
>Ga0066905_100000634_pt1 | contig 10409 bp, 11 predicted proteins | sample PanSoiMetaPlot36_FD_67483 | JGI IMG/M metagenome (GOLD analysis project Ga0066905, IMG submission 67483) | Tropical forest soil microbial communities from Panama analyzed to predict greenhouse gas emissions - Panama Soil Plot 36 (version 2) | ecosystem: Environmental > Terrestrial > Soil >... | reverse complement strand
CGTCCCCGACCGCGTCGTCGTCCGCGGGGAGACGCGCAGTCTCAGCGCGGCCAAGCTCGCGGCGCAGACGGAGGCCATGTGCCGGAGCTTCCGCGAGGCGGTGGCGCGGCGGTCGGTGCGCGTGGGTGGGCGCGAGCACGCGGCGCGCGTGGAGATCGAGGTGCACCATCAGTACGAGCGCCTCGACGTGCCGGAGCACGCGGGCATCGTCGCCCTCGTGCAGGGCGCGGCGGCACGGGTCGGCCGCGCCTGTCCCACGCGCGCGACGGGCGGGGGATCTGACGCCAACGTGTTCGCGACGCGCGGCATCGAGGTCGCGAACCTCGCGTGCGGCATGCGGGAGATCCACACCGTGAACGAGTGGGTCGACGTCCGCGACCTGGTTCTCACCGCGGGGCTGGTCCTCGAGACCGTCCGCCTGAACGCGGCGGTCTGAGCAGCGCCGCGTGCGCGCCACCGGGACCGACACCGCGTTGACCGAGCGGATCGACGACCTGGTCCTCGAGCACGCCGCTCCCGCCGGCCGGGCCCATTCGCGGCCGGTGCTCTTCGTCCACGGCATGTGGGGCGGCAGCTGGTACCTGCGCAACTATCTCTACGCGGCGGCCCAGTCGGGCTGGGATGCGTGGGCGGTCAACCTGCGCGGCCACGGTGAGAGCCCGGCGCCGGACGGGCTCGGGCGCGCCTCGCTCCGGGACTACGTCGACGACGTTCGCCGCTGCCTCGCGCGCCTCGGCCGAGCGGTGCTCGTGGGCCATTCGATGGGCGGGCTGATCGCGCAGAAGGCGGCCGAGGACGAGGGCGTTGCGGCGGCGGTCTTCCTGACCAGCGCGGCGCCCCGGGGCATCTTCGGGCTCGAGTGGGGCGTGCTCGCGCGGATGACGCGCTACGTGCCGGCCATGCTGGCCGCGCAGGCCTTCCGGGTGAGCCGCGAGCACGCGGATCATCTGCTGCTCAATGGCCTGAGCCCCGACCAGCGCGAGCGGGCGTTCTCGTCCTTCGGGGCCGAGTCGGGACGGGCTGCGCGGGAGCTGGCCCTCGGCGGGATCCCGGTGGACTCGGCTGCGATCCGGTGCCCAACGCTGGTGGTGGGAGCCGCCGACGATCGCATCACGCCGGCGCCGCTGCAGCGTCGCATCGCGCGGCGCTACGGGGCCGAGTACCAGGAAGCGCCCGGCCACGCCCACATGCTGATGCTGGAGGCTGGCTGGGAGCGGCCGTTCGAGGGCGTGCTGGCCTGGATGGCGCGGGTGATCGATGAGCGCTGAGTCACTGGATTTCCCGACGGGTCCCGGCGTGGTGGAGCGCCCGTCCATCCTCGTGGTCGAGGACGATCCCCGCATCCGCGAGGTCCTGTCGGGCCTCCTCGCCGCGCTCGGCTACCGTCTCCTGATGGCCACGTCTGCCGAGCAGGCCCTCGAGACGCTCAACGTGGTGAGCCCGGACCTGGTGCTGACCGACGTGCACCTGGGCGCGATGAGCGGCATCGAGCTCTGCGCGCGGCTCAAGGCCGATACGCGCTACGAGCTGACGCCGGTGGTGATCCTGACTGCGGTCGGTGATCTGGAAGCGCGGGTGGCCGGCCTCGCCGCGGGCGCCGATGCGTTCTTCACCAAGCCGGTGGAGTTCGTCGAGCTGCGCACGCGCCTCTCCGCGCTGCTGCGGGTCAAGACGCTGCTGGACCAGCTCGAGCGGGCGGAAGCGGTCATCACCACGCTGGCGCTGACGATCGAGGCGCGCGACCCGTACACGCTCGGCCACTGCGATCGGCTGTCGCGCTACGCGGTCGCGGTGGGCGACGCCCTCGGCCTCGACCCGGAGATGAAGCGGGCGCTCCGGCTGGGCGGCTATCTCCACGACCTGGGCAAGATCGCGGTGCCCGACGGCATCTTGCTCAAGCCGGGGCCGCTCGATCCCATCGAGCAGGAGCGCATTCGCGCGCATCCGGGCGCGGGCTCGGACCTGGTGCTGGGCCTGCGCAGCATGGAGCTGGTGCGCCCGATCATGCGCCACCACCACGAGAAGTGGGACGGCTCCGGCTATCCCGACGGGCTGAAGGGCGAGGCCATCCCGCTCGGCGCGCGCATCATCTCGGTGGTCGACGTCTTCGACGCCCTCCACACCGATCGGCCCTACAAGGCGGCGATGTCGCGGTCGGACACCGTGTCCCTGCTGATCCGCGAGACCGACGCCGGGTACTGGGATCCGCGCATCGTCGACGCGTTCCTCGGCGTGCTCCGCGATACCTCACAGCTTTCGTCGTAGGCCGCCGCCCGGAGGGCGGGAGGGGTGGCGGGGGTCCTCTGACCACGAGGCGCGGGTTGGCGGCTACCCGGAGAGGAGTTCCCAGCCTGGGTGGGTTGCGGCCTCATGACGGTTGGCAGGAACGGGTCACCCGGACCCCCGCCACCCCTCCCGCCCTCCTACCGTCGCAGTACCGGCCAATTTGGCCAGAGGAAAGCGCTGCGGCTAGTTGCTTCAGGTTTTACTTGAGGTCGTGGGCGGCGGAGTCGCCGGCGGTCTTGCCGAAGACGGCGCCCGACATGAGGCCGGTGCCGCCGGGGTAGTTGTGATAGAAGAGGCCGCCCACCAGCTCTCCCGCGGCATAGAGGCCGAGGATCGGGCGGTCCCAGGTGTCGAGGACCTGGCCGCGGGTATCCACGCGGAGGCCGCCGAAGGTGAAGGTGATGCCGCAGGTCACACCGAATCCGACATAGGGCGGCGAGTCGAGGCGCTGGGCCCAGTTGGACTTGGGCGGGGCGACGCCGCGGGTGCCGCGGCCGTCGAGCACGGCCGGATTGAACGGGACCTGGTCCATGACCGCCGCGTTGAAGTCGCGCACCGTCTTCGCCAGGCCCTCGGGATTGATCTCGAGCTTCTTGGCCAGCTCCTCGATGGTCGGCGCCTCGGCCTTGGTGATCTCGCGGATGCGGTACTCCTCGCGCAGGATCCCCACCGTCTTCTGGTCGAAGATCTGGAAGGCCGCCTCCTGCGGCTGACGCAGGATCTCGCGCCCGTACTTGGCGTAGGTGTAGTTGCGGAAGTCGGCGCCTTCGTCCACGAAGCGCTCGCCCCGCACGTTGACGATCAGGCCGAGCGGATACGAGTGCTTCTGGAACATGTCGCCCACTCGCCGGTCGCCGAACATCGGGGCGTTGAGATCCCACGCCACCGCGTGGCACGACGACCAGTGGCCGTAGGCCTGCGCGCCGATCTCGAGCGCCATCGCGATGCCCTCGCCGACGTTGTGCCGGGTGCCGCGCACGCGGGCCAGGTCCCAGTTGGGACCGAGGTAGCGCGTGCGCCACTCCGGATTGGCCTCGAAGCCGCCCGAAGCCACGACCACCGCGCGGCACGGGATCTCGCTGGTCCCGCCGGAGCTGCGAGTGGCCACGCCGGTCACGCGGCCCGACGCGTCCTGGATCAACCGGTGACCGGCGACACCGTAGCGCGCCTCCACGCCCACCTTGGCCGCGCGCTCGAACAGGGCCTCGACCAACCCGGGCCCGCCTCCCACCGCCTCCACGTTGAGCCCGCCCCAGAAGTGATGGCGATCGCCCACCTTGTAGGACTGACGGCTGAACATGAGGATCCAGCGGATGCCCTGCGTGCGCATCCAGATCACGGTCGGCTTCGACTGCTGGACGAGGTGCTGGGCCAGGTCGAGGTCGGAGCGGCCCTCGGTGACCCGCATGATGTCGTCGTAGTACTGATCCTCGGTGTACGGCGGGATCGTGATGGTGGCCGCTTCCTCGTCGCTCAGGTCGGGGATCACGTCGCGACGCAAATCCTCGAGGCCGTGATGCGCGAAGCGGAAGCCGCCCGCGGTGAAGAAGGAGTTGCCGCCCCGCTCGTGCTCGGGCGCCTTCTCGAGCACCAGCACCGAGGCCCCGCCCTCGCGGGCGGCCAGGGCTGCGCAGAGGGCCGCGTTGCCACCGCCGATCACCACCACGTCGTGAGTCATGGCGTCGAGTCTCCTGGAGCGCCGGCTCGCGGTCAGACGAACCGGGTCAGCATCACGAGGCCCAGAGCGATGCGATACCAGCCGAAGACGATGAAGTCGTGAGTCTGCACCCAGCGCAGGAGCCACCGCACCACCACGAACGCGGTGACCGCCGAGACCAGAGTGCCGAGCGCGAGCAGACCCCACTCGGTGGCCGGGCCCGTCGGGTGACGAAGGGCCTGCACCGTCTCGAGCGCGCCCGCCGCGAGCAGGGTGGGGACCCCGACCAGGAAGGAGAACTCGGTGGCCGCGGGGCGCGCGCGACCGAGCAGCATCGCGATCATGATGGTGGCCGCGGACCGGGAGGTGCCGGGGAACACCGCGGCGAGCAACTGGGCCAGTCCCACCGCGACCGCCACCGCCCAGGTCACGTCGTCGCGCAGAGATCGCCGGCCCCGCAGCGCCCACTCGATCGCGATGATGATCACGCCGCCCACCAGGGTCGCCCATGCGATCGGCGCGATCTCCTTCGGCAGCGTGAAGCCCAGGCGCTTCACCACGAGGCCGCCCACGCCGGTGATCACGAATGCGAGCGCTAGCTTGAGCAGGTAGTCGCGCGCGTCCGGCTGGGTCACCCGCGCGAGCAGGTCGCGGATCCGGCCGCCGAAGACGGCCAGTACCGCCACCGCGGCGCCGGACTGGATCGTGATGTTGAACAGGTCGGACTGCCGGCTCACCAGGTTGGAGTTCTCGACCAGGAGCAGGTGACCGGTCGAGGAGATGGGTAGGAACTCGGTGATCCCCTCGATCACCCCCAGGATCACCACGGACAGCCAGGCGGGCACGGTCAACCCACGATCTCTTCGCCGCCGTCCACTCCGATCACGTTCCCGGTCATCCAGTAGGTGTCGGGATGACTCAGCACCACGATCGCCTTCGCCACGTCCTCGGTGGTGGTGAGCCGTCGGTGGGGATTCCGCCGGGCCGCCTGCTGAGAGAATTCCTCGTAGTTCGGGATCTTCTGGGCGGCGGGGGTGGCGGTGACCCCGGCCCGGATCGAATTGGCGGTGATGCCGTGCGGAGCCAGCTCGGCCGCCAGCTGCCGGATGTTCGATTCCAGCGCGGCCTTGGCCGCCGACACCGGCCCGTAGAACGGAAGGACCCGGGCGCCGCCGGACGACGTCATGGCGTAGATGCGGCCGCCGCGGCTCATGAGCCCGCGCCCGACGAGCTCCTGCGCCCAGTAGATGAGGCTGTGGGCCATCACGTCGAGCGTCATGTCCATCTGAGCTTTCGTCACCGCTTCCTTCATCGGATCGGCCACGAAGAGCTTCAGCGTGCCGAAGGCGAGCGAGTGAAGCATGACACGCACCCGACCCATCTCGCCGCGCTCGCGCAGCACGCGCTCCATCTCGGCCGCGACCTCGGCGCGCTTCTCCTCGTCGGCCGCGTTGACGTTGAAGAAGTGGGCGCGCCGACCGAGCGCGCCGATCTCCGCGGAGAGGCGCTCGACGTTGAGCAGGGTCGCCTTGCGATCGAGATGCACTCCGAAGATGTCGAGGCCCGCGCGGGCCAGGGCCAGGCTCGTGGCCGCGCCGAAGCCTGAGGAGGCGCCCAGGATCAGAGCCCAGCCGCTCAGCGTGATCGGAGAGGCGTCGGTGGTCATGGCATCCTCGGTGTGGGAATTCCCTGCTCGCGCCGGGGCCATTCTATCAGAACTCCGTGCTACGATGTGGAGCGCCTATGGCGAAGACGGCGGGTATCTTGCTGATCGGCAACGAGATTCTGTCGGGCAAGATCACGGACGCCAACGCCGCGTACCTCTGCCGCGAGCTGCGCGCCCTCGGCGTGGAAGTGCGTCGCATCACCGTGATCCCCGACGAGATCGACCTCATCGCCGCCGAGGTGCGCGCGTTCAGCGCGGCCTACGACGTGGTCTTCACCTCGGGGGGCGTCGGGCCGACGCACGACGACGTCACCATCGAAGGGGTGGCCCGCGCGCTCGACGTGCCGGTGATCCGGGAGCCGCGGCTGGTCGAGGTGCTCGAGCGCTACTTCAAAGGCCAGCTCAACGAGGCGCGCCTGAAGATGGCCGAGGTCCCGCAGGGTGCCGAGCTGACCGCCGACGGCGCGCTGGTGTTCCCGGCGGTGGTGGTCCGCAACATCTACATCCTGCCCGGCGTGCCGGAGATCTTCCGCCAGAAGTTCGATTCCCTCAAGGAGCGGTTCCGCGAGAGGCCGTTCCACCTCTGCTGCGTGTACGTCAGCATGGGGGAGGGGACGCTCGCCGATCACCTGAACGCGGTGCTGGCCGCGCACCCCGATCTCATGCTCGGTTCGTATCCCGAGTTCGCGAACCCCGACTACAAGGTAAAGGTGACGCTGGAGTCCAAGGACCGCGCCTACCTCGACTCCGCGGTGGAGAGCCTCCTGGACCGCCTGCCGAAGGAGGCGGTGGTCCGGGTCGAGCGCTGACCCGCGGTATTCCCACCGGTCGGATCCGGGGCGGGTGCTATTCTGTCCTCGGGTGCAGTGACATGGGCGCCTCCCCCTATCGCCTCAAGGACGATCCCCACTCCAGCCACTCGGTGATCCTCGGCCGTCTCGGCGACGGGCGCGGACGCAAGGCGCTCGACGTCGGCGCCGCCGACGGCTTCCTCGCGGAGCGGCTCACCGCGCAGGGCTGGAACGTCACCGCGCTCGAGCGCGACCCCGCGCTGGCCGCCCTCGCGAACGGCCGGTGCAAGGAAGTCGTGGTGGCCGATCTCGAGGCGGCGCCTCCGCTGCTGAACGGGCCGTTCGAGGCCATCGTCTACGGCGACGTGCTCGAGCACCTGAGCGATCCCCGCGCCGCGCTCGTCGCCCTGAACCGCACGCTCGCGCCGGGCGGGACCGTGATCGTCTCGGTGCCCAACGTGGCGCATCTCTGGATGCGCCTCTCGCTCTTGCTCGGCCGCTTCGACTACGCCGACCGCGGTATCCTCGACCGGACGCACCTGCGCTTCTTCACGCGTCGCAGCTTCGTGGCCTTCCTGCGCGACGCCGGGCTCACCGTGGCCGAGCTGCGGGTGACGCCGGTCCCGCTGCCGCTCGTGGTGCCGGCCCGCTGGCACGGGGCGTGGCTGCGTGGGCTGCACGGCCTGAACGCGCTCGCCTCGCGCGCGTGGCCCCGCGGGCTCGCGTATCAGTTCGTGGCGGTCTGTCGCCGCGCTCCGGAGGGCACCTAGGTGGCCCGGGCTCCGTCCTCGATGCGCGGCGGCGGGAAGCCGGCGCCCAAGGTGGTGGTGGTCATGCCCGCCTACAACGCGGGGCGAACGCTCAGGATGACGTATGAAGAATTGCCGAAGGACGCGGTGAACCTGGTCATCCTGGTCGACGACGGCTCCACCGACGCCACCCTCGAGGTCGCGCGCGATCTCGGGCTCGAGATCTTCGTGCACGACCGCAACTACGGCTACGGGGCGAACCAGAAGACCTGCTACACGGAAGCCCTGCGCGCCGGCGCGGACGTCGTGGTGATGGTCCACCCCGACTACCAGTACGATCCCACGCTGGTGCCGCAGATCATTCAGCCGATCGTGCGCGGGGACGCCGACGTGGTGCTGGGCTCGCGGCTGGCGGGAGCCGGCTCGGCCATCCAGCAGGGGATGCCGTGGTGGAAGTACCTGGCCAACCGCTTCCTGACCGGCGTGGAGAACGCGGCCTTCGGCTTGCGACTCTCCGAGTACCACACCGGCTACCGTGCGTTCAACCGGGCCGTGCTGGAGGACGTGAACTTCCGGATGAACTCGGACGGGTTCGTGTTCGACCAGGAGATCGTGGCCCAAGTCGTGGCCACCGGCTTCCGGATCGCCGAGATCCCGGTGCCGGTCCGCTACTTCCCGGAAGCCTCATCGGCCAGCTTCGCGGCCTCCTGCGTCTACGGCTTCAAGATCCTCTGGGTGGTGACCCGCTACCTGCTGCACCGCTCGGGGATCAAGCGCTCGCGACGGCTCGCCTCCATCGGGGGCCGCTACCACCGCTACGGCGGGCTGGGCCCCGGCTCGACGCCACCAGCCGTCCCGCGCTGACCGCGCCCGCCCGCGTCAGGTCAGCGGGACGTAGTCGTACTCGCCGAGGCCCTGCAGGACGAGGAATACCGCGGAGACGTCGCCCCCGTTGGTCACCAGGTGCGGACGGCCGGGCCGAACCGCGTAGGTCTCGCCGGGCTCGAGCCGGATCTCCTCCTTCGGGTCCCGCAGGAAGATCCGCAGCCGACCCTCCAGCACGTAGAAGGTGTCCTGGATCCGGGTGTGGTAGTGCCACGGCACCTGCTGGGTGGGACCGATCTGCAGCTCCGAGATTCGAAATCCCGGACGCTCGGCGTGGCGCGCGCGGCGCTCGACCTCGTAGAGATGACTCGAGTCCCTGACCGCTTCCATGCCTCCTCCTCTCCCAATCTCCGGTCAGCTCTGACTGGAGGCGTCGCCGGTGAGGATGTGCGAGGCGTGGTGATGGACCATCATCCACTCCCCACCGCTGCGCTCGAAGATGTTAGTGGCGAGCACCGAGGTGACCGAGATGTTGCCGCGGGCCTCCGACAGGATGTTCTCGGTGCAAGTGACCCAGCCGAGCCCGCCCTCGACGTGAGCGTGAATGTCGCCGATGCTGAAGCGCATCTCGGTGCTGTTCTTGAAGATCGCCTCCCACGAGCCGCGGATCGCCTCCCATCCGGCGAGCAGGCACCATCCCGGATGCACGCATCGCACGTGATCGCCGTGCGACCAGATCGCGTCCATCCGCGCGAGGTCCTGGCTCTCGAAGACGCGGTAGAAGCGCGCGTTGGCCTCCACCAGACCCTCGGATTCCGTCGGCTCCACGCTGAGGTTCTAGCAGATCGATCCCGCCTCGGCAATTGCACCGGGGGCGGACCCCGATGCGCCCGAAGCGCCCGAATCCCCGTGGTACGATGAGCCGGTCATGCTCGCCTCCCCGCTCGCCGTAGAAGTCCGTGACCTCGCCAAGACCTTCCGCAGCGGATGGCTCCGCCGCCGCGAGACGGAGGCCCTGCGCGGCGCGAATCTCCGGGTGGAGCGCGGGGCGATCTTCGGCCTCCTCGGGCCCAACGGGGCAGGCAAGACCACGCTGCTGTCGATCCTGGCCACTCTGCTGCTGCCCGATCGCGGCACCGCGACGATCCTGGGGCACGACGTCGTGCGCGACGCCTTCGCGATCCGCCGTCGGCTCAACATGGCCAGCGGCAACGCTTCCTTCGTGTGGAGCCTGCGGCCGGCCGAGGTGCTCTCGTTCTACGGCCGGCTCTACGGGCTGCGCGGCCGGGCCCTCCGCGTTCGGGTGGGAGAGCTGCTCGAGCGCTTCGAGCTGCTCCCGCATCTCAAGACCGAGTACAACGAGCTGTCCACCGGGCTCAAGCAGCGGCTGGCCCTGGCCAAGGCCCTGCTCAACGATCCCGAGGTGCTCTTCCTCGACGAGCCGACGCTGGGGCTCGACCCCGACGTGTCGATCCGCATTCGCGGCCAGATCGCCGAGCTCCGGCGCGAGCGCGGCACCACGATCATCCTCACTACCCACTACATGCGCGAGGCCGAGGAGCTCTGCGACCGCATCGCCTTCATCAAGGGCGGCCGCATCCTGGCCGAGGGCTCCGCCGACGATCTCAAGCGGCAGATCCGCATCGGCGACGTGATCTCGCTCCGCCTGGAGCCGGCCGCGCCGGCCGGCCTCGCCGGCCTGCCCGGGATGATGCAGCTGCAGGCGCGCCGGGACCATGTGGAGTGCACGGTGGACTCGTCGGAGAAGCGGCTGCCCGAGATCCTCCGCTGGCTCGCCGATCACGGCGTGCTCGTGCGGGATTGCCAGGTGCACGAGCCGGAGCTGGAGGAGGTCTTTGTTGAGCTCGCGCGCTGAGCCGCTGTCGGCGGTCTCGTCGCGCGCCGGGTGGTGGGGTGAGGAGTGGGTACGACTGACCGCTTTCGCCTACCGCAATCTGATCATGGCCCGGCGCAACGTGTTCTTCCTCTTCGAGCTCACGTTCTGGCCGGGCGTGGCCATGATCTCGCACGGGCTACTCACGCGGTTCCTCGACCTCACGCCCCCGATGACCGCGTTCATCCTGGTCGGCACCGTGGCGCTCTCCGCGGTCCAGGTCTGCCAGCTCGACGTCGCCTACGCGGTGCTCTTCGACATCTGGTCGAAGTCCATGAAGCACCAGTTCCTCACTCCGGTGCGCATCCACCACCTGGCGCTGGGCTCGTGGCTGGTCGGGGTGGGGCGCGGGGTGATCGTCTGGGCCCTGATGGCGCTGATCGGTAGTCAGGCGTTCGGCTTCGACTTCCTGGGCGCGGGCCAGCTACACGTCGCCATGTTCCTGCTGGGCTGCTTCATGACCGCCCTCGTGATCGGACTGCTGGTGTGCGCCCTCGTCCTGCTGTTCGGCACCCGGGCGGAGACGTCGGCGTGGGCCGCG
>Ga0066905_100000633_pt1 | contig 10411 bp, 6 predicted proteins | sample PanSoiMetaPlot36_FD_67483 | JGI IMG/M metagenome (GOLD analysis project Ga0066905, IMG submission 67483) | Tropical forest soil microbial communities from Panama analyzed to predict greenhouse gas emissions - Panama Soil Plot 36 (version 2) | ecosystem: Environmental > Terrestrial > Soil >... | reverse complement strand
TTTCCAGGGGTTTTCTGCATGTCTGACGGCTGCTCTTCCGTCTCAGCCAGTCTCAGGGAGTCTCCCACTTCCGCCGGTTGCGGGCAGAGGTCTGAGCACAGTCGCATCGGTGGGTTTTGATCTAACGGCCCGTCGGTCCCCGTCGCACGGAGTGCCCGCCGACCGGCTTCCGTGACCGGTCCGGCTTTCGGGATCGGCAGCGCCTGGACGGTAGCCGTGAGGTCATAGAACCGAGAGTGTGTGTACCGACCTGTCAGGGCGTACGTCGAGTGCCGCGCAATGTCCTGATGCTCTTTCGGCGAGACGCCGGCCTTGTCGACCAGCGTGATCAACGTGTGCCTCAGCCCGTGGAAGTCGGCATGCCGGCGCGCCACATCGAACTGGGACGGCCGACGGCGCTGGAGGTCGCCTGGGCCTTGCCTTACCAAGCGGCTTTTGGCTTGACGGGCAGCGCCTCGCGCGGGGACGATGGGCGCAGAAATGCTGTCCGCGGTTGGGCGGCAGAGGCGAGGGGTTCGGGGCGATCGCGGATCGCGGTGTCTTAGTGGGATTGGGCGACTCGCGCGACACGCCCCAGCAAGGCGGCCATCCAGGCCGAATTGACGATTCGCCTCCAGGAGGCGAAGTGCTGGCCCTACGGCGTTTCCTGCAACTGAGCACGAACAAAACGGCGAAAGTGGTCGGCATCTACGCCCCCGCTGCCGGAAAACGCAGTGTCCGCGCCCGCAAACGCCTCAAGGACATCCTGGACATCCTCCCAGGAAGCATGGGAGAGTTCTGATGACCACGCCCGCTTCCCCCAGTGGGTCGCCCACTGGATCGGCCCAAGAATCGCCCAGTTCCCGATTCGACCCGATCAATCGGCTTGCGGACGAGTTCGTCGAGCGTTATCGGCGTGGCGAGCGGCCGTCGCTGACCGAGTACACCGAGAAGTATCCCGAGCTTGCGGAGCGAATCCGCGAGCTGTTTCCAGCGATGGTAATCATGGAGCGCCTGGGGACATTGGACGTAGCGGCGGACGACGAGACCACCGGCGCGCGTTCAAAAGGCCCCGTGCCGAGGCTGCTCGGTGAATACCGCATCATCCGCGAAGTCGGCCACGGCGGCATGGGCGTTGTCTATGAAGCCATTCAGGAGACTCTGGGCAGACACGTCGCCCTGAAGGTCCTGCCGTTCCACCGCCTTCTGGGATCGCATCGTCTCGAACGTTTCCAGCGTGAGGCCCGCGCCGCCGCCCGGCTGCATCACACGAACATCGTCCCGGTGTTCGGCGTCGGAGAGGACAAGGGCATTCACTATTACGTCATGCAGTTCATCCAGGGGCAGGGGCTGGACGAGGTTTTGCGCGAAGTGGCGCGGCTACGCCGCCTGAGCAAGGTGGGGCGGAGCGGCGACGGCAAAGAGCAAAGCGAGGTCGCCAGCGCTGGGCATCCGCTCGCCGTCATTTCGGCACACAGCTTGATGACCGGCGAGTTCGCGCCGCGGCCGCCATCCGCCCCGACGCCGCCAAGTCCTCGAAGCCGGAGCACGCCCGCACAGGACCGCGGCGCGCGTTTGGAAGATCGGGGCGTCCAAGCCTCCGCCACCACCACGCCATCCGTGCCCGTCCAGCTTCCTCGATCGTCCAGCGCCGACGAGACACCGCCGATGCCCGCCGGTGACTCGGGCGGCTCGGCACTGAGTACGCTGACGGGCGGCAAGTCGCAGCTCACCGCCCAATCGGATTTGCAGTACTTCCGCGGTGTGGCCCAGATCGGCGTGCAGGTTGCCGAGGCGCTGGAGTACGCCCATCGCCAGGGCATCTATCACCGCGACATCAAACCTTCCAATTTGCTCCTCGACACGCATGGCACGGCCTGGATCACCGACTTCGGCCTGGCCAAGGCTGAGACCGACGAGGACCTGAGCCGCCCCGGCGACATCGTCGGCACGGTGCGTTATATGGCCCCGGAGCGATTCACAGGCCAGGCCGACGCACGCAGCGACGTCTACAGTCTGGGCGTCACGCTCTTCGAGTTGCTGACCCTACTGCCGCTGTTCCAGGACTCGGACAAGATTCGGTTGATCACGCGCATTCGCAGCGAAGAATCGCCTCCCTTGCGACGGATCGACAAGCGGATTCCACGGGACCTGGAGAACATCGTCCTGAAGGCGATCCGTAAGGAACCGGGCCGGCGATACCAGAGTGGCCTGGAGATGGCGGAGGACCTGCGGCGGTTCCTGTCCGACGAGCCGATCCGGGCGCGGCGGGAGGGCCCGCTCGAGCGGGCCCGGAGGTGGTGCCGGCACAACCGCCGCTTCGCCGCACTGCTGGCGGTTATCTTTGGCCTGCTGTCGGCCATCGTCGTGGTGCTGGCATTTGCCACCGCCCGGTTCCAGGAGCAGGCCGCCACCGAGCGACGACTGGTCGGGGAAAAAGAGGCCGAGCGCCTCAAGGCCGAGCTGCTGCTAACCGACCTGCACACCTCGCACGGGCTGGTCGCGGCCGACCGTCAGGACGCCGCCCGGGCCATGCTTTGGTTCGCCGCGGCAGCCGGCCTAACCTCCGACGCAGACCGGCAGAGCGCCAACCGGCTCCGCGCCCGTGCCTGGGGCCGCGAGGCCGTGCTGCCGGTCCGCGCCGTCGGCCACGGCGGGGCGCCGCTGCGGAAACTGGATTTCCACCCTGGCGGCGAGTACCTGCTTACCCTCACCGAGGCCGGCGGTTGCTTCGTCTGGGATCTGGCACGCGAGGAGCCGCTGGGCTGGGCGAACGGTGCGAGTCCAGCGACGGCCGCCGCCTTTAGCCCAGACGGCGACTGGCTGGCGCTGGGCCGGCGCGCTGGCAGGGTCGAGGTCCGGGCCGTCCCCTCCGGCGAGCTGCTCTACCAACTCGACCACCCCGGCCCCGTCGCGGCGCTGGCGTTCAGCCCCGACGGCCGCTGGCTGGCCGCCGCCAGCAATGTGGTCCGCGTCTGGGACTGCCGGGCGAAGCAGTTCACCGCCGCAGCCTGGAAGCACCCGCAGCCGGTCCACTCGCTCGTTTTCAGTCCCGACGGCGACCAGCTGGCCACCGCCTGCCGCGACCGGCGGGTGCGGGTGTTCGCCGTGCCGCCGGCCGCGACGGCCTCCCCGCTGTTCCCGCCCGTGCCGCACGCTCCCGACCGCGAGGCTCCCCCGGCGTTCGTCGAGGGCGGCCGCGGCTTGGTCACGCTGAGCGGCGGTTTCGACCTGGCCTGGTGGGACGCCCGGACCGGCAAGCCGGCCGGGCTGCGAAAGGTCCGCATGAAGGTGGACGGTGTGCGCGAGATCCGCGCCAGCCCCGACGGGACGCGGTTCGCCGTCGCCGGCTGGCACCACGCGCAACTTTGGCACGTCGCCGAACCCGGGCCCGACGGCCTGCTCTTGTCACACGTCAACGTCGTCGGTGCGGTCGCGTTCAGCCCCGACGGCACCGTGCTGCTCACCGGCTGCTGGGACCGCACGGCCCGGCTCTGGGCGGTCCACGACGGCAAGCCGCTGGGGTACCCGCTGCCGCACCAGGACACGGTGACGAACGTGGCGTTCTCCCCCGACGGCCTGTTCCTGGCGACCGGCCAGGAGAATGGGCTGGTGCGGGTGTGGCGGATGCCCGCGGCGCCGCTCGGCAGCCGGGCCATTCCCTTCGTGGGGAACAACGTGCGGCTCAAGCAAAGCGGTGATGGCCGACTCGCAATCCCGGGCCGCCTCGCCAGCTACTACCACCGCGACATGGGCACGCCGCGGCTGCGCGTCTTCGAGGTCGCCACCGGCGACCCAGCTGGCCCCGACCTGGAGTTCCACGGCGGGTGCGAGGACGCGGCCCTCTCGGGCGACGGGCGGCTGGCGGCCGCCGTGGTCGGTACCAGCCGCGGCGCCGTTCTCTACGCCTGGGACGTCGCCACCGGCCGGGCCGCCTGGCCGCCGCTCCCGCTGCTCGGCACACCGGTCGGGGTCGTGGTCAGCCCCGACGGAACGCGAGTCGCCGCTCTCAGCCTGGCGCGGTCGCTCGACACCGACCGGCCGACGAAGAAGCCGCGGGAGTCGGACTGGCAGGCCGTCGTGGCGATCGCCGACGCGCGAACCGGGCAGCAGCAACACCTGTTCCGTGGCGACGCGCCCGCCGACCGAAGCTGGACGGAGTCGGTCCACTTCACTGCGGACGGGGCGCTGGTGGTCGCCAACTCGGGCAGTGCGATCCACCTGATCGAAACGACGACCGGCCGACCGCGGTGGTCCTTGCGGCCCTGGCAGACAGGAACGTCTGCCCCACCGGGGAGTGGAATGCCAGCCCCACCGGGGGGCCCCGGGTTCCTGGACCTGGCGCTGTCCGGCGACGGCAAGCTGCTCGCCGCGGCGGTGCGCGGGCCGCAGGGGAACGCCGTGCAGGTCTGGGAGCTGCCCGCCTGGGCTGCCGGCGATTCTCCGGTCCACGCTCGGGCCCCGTTGCTGCCGCACCCCGACTACGTCTTCGGATTGTGCTTCACGCCAGACGGTCGGCGGCTGCTCACCGGCTGCCGCGACGGGCAAGCCCGCGTCTGGGACTGGGCGGCCGGCCGCCTCGCCGTCCCGCCACTGACGCAGGACGACGAAGTCCTCGGCGTCGCCGTCACCCGCGACGGCCGCTGGGCCCTGACTACCTCCCGCAGCGGCGCGCTCGCGGGCGGCAGCGTCCGGGTTTGGGACCTGACCACGGGAAAGCCGGTCACGCCCGTCTGCCGGCTGGGGACCGACAACGTCCACGGCGCGGTGGTCACCCCGGACGGGTCGGCCGCGCTGGTGAGCGTGCGTGGCCGGCCGCTCTTCGCGCTGGACCTGCGGGACCTGTACGCCCCCGACGACGGGCCTGGCGCGCTGGCCGAGCTGGCGGCGGGCCAGCGGGTCCACGACGGCGACCTCGCCGGTCTGACCTCGGACGAGTGGCTGGCCCGTTGGATGGCGTTCCGCCAGGAGCGGCCGGGGTACGGTGCGCGAACCCCCGCCGAGCGGGCGCACGGGCACCTCCGCGCAGCGGCCGCTCACCTCGCCGCCGACCGGCCGGGGAACGCATCGACAGAACTCCGTCACGCCGGGGACGTCCTCGACCCGGCCATGCGCGACCGGCCGGACGACCCGGCGCTCCTGCCCCTGGCGGCCCGCGCCAACCGGCTACGCGGCGCGGTCGCCCGCCGTGGGGGAAAGTTCGGCGAGGCCGCCGACCACGAGCGGCTGGCCCGGGCCGCGTACGAACAGCTCGTGGCCCGTGAGCCGGCCGACCCGGCCACCGTCGCCGAGTTGGCCGACCTGCTCCTGGCGACAGATCGCCCGGGGGACTGGACCATTCTCGACCAGGTGGAACCGCGGTCGGCCGGCGGAGCCACGTTCACCCGGCAGTCCGACGGGTCGGTCCTGGTCGGCGGCCCGCGCCCGGACACCGACACCTACGTGGTGGTGGCGCGGACCCCCCTGGCCGGCATCACGGGGCTTCGGCTGGAGGTGATCCCGGACGCCGGCCTGGCGAACGGAGGGTCGGGACGCGGCCCGTCGGGCAACTTCCACCTCAGCGAGGTGACACTGACCGCTGCGGCCGCGGGGGGTGAGCCGGAGCCGGTCCCCCTGACCGCCGCCCTGGCCGATCACGAACAGGTCCAGCCGCACGCGTCGTTCCTGGTTCGATTCGCCATTGACGGCAACGACCGGACCCACTGGGCGGTCGGCCCGCGGGTCGGCGAGCCGCACTGGGCCATGTTCGTGCCGGCGCGGCCGGTCGGGGCCGGGGGCGGAACGACGCTGACGGTCACGCTCCACTTCAAGGACCGCACCTGGAAGCAGCACACGCTGGGCCGGTTCCGGCTGGCGGTCACGGCGCGGCCGGACCCCTTGGCGGCGGAACTACTGACCCGGCTCGCCCGCAAGCGGCTGTGGGGCTGGTCGCGTCTGGCCGCGGCCTACGCGGCGGCAGGGGAGTGGCCGCCGGCCCTGGAGGCACTGCGGCGGGCGGTGCCGGCCCCCACCGGCGGCACCGGCTACGAATATTTCCTGCTGGCCCTTGCCCACGCGCGACTTTCGCACCCGGACGAGGCGCGACGGTGGTACGACGGCGGGATGGACTGGCTGAAGCAGCACGGGGACGATGAGGCGCTGCGGCAGCTGGCGCGGCGGGCGATAACCGACGTGGCCGGACTGACCGGCGACGAAGCCGACCGCGCCTTGCGGCAAACCGACGATGAGCGTGAGTTCGCCCGGCTCACCCGCGCCGTCGAGCAGCTTCCCGACACCGTCCCACCGCTGGACCGGCGCTGCCGGTGGCACCTGCGGAACGGCAACTGGCGCGCGGCCGCCAACGACTGGCTACGGGTCGTACAGTTGCTGCCCGATACACACCAGGTCCTGTTCCAGGCCGCTCCGTTGCTGCTACAGGCCGGCGATACCACTGGCTATCTGCGCCACTGCGACGACCTGCTGAAGCGGTTCGGCGACACGCGCGACCCGTTCGTCGCGGAGCGCACGGCCAAAGCCTGCCTGCTGCTGCCCCGCGACCCCGCCCACGCGGCAACCGCCGCCCGCCTGGCGGACCGGGCGGCGCGCGAGGCGAAAAACGACCAGCGCCGCGGCTACTTCGAGGTCACCCGGCTGCTGGCCGAGTGCCGGCTGGGTCGCCCCGACGGCGACCCACATCAGAGACTGGCCCCGTACCTGGCCGGCGACACGGCCAACTGGGACCTGTTGGTGAGCGGCCACCTGGTGCTGGCCCTGGCGCACTTGCGGCAGGACCGGCCCGACGCGGCCCGCGCGGCGCTAGCCCGCGCGGTGCAACTCCTGGACCAGCGGGCGCCCAGCATCGCCGACGCCGACGACGGCTGGCACGACTGGCTCTTCTGCTTGCTGCTGCGGCAGGAAGTCGAGGCGCGCCTCCCGTGATGAATTCACCAATGACAGCGCCAGTCCCTTCCAGGCCCCTCGAAGCGATGAACGCGGATCTCCGCGGTCAGGCCAGAACCGTGTCCAGCGACCGGCGCCCACCGGTGGTCGCCGTGGGTCACTTCCCCGTGGAGACCCGCTTAAGCGTGACCGTCATCGTCCCGCCGGCCGGTGCCAGTCCGGCCGGGCGACCCGCGTTCGGGGGGATGGTGAGGGAGATGGTCAGCGTGTCGCCAGCCGGCCCAACCGCGTACACGCCGGAGTAAGTCCGGCCGTGCTCCGTCAGGTCGATCACCGCCGGTTTGGCCGTCGGGTCGGCCGTGTAGGACTTGTGCCCGGTGGAGTCCTCCCGGCCGTCCTTATAGATCGCCCACCGGCCGGCAGGGCCGAACTCGTACTCCAGGCCCTGCCACTCCGCGTCCGCGTTCAGATCGACCACCATGCTCGTGGCCTCCCACCGGCCCAACAGCGGGTCCCGGGCCGGCTTGTCCTTGAGCTGGGGCGCGGCGAGCGGGAGGGCCAGAGCCAAAAAGGCGGCGGTGTGCATGCGGCCTCCGGTCAGTCCTTCTTGACCCGCTTGAAGACCCAGATCGTGGTCGGCCGGTCGGCGGTGGACTCGAATGCTCTCGGCCGGTCTCGGTCGCCCCTCACCAGGCATAGGGTCAGCGTGTCCCCCTCCACCTTGTAGATCCCGCGATAGCTGTCGCTCCGGGCCGCGTTCATGTGGATGTCGATGGTCGGCGGGCTCTGCCGGGAATCGACGACGAAGGACTTGCCCCCGGTGGCGCCCTTGCCGCCGTAGGTGTACTCCCACACCCCTTCGGGCGTGAACACCTGGCGGTGCTCTTCGGCGTCGGGCGGTACCGGCGCCCCGGCCTCCGTGTGCCCGACCCGGACCCACTCGCCGAAGATCGGCGGCTCCTTCAGCGGCTTGTCCTTGAGCTGCGGGGCCGTGACCGACACGGACAGGACGAGCACAGCAGCGGCGTTCATGGCGGGCTCCGGGGTCAGTCCTTCTTCGTCGCCCGCTTGAACGTGAACAGCACGATCCGCGACCCTTCCGGGGACTCGAACTTCGTCGGCCGGTCGGTGCGGCGGCCCTTCGGGAAGCAGAGTACGAGGGTGTCGCCCTCCACTTTGTAGATCCCCGGGATCGACGGTCCCTTCTTCCCGATCGGGGTCAGGTCAATTTGCGGCGGGTCGGCCTTCGGGTCCAGCTTGTACTCGATCTCCTCCCCCTTTCCTTCAGGGTTCGAGATCTTGCCGTCGGCGAACCGGAAGAGCTTCCCTTTCTCCCGGCCCTCATCCTTGCCGCCGAGGACGTAGCTCTCGGCGACCCAGTCGCCTTCGATCTTCGCCGGGTCGGCCTTCGTGTCCTTGAGCCCCGGCGCGCCGACCGCCAGGGCCAGACCAACGAGGAGAGAGGGGCACATGGGGAAGCTCTGGAGGAGACCGAGTTCCGCCCTGGGACCACTCGATCATCCTGTTCCCAAGCGGTCCGGTCAATCGGCGGGCACAAATAAAAGAGCGGTCCGGGCCGCGACGCCGTTGGCGCGTCGCGGCCCGGACCGCTCAGGGACCCGAGTTGTTACTTCGGTTTCTTGTTGCCGTTGCCGTTGCCGTGGCCGTTGCCCCCGCCGTTTCCATTGCCCCCGCCATTCCCGTTGCCGTGCCCGTGGCTTGGCGTGGCGGCGGTGTCGTTCACGAACAGCCCGTGCGGGTTACCGGTGATCTGGTCGGTGGGCGCCGAGAAGATCCACGCCCCACCGGAAGCGCCGGTGATCAGGTCGATCGCCATGTCATCCAGCACGGTCGGGGTGGCACCGCCGGTGGTCAGCGGGGTCGTGCCGGTGCGGATGTCGTCCACGCGGTCCGCGATGCTGCCGCCGCCGCCCCAGATCTGGGCGATGGCGAAGAGCGACGCGTCGGTCGAGTCGTAGGTCGTCGTCCCGGCCACCATCAGGTCGTCGCCCGGCCCGCCGAGGATGCGGTCCGCCCCGGCCCCGCCGATGACAATGTCCCGCCCTTGGGCCCCGTTCAGCTGGTCGTCGCCGGCCCCGCCGCGGAGCACGTCGTTCCCCTTGGCCCCCATCAGCCGGTCGTTGCCGTCCCCGCCGTCCAGCCAGGCCGCGGCCCGGATCGACCCGGCGAGGTGGATGTTGTCGTCGCCCGCCAGCCCGAGGACCGCGATCCGCGTCCCGGTGCCGAACGCGCCGAGCGCCTGGTCGTTCAGCCGCACCCGAACGCGCCCGGAATTGCCGACCGGGTTGATGTTGATCCGGTCACTCCCCGCGGTCCCGGCGACGGCCAGGAACTGATGGCCCGGATTGAGCGGGTCGTCGATCAGGGCGGCCTGCTTCACCGCGACGCTCTGCGTGACCGGAGCGCTGACGCCGCCATCCTTGTCGGCCGCGGTCACCGATACCGTGGTGTCGCCGAGGGTATCGAACGTGTGCGTGACCGTGGTCCCGGACGGGCCGTTCACGGTCTGGTCCACGGTCCCGTTGTTGTCCCAGTCGATGTTGAACGTGAACCCGGCGGCCGCGTCGGCCGTGGACGGGTCGGTCGCCCCGAGGGTGAAGACCGAGGCGAAGCCGGGCACGGCCACGGTCGGGCCCGACAGGCTGGCCGTCGGGGCGACGTTCATGGCAACGATGGTCACGGACTCCTCGTCCGTCGGGCTGCCCGGGGCGCTCGGTTCGGAAATGCTGAGCGTGGCGACGTACGTGCCGTTATCGTTCGGGATGAACGCGAAGTTCTGGCCGGTGCCGGTGGCGTACGGGGTGCCGCCCCCGTCCTTGGACACGGACCAGGAGAACGTCACCGCCGTCGGGTCAGTCGCCTCGGTGGCGGTTCCCATCAGGGTGACCGTGTCCCCTTCATTCGGGGTGAGGCTGGAGGCCGTGATGCCGGCGGTGAAGGCCGGGGTCAGGCGGCACTCCATCGCATCGAGTCGGAGCTTGCGGGCGAGCGAACGCGGGCGGCGCGAGCGGCGGTAGAACATGCGGAGACCTCGTCCTCTTGGGGTGAGTCAGGGATGTCCGAGGGTGACCGTCATTAATCCGGCAACAGATGGGCGGAACGATTCCGACAATTCCGGGCGACGTGTTCGCCTCACTCTAAATGCCCATGGTGGGCTGTCAAGGGTTGGATGGCCCGTTTCATGAGAATTTGTAGATTCGCGCGACGCCTGAATCCAGCGAATTTGTGGGAACGGGTCTCCGAACCTGTCCGAGCCTGGTCGGACAGGTTTGGAGACCTGTCCCCACCGACCGCGTCCCCGTTTACAATCTCTCTTCCGCCCTCCCACCGGCCGGAGTCTCCCTCCCATGCCCCCTCGCTCATCGGTCGTTCTCCTGCTCCTCACGTCTGCCGCACTCGCCCAGGAAGGCCCGCTCGTCGCCCCGACCGAGCCGCGGTCCCCGGCCGACGAGCGTAAAGCGTTCCGGCTCCCGCCCGGGTTCGACGCCCAGCTTGTCGCCAGCGACCCGGACATCATGAAGCCGATGCAGAT
>Ga0066905_100000631_pt1 | contig 10417 bp, 20 predicted proteins | sample PanSoiMetaPlot36_FD_67483 | JGI IMG/M metagenome (GOLD analysis project Ga0066905, IMG submission 67483) | Tropical forest soil microbial communities from Panama analyzed to predict greenhouse gas emissions - Panama Soil Plot 36 (version 2) | ecosystem: Environmental > Terrestrial > Soil >... | reverse complement strand
GCGTGCGCGCTGCTGCGCCCGCTCGTCGAGGCGGTCGGGTCGTGAACGGCCCGGCGCGCGCGCTCTCGGACGGGGAATTGATCGGCGAGCTCGGCCGGCGCGGCTACCTGGCGGTGCGGACGGAGGCGGGCCGCGACCTACCGGGCCTGGCGATCGAGCCGGGCGGCCGGATCGTGCGCTGGCGGGGCGAGGAGTCCTACCTCACGCCCCGCCTGGCCCAGGTGCTCGGCGTGCTCGCGGCGCGCTGGCCGGCCTCGACCAGCACGGCGATCTTGCGCTCCGCCGTCTGGGGCGGGCCGACCGCCGAGGGCACGGTCAGCGAGGCCGTCTGGCAACTACGCCGGCAGCTGCCGCAGTTGATCCAGACGCTGCCGGGTGGCCGCGGCTACCGGCTGGCGCTGGGCGGGCGGTCGGCGTGAACGCCGAGCGCGCGCTGCTCGGTGCGGTCCTGGTCGATCCGGACGCGCTCGCCCGCGTCCGGGTCCTCGTCGACCCGAGCGATTTCGCCGACCGCCGCTGCCGGCTGGTCTACGAGGCGCTGCTCGGGCTGCCGGCCGTGGACTTCGTCCTGCTCTCCTGCGAGATGGAGCGCCGGGGCACGCTCGACCAGGTCGGCACGGCGTTCCTCTGCACCCTCTGCCTGCACACGCCGACCAGCCTGCACGCGCCTCACTACGCGCGGGAGGTGGCCCGCGCCGGCCGGGCTAGGCGCGAAGCCCTCGAGCCACGGGCGCGGGGCCTCGCGCTGTGAGTGCGACCGAGTTCCAGCTCGAGCGGACCGGCGACGGCTACGGATTCGTCTGGCACGGCTACGGCTTCGCGGTCGGCTTCGACCAATTGCGCCAGGAGCGCTGGGGTCTGACCGGCGAGATCCACGTCCGCACCAGCCTGGCGCTCGCCGCGACCGGACGGCCCGGCCACCTGTTCTCGGGCATCTACAACCTCTCCAAGCTCGAGGACCGCGACAAGCTCGCCAAGGCGCTCTCGGCCAACACCGTCGAGGTGCCGTGGACGGACCTCCTCGAGGTGGCCCGCGTCGAGGCGACGCGGCTGCACCGCCAGGGCGAGCCGGCGCTGCGGCTGCGCGACGTGGCCCACCTACCCCAGCGCTTCCTGTTCGATCCGTTCGTCCCGGCCGAGCAAACCAGCGTGCTCTACGGCGACGGGGCCAGCACCAAGTCGACGTTCGCCCGGGTGCTGGCGCTGGCCTACGCGACCGGCAAGCGGTTCGGCCCGATCCGGCCGACCGGCTACGGCACGGTCCTCGTGCTCGACTACGAGACCGAGGCCGAGGAGTGGGCCGAGGGGATGCGCCGGCTGGCGGCCGGGATCGGCCTCCCGGAGATCCCCGAGCGGGTCTACTACCGCCGCCAGTGGCGTCCGATCGCCGACGACCAAGCCCAGATCCGGGCCGAGATCGCCCGGACCGGGGCGAGCTACCTGATCGTCGACTCCATGCTGCTCGCGCTGGGCGCCGACGTCGCGCCCGACGCCGTCGCGCCGTTCTACAACGCGCTCCGATCGTTCGCGGGCACCACGTCCACGGTCCTGACCCACGTCAACAAGACGGATTCCCAGCAGACGCGCGGCATCCCCGACCCGTACGGCTCGATCTTCGTCAAGAACCTGGGGCGGTCGCTCTGGTTCCTCAAGCGCGAGGAGGGCGACGACGGGACCTCCTTCGAGGTCGCCCTGATCCACCGCAAGGTCAACCGCGGACCGCTCTACAAGCCCGTTGGATTTCGTTGGACTTTCTCCGACCCGGACGGGCCGATCACGCTCGAGGAGACCGACCCGATGGACAACCCCGTCCTCTCGGCGCACGGCTCGATCGCGCAACGGATCGAGGCGGCCCTGCACGGCGGGTCACTCGACACCAAGACGCTCGCCGACGTCGTCGGCGCCCCGATCGCCTCGACCAACACGGTCGCCGCCCGCCTCGTCAAAAGCGGGCGGTTAATCCAACTGGGCGGCTCCCGGGGCCGCGGCAACACCTGCGTCTACGGCCTCGCCGCGCCGAACGGACGGCCCTCGTGAGAGAAAATCCAATATCCAACACCTATAGAGAAAAAAGAATTGTTGGATTTACGACGGGGCCTCGGGGACCCCTCGTAGGTAAATCCAACGGCGAAAAACCAACACAAATCCAACTGTTGGATTTCACCGGGCTGGCCTCCGGCCGGCCGGGAAGAGGGAAGAGATGACCGACACCGTTTTGGCCCCGCCGGAGCACTTCACCCCGGCGCAGGTCGACCTCCTCAAGCGGACGATCGCGAAGGAAGCGACCGCCGACGAGTTCTCGTGGTTCGCGCAGGTCTGCCAGCGGACGGGGCTGGACCCGTTCGCCCGGCAGGTCTACCTGATCAAGGCCAAGAGCGGCGACCGCGCGATCGTCCAGGTCTCGATCGACGGCTTCCGCCTGATCGCCGACCGCACCGGCAAGTACGCCGGCCAACTCGGCCCGCAGTGGTGCGGCGGCGACGGCGTCTGGTCCGACGTGTGGCTCGAGGACGGGCCGCCGGCGGCGGCGCGCGTCGGCGTGCTGCGCCGGGACTGGCGGGAGCCGCTCTGGGCGGTCGCGCGCTGGAGGTCGTACGCCAAGCAGTCGCCGACCTGGAACGCGATGCCGGACCTGATGATCGCGAAGGTGGCCGAGGCGCTCGCGCTGCGGCGGGCGTTCCCGCAAGAGCTCTCGGGTCTGTACACGGTCGACGAGATGGGGCAGGCGAGCGCACGGCACCTGCTCGACGAGAGCGAGCCCGAGACGGTGCGCGAGGCGGCGCCGGTGGTGTTCAGCGAGGCGCCGATACCGACCACCCTGGAGCCCGACCAGATGTTGCCGGCCTCGACCTCCGGGGCGGCGGCGCGTCTGCAGGCCCAGATCAACGCGCTGCCGGCCTCGATGGACCCGGCGCGGCACGCGCAGCCCTCGCTGGTCGAGGCGCCCCCCGCGCCGGACGACCCGGAGTACCGGCGGGCCGTCGAGGCGACGCGGGCGGCCCGGGCGCTGGGGATGCGGGTCGCGGAGCCGCCGACGACGGTCCGCGGTCAACAGGTCTGGACGGACATCGCGAACAACGTCGACCGGATGGTCCGGTCGAAGGGGCCGGCGCGATGATCGGGCGCCCCGTCCCGAGCGACGCGGAGTTCGCCGCTTTCCGGCGGTTCCTCTACGAGAAGGGGCGCACGTGCCCGCACTGGGACGAGCCGCGCCCCTGCCCGCACAGCCGGCTCGTCGGCGAGACCCGCCGCGGCGGGCGCCGCTTCCGGTGCGACGAGTGCGGCGAGAAGTGGCGGCTGACGTGATGGGCACGACGGTCCACGCGCGCGCGACCGAGGCGGACTGGTACGAGAACGTCCGCACCCTGGCCCGGATCGGCGGCTGGTCGTTGTACCACCCCCACGACAGCCGGCGGTCGGCGGCGGGCTGGCCGGATTGCGTGCTGCTCCGGCCGCCCGCCGTGCTGTTCCGTGAGCTGAAGGTGGAAGGGCGCCGAGTCACGGCGCGTCAAAGAGCCTGGGTGGATGGACTCGTCGCCTGCGGCCTGGACGCGGCGGTCTGGACGTTCCCCGAGGACTGGCCGGACGCCGTCGAGACGCTGACCGGCGGGAGGGCGACGTGAGGCTGCACGAGGTCGGCGACGAGCCCTCGGGCGGGGTCCTGTACGTCCGCGTCGACGACCTCGACGGCGCGCTGTCCCTCGAGGCCGAGCGGCTCGGGATCTCGCTCGGCCAGTTCGTGCGGCGGGAGCTGGCCCGCGCGCGCTGGCTGCGGGAAGCGCTCTCCCGCGGCGGGCGCGTCCTGGTCGAGGACGAGCGCGGGCTGCTGCGCGAGGCCCGGTACCGGGAGGGGTTGCGCTGATGGCTTTTTTAATTGCAGTTCAAGCTGCCTCAGCGGGCGGTTCCCCGCCGTGATCGCCGCCCTCTTCGTCGAGCCCGGCGGCGTCTATTACGGCCTCGAGCACGTCGAGCCGTGGGGGCCAGCCGAGGACGCGCGCCTCTACGCCGGCCCGTGGCCCGTGGTCGCGCATCCGCCCTGCGCCCGCTGGGGCCGCTACTGGTTCGGCGGCCCATCGAGCAAGACGCGCAAGGCGAAGGGCGACGACGGCGGGTGCTTCGCCGCGGCGCTCGCCGCGGTGCGCCGCTGGGGCGGCGTGCTCGAGCACCCCGAGGCGTCCCACGCCTGGCCGCTGTTCAACCTGAACGACCCGCCGAAGGACGGCCACTGGGTCGCCGCCGACTGGGAGGGCGGCTGGACGTGCTGCGTCGAGCAGGGGCACTACGGCCACCGGGCACGGAAAGCGACCTGGCTGTACGCGCATGGCGTCGAGCTGCCCGAGCTGGTCTGGGGGCCGGCGGCGAGCCGCATCAGGCTCGAGGACGGCTACCACTCGCGGGAGGAGCGGCGCCGGAAGACGGCCGAGCGGGGTGGCTCAGGCGCTCGAGAGCGCCTGAGCCACCGGGAGCTAGCGGCGACCCCTATCCCCTTCCGCGATCTGCTGCTGTCGATGGCCGCCACGGCGCGGCGGGAGGAGGCCGCCTGATGGTTTTGCTAATCGGACTTAGGAGTACCCAGGTGGGCCAAGACACCGCGTCGGTCGCGTGCCCGCGGTGCGGCTGCCCGTGCCGCCTGACCGGGCCGGCGCTCGCGCTGTACGAGCCGGTCCACGGCGCCGAGATCGCCCGCCTCACCGCGGCGCTGGCCTCCGCCGAGGCGCGGGCCGACAAGATGGAGGCGTCGTTACGTTGGGCTGACGCCTACCTGACGGACACGCTCGTGCACGGCGGGCAGATCGCCCACGAGTGGCACCGCTGGTGGAACGAGTCGCTTCGGCCGGCGCTGAACGCCGCCGCCCTGGCCGAGCAGCCCGGCGACCTGCCAGGGCGGCGTCGGGTCGAGGGGCAGATGCTCGGTGAGCGCGGCGATCGGGGGCCGGCGTGATGGGCGGTCACTGGTCGATCAAGTCGTTCTACGAGGACGGCAACGCCGTCAACGACCACGCCTACGATGAGGTCGGCGCTCGGGAATGGGCCACCCGGATGCTCGGCGTCGGCGGTGTGACCGGCGTGATGCTGGAGCACTGGGAGTACCACCCCGACGGGGTGAGCCGGCTCGTCCACCGGGAACAGGTCTACGCCTGATGGTTGGCCGAAACGGCCGGCGCCATCTCTTCGCGGTACGACGGGCACCAGTCGGTGAAGCAACGCGGTGCGCCGTGCGGGCAATCCCAGCCCCACACGGGGCGCGTCGTGCCGCATCCGCAGCGCGGGCACCGGTAGCGTTTCATCGCGACCTGCGTGCGGCACCTGGGGCAGTATTCCTGCCGGACCACCGTCTCTCTCCTACTCTTTCTCGCCCAGCCGCTCGAGCGCCAGGCGCAGCATGGTCGGCTTCTCGATCGGGTAGTCCCCGCGCTCCCACCGCCAGACCGTCTGGTAGGGGATCGCCAGCCGCTTGGCGAGTTGGTACTGCGAGAGGCCAAGGGCCTCCCGCAGTGTCCGCAACTCCTCGGGGGTCATCGGCTGTACGTGGCGGTGGCGGCCTCGTACTCGGCCGTCAGGCTCGCCAGCGTCCCGATCCGGCGGTTCGGCCGACCGTACGCCTTGATCGTGTAGACCTCGCCCGTCTCGCGGTCGGCCACGAACATCCCCGACCGGCTGAAGCCCGCACCGTGGTCCAGGCAAATCCAGCGCTTCTTCTCGGCGGCCGACTTGGGGTCGTAGTCGTCGTACACCAGCGTGCGCGCCGACCGCTCGAAGCTCGGCCGGCCGTTCTCGTGCCAGGCCACCAGGAACCGCCGGACTTCCGGGCTGCTCGCGTTCAGCATCTGCTCTCTCCTTATCGCGTGACGCAATACTACACGGTGCGTGACGCGATGTCAAGAGGCAATTTCTGGGTTGGTCTAATACGGTTAGGGGTAGCTTGTGACCTTCCGAGTCGCGTTCGTGCGCTGGCTGCGCTTCGTCGTCACCCCCAACGTGTACCCGCGCCGCTGGCAGGATCGCTTGTTCCGGGGGCACCGGCGCTTCGGGCCGGTCACGGTCTACGGCGCCAACGCGATGCACTGGGCGGTCAACGTCCGCTGGCGAGGCACGTATTGGTGCTTCCACCCGACGACCCGCACGTTCGGCGGGCACTGGCCCTGGTACTTCTACGTCTCGCCCAACGCCACACCGCAGCAGGCGACGTTCAAGCTGGGGTCGGCCGACGAGTGATGGTTGCGTTAAGCCGTCGGGCGCTTGAGCTCGCGCAGTAGCAAGTGGCCGAGCAAGCCGTCCTAAAGAGGGTTAGGAACGACGCGCTATGAAGTGGGCTGAGGCGATCTGGTGGCTGCTCTGGTGGCCCTGGTGAGACGGTGAGCTGCTCCACCTGGACCGACGAGGCCGGCGACCAGATCGTGCTCGGCCCGCGCGAGGCGAACCTCGTGCGGACGGTGCTGGCGCTCGCGGTCAAGGGCCGGCGCCTGCGGGCGTTCAGCATCGTCCTGAAGGTCCACGGGGCGAGCGTGGCGTTCGACTGGATCGAGTCGGGGTCGCTGGCTGGGCAGACCACCTCGAGCGGCGGGGCCTACAACATCGACGGAGGCGCGGCGTGAAAATCGAATCGCCCGTTGTGGTCAGGCTGGGGCGGGACGAGAGCGGGTGTTTCGTCGAGGGGTACGTCAGTCTGTGGCTGGTTGCTGCGTCGGTTCTGGCGGCTGCCTCTGTGGCTCTCATCCGGCTCGTGTTGCGGTGATTGAACGCCGCCCGCGTCCGTAGTACGCTTACGCCACCGGAAGCCCCGGCCTGCTCCCACGGGAGAGGGTCGGGGCTTCGTCGTGTTTCAGGAGTTCGGGTTGGCAGCGGGGTCGGGCCAGAAGAGCGCGGTCACGTTGGCGTACCAGTCGAGCCGCCGGGGGCAGATCGAGGAGATCGTCACGGCCGCGGAATGGGACCGGGTCATCCGGGGCGTGCTCAAGCAGGCCAAGCGCGGCAACGTCAAGGCCGCGGCCTGGCTCGCCCCGTGGGTGATGGGCGCCGAGCCGAAGGAGGTCACCGTCCACGTCGAGGCCCGCGTCCGGGCGTTCGCGCTGGCGGCCGGGATCGACCCGGAGGTCGCCGTCGCCGAGGCCGAGCGCATCCTGGCGCTGGTCGGAGGAGACACGTGAGCGAGAAAACGGCCGCGGCCCTGACGCGGGCGTACGAACGCGCCCGCCGGGCGGACGCGGCGTTCGACGCCGCGATGGACCGCCAGCGCAAGGCGCACGCCCACTACCGGTCCGTCCGGGAAGAGCACGAACGGAGCGAGGCCCACGCGGCGGAGAAGGAACGACGACGGCGCCGGGCCGAGGCCGCGGCGTGAGCCTGCTCGCCCCCGCCGACCGGGCCGAGGCCGTCGCGCTCGAGGCCGTGCTCCGCGTCGCCTGGCGCCGCGCGCGGCCCGACCCGCTCGCCTTCGCCGCCCGCTGCGGCTACCCCCACCTCGACCCCTGGCAGGCCGACCTGCTCACCTCCCGGCGCCACCAGGTGATCCTCAACTGCAGCCGGCAGTCCGGCAAGTCGACGACCTCGGCGCTGCTGGCGCTCCACGAGGCGCTGCACCGGCCGTCGGCCCCGGTCCTGCTGCTCGCGCCCTCCCTCCGCCAGTCCCGCGAGCTGTTCCTGAAGGTCAAGGAAGCCGCCCGTACCGCGACCATCGGCATCGCCGACGAGTCCGCCGAGCGGGTCATCCTCGAGGGCGGCGGTCGGGTCGTTTGCCTCCCCGGGCACGAGGCCACCATCCGGGGCTTCAGCGGCGTCGGCCTGCTCGTGGTGGACGAAGCCTCCAGGGTCTCCGACGACCTGTACTACGCCGTCCGGCCGATGCTCGCTGTGTCGGGTGGCCGCATCGTCCTGCTCTCCACGCCCTTCGGCCGCCGCGGCTTCTTCTTCAAGGAGTGGGACGAAGGCCAGGGCTGGCACCGGGTCGCCATCACCGCCGAGCAGTGCCCGCGCATCCCGGCTGAGTGGCTGAAGGAGGAGCGGGCCGCGATCGGCGAGTGGTGGTACCGGCAGGAGTACGGCTGCGCGTTCGTGGACACCCTCGACCAGGTCTTCCGGTACGAGGACGTCGCCGCCGCCTACGACGACGACGTCGAGCCGCTGGACCTGCCGGTGTTCAGGAGTGCGTAACCGGGCGCTCGGCCTCGACCTCGGCCAGGCCCAGGACCACACGGCCCTCGCCCTCGTCGAGTGGGAGCAGCCCCCCGACGGCGACCGCGTCTACCGCCTGCGCCACCTCGAGCGCCTCCCGCTCGGCACCGGCTACCCGGCCATCACCGCCCACGTCAAGGAACTGATGGAGACCGACGAGCTCGCCGACCGAACGGCGCTGGTCGTCGACGCCACCGGCGTGGGACGGGGGGTCGTCGACTTCCTACGGCACGCTGGTCTGTCGCCTGTGCCGGTCAACGTGCACGGTGGTCGCGAATCCACCGTGGACGGACTCGGCTACCACAACGTCCCGAAGCGGCTCCTCGTCGGCGTCGCTCAGGTGCTCCTGCAGGACCGACGACTCCGGTTCGCCGCTGCTCTGCCGATGGTGAAGGTGCTCGAGGACGAGTTGCTGAAGTTCGAGGTGAAGATCACCGAGTCGGGCACCGACGTCTACGGCGCCTGGCGCGAGGGCGCGCACGACGACCTGGTCTTCGCGCTCTGCCTCGGCGTCTGGTACGGCGCGTACCGGGCACCGCTGCAGGCGCCCATCGTCCACGGCAAGGTGGGCCGCACCACCGAGCGGACCGCCGAGAGGCGGGAGCGCGAGCGGCGCCGCTTCTTCTCCGAGAAGGGCGTCGACCCGTGGGGCGGGAAGCGGATCGTCGTCGGCCGCAACGGCGTCGGGAGGTACTGAGTGCTCGAGGCTGCCCTGATCGCGCTCGTCGCCTTGACGATGCTCTCCTTCCTGGCGCTGATCTGGGCCAGTGAGCAGGGCAAGCGCTGATGCCCAGGCCCAAGCCCCGCGCCCTGGCCGAGTCGGAGGTCCAGGCCGCCGTCTCGGAGATGATCGCCTTCTACAAAGGCCAGGACGCCGCGATCGACGACGTGCGCGAGGTCGTCGAGGGCCGGAACACGGTCAAGATCGACGACGCCTACCTCACGACGCTCTACGTCCACCGCGACCCGACCGCGACCGACCACGTGCTCACCACCGGCGCGATGCTCACGGTCAACCGGCCGAAGCTGCAGCTCACCTTCGAGTCGCGGAGCCTGGCGACCGAGAAGCTCAAGACCGAGCTGGAGCCCGCCCTCGAGACGCTGATCCTCGACGACGCCGGCCTGAAGGGCGAGACGTACAGCCGGGTCGGCGCGAGCCTGTCCCAGGACGGCGGCGCCTGGTCCTCCCTGATCGCCGACCTCGACGCCTGGAAGGGCGCCGGCAACCGCTACGCGATCAAGCGCAACGCCAAGAACGCCGACGGCACGCCCGCCTACGCCGACGACGACGGCTACCCGACCGCCGAGGGCAGCAAGAGCGGCGAGGAGAAGTACATCGCGGCGACCGACAAGGCCAAGCGCCGGAGCCGCTGCGTCCTGCAGTGGCGCTACCGCGACCCGAAGACGGTCTACCCGGTGTGGCTCGGGGAAGACGAGCTCGGCGCGGTGCTGGTCGTGACCGAGCACCCGAAGTGGACGACCTTGTCCGAGTACGCGATGACGCTCGACGACGCGGGGAACATCGTCGACGTCGCGGTCGGCCAGCCGATGCAAGAGAACACGCCGCGCATCACCGGCGAGAAGATCAAGAAGATCGAGCACTGGACGGCCAACACCGTCTGCTACTACCTGACCACCGGCAAGAACGTCCGCAAGGTCCAGGAGATCACCCACAACTACGGCTTCGTCCCGTTCGCCTGGTCCTACGGCTGGCGGCTGCCGCACTGGTCGAACATCAAGGTCGGCTGGGGCTCCGTCGCCGTGATGCTCCAGTCCGTCAAGTACCTCTCCTACCTCAAGACGCTCGAGGCGAACCTGGCCGCGGGCTCCGTGGCCCCGGCCTACAAGCGCATCGTCCCGGTCGGCGGGGATATCGTCCGGGACCGGCAGCACAACGCGGTCTTCTACACCGAATTGCGGCCCAACCAGGTGTTGAACCTGCAGCCGGGCGAGGACGTCGTCCCGATCCAGCAGGCCGCGCCGAACCAGTACATCCGGGAGCAGATCGTCGGCGAGGAACAGAAGATCGTCCAGCTGCGCGGCCCCGTCGCCGAGGGCAACCTGAACGACGCCCAGAACGGCTTCGCGATCGAGTCGGTCAAGTCCGACCGGGCCGTCAAGAACTCCCCGTTCACGGCCGGCCTGCAGGGGCACCTCGAGCAAGTCACGTCCCTGGCGATCCGGCTGCTGCGGGGGAAGATCAAGGAGAGCGTCTGGGTCCGGCCGAGCGGGGAGGACGGCGGGA
>Ga0066905_100000629_pt1 | contig 10423 bp, 7 predicted proteins | sample PanSoiMetaPlot36_FD_67483 | JGI IMG/M metagenome (GOLD analysis project Ga0066905, IMG submission 67483) | Tropical forest soil microbial communities from Panama analyzed to predict greenhouse gas emissions - Panama Soil Plot 36 (version 2) | ecosystem: Environmental > Terrestrial > Soil >... | reverse complement strand
CGACGAGATCCTTGCTCAGCCCGCGCTTGAGCCCGAGCCCGGGGACGCCGAACGACTGATACTGGTAGTCCAGCGAGTTGGCGTCGATGACATAGAACCCGGACTCGGAGATTCCCCACGGGATGTGTTGTTGCCGCCCGTACTCGATCTGTCGGGCGACGGCGGCGCGCTGGGCCGTGTCGAGCAGCGTGCCCGGCGGGGCCGGCAGGAGGATCCGGGGCATCAGGTACTCGAACATGGTCCCGCCCCAGGACACCAGGCCGGGCATGCCGGCGACCCGCGTGGCCAGGCGGCCGAGCTGGAACCAGTGCTTGCGCGGGACGACCCCGCGGGCGACGGCCAGGAAGCTGGCGATGGCCGCCTCGGACGCGAGCAGGTCGTAGTGGGCCGGGTCGAGGCGCTCGAGCGGGACGTTGTACCCGATGGCGAACAGGTTGCGGGACTGGCTATACAGGAATCCGAAGTCCATCGCGTCCGCGAATGCAGTCGCCCGGCGGGCGAGGTTGTCGACGGCGATGGCCAAATCCTTCGCGGTCGACCGCGCCAGCGCCTCCGCGAGCGCCTCGGCCTCGGCCTCGTGCCCGGACGCGGGCTTCCCCTTGGCCCACCCGGCCAGCTCCGACAAGAGTTCCGGAATAGTCTCGGCCCACAACTCGACCCCAGTCGGGGTATTGAGTTGGCGGAGGAGCGCGGACCAGGAGTCGTCCGGGTGTGCGCTCCCGGCCTCTCCGTTTCGGGATGGGAGATTCGATAGGGCATGTCGGCCGTTGAGAACTTTCACCCACGGGCACACAGTCGACAGCTCTTCGCGCATTGCCCTCACGTGTAGGACAACCGCCTCGGTCCACACCTCCGGGCCGCTCGGCAACGCGGCGGCCAGCTCCTGGGCCTTCGCCAGCCACATGTCCCACCCGAGCAGGTCACCCGGCGGGGTCGCCAGGTGTGCCCGCAGCGCATCGACGGACCCCTTCGGCAACTGGTCCGCGGCCAGGTCCAGCGTGTCGATGAGCCCATCGACGGCCGCCGGGCCCGGGATTGGTTCCAACACCTTCTCCGCCAGGCCGTTCTTCAACACCAACAGGCACGCGAGCAAGTTACCGCTATCGACCGTCGATACGTACCCCGGGGGGAGCACTTTCAGGTTCGACGTCTCGTACCAGTTGAGGAAGTGCCCGCGATACTTCTCCAACAGATCGAACGTGTCGAACGTCTTCCCCAGCCGGCTCGCGAGGACTGGCAGCGTCAGGTATCCGAGATCGTGGGCCGAAAGGGTGGAAAGCGCCAGCAGACCCATATTCGTCGGGGACGTGCGGTGGGCGATCTCCCCCTTGGGGTCCTCCTGGTAGTTGTCCGGCGGCAGCCAGTGATCCTCGTCGGTGACGAACGTCTCGAAGAACCGCCAGGTCTTGCGAGCGGTGCGCCGCAGCTCCATTCGGTCGGCGACCGAGAGCGGCGGATCACGGTCCGGGAGTGGTCGGCTCACCCAATAGGCAATGACCGGCGACAGGACCCACGCCGCGAGCCAGGGCGCCGCGGCCGGCAGGGCCGCCGGGGTGACCCACAGGAGTAACCCGGCGAGACCAACGGACAAAGCCACGGCCATCCACATTGACACGACGAATGACAACAACCCGCCCCCGAGCCGGGCCTCAGCAGCCGCGGCCGCTTCCCATTCGAGCAGGTGCTTGCGGGTGACAAACAGCCGGTACAGGGTGCGGCCGACGGCGTCGAGCGCGATGACCGCTTGGTTGGCCAGGAACACGCCCGATAGAGCGACCTGGGCGGCTGTCGCGCCGAGGTTCATGCGCGACTGCCGGATCACCGTCCCGGCCGGGGCCCCGGTGATGAGCCCGCGAAGTCCGTCGAAAAGCTGTAAACCGAGTGGAAGCGCCAGGACCGCGAGCGCCGCCAGTGACCACACCCACCCGGGGCCGGGGAGGACGGTCCAGCCAAGGGCCAGGAGGACGATCAGAGCCGGCGGGATCAAGCTGCGACGAAGGTTGTCGAGCACCTTCCAGCGGCCGAGGGCGTTGACCGCGTTTGGCTTGGGCCCCTCGGGCGTCGGTGCCTTCGGCCCGAGCCACGGCAAGAGCTGCCAGTCGCCGCGGATCCAGCGGTGCTCCCGGCGGGCGTAGGCGTGGTACTTCGCTGGAAAGTCGTCGAACACCTCGATGTCGGTGACCAGGGCGCAGCGGCCGAAGTTCGATTCGATCAGGTCGTGGCTGAGGATGTGGTTGTCCGGGAACGCTCGCCCGGCCGTGGTCATGAACGCGTCGACGTCGTACAGCCCCTTCCCGGTGAACGTCCCCCAGCCAAACAGGTCCTGGTAAACGTCCGACGAGGCGCTCGAGTACGGGTCGATCCCGGCCGACCCTGCGAAGACGCGGGCGAACAGGGAGCGCATGCCCGTGCGGTAAAGGAAGCTGACCCGCGGCTGAAGCACCGCGTAGCCGGCGGCGACGCGGCGGCCGTCGGGCGTCAGCACCGGCCGATTCAACGGGTGGGCCAGCGTCGCGATCAGCCGCCGGGCCGCGTCGCGCGGCAGCACCGTGTCCGCGTCGAGCGTGAGCACGAACCTGGCCTGGAACTCGGCGATGTCCCCGGTCTGCACGACGTAGCTGGTGTCCTTGGCCCCGCGCAGCAGGGCGTTGAACTCCTCGAGCTTGCCGCGCTTCCGCTCCCAGCCCATCCAGCTATGCTCGCCGGAGTTGAACTGCCGGCGGCGGTGGAACAGGAAGAACTTCGGCGGGCCGGCGGGGGCGTGCCGTTCGTTCAACTGTCGGATCGCCTCGATCGCGGCCTCCACCAGGGCGTCGTCTTCCGGCATGTGCTCATTCGGCGCGTCGGCCCAGTCCGTGAGCAACGCGAACCGGAGCATCGGGTCCGGGTTAGCCAGGTAGTGCAATTCCAGCCGCTCGCTTAGGTGGACGGCGCTCGACGGCCGGAACAACATTCCCGGGATGACGACGACGGTCGGCCACCCGTCGGGGACGCCGGTCGTGAAGTCCAGCTTCGGCAGCACCCGCGGCGGCAGCACCCGGCAGACGCAGTAGTTGACAATGCCGACCGCCAGCTCGGTCGCGGGCATGAGGACGGCCAGCGCAACCAGCAGCGCCCACCAGCCGAGGACCGGCCAACTCAGGCCGACCGCGAGCACGACCAGGGCGATCGTCGTCGTCGCGACACCGCCGAAGTGGATGAGGTACGGGTGGTCGGTGTGGAAGGCGCGCCAGCGGTCGCGGAGCTTGAACCGGCAGCCCAGCTCGGCCGCGAACGCCCGCTTGCCGTCGTCGATCAGGTAGTACCCGACGTGACCTGCCCGGCCCTCGCCTTCCATCGCCCGGGCGACAGCGCGCTTGGCGACCTCGACCTCGTCGCGCTTCGACGACTTGGCGAGCTGCTCGACGGCCTGTCGGTAGCGGTCGCGGGTGGCGAACTCCTGGCGGGCGTAGACGCCCGTCGGCTCGCCGCGGAGCACCTCCTCGACCTTGCTGGCCCGCTCGAAGAACACGGGCCATTCGATCGCGTTCAAGAGGCGCAGGCTGGTGACGCAGTTGCCGACCGACACCTGGTTGGCCGCCTGCCGGCGGTGTTCGCGGCAAAGGACTTCGGTCAAGTCATCGGAGTGGCGGGCCAGCCAGTCGTGGAGCGGGCCGACCGGGATGTCGCTCTCCCGGTCGCGCAGGGCCTTGTGCCAGGCAACGAGGAAGGTGTCGCTCGGCCGTTCCGGCAGCGGCGGCGGGACCGGCGACCCAGCGGCGCGACTGACCCAGGTGGTGGCGAGCTGCCGCTCGACGCGGGCGGCGAGCATTTGCGCCGCGAGCCGGCGAAGATTCTCCAGGAGGGCCAGCCGGAGCATGGTCGGGACGGCCCACAGCTCGCCGGTTGTCAGCGGGGCGACCTCTTGGAACGACTTGACGAACCGGAGGATGGAGCCGTCTTCCAGGTGGCTGTCGGTGTGGGTGATGAGGGCGACGGCGAGCGCGTAGATTCGCGGCAGCCCACCCCATGGGCCTGTCGTGACGACCGGGAGCTCGTCGTAGTACCCCCGGGGGAGGTCCTTGCGAACTTCGCGCAAAACCTCTTCGATGACGAAGAAGTTGTCGAGGAGCCACTCGGCGTCCGGGGTGAGGGGCTCCTTGGCGTCGGCCGCGGCCGCGGCCTCGGCCCGGGCCTCGTGGAGGACGCGCTCGTTGTCGCGCAGCCGGCGGAGCAGAGAGTGCGCGCCTGGGCGGACGGCGGCCGGCCAGCGGGCGGCGACCGTCCGGGCCAGGTCGTCGAGGTGGTCGTAGCCGAGGACCTGAGAACGGAACGGGGCGTCGGCCTCACTCAGGAAGGGCTCGTCCGTGGGGTCACAAGGGTCAGCGCGATTCATTCACGGCCCGAAGGTCGAGGGGAGAGGTGCCACAAGGATTGGCAAACCGGATGCCGATGGCGATGCCCCGCGACCCGGGACCGCATCCGGCGCCTGATCGCGTGGTGCGAGGCGGCACCTTGACCGGGGCGTATTCTAAGACACCCGCCCGGCCCCGCCAACGGGGCCGGGCGCGTCGGCGGAGTGACTTTGCAACACATTGCCAGACGGGCGCCGGGGGTTGGCAGCCTGAGCAATTTGGCAGCCTGAAACGCATGCCGCAAACGCTTCGCGGATGAGGAGTATGGGATCAGGTTGCCACTCAGGTTGCCAAATCCGCGCGCATGCTCGACCAGCCCGAATTGGCCGGCTGAAGATTCGTTGCAAAGACCCCGCTGCCAGATGCAACGAGTGTGTCGGCAAGCAAGTATGTCTGCCCCACGGAAAGGTCAGGGCTTCTCGCGCTTGAGGACGAAGAGCCGCTGCTTGTCCCCGGCCACCTTTTTGGTGGCGAATTCCTTCGGCCTCTCCTTGTCCGCGTAGCAGATCTTCAGGGTGTCTCCGTCCAGTTCGTAGATCCCTGCGCGGGTGACCGGCTTCCCATCTTTTTCGTAGCGGACCTCGATTCGTTTCGGTGTGTGCACCGGGTCCAGAGTGTAGGACACCGCGTCGGCGTCCGGGTCGTCCAGGTGGGTCCAGAACTTGTCTGCGGAAAACTCAAACTTCAGCTGACCCTCAATGAATTTCCGGTCCGGGGTGTCGCCGTCAATCTCGCAGCGCTCGACCACCCAGATGCCGCGCAGGTCATCCGCCTTCACTTTCGGCGGGGGCGGCTTGGGCGCACCGGCCGCAGCTCCCAACAGGAACGCCACGGTGATCGCCAGAGCGCTTCGCGTGCCTCATTCTCCAAGACTCACGCGGCTTCCGTCAACGAGGGCATCTGCCGGGCCGTCAGTCCCAGCGCGATCAGCCGGATGCCGTTCACTAACAGGTCCACAGCCACCAACGTGCCGATCACCCACTCGGCGGACTCCGGCCACCCGGCCAGGATCAGCGCCCCCAGCAATACACCGACCAGCCCGTGCAACAGCGTCCACGCTCCGTAGGGGTTGCGGCTGGACAGAGCCATTGCCACGCGCAACCCCCCGGCGAACAGGAACACCATCGCGATCACCAGGGTAAGCGCTTCCACGGCCAGCTCCGGCCGCAGGATGATCAACACCCCGAGCAACGCGGTCAGCAGCCCGCTCAGGAGGTCGAGCCAGAATCCCTTCCACCCCTTGCGCCAGATCGCGTGGCCGATCTCCAGGGCCCCGGCGACGAGCATCAGCCAGCCGATCAGGAGGATCGCGACGCGAGTGAAGATGGTGGCCAGCACGACGCCGACAGTTCCCAGTACGACGAGCGCCACCCCCAGGACGACAAACCAGCCCCAGTTCCGCTGCAACATGGCCAGGTCGTCGCGGACCAGGCTGTCCAGGTTCATGCGAACGCGCGGGTTCATGGCGCCGCTCCGGGTCGGTGGGGCCGGTGCCATGAGTGTAACCGGTCGCGGAGCCGGCGGGCCAACAGGAAAGTGCTACCGAATCACCTCTTCCCGCAAGACCAGCGGCAAGACCATCGACCCGGCGTACGACAGGCCCAGGACGACCGCCAGCGGCAACAGCACCTCGGCCGCACCGGTCAGGTGGAGTGCATCGACCATCTTGTACTTCACCGGCACGAAGAACGGGTGCAGACAGTAGACGGCCAGGCTGTGCCGGGCCATGAAGCTGATCACCGGGTTCCCGGCCGGCCGCCAGCGGACCGCCAGGATGAGTACCGCGACGGCCAGGAACACCAATGACGGCCGCGTATACGCCGGGATCGCGAACCGGTTGACCGCGAAGAAGTGCGGGTCCACGTACACGGTCCAATCCAAAACGGCGCACGCGACGGCCAGCGCCATCGACCCCGCGGCCAGCCGGTCGAGTGATCGCGTCGCGTTGGCCCGCGTCAGCCGCGCCAGGCCTACCCCCGCGAACGCCAGCGGCAGGAAGTTCAACGGGTTCGCGTGCAGCTCCAGGAAGAGCACGGCTGTCGTTTGGTGATTCGGTGGCAGAAGCCGGTGTGCGACGGGCAAAAGGCCGACGATGAGCGTGGCCAGGGCGAAGGACAGCCAGACCGCTGCATCCGGCAATCGCTTCGCGTAATGGGTGACAACCGTCACCACGGCCAGCGCGACGAAGAAGTAGTAGACGGTGTTGCCCGCGGTCAGCGCGTGCAGGGCCAACCCCTTGGCATCGCGGGGGATCTCCTTGAGGAGTCCGTAGCCGGTAAAGAAGAACACCTGGTAGGCGATGCTCCAGAGTACCAGAAGCCGGGCGATTCGGCCGAGCCGGTGCCACAACGTCGCCGCGTCGGACGGCTTCATGGCGTACAAGTACGCGGAGACGACGACAAAGACCGGAACGGCCAGGCAGAGGACGTAGAAGTTGACGACGTCGGACCAGGCGAGCGAGTGCGTGAAATACGCGTCCGGGTCAAAGATGGCCGACGGGAACACGTAGCCCAGGTGGACGGCGACGACGGCGACGGAGAAGATCGCCCGCAGGTAGTCGATCCCGATGATCTTTCGGTTGCCGGCCATCGCCCCTCCATGGCTGAATCCAACCGTCAGTCCGTGACTGGCCTGGCGCGGGCGATGAAGACGGATGCGCTCAAAGGGCATCGGGCCGACATGCTACTCGACCGGGACTGCCGAACGCAACCCGGCTCGGCCGCCGTGAGGCGGACATTCCTGTCTGCCGGGCTCGAAGGCAGACAGGAATGTCCGCCCCACGAGCGGGGGATTCTCATTGATTCCTCACCCGGTCGTGATACCCTCCCCCTCGCTTCCTTTTCCAGCCCGGTGTCTTCCCGGGCCGACTCGTAGGAACGGAGCCAACCGAGATGAAGTGCGTCCGGCTCGTGCCGCTCCTAAGCGGCGTGATGGTCGTCGCGGCCCTGGGCTGCAACAAGTCCAACAGCTCGCCGTCTTCGGACCCGGCCCCCGGCCCAGTGGTCGGCTCGCCTGGAGGGACGCCGCCGGCGTCCAGCCCGCAGGCCCTGCTCGCTCAGCGCTGCGCACGGTGTCACAGCGGGGTGACGATGGGCGGAACGAAGGGATTCAAGGGCAAGGGCCCGGACCTGTCCAAGGTCGGCGCCGACCCGGAGCACACGGTCGAGTGGCTCGCCGCGCACATTCGCAACCCGAAGCAGCACTCTCCGGACTCCACGATGCCCGCGTTCGAGCGGCAGCTCTCGGCGGAAGAGATCCAGTCGCTGGCGGAGTATCTGGCGAAGTTGAAGTGACTTTCTGCCCCCTCTCCGCTTCGGAGAGGGGGAACAAGACTCGACCCCCCTTACAGCATCGGCTCCGGGTCCCAGCGCGGGGCCGCGTCGGTGTCGCCGAGCAGGTGGGCGTCGGTGTCGCGCAGGTCGCGGTAGTAGATGGCGGTCCCGTGCAGCCGGCCGGACGAGCTGCGGGCGTAGCCCGGAATGACGCCGGCCCGGACGTAGCCGAGCTTCTCGTACAACCGCCCGGCCGCGTCGCCGGCCCGGGTGTCCAGGACCAGCAAGTAGCGCCCGCGGGCGGCGGCCGCCTCTTCGAGCGCACTCATCAACATCGTGCCGAGACCGCGCCGGCGCGCCGTCGTGTGAACGAGTAGCTTCTGCACCTCGGCGCGGTGGGCGGCATTCGGCCGGGCCGGTATGTCAAGCTGCACGCTCCCCATCACGCGGTTCCCGTCGCGGGCAACGAACAGGAGCCGACGACCGGCGGCGAGCTCGTTGAAAACTTCCGACCAGTAGGCATCGGCGTCCGCGGGCGAGAGCGGGTGGAGGAACCCGACCGACGCCCCGTCCGCGACCGCGTCGACGAGCAAGTCGGTCAGGCCCGGCCGGAGGGACGCGGCGGCGGGAGCGTCGAGCTGGTCGATCGCGATGGTCACGGCGGCGCTCGGCCCGGGTACAGGTCCTCGGCACGCTGGAACAACACCCACGACGTGGCGATGTACTTGTCGCCGCCGACCGGCGTGTTGCCGCGATGGGTGTGGGTGAACCCGGCCGGGGCGATCAGCAGGCTGCCGTTTTGAGGGGCGATCTTCCGCTTCTGATAGAAGAACTCGGTCTCACCCGCCTCCGGCACGTCATTGAGGTAGATCGAGTACAGGAGGACGCGGTGCAGGGTGTCGCAGTCCGCGTCGCGCGGGTAGACCTCCGAGTGCCAGTACGGATAGCCGCCGACCCCCGCCAGGTACTTCTGCAAGTTGATCGATCCGGGTCGGAACGCGACCTGAAGCATCGGGACGAGCTGGTCGTCCGGTAACGACGCGAATGCCGGCTCCGTGACCAGCCGGACCTCGCCTGTTGCCGGGTCCTGGTAGCGCATGGCCAGGGGAGCGATGAGGGCGAACGGGTGGGCGCGGACGTATCGACGCAACCCGGCGAACGCTGCCTGCTGGATCATGCCGACGACGTCTTCCCATTCCGGCCGGCCGGTGATCGGGATGTCGTAGCTGTCCTTGAGCCTGGTATCCACGCCGGCCCCGGTCTTGCCTCGGGTGGCCTGTCCGCTCGCCTCGAACCGCTCGATGATCGCTCGGCACAAGTCGGGGTCGAGGGCGCCCGGGTAGACCTCGATGAAGTCGGTCATGGTCGGTCCCCGCCCCGCTCACTCGTCGTCCTTGAACACCTTGTGCCCGACCGTCTTGCCCGTCTTGAGGTCCAGGATCTCGACATACCGCCCAGCCGACTCTCTTCCGTAGACGGCGAACACCTCGCCGTTGATTCGGTCCATGCGCACCTGGTTCCGGTATTTCGAGTGGTGAATCGGCCCGAGCCCCTTGAGCGACGTCTTCCAGAGCTGCTTCTTCGCCTTCAGGTCGAAGGCGACGACCGCACAGCCGGAGCTAATGGGACCGTAGTCGGCGTGGTAGAGGACGTCGCCGCGGGCGAAGAAGACCGAGTCCAGGTGACCGTCCCAGGCGTAAAGTTCCTTGCCGCCGTCGAGGACGCGGATCGTCACCTCCCAGCGTCCTTCCTTCTTGCGGACCACTTCGAGCTGGTAGTCATTGAGCTCGTGGGCGAGGCAGCGGCGGAAGTCATCCCCCGACTCGGGGGCGCGCCATGGGGCCTCGTCGGCCAGCTTCTGGTAATTCGGCCCCTTCCCGGCGGTGCCCGGGACGATCGGGGCGGCGAATGCCACCAGCGGTACCGCGGCGATGAGGAGGGGAATGAGTCGGGTCATGGATCGGTCCCGTAGAGCACGCGTCTCGCGTGCTCGGAGCCAAGAGCACGCGAGACGCGTGCTCTACGATAACCGACCCCGCCCGAGCGGGCCAGTCGCCGTTACTTCACGTCCTTCGGGTCCTTGAGAGTGAACTCGAGGTAATCGGACCGCACGTCGCGTGTCTTGCCCTCCTTGGCCGGATCAGGCTCGTCGCGCAGGTAGAAGCTCACCTGCACCGCCCGCTTCTCCGGGACGTACAGGGCGTGCCAGAGCGTCCGCGTCGGGGCCCGGTTTGCTCCCTTCGGGGTGCCATGGGCATCGGCCAGCTTGTGCGTTTCCTTGATAAGGTCCACCGACAGCAGGTCCTTCTGCTCGGTGATCTTCTCGGTCAGGGCGCAGTAGCGCGGGCAGACGCCCTTGGCCTTCGCGGCCGATGGCACCTTCCCGCCCTCGAGGTGCCGGTGCAGGCTGAAGTTGGTGGCGACGAGCGGCTTGCCGGGGTTCTCGATGATGTACTCCCGGTTGTGGGCCTGCGAGTACTCCCAGACGAATGCCTTCCCGTGCCGGTCCGCGACCAGGTAGTGACACGGGAGGAACTCGTAGCACTGCTTGGTGGTGAGCAGGGCCTCCTTGGCCTCCTCGACCGTGGCGCAGGTGTCGAGCAGGAGCCGCTGCATCTGCAGGACGCCGAGCCCGACTCCGGTGTCCATGGCCGGCTCGAACCCGTACTTGGTCATCAGCTCGTCGTCGGCCATCAGGGCGACGGTCAGCCCCTCGGAGTTGATCCCGTCGAGCACCCCGCTCAGGAGGTCGTAGGA
>Ga0066905_100000628_pt1 | contig 10424 bp, 6 predicted proteins | sample PanSoiMetaPlot36_FD_67483 | JGI IMG/M metagenome (GOLD analysis project Ga0066905, IMG submission 67483) | Tropical forest soil microbial communities from Panama analyzed to predict greenhouse gas emissions - Panama Soil Plot 36 (version 2) | ecosystem: Environmental > Terrestrial > Soil >... | reverse complement strand
ACCGCGCGCTTGCCGGCGCCCGCCGCCAGCACGAACACGTCCCGCCCGCGGTTCAGCATGGGATAGGTGAGCGTGATGCGGTCGCGGGTCACCTGGGATGGCGGCGCTTCGGCGTCCACGACCCAGCGCTCGCGCTCCTCAAGCACCGGGCTTCCCGGGAAGAGCGAGGCGGTGTGCCCGTCCGCGCCGGCGCCCAGCAGCACGATGTCGAGCGCACCGTCCGGGAGCTCCTGGCGGAGCAGGGCCTCGTAGTCGCGGGCCGCCTCGGCCGGCGGCCGCTCGCCGGCGATGCGGTGGATCGTCTCCTCCGCCACGCCGGCCGGGGCGAGCAGGCTCGCGTACGCCATCCGGTAGTTGCTCTCGGGGTGATCGGGCGGAACACAGCGCTCGTCGCTCCACCACCAGGAGACCTTGGCCCACGGAAACTCGTCGGCGGGCGTCTGCCAGATGAGGATCCGGTAGAGGGGCCCCGGGGTCTCGCCGCCCGCGAGCGCGATCGCGCAGCGGCCGCGCTTCCCGACCGCCTCGCGCGCCGCGGCCGCCACCCGCTCCGCCACCTCGTGGCTCAGCGCCTCGAGATCGTCGCGGACGACGAACGTGGCGCTCACGCGCCGCGCCGCGCGGGGACTCCATCCGCCACCAGCCGGTCGGCGGCCGCGGGGCCCCAGGTTCCGGCCGGATAGGGCTCGACCGCGTGCGGAGCTTCGAGCAGCGGCGTGTAGAGGCGCCACGACTCCTCGACCTCGTCGGCGTGGACGAACAGGGTCTGGTCGCCTTCGAAGATGTCGAGCAGCAGGGTCTCGTAGGCCTCCGGGAGGGGGCCGAACGCCTCGCTGTACATGAAATGCAGCGGCTGGCGGGCGAGCGAGAACTCCGAGCCCGGCTTCTTGACCTCGAAGTAGAGCGCGAAGCCCTCGTCGGGCTGGAGCCGGATCACCAGCGCGTCCGATTGCGGGCGACAGGCATCGAAGCGCCCGAACAGGCTCACCGGCGGGGCGCGGAACGTGAGCGCGATCTCGGTCATGCGACCCGGCATCCGCTTGCCGGCGCGCAGCACGAACGGCACCCCCTGCCAGCGCCAGCTGTCCACGTCCACGCGGATCGCGATGAACGTCTCGGTGTTCGAGTCGCGCGCCACCCCCGTCTCGGTGCGATAGGCGGGCACCACCTTCCCGTCAAGCTTCCCCGCACCGTACTGGCCCCACACCACGCGGGCGGGATCGATCGAACGGATCGAGCGCAGCGCTTTCACCTTCTCGGCGCGGATCGCGTCGGCCGCGATCGTGACCGGGGCCTCCATCGCCACCAGGCTCAGGAGCTGGGTGAGATGGTTCTGCACGATGTCCCGCAGCGCTCCCGCCTGCTCGTAGTATGCCGCCCGGCGCTCCACCCCCAGCTCCTCGGCCACCGTGATCTCCACCCGGGCCACGTGCTCGCGGTTCCAGATCGACTCGAACATGGCGTTGGCGAACCGGAACACGAGCAGGTTCTGAACGGTTTCCTTCCCGAGATAGTGGTCGATGCGGTAGATCTGAGGCTCCTTCCAGCCCTGGTGGAGCGTGGCATTGAGCGCCCGCGCCGAGGCCAGGTCGCGGCCGAAGGGCTTCTCGACCACGATCCGCGACCAGCCCGGGCCGCGCGCGAGCCCGGCCGCGGCGAGCCCGCCGGCGGTGGGGCCGAACGCTGCCGGCGGCAGGGCGAGATAGAACACCCGGTTTCCCGGGAGCTGGTGCCGCGCTTCGATCTCGGCGATCCGGGCGGCGAGCGTCTCGAAGTCGGAGGGCTCGCTGCCGCGCGCGGGATGGTAGAAGAGGCGCGCCTCGACCCAGCGGCCGGCGTCGTTGCGGGCGATGCCGGCATTCGCCAGCGCCTCGACCGCGACCTCGCGATAGCTCGCATCGTCCAGGTCGCCGCCCTTCGAGCAACCGAGCACGTAACAGGTCCCGGCCGCGCCCTGCGCATGCAGGCGATAGAGTGCGGGCAGCACCTTGCGGCGCGCGAGATCGCCGGTGCCGCCGTAGAGCACGCACAGGCAGGGGCCCACGTCCTTCGCGGCGGGGCGAGGATTAGGCGTCGCGCTTGACGGCATGACCGCCGAACTCGTTCCGCAGCGCCGCCAGCAGCCGGTCCGCGAACGCCTCGTGGCTCCGCGAGCGGAATCGGGCGATCAACGACTGGGTGATGATCGGCGCCGGCGCCTCGAGATCCATCGCCTCGGCCACCGTCCACCGGCCTTCGCCGGAGTCGTCGACCCAGGGCGCCACGCCGTCCATGGCGGGATTCTTCGTGAGCGCATCCACGGTGAGCTCCAGCAGCCAGGAGCGCACCACGCCGTGCTGCCAGATCCGCCCCACCTGCGCCAGGTCGAGCCCGAATTCCGACTTGCGATGCAGCAGCTCGAAGCCCTCCGCGAACGCCTGCATCAGCCCGTATTCGATCCCGTTGTGCACCATCTTGGCGAAGTGCCCGGCGCCGATCGGTCCCACGCGGCCCCAGCCGCGGTCCGGGGCCGGCGCCAGCGTCTCGAAGACCGGCCGCAGGCGCTCGATCGCGGCGGCATCTCCGCCCAGCGTCAGCCCGTAACCGAGCTTGAGCCCCCAGATGCCGCCGCTGGTGCCGGAATCGATGAACGCGATGCCGCGCTCGGCGAGCGCGGCCCCGCGGCGGATCGAGTCCCGGTAGTAGCTGTTGCCCCCGTCGACGACCGCATCGCCGCGCCCGAGCGCATCCGAGAGCGCACGGAGGGTGCTGTCGGTCGGCTCACCCGAGGGCACCATCACCCACACCGCCCGCGGTGCCTTGAGCTTCGCGACCAACTCGGTCACGGACGCCGCACCGGTGGCGCCGCCCGCGACCACGCGCGACACCGCCTCCGGGCTGCGATCGCACGCCACCACGCGATGCCCGCCCGCGATCAGGCGCGTGGTCATGCTGGCGCCCATGCGGCCCAAACCGATCATGCCGAGTTCCATTCGTGGCTCCTGGAGTGCTAGGGAAGGGTTTTCGCCGGGCCATGGTACATCCGCACGGCACCCGGCGCTCCATCGAAGCCCGGGAGCGAGGACGGTGTCTGCCGACGAGTGGGGCATGAGCGTCGCGAGCGGCGCGCTCGGGCCGTACGAACCAGCTTCGCGGAGTCGCGCCCGAGCCAGCGACGGGGCCCCGCGAGGAGGCGGACACCGTCCTCGCTCCCGGGCCCCTGAGGCGTGCGTTGCCGTGTGTTACCGTCGACGGATATGAGCGAATCCCTTCGCCAGCACGCCGCCACCGCCGAGCATCTCCCCAGCGTCGCCACCGACCCCGGCTGCCTGGTGGTGCTCTCGGAGCGGCTGCGGAAGAGCCCGGGCGTGGTGGCGATCGAGGCGGACTTCAACGACAGCACGCTGACGGTGCGCTACCGGCCGGCGCTGGTCGATCTCGACCATTTGAACCGGCTCGCGGACGAAGTCGCCGCGATGTTCGCGCAGCGCGTCACCTTTTGCGCGCGGCGCGAGGCGCCAGGCGTGTGCGAGGAGTGCGACCTGCGTCTCGGGCGGATTCCCGCCGCCGACGATCCCGAGTTCGCGGTCACCGCCGATCCCGGCCGGGTCGGTCTCTCGCGCCGGATCGTCCCCGCCGACACCGCCGAGCTCAAGCGGCCGCTGGGATTGAGCAAGCCCTGGGGAACTCCGTTCTCGGGCGCCGAGCTCGAGCAGTTCGCGCGCGGCCGGGCGATGGCGGTGCTCACCGGGAGCTGTCTCGCCCTGCTCCTGCTCGGCATGGTGCTGGAGCGCACCGTCTCGAGCCCGGTCTGGCACACCGTCGCATTCATCGCCTCGGCGATCGCGGGAAGCTGGTTCGCGCTCCGCTCCACCGCCCGGGCGCTCGCCCGGTTCCGGTTCGACGTCAACCTGCTCATGATCCTGGCCGCGATCGGTGCCGGCGCGATCGGGTACGTGTTCGAAGCCGCGGTGCTGATGTTCCTGTTCTCGCTCAGCAACACGCTCGAGGTGTACACGATGGGGCGCACCCGCCGCGCGCTCCATGCCCTGCTCAAGCTGCGCCCGGCCCGGGCGCTGGTGCGCCGCGATGGACGCGAGATCGAGGTGGAAGCCGAGTCGGTGCGGATCGGCGAGCGGGTGATCGTGAAGCCCGGCCAGGCGATCCCGGTGGACGGCACGGTGGCGCTGGGCGGATCGCTGGTGGATCAAAGCAGCCTGACCGGCGAGTCGGTGCCGGTGGAGAAGCAGCCTGGCGATCGGGTGTTTGCGGGCACGCTCAACCAGCAGGGCGCGATCGAGGTGGTGACCACCCGCGCCGCCGGTGACACCACGCTCGCCCGGATCGTCGCCATGGTGACCGAGGCCCAGGAGCAGAAGTCGCGCACCGAGGAGATCGCGCAGTGGGTGGGGCGCTACTACACGATCGCGGTCATGATCGGCGCCGCGCTCATGATCGTGGTGCCGCCGTTCCTCATGGGCCGCGATTTCAACACCGCGTTCTACCGGGCGATGGTGCTGCTGGTGGTGGCATCCCCGTGCGCGCTCGTGATCGCCACGCCGGCCACGATTCTCTCCGCGATCGCGAATGCGGCCCGCAACGGAGTGCTGTTCAAAGGCGGGCGCTACATCGAAGCCCTGGGGCGGGTGAAGGCGGTGGCGTTCGACAAGACCGGAACGCTCACCCACGGCCGCTTCGAGGTCACCGACGTCGTGCCGCTCGGCGATGCGACCGAGAGCGACGTGCTGGCGTGGGCGGCGAGCGCCGAGCGTCGCTCGCAACATCCGCTGGCCCAGGCGGTGGTGCGCGCGGCCGAGCGCCGCGCCGTCGCGTTCGAGCCCGCCGAGCAGCTCACCTCGCACCTCGGCAAGGGGCTGGTGGCGCGCGCCGGTGGAGCCACGATCGAGGTGGGCACGCCGGAGCTGTTCGAGGAGCTCGGGGTCGAGGTGCCGGCCGAGGCCATGGAGAAGGTGGACGCGCTGCGCGCCGAGGCCCGCACCGCGATGCTGGTGCGGCGCGGGGGGCGCTGGGGCGTGATCGCCGCCGCCGACCAGGTGCGTCCGGCGGCATTCGATACCGTGGTCCGGCTCAAGGCGCTCGGTATTCGATCGATCGCGCTGCTCTCGGGGGACAGCGATTCGACGGTCGCGGCGATGGCGCGACGCACCCAGGTGGACGAGCACCACGGCGCGCTGCTCCCCGCGGACAAGGTGGAGGTGATCGGCCGCCTGGAGAAGGCCCACGGCGCGGTGGCGATGGTGGGGGACGGGGTCAACGACGCGCCGGCGCTGGCGCGCGCCACGGTCGGGATCGCGATGGGCGGGATCGGCAGCGACGCGGCGATGGAGAGCGCCGACGTGGTGCTGATGGGCGATGACCTCACGGCGCTGCCCTATGCCCTCCAGCTCGCCCAGCGGGCGCGGCGGGTAGTGATCCAGAACGTCCTCATCGCCTCGGGCGTCATGCTGATCCTGGTGACGCTGGTGTTCCTGGGCGAGCACACGCCGTTCGGCGCCCTCAAGCTCCCGGCCGCGGTCTCGGGCCACGAGGGCAGCACCGTGGTGGTCATCCTGAACGGGCTCCGGCTGCTCGGCGGACGGCGGGGAAGTCCCGCGACCTGAGCCGTCGAGCGTTGGCCGCGGGCCCGCTCAGTGCGCCCAGTGCGTCCCGATCGGGATTCCGCTAGGCTTCCCCGACCACGCTCCCCAGGTCGCATGGTCGCATTGGCAGTTCCGTCGACGCCCGGCAAGGAGGATCGCGATGCGCTTCACGGCACGGATTTCGAGGACAACCACCTGGACGGCGACGGTATTCGCGCTGGCCCTGATGGCGGCGCCCGGCCTCACACCCGCCCCGGCCTCGGCCGGCCCGCTGGGATGGCAGGCGATCGGCGGTTGGTACACGGATAACAGCGACTTCTTCGTCGGCGCCGGCGCCCGCTTCGCCGCCGGCCCGATCACCGCGATCCCCAACGCCGAATACGTGTTCGTGGACGGCGGGAAGCTCTTTACGCTGAACCTGGACGGCACGCTCAACGTGCTGCCGCTTGCGGTCGCGACCGGCTACGTGGGCGGCGGGCTCGCGTTCGTGATCAGCGACCCCGACGGCGGGGACAGCAATACCGACACCGGACTCAACCTGATCGCCGGTATGGGGTTCAACGCCATCAAGCTCCACCCATTCGCCCAGATCAAATGGGTCATGATGGACGGCGACGATCCGTTCGTGTTCGGCATCGGGATCCACTTCTAGCGGCGCGGGCGCGCGGATCGCGCCAGGCTCACGCCTTCTTCTTCTTCACCTTCCAGGTGCCATTCTGCACCGGGCCGCCGCCCTGGGGCTGGCTGCGGTACGTGCCCTCGATCACGTCGCCGTGGATCTGGCCCTGGAACCGGGTGTCGAGCAGGCAGTCGCAATCCGGGTCGCGGTAGGGCCGGAGGCGGCCCTCGAGGCCGCCGCCGGTCGCGCGCACGAAGGCGATGGTCAGCACTTCCGGCGTGCGCGGGGTCGGCAGGCCCGCCGACGGGTCCGCCTCGGGGAGCCGCGCCGGGCGTCGCTGGTGCGAGATCATCACCACGTCGCCGTAGGCGGTGTCGGCGCCGGCGGCGAGCTGGAAGATGATGCTGCCGCTCCGGCCGTTGGTATCGCCCTGATACTCGCCGCCCCACTCCCCGGCCATCTGGCGGATGTCGGTCGGGGCGCCCGCCATCGGCACCGGCGGAGGCGCGGAGGACGAGCAGCCGGCCGCCCCGAGCAGGACGACCACGATCGCCAACCCCCTCATGCACCCTCCCGACACGGCGGACTCACCGGACGCTCGACCCCATGATGATGACACAACGCGGCCCCGGTTCGATATGCTGGCGTTGAGATGCCCAACCGACTCCGCGCGCCGGCCCTGGTCGCGGCCCTGCTGGCGATCGCTCCGACCCCGGCCCGCGCCGTCACCCGGTTGGACTGCGACCGCTCCGGAACCCCTTACGAGGCCACCCAGCTCGGAGTTCCACCTGGGCCGACTTGCCTTCCCGGCGGCCCGACCGGCAGCTTCCTGCGCCTCGCCGACACCACGGTCGCCAACATCAATGCGGTCTCCTTCGATCTCAGCGATCCCGGTCGGCACGGGCTGATCGTCGCCGACTTCGACTTCCGCATGACCGCGCACGCGGTCGACAGTCGCGCCGACGGCTTCGGGTTCGCGCTCGCGAGCACCGCGTTCTTCGGCGGCCGCGGGCCGGTGATCGGGCATTCCGAAGAGGCAAATGTGGTCGGCTCCCTCGGCGTCGGGTTCGACATCCACCAGGGGCCGGGCGAAGTGAGCCCCAACCACGTCTCGATCCACTGGAACGGAAGCCTGTTCCGCGAGATCGACGTCACGCGCCTGGTGGATCTCGGGAGCGGCCAGTTCACGCACGCGCGCATCATCGTGCGGCCGGGCGCGTTCCCGCCCGACATCACCATCCTGCTCACGCCGTGCGGCAGCCCGGCGGTCACGGTGGTGGACCGCCTGCCGGTGCCGGGACTCGCTCCCTATGAAGCCCGAGTCCAGCTCATGGCCCGCTCGGGCGGCGAGGCGGCGCTCCACGACATCGACAACCTCAACGTCCAGTTCCTGGATCCCGGCCGGAGCGTGGTGAGCTTCTCTGCCACCGGTTACGAAGCGACCGAAGCGACCGGAGGAGAAGCGATCCTCACCGTGACCCGCGCCGGCTCGCTCGCGGGGTCGGACGCGGTCCACTACTCGTGCACCGATCTCACCGCGTCCTCCGGCGCCGACTACATGCCGATCACGGGGACGCTCGCGTTCGCGAGCGGCGAGGAAGAGAAGACGATCCGCGTGCCGATCCTCGGCGATCCGGCGACCGAGGGCGACGAGCGCTTCCGGGTGTCGCTCGATTCCCCTACCGGGAACGCCGTGCTGGGTGGGCCCGGCGATGCCCTGGTGACGATCGTGGACGACGAGAGCGCGCGCGGGAGCGGGCGCTGGAGCGGCGTGATCTGCTGGCCGATCGTCGCGATCCACGGGATCACGCTGCCCGACGGCCGGGTGATGCTCTGGCCGCGCGGCGAAGGCATGGGGACGCCGCCCACCGGTGACGACGCCCACGCCTGGGATCCCGCGAGCGGCGAGATCACTCCGCTCGCCCGCGCCGGCTACGACATCTTCTGCAGCGGGCACACCCTTACCGCCGACGGCCGGGTGTTCTCCGCCGGCGGCCACCTCGGGGACGAAGCCGGGCTGCTGCGCGCGAGCTACTACGATCCGGTGCGCGACACCTGGACCTCCGCGCCCGACATGAACGCCGGGCGCTGGTATCCCACCACCACCGTGCTCGCCAACGGCGACCTGCTCGTGACCTCGGGCTCGATCGACATCACGCCGACCATGAACGAGATCCCGCAGGTGCTCAGACCGGGAGCGGCTTCGTGGCGCGACCTGAGCGATGCGCGGCTCACCGAGGCCGATCTTTCGCGCTTCTATCCCTGGATGTACGTGGCGCCGGGGGGCCGGGTCTTCTCCGCGGGATGGGAGCAGAACACCTGGTACCTCGACACCCGGGACAGCGGCTCCTGGACCCCGGTGGCCGCCAGCCGGTTCGGCCGGCGTGACTATGGCTCGTCGGTCATGTACGAGCCGGGCAAGGTGCTGATCCTGGGCGGCAACCCGCGCCAGAGCGCCAGCCCTCCGTCCCTGATCCCGACCGCGAGCGCGGAGGTGATCGATCTGTCCGCCGCGAGCCCGGCATGGCGCGACGTGGCGCCGATGGCGCGGGCGCGGCGTCAGGTCAACGCCACGCTGCTCCCGGACGGCACGGTGCTCGTGACCGGCGGCACCAGCTCGCCCGGGTTCAACGATGCCGCCCTGGCGGCACTCCCCGCCGAGCTCTGGGACCCGGCCACGGAAGGGTGGACCACGCTCGCCTCCATGCGGATCCCGCGGCTCTACCATTCGATCGCGCTGCTGCTTCCCGATGGCCGGGTGCTGTCCGCGGGCGGAGGATTCCCGCCCCCGAGCGGCGGCGGCATGAACCATCCCGACGCCGAGATCTTCTCGCCGCCCTATCTCTTCAAGGGCCCGCGGCCGATCATCACCGCGGCCCCGGCGGTGGTTTCCTACGGCCAGGCGTTTGCGATCGAGACGCCCGACGCCGCGAGCATCGTCACCGTGCGCTGGATCCGGCTCTCGTCCGTGACCCATTCGTTCAACCAGAGCCAGCGCTCGAACGTGCTGGAGTTCACGACCGCACGCGCCGGGCTCTACGCGACGTCGCCGCTCGACTCCACCCTCTGCCCGCCCGGGCACTACCTGCTCTTCATTCTGAACCGGGACGGCGTGCCTTCGATCGGACGCGTGGTCCAGGTGACGCGCCCGCCGGCGGGCGCTCCGGTTCCCGGCACCGGCGGGCTCGCACTCGCCGGCGCCCGGCCCAACCCCGCGACCCACGGACTGCTGATCGCGTTCACGCTGCCGGACGCCTCGCCGGCGGAGCTCACGGTGTTCGATCTCGGCGGTCGTCGCGTGCTCACCCGCGACGTGGGATCCCTGGGAGCGGGCGAGCACGTGGTCGACCTGGGTTCGGCGGGGCTCAAGCCGGGCGTCTACATGATCCGGCTCACGCAGAACGGGCAGTCGGTTTCGTCGCGGGCGATCGTACTGGCGCCATAGCCTTGGCCGCCCGCGGACCCACTGCTAGACTCCGCGGCTCTATGTCGATCGAGCAGCGGTTCATTCAGATCATCGGCGTGCCGGTGGACCTGGGCGCGGGGCGACGCGGTGTCGACATGGGGCCTTCGGCGATCCGGGTCGCGGACCTTCAGGCCCGGCTGGAGGCACTCGGTCACAAGGTCGAGGACGGCGGCGACCTGGACGTGATGATTCCCGAGACCCAGCAGGTGGGGGAGGGCAAGCTCCGCTACAAGGAGCCGATCCTCGCCATGTGCGATTCCCTCCGGATCGAGGTGGATGCGGCCCTCAAGCGCGGCCGGCTGCCGCTGGTGCTGGGCGGCGACCACAGCATCGCGATCGGTTCGGTGTCGGGGAGCGCCGGCCACTTCGCGAAGGAAGGCCACTCGCTCGGGCTCCTGTGGTTCGACGCCCACGGCGACGCCAACACCCCCGACACCACGCCCTCGGGCAACATCCACGGCATGTCCCTGGCGGTCGCGCTCGGCCACGGCGATCGCGACCTGGTGTCGCTCGGCGATCGGGTGCCCAAGATCCAGCCGCGCAACACCGCCCTGATCGGGATCCGCGACGTGGATCCCGGCGAGCGCGAGACGCTGAAGCGCCTCGGGGTCACGGTCTATACGATGCGCGACATCGACGAGCGCGGCATGCGCGACGTGGTGGACGAGGCGATCCGCATTGCCGGCGATGGCACCGCCGGCATCCACCTCTCGTTCGATCTCGACGTGGTGGATCCCGAGGACGCCCCCGGCACCGGCAC
>Ga0066905_100000627_pt1 | contig 10425 bp, 14 predicted proteins | sample PanSoiMetaPlot36_FD_67483 | JGI IMG/M metagenome (GOLD analysis project Ga0066905, IMG submission 67483) | Tropical forest soil microbial communities from Panama analyzed to predict greenhouse gas emissions - Panama Soil Plot 36 (version 2) | ecosystem: Environmental > Terrestrial > Soil >... | reverse complement strand
CCGTCCCGATTGCGTCCCGATGCCGAAAATAATCGGGACAATAATCGGGACACAAAGCCACTTCCAAGCACCAAGAAGGAGAATTTCCAATGTCGAAGAAGAAGACTAAACACGTTCACACTGCCGCCGCGAACGGCAAATGTCCGACCTGCGGCCGAAAACTGACTGCGAACGGCAAGCCGCCCGTGCCGCTGCCGGCTGATACAAAACTGGAGCGCGCCACAAGGTCAGCTCTCAAGGCTCTGAATCAAATCAAGGTCGAACAGGGCGTAAAAGCCGCCAAGGCCGCCTTAGCCAGGCTGACCGCGGCGTTGTCCTGGGAGGGATGAGCGATGACAACCTACAACTCTGACTTATCCGAAGCGCGACAGCTTATCCGCGACCTCGAGCGCGTCGAGCTGCGCAACGCCGGCGATCGGCGATTCATTCAGACATGGGCGAACTATCTCAACCACGCCGGCGACGCGGCGCGGATCGGGCGATTTAGGCTGCACAACCTGCGCTCGGTAGCGGCATCCTATGGGATTTGCGATCCTCCACAAGCCGCACACGCTGGAGGGATGGACTGATGGAAGAAGCAGACAGACTCCACATACTGAGATGGAACCGAGACGATAAAGACTGCGACTGCTATCTCTGCGGCCACGGCGACCGGGCCGTCCCGATCGTCGCCGAAATATCCGGCATCTTCTACGAGGCCGACGATGGGGAGAAATGGGCGATCTGCGTCAAATGCGCGGCGGAGATATCCTGACGTCGTGGACAGATGGGCGCTCGAAGTGGGCCGAGACATCCAGGAGAAAGCGCGGCGCCGGTCGCAGGCGACCCGGGCCGCCGAGTGCGCCCATTGCGCGCGTGAGGCCGTCGCCTGGGATGTTCGGGCGATGGCGGCGTACAAACTGCGCAATTGAAGCGGGCGGCGACTCCGTTGATAAGTAACGGCGAAACAGCGGGAACAATGGCAACCGCGACAAGCTCGGCCATAATTAACCGTGGACGTTGGCAATGGGCGATTTTACTTTCGACTTCAGTTTTCTTTTTGAGCGCCGGCCGGCGAATGAGGGCCGCGAGGATGAGCGCAGATGCCTGGCAAGGCGCCGGGATGGCAAGCCGTGCGGCGCCTGGGCAGTGTGGAAAGCCCCTAGACAGCTCTGCGCCGCACATCTTCACCCGAGACGAAGGAAACGGTGCGAGATGACGGCGGCGATCCGCAAGGAGCAAGCGCGACGTCATTCTCCGGTCTGTGACTGCCCCGCTTACGACTGGCCGCACCGCGAATACAACGGCCTTTGTCGGGGACCAGGTAAGCCGCTAGGCGTCTGGCCGACGACGGCGGGACATAGGCAGCCCGGGAAGAAGCGCCGGCGCGAAGTCTGGGCATTGCTCAGAAGGTATGGGCTCATGTCCCTAGTGTGCGGAAATTCGCGCGCATAAAAAGGGCAAGCGCGACAAATAGCGGAAGTAGCGAACATGAAAAACAGCGCGAAGCGCGACAAGTGGCAATACTGGCACACATGAAAAACAGCGCGCGAAGCGCGACGGATTTACGAAATTTCGTGACATAAAAAAGCGAGAACCGCGACAAGATGACGGAAATTCGGCACATGAAAAAAGGGCGCTACCTTTCACTACCTTTTCGAACCGCGACGCCCGCTGAGAACAGCGCGAAAACAGCGATCGGTGAATCTAAAGGGGCTGCGACCAGTTTAAACAAATCACAATGCGAACCGCGACAGGGAGACAAAACGGACACCTAAAAAAGGGGGATTTGAGAAATGGCGCAAGCCTGCAAAATTTGCAAACACACTGACCGCCAGGCGATCGACGCCGTTCTCGTCGAGGGCTGGCCATCGCTGCGCGTGATCGGCTCGCAATACGGCGTGAGCAAGGACAGTCTTTTGCGCCATTACCGGGCGCATATACCCGACGACAGCCAGGGCGACGAAGAGCCGGTAGCGCGACAATTGGCCGAAGTAGTCGAACAGAAAAAAGAGCCTATCGATTTGAATAATCAATCGAAATCAAATGGCGGCGCCGAACCGCGACAGAGCAAGCCGGGCGCGGTCGGATCAGTTTTAAAACAAGGAAAAACTACTGAGCCGGAAAAGGTTGACAACGTTTTAAAATCGGGAAAAAACGTTGAACCGGAAGACGCCGAAGCGCGCTATCGGGCATTCATTGAGCATTGGAGCGACCGGATCGGCGTATGGCTGTCCGAACTGGATGGCGAAGGCGACCTGGTCGAGGAGGGCATTAGCCGCGGCGACCTGAAAATCATCGGTAATATCTGTATCCGCACACTGCAACTTAGGGATCGGCTATGTGAAACCGATTAACGCGACTGCTTTAGTCGCTACGGTCAAATCTGCTAGGACCTGTGCTATCGTTGGCGTGTCGCGGTTCATCGCGCGACAATTCGCCGCTTGATAACACGGTGATTTCTGTAATTTAAGGCGACAGGAAATGACACGAAGCGGACCTGATGCTCTATTGTCTGCAACTGCAATGTGTTCTTGAGCTGTTCGATTGCCGCATCGGATTTGGCCTTTAGATCATTTTCGAACCGTTTGATATCTCGCGCGATGAGCCTCTCAAACAACGACTTCCCTACATACCCTAGAACGGCAAGCATCACCGCCTGACCGGTCAGCGCAAGCACAATTGTCTTCAAGGTTTCCATTCTTGTTTACATCCTCTCCAGCTTCTCGTTAAACCACTTTCGGCAGAGGGCGCACCACCATATCCACGGATCGCGGCTCTGAAGGTCCAACGGCGTCTCGCAAATCGGACAGATCCGGCTACGCCAATCCGCGATAAGCAAGTCCGCCGGCGTGGGTTCGTTTGGTTCAGTCATATTCCGATGAATAAAAGCCGGGTTCATCGCCCGGCTTTTCTATTTTCGCAGTGCAACGACCTGCAATCTCACCAACCCCACGCCAATCCGAACTACTCACACCAGGTGGGCGGTTCGGTTATTGATTCCTTTCAGATCGCAGGCTATCGAGTATCTGCTTCCGTTGGTTCTTGCGGTAGCGTTCCATTTCCTTTTGCTCCTCGATAATCGCCTCCGCAAGCGTTTCCGCGAATCGATCAAGCGCATCAGCTGCGAACTCGTTACCGCTTGAATAGCCGCATTTTGTTCCAAGTTCGTGCAGGCGCGCAATGAGTTGATTCTCGATCCGAAGTTTATACTGGGTTTTATCTGACATTGATTTCCAGCTCCTTAGACATAAGGCTTGACTGCGCGCGGCGAATTCTACCTGCGCCATGATCCGCGTTCAACGTTCGCCGCGACGAAAAAGCCGGGCGACGAACCCGGGCATCGCTAATTTCGCAGAAAGTAAGCCAGTAAATGCCATGACACTCTTCGAATTCTCACGCCCTTGAGGTGTCCTCGACAATCGATCGATACGGGCCTCCGGGAGAATTTGTCACCTCAACTTTAATCCGGTACCGGAGTGCTGCGATTCAAATCAAGTGTGTAAGAGCCGAAACGATTGACGTGCTCAGTCAGATACGTGCACCGCCGTGCCGGCGTTTCATTCTCGAATGATCGGTTTCGGTCATGCTTCCTCCTTTCCTGTTGACATTCGACAAATCGTCAAGTACCCTCTGCCTTGTCGATTGTCGAGGGGGCATATGAAAAAGACACAAACCGATTTGTTGCAAGGAACACTTGATCTGTTAGTACTCAAGACGCTTCAGTCCGGGCCGACTCACGGATGGGACATTGCGCAACGCATACAACAGATTTCGAATGATGTACTGCGGGTGGGGCAGGGATCTTTGTACCCGGCGCTGCACCGGCTAGAAGCGCAGGGCTGGATCGCTTCGGAGTGGGGGGCGTCAGAGAACAACCGGAAGGCGAAATATTACAAACTGACCGCCGCAGGGCGGAAACAGTTAGAGGCTGAGACCGAGACCTGGAGACGATTCACCGGCGCGGTAGAACTGATTCTGAAAACGTCCTGAATGGGAGGATATGGCCATGCTTAAGAAGCTGAGACTGCGATTACGGGCGCTCTTCTTCAAGCCTAAAATGGAAGACGAATTGCAAGCGGAACTACAGTTTCACTTGGAGAGAGAGATTGAGGAGAACACCGCTCGCGGAATGACACCTGAGGACGCGCGTTACGCCGCCATTCGCAGTTTTGGCGGCGTCGAGCGGGTAAAAGAAGAAAGCCGGGATGTGCGTGGCGTCCGTCTCTTGGAAGAAGTCTGGCAAGACCTGCACTACGGCGCGCGGATGCTGGTGAAGAGTCCCAGCTTTACGTTAACCGTTATTTTGACGTTGGCGCTCGGCATCGGCGCAAACACTGCGATTTTCAGTGTCGTCAATAAGGCGCTACTAGAGTCACTGCCCTACCCCGACCCGGATCGGATCGTCCAACTCATGCATTTCTCTCCGAGTTGGGCGCTCGGCGAACTCGCAAATACCGCATCAGTTCCCGAGTTCATTGTCTTTCGCGAGCAGCGACAGGTGTTTCAAGAGATTGCCGCATACGATTCCGTTAAGGGCGTCAACCTCATCGGCGCTGAGCCGCCGGAGATCCTCCGCGCCATACATGTTTCCGCAAATTACTTCCGCCTGTTTGGCGCGCCGATTGAGATAGGGCGAGCATTTTCCGCCGACGAAGACCGTCCGGGTGGCCCCCATCTGGTGGTAATCAGTAATGGACTATGGCATCGCCGATTTGGCGGAGACCGCGGGCTGGTAGGCCAATCCCTTTCGCTTGGAGGGGAACCCTATGTGGTCATCGGGGTGCTTGGATCCGGTTTCATGGCGGATTCGTCTGCCGAGATCTTGCTTCCGTTGCAGGCTGACCCCGAAAGTACGAACCCGGCCCATGTCATCCGCGTTGCGGCGCGCCTTAAGCCTGGAGTCATGCTGGCGGAAGCGAAAGCCCAGATGCAGCTTGCGCACGAGATGTTTCGGCTGAAATTTCCAAACTGGAATTCATCCATGATTTCACTTGAGAGCTTCACGGCGGAGCCCTTGGGGGATGTGACAGTTGGGGAAGTGCGGCGCCCTCTATTGGTGCTGCTCGGCGCTGTCGGCTTGGTTCTCCTCATCGCCTGCGCCAATGTGGCGAATCTGCTGATGGCGCGAGCCACCGGCCGGAGGCGCGAAATGGCGATTCGGGCGGCGCTAGGAGCCAGTCGCCAGAGAATCATCTCCCAGACGCTAATCGAGGGTCTCCTGTTGTCGCTGACGGGAGGCGCTCTGGGTCTGCTTCTTGGTTATGCGGGAGTGCGCGCGCTGCTTGGCGTCCGTCCCGCCGATATGCCCCGCATAAGCTCGGCGGTATCGCTTGATTGGCGGGTGCTCGCATTCACGCTGCTCCTTTCTGTCAGTACTGGAATCATATTTGGAATTCTACCCGCCTTCAGCGATGGTTCGAAAATGCAGGCGAGCGCGGCGCTTTGGGAAAGCGGAGCGCGGACTGGATCGGGCCCCCGTCAAAGGAGAGCTCGTTCGATTCTGGTAATTGCGGAGGTGGCGATGGCGCTGATTCTATTGGCGGGCGCCGGGCTGCTCATCCGGACCTTCTGGGCGTTGCGAACCGTTGATCCCGGCTTCGATGCGCATAACGTCCTCACCATGGAGATGTCGCTTTCCGGAACGCCCTTTCAGACCGCGCCGTCCGTGGCTCAACTAATCCGCGAGGCCGAGCGCCGCATAGAGAGCCTGCCTGGAGTGGGCGCTGTGGCCGCCACCTACTCGCTTCCTCTCGAAAACCTGCTCGGTGGGCCAGTCGCAATCGAGGGCCTTCCGAACGATAGCTACGTGACGAGCCTTTGCTATGTATCGCAACGCTATTTCGAAGTATTTCGAATTCCGCTGCTGCATGGGCGGGTTTTTACAGATCGGGACGATGACCAGGCGCCCGCAGTCGCGCTGATCAACCAGGCGATGGCTGAGGGCCGAAGCGAGTACCGGTGGTCTTCCACGTTTCCTTGGCGGAAGGGCGATCCACTAGGAGAGCGGGTCACGGTGGGCAAGGGCCTGGGGACACCCTTTGAAGATCACACCCGGCAGATCATCGGGGTGGTTGGCGAGGTCCGAGACCTAGGGCTGAACCGGAATCCTCCGCCGATGATGTACGTGCCGATTGGGCAGATGACCGACGGCTTCGCGAGAATGATTAGCGGAGATCTTCCGATCCGGTGGGTGATTCAGACCAGAACCGAACGTTACTCGCTCAGAGTCGACATCGAGCGAGAGCTTCGCGCAGCGAGCGGTGGACTGCCTGTAGCGCATATCCGTTCGATGGAGCAAGTGGTTGGGGAGTCCATCGCGCGCAATCGTTTCAGCATGATTCTGCTGACCGTCTTCGCCGGCTTGGCGCTGGTTCTGGGAGTGATCGGGGTATACGGTGTGATGACATACGCGGTGCAACATCGGACCAAGGAAATCGGCATCCGCGTGGCGTTGGGCGCGCGGCCGCAAGATATCCGGAGAATGGTGATGCTGGAAGGCATGCGCCTCGCGTTGATCGGCGTCCTGCTAGGTATTGTCGGCGCCTTGGAGCTTACGCCTTTGATGGCCAGCCTGCTCTATGGCGTGCAGCCGTCGAATCCAACTGTGCTCACGCTAGCCGCTGTTCTGCTGGGCGCGGTGGCGCTATTTGCGGCGTACATCCCCGCTCGCCGGGCCACGCGAGTGGACCCCATGTTGGTTTTGCGCTGGGAATAGGTTAAAGCCAATCCAAGGGAGATCGAAATGTTAATCAAACTGAGGACGCGTCTACGCACGCTATTGCGCAAATCAGAGATGGAACGCGAACCCGACGAGGAACTGCGCTATCACCTCGAACAACAAGCCGAGCAGAACATCCGGCTTGGGATGAGTCCGGAAGAGGTGCGCTACGCCGCTCGCAAGGCTTTCGGCGGGGTGGAAAATGATAAGGGATGGCTATAGCCACAATCCCTTTGATTTTGGCGCCTGGCTTCGTTTTGACGCCGCTGCCGTACAAAAATCAAAATTTCTCCCGAAACCCGATCCGCATCGTTGCCACAGCTTATAGGTTGACGTCCGCCCAGGAGTCAGCGCACAATTTGATTATCAAATAGGTAATCAAGGCCAGTGGCATCATTTTATAAGGGTTATTATCACCGCGATGAAGAAGCGCCGGGTCAACTGGGCTTTCGGTAATCCAGCCTGCACCGCCTGGGAGGTCGAGACGGCTGCTGGGCTACTCGTGGTCCGCCGGAATCACGCGCTGGTACGAGCGGGCGCGCGTTGGCGCCAGGGATGGGATGTCTGGCTCGGCGGGAAATTTGCGGGGGCCCTCAGCAGTCGCACGCTAGGTGACTTGGCTACGCTCTCGCGCAGCGAGCTGCTGGCCGTCTTACGTACTGCCTGTTGCGGCAGGCACCGCGAATTTCAAGACGACCAACCGCGCCTACCATCAGCGAGGCGGGCGGGCGGGGCGCGTCCGAATGCCGGGCGCAGGACTCGCGGTGAGGCCAAACGCGTGCAGATCAGCGCGATGGTCGAGCCGCACACACTGGAGTTGATCGATCAGGAACGGGGCGAAAGTTCACGCGGCCAATATCTCGACTGGTTAGTGCGCCGGCGCCGGCGCCGGCAGTCTGTTTCCTAGTTTTCATTCTCCGCTTTCATTCCCAACTACTTCTGGCGGAGGATACCTATGACATCCCTTCCTTTGAACGGCGTGCGGTTGCGCGTGCGCCTGGTCGAGGTCGAGGTCAGCCGGCTCAAACTCGACCCGGAGAACCCGCGTCTGCATAGCGCCTATCTCACACACGACCTGCCGGCCCGGCCCAATGAGAAACAGATCGCCGCCGTGCTTGAACAATTGCCCGAGTTCCAGGCGCTGCTCGACTCCATCACGCGCAATGACGGCGTCTTTCAGCCGCCGCTCGTCACCCCCGACTTTCGCATACTGGAAGGCAATCGGCGCGTGGCGGCCCTGAGAAGACTTCAGGCCGCCGACGCCAAGAATACTCAGTGGCGGACGGTAACCGTACATCAACTCGGCCTCCGTATCCCAGCGGAACAGGAGCGGGCGCTGCGGGCAAAGTTCCATCTGGATTATGTGGAATTTGAGCGATATGCAAGGGAAGCCAGTCACCAATAGTTTGGCGCGAAACCTCGGATGACCTTCAAGGATGTGGCACTCTTCCTGCTTCGCCGGTTCATAAAAGCTCAGGCAAAGCCCTTTGTGAATTCCCAAACGCTAAAACTGGACTCCCGGAACGCTGAAAACGGATCCGGTCTCACTGGTCGAGCCAGTGACTTATACTTTTGTGATTTCAGTCATACCGGAGGATCACCATCGGGTCTAGCCGCGCCGCTCTCCGCGCAGGAAGGTAGCAGGCGAGTGCGACCACAACGAGTTGTAGCGCGGCGACCAACAACACAGCCCACAAATTGTGCCTCGGGAGTTGTGGGACGGTGGCAACTAGCAGACGCGCGATCGCAATAGTCCCGACAAGACCGATTCCCGCGCCCAGCAAGGCCAAACGCAGGCCCTTACCTATTACGAGCCAGATCACGTCGTGCATTTGTGCACCCAAGGCAACACGGATCCCAATCTCAACTGTGCGCTGAACGACAAAGCCCGACATAACTCCGTAGATGCCAACCGCTGCCAGCATTAGACCAAGGAATGCAAACCCCACCAGGATCGAGCCGATCAGGGAGAACTCGACAAGACTCTGCTCGATAACCTGTTGTGCAGGCTGGAGGGCACGCACAGGTTGATCAGGATCGATTTCGGCTACGGCACGACGCACTGCATTCGCTAACGCCTCGGGCGGAACGGCGCCTCGCAAGGCGATAGCGACTTGACCAGGCGGTCCTTCTTCCCGACTTAGGGGTTCATACATCTGATACTGAGTCTCCGGCTCGCTCCGCAGATTAGCTGCAAAACGCACATCACTGACGACGCCGATGATTTCCCGCCACGAGACCTTAGGATCCAAATGACCGAATCGCTTGCCGACGGCGCTCTCCTCCGGCCAGAAGCGTCGAGCCATCGTCTCGTTAATGATAACTACACCGGAAGTATTGGTTGTATCGGTGGTTGTGAAGTCGCGGCCTTCAATCAGCCTCATTCCCAACGTGTCAAAGTAGCCAGGGCTCACACGGTTAATGGATAAAACCGGGGCTTCACCCCGCGGCGGCGCAGGCAGGCCTTCAGCGAGAAATTCCCCTCTTATCGGAAATCCCCACAAAGGCAGTTTCCACGAAATCGCGGCCTGCTCGATGCCCGGCAGCGCAGCGAGACGTGCTTGCAGCTGCTCGTAATAGGTGCGGCGAGAGTCATTAGAACCGTACTTTTCGTCCGGCAAGTTGACAAAACCTGTCAATAGTTCTTTCACACGCCAGCCGGGATCGGTGTGAGTGAAACGGCGTAGCCCGCTAATGAACATGCCCGCGCTCGTCACCAACACTAATGCTAGCGCTACCTCCGCCACAATCAGCCCGTGGCGCAGTCGCTGGTAAGATCGATGTGCTGTTGTGCCGCGACTGCCTTGCTTTAATGCTTCGTTCATATCCGCACGCGACCCGATCCAGGCTGGCGCCGTGCCAACTGCTATCCCAGTTAGCATAGTAACCAGCACGGCGAAAACCAGGACCGTTGAATCGAGAGGTACAGTGATGCCTATGATCCAGCGTCGGCCAAGCAACGCACTCACCCGGGTCGCCAGGAAGAGGCCGAGTGCTCCGCCAATCGAAACGAGCAGCAGGCTCTCTGTAAGTGACTGACGGATCAGCCGACTGCGTTGTGCACCCAATGCGGCACGGATGACATATTCTCTAGCCCGCACAGCGGTGCGCGCCATCTGTAGGTTGGCGAGATTGACACATGCGATGAGCAACACAAACCCGGAAAGCCCCAGTGCAAACTGTGAGATGTTGCGGCCAACATCGCTAGTAGTCGATCCTTTCAGCGGAACAACTCTCAGGCCGCTGTTGGGATCAGAATGTTCCCGGGCGAGCCGAGCGGCGATAGCGCTCATTTCGGCCTGAGCCTGCGCTTGTGATATACCGGGCTTTAGGCGCGCGAGCGCGCCAACCCAATTAACTTTGCGTTCCTGACGTTGGTCATATGTAAAGGCGATGGGCCGCCACGCACTTACCCTGCCCCACAGGAGTGGGTGATCGAAGTCCGCGGGCATGACGCCAAGCACAGTGACGGATTCACCGTTGAGCCGCAGATTACGTCCGACAATATTTGGATCACCGGCGAACCGGCTGCGCCAGAAATCATGACTGAGGACGACGACCTGATTTCGACCCGGTCGGTCTTCCTCTGCAGTGAAGACTCTACCTAGTAGGGGCTGCACTCCCAACACTGAGAAAAAATCGGCGGATACGACCATACCGCTCACCGGCTCTGGCGGTTGGCCGGACTCGGCGAGATCAAATCCCGCCTGAGTGAAGGCGGCCAT
>Ga0066905_100000626_pt1 | contig 10425 bp, 8 predicted proteins | sample PanSoiMetaPlot36_FD_67483 | JGI IMG/M metagenome (GOLD analysis project Ga0066905, IMG submission 67483) | Tropical forest soil microbial communities from Panama analyzed to predict greenhouse gas emissions - Panama Soil Plot 36 (version 2) | ecosystem: Environmental > Terrestrial > Soil >... | reverse complement strand
GCCACAGGACCACCCCGCGAGGGTGAGGACATGCCACCCCCGAACCCGCTCCACTGCCCGCAGGCGGCACCGTCGGTGCCCTGCAACTGGAGGTGGCCATGGTCGTTGCCGACGTCGACCTTGGGGACCTGATCTGGACCACGATCTGGATCTTCTTCCTGATCCTGTTCATCTGGGTCTTCATCATGATCATCAGCGACCTGTTCCGGGACCACAAGCTGTCGGGGTGGGCGAAGGCGGCCTGGGTGGTCGCCCTGATCATCTTCCCGCTGATCGGATCCCTCGTGTACCTCATCGCCCGTGGTCAGGGCATGGCGGAACGGTCCGCGGCCCAGCAGCAGCAGGTCCAGGCCCAGTTCGACGACTACATCCGCTCGGCCGCCGGGTCGGGTGGCGGCGGAATGGCCGACGAGCTGGCGCGACTGGCGGACCTGCGTGACAAGGGCACGATCTCGGAGGCCGAGTTCCAGACGATGAAGGCCAGGATCGTGGGCGGCACCGGTACTGCCGGTGCCGGTGCCGGTGCCGGCACCGGAACGACCACGGTGTCCGGATCCATGGGAACGGACACCGGGATGACCGGTGCGTCCACCGGGCTCGGGGACGACACGTCGCCCTAGTGGGTGCCGGGGACCCAGGCTCGGCACGTGCCCGGCACACCCGTGCCGGGCACGTGCGCGTGGGAACCCCAGCGGCTGAGCGAGGCCTTTCCCGGTGACCGAGACACCACCCGAGACCGCGGAGCCCCAGGAGCCCGAGGCGGGCGGCACCAGCCGGCGCGAGCGGCGGTTCGAGGTCGTCGCCACCGTTCTCCTGGCGCTGACGGCGCTGGCCACCGCCTGGAGCGGCTACCAGGCCGCGCTGTGGGACGGGGTCCAGTCGAGCAACTACACGCAGGCGTCCGCGGCCCGCACCGAGGCGTCGCAGAACCACACCGAGGCCAACCAGTTCAGGCTCGGCGACCTCAGCGTGTTCGAGAACTACGTCGACGCCACGGTCAGCGGCGACACACGGCTGGCCGACTTCTACCGGCGGCGGTTCCGCGACGAGTTCGAGCCTGCCTACGAGGCGTGGATCGCCCTCGACCCGTTCTCGAACCCCGACGCCCCGGCGAGCCCCCTGGCGATGCCCGAGTACCACCTCGCCGACGACCGGGAGGCGGAAGAGCTCAACGCCCGCGCCGAGGCGAAGTTCAACGAGGGCGAGGACGCGAACCGGTACTCCGACACCTACACCGCCGCGACCCTGTTCTTCGCGGCGGCGCTGTTCTTCGCCGCCATCTCCGAGCGCTTCACCTACCGGCGTGCCCGCGCCGCGCTCCTCGGCATGGCGGCCCTGGGGCTGATCGGCGGGACCGTGCTCATGGTCACCCAGCCGGTGACGACCGGCTGAGCGTGGTCACCTTCGACTCAACGGCGCGAGACGCGGCGAGCGGTGCGCCGGGATGTGCGCCGGGCGACCCTACGAGATCCGAACATCGCTTCCTCCAGGTTGTTGTCCAGCGTGGCGTGCGAAGCGCGGCGATGCCGGTCAGGCCCCCGCGGTCTCCATGACGTGGAGATCCGCGGCCTCGTCGGCCGACATCAGCCCGATCGCCACCAGGTCGAGGGGGCTGATGAACCCGTCGCTGATGCGGAAGCCGCCGGCGCGGGCGATCGCATCCCGGAGCGGCACCGCCCAGTGGTGCTCCAACAGGAGCAGGGCGGCGGCGGAGTCGTTGGGGATGTCCTCCAGGACGTCCCACGCGTCCTCCTCGGAGAAGACTTCGACGCCGTCGGCCCCCGCCTCGGCGCCCGCGACCGCTCCGGCCTCCATGCCCTCCTCGCCCTCGATGCCGAGGCCGATCAGCGCACCGACCTTGGTGCCCAGCTCGATCGCCTCGTCGGTCGAGAGGTTGCTGAGGTGCTCCACCTCGAGCTCGCCCTCGGCGTCCTTGTACACGACCAGCGAGTCGATCACCCGTACGGTGTCGCTCTCGCGTAGCCGTTCCAGCTCGGCGATGATCTCGCCGTGGAAGTCGGGTTCACGGAAGCCCAACACGATGAGCTGAACAGGTCCGATTGCCATGGTCTCGCTCCCTTGCTCGATCTCCTCGCGTCGATCCAACGGTATTGACGGGCAATCCCCAGCGCATCACCCCGACGGAATGAAAGCCGCGCCAGGCGGGGGGGCGACCGCCGGCTTTCCCCCGTAGGGGGTGATGCGCACATGCCTCCGCCAGCCAGAGAATGCCGTGTGCCGAAGCACGGAGGTCGACGATGACGATGCCTGCCGATCCGCGCGCGGTCGTGCGAAGCCCGGACTACATCAGGCTCCTGGTGCTCGCCGCCCTCATCGGGGCGCCGATCGCAGCCGCTGCGTGGGGTTTTCTCTGGTTGGTCGGCGAGGCGCAGGAGTGGCTCTATACCGACCTACCCAACGGGCTCGGCTTCGACGATCAGCCCACGTGGTGGCCACTCCCCCTACTGGCGCTCGCCGGCATACTGGTTGCCCTGACGATCCGGTACCTCCCGGGCCACGGCGGCGAATCGCCGGCCGAGGGGTTCCATGCCGGTGGCCCACCACCGACGCCCATCGAGCTGCCGGGCATCTTCATCGCTGCGCTGACCGGCCTCGCCCTGGGGGCAGTGATCGGGCCCGAGGCGCCACTCATCGCGCTGGGCGCCGGGCTCGGGGTCTGCGCCGTGCGGCTTGCCCGCCGGGACGCGCCCGAGACGACGTTGACGGTCGTGGCCGCGGCAGGGAGCTTTGCCGCGTTCAGCACGCTCGTGGGCTCGCCCCTCATCGCCGCGTTCATCCTGATGGAGGCAATCGGCCTGGGGGGACCGATGCTCGGGACAGTGTTGGTCCCGGGCCTGGTGGCGGCAGGCATCGGGACCCTGATCTTCGTGGGCCTGGACTCCCTGACCGGGCTCGGGAAGTTCTCACTGGCGATACCCGACCTTCCCGCCGCAGGGACGCCAACGATCGCCGAGTTCGGTTGGGCCATCGCCATCGGGGTGGTCGCCGCTCCGGTCGGCCTTGGCATCCGGAAGCTCGCCCGTTCGCTGCAGCCTCATGTCGAACGCCGGATCTTGATGCTCACGCCGGTCGCCGGACTGGCCATCGCCGGATTGGCGATCGCCTTCGGCCAGGTCAGCGACAAGAGCTCCTCCCTGGTGCTGTTCTCTGGGCAGGATGCACTCGGGCCGTTCCTCGACGATGCGGCGAGTTATTCCATCGGAGCGCTCGTCCTGTTGCTCGTGTGCAAGACCCTCGCCTATGGAGTCTCGCTCAGCAGCTTCAGAGGAGGTCCCATCTTCCCGGCGCTGTTCGTGGGAGCCGTCGGGGGCGTCGCGCTGTCCCACTTGCCGGGCCTTGATCCCGTGGCCGGCGCCGCTATGGGCATGGGGGCGATGGTCGTCGTGATGCTGGGACTGCCGTTGAGCGCGGTCTTGCTCGCCACGCTGTTGCTGGGGTCGGACGGCTTGGACGTGACACCGCTCGTGATCATCGCGGTCGCGATCGCGTACGTCGCGACGGAGAGACTGGTCCCAGCCCCTGCCGCGTCGGCAGCGCCCGCGGCTCCTGCGCCCGCCCAGGAGGCGGCGTCAGCCCGTCAATCCCCGGTGGCGGGGTAGCCCGGACGCGGCACCTACTCGCGCGCCATCATCGCAATCGCTTCCTTCTCCAGGTCGATGAACGGCTCACCGGAGACGTCGACGATCGCCTGCTTGATCCTGCCGCCGGTGAACGCGTAGGGGCTGGTGCCCGGATAGTCGTCGGTGATCGGCTCGGCCGGGTCCCGCCCGACGTTCAGGCCCTCGCCCACGAGGGAGAAGTTGCCGGGCTGCGTCATGATCTGCCCTTCGCCGACCTTCTCGTCGTTGATGAACAGCGACAGCGTGCCGGTCGTCGGCAGCCCGTCGCTCTCCTTCACGAACTCGGCGGACAGCACGGCCTCCCCGGTCGGAATCTCCTTGGTCGACTCGACGGTCTGCACGTTGGTGCCGACGAAGTTGTAGACGTAGCGCAGCTTGCGGTCCTTCACGTAGAGCGCATGACCGCCGAACCGTGCCCCGTGGGAGAACAGCACGCCGGCGGCGTCCTCGGACTCGACGTCCACCCCGACCGCGATGGTGTAGCTGCGGTTGCGGATGTTGACCGCCGCCGACTCGGGAACCTCGGCGGCATCCGGGTAGTAGACGTAGCGGTCTCTCGGCGGCGCCACCTGCGGCCGGCTGGGATCGGCCAGAACCTCCACTGCGGTCCGGTCCAGGAGCGGCAGGCCGTGGTACTTGCCCGCCTCGTGGAACCACAGGTTGACCAGCTCCTGCACCCTCTCGGGGTGCTCGGCAGCCAGGTCGTGGCTCTCTGTCGGATCGGCCTCGGTGTCGTACAACTCCCAGCGGTCCCGGTCGAAGTGCCCCCAACCGGAGATCGTCGGATGCACGCTCACCGCCTTCCATCCCTTGTGCCAGATCGCGCGGGAGCCGAGCATCGAGAAGAACCCGGTTTCCTTCGGCGTGGGGACGTCGTCGCCCTCGAACGTCGAGCGGAAGCTGACGCCCTCGAGCGGGACCTGCGGGTAGCCCTTGACGACCTCGGGCATCTCGACGCCGAGGAGGTCGTACATGGTCGGCACGATGTCGGTCGCGTGGAGGAACTGGTGCCGGAGCTCACCCCGGGCGTCGATGCCCCGGGGCCAGGAGACCACCATCGGGTCGGCGACCCCGCCCTCGAAGTTGTAGCGCTTCCACATCTTGAACGGCGTGTTGAACGCCCACGCCCATCCCACCGGGTAATGGTTGTACGTCGCAGGTGACCCGAGGTCGTCGAGGTACCGCAGGTTGTCCTCGATGTCGTCGGGGATGCCGTTGAAGAACTTGTTCTCGTTGACCGAGCCGTTCGGCCCACCTTCGCCGCTCGCCCCGTTGTCGGAGACGAAGACCACGATGGTGTTCTCGCGCTCGCCCGACTGCTCGAGGAAGTCGAGGAGCCGGCCGATCTCGTGGTCGGTGTGGCTGAGGAAGCCCGCGTACACCTCCGCCATGCGCGCGAACAGCCGTTGCTCGTCGGCGGAGAGGGAATCCCACGGCCGCACGACGTCGACCGGGGTCCAGGGCTTCCCGTCGACGCTCGTCTCCTCGGCGTACGGGTTGAGCGGCGAGAGCTCGGCGTCCGCGGGAAAGATGCCCAGCTGCTTCTGCCGCTCGAACACGAGTTCCCGATAGCGCTCGTAGCCCATGTCGAAGCGGCCCCGGTACTTCTCGATCCACTCCTTCGAGGCATGGTGCGGGGCATGGGTCGCGCCGGGGCAGAAGTACATGAAGAACGGCTTGTCGGGCGCGATGACCCTTGCGTCCGTGATGAACCGGATCGCCTGGTCGGTGAGGTCGGTCGTGAGGTGGTAACCCTCCTCCGGCGTCGCCGGTTGGTCGACCGGGTGGTTGTCGTAGACGAGGTCCGGGTACCACTGGTTGGTCTCGCCGCCGAGGAACCCGTAGTAGCGCTCGAACCCGCGGCCGATCGGCCAGTTGCGCTTCGTGGACGCCATGTTCATCTCGTCGGCCGCGACCAGGTGCCACTTGCCGAGCATGTAGGTGTTCCAGCCGCGCTCCCCCAGGACCTCGGCGATCGTGGCGCACTCGAACGGGATGTGGCCGTTGGCGTTGGGGAAGCCGCTCGTGGCCTCGGCGATGCAGGCCATCCCGTTGGTGGTGTGGTTGCGGCCCGTGAGCAGGGAGGAACGCGTCGGCGAGCAGAGCGCCGTGGTGTGCCAGTTGGTGTACGTGAGCCCGCTGGCGGCCAGACGATTGATGTTGGGGGTCTCGATCAGGCCGCCCCACGGCTCCATCGCCGAGTACCCGACGTCGTCGAGCACGATGTAGAGGACGTTGGGCGCGCCGTCCGGCGCCACCGGCTGGAGGTAAGGCTCCCAGTCCGGCACCGAATCACGGTCGTCGACGTTGATGGTGCCCCGGAACGGCTTGGTCATCGTCACTCCTCGCGCGTTCGGGCGGCGACCCTCGGCGCCGCCATCTCGCCGATGATCGCGGGCCCGGGGCGGGACGGCATCACGCCGACGGGGTGAATCCGACACCCGCCATTGGGCGCGTCAGGCTGCGTCGTCGATGCGCAGGGAGAACCGAGCGGTGAACGGCGTGCCGGGCGACGCGAGCTCGTAGCCGCCGTCGACGAGGGCATTGACGGGCGCGGTCATCGGTTCGAGGCAGACGCTCTCGGACCCCGGCGGCGTGAACACCTGGGCGTGGTGATAGCCGTCCCCGACCTCGACGACGATGCGGCGCCGCTCGCCCGCCAGCGCCATCGTCCGGTCGTCACCGAGCTCGTAGAGGTCGTCGAAGGTGCGCGCCCCGAGCGGCTCGTCCTCGGCCGGCTCGGCGCGGGCCCGCCCGGTCGGGAGCTGGCGGTCGTCGAGCTCGAGGTGCCGGCGCTCGGGCAGGCGGAGGCGGACGTCTGCCCTCCGTTCACCGGGCAGGCACAGGTAGGGGTGGTACCCGAACGAGATCGGCACCGGGCGGTCCCCGGTCGGCACCAAGGTCGTGTCGATCCGGAGCCTCGCCGCATCGACGGTCGCCTCGATGCGAAGCACGTGGGGGAACGGGAACGACGCCAGCAGGTCGGGATGGGCACCGAAGTCGAAGGTGGCCGTCAGGGAATCCCCGCTCGGCGCGGACACGTCCCAACCGGGCCGCGCAGTCATCGTGCCGTGGATCGGGAGGCCGCGCTCGTCGGTGGTGAGGTCGAGGCCGTCGAGGTTCACCGCCACCCCGCCGACCTCGTAGCGACGCGAGCCCAGGCGGTTGGCCCAGGGTGCCAGGAGAGGCAGGCCCGTGACCCTCCCGGCGCGGTAGCCGTCGAGGCCGCCCGGCAGTGCGAGCAGGTCCTCGCCGAGGTGGCGGAGCGCGCTCCCGAGCATCCCCAGCTGGGGCAGGAAGGTCGCAGCCAGGGGGCCGGACGAGATCGTCACCCCGGCGCCGGGATCGGTGGTCGTCGACATCGCGGAGTCATTGGACCATCACGCCGACGCGGAGCCAAGGATCCGGCCGCCATTTCATCCCTTTGGGGGGACGTCCGCGCACCAGGCAAGACATACCGTCATCGCGGCAACGAAACCAGGAGGGATCATGGCGTCACCTCCCAGCGATGCGGCGTCGGACCCTGCGGGCGGGCAGGGCCGGCGCCCACACGTGCTCGTGCTCGGGGGCGGCTTCGGTGGCGTGGGCGCGGCCCGGAAGCTCAAGGGGGCGGAGGCGGACGTCACGGTGGTCGACAGGAACGACTACCACACGTTCCAGCCCCTCCTGTACCAGGTCGCCACCGACGTGCTCGAGACCTCCGCGTGCGGCCATCCCCTGCGCGACCTGTTCCACGACCAGCCGAACGCGACCGTCCACGAGGCCGCCGTCACCGGCATCGACCTCGCCGCACGCGAGGTGCAGTTCGCCGAAATGGCACCCCTGACCTACGACTACCTGGTCCTCGGCCTTGGTGCCGGGGTCAACTTCTTCGGCGTCGACGGGGCGAACGAGCACGCGTTCCCGATGTACACGCTCGCCGACGCCGTGCGCCTCAAGGAGCACGTCCTGCGCAAGTGGGAGGCGACGGACCGGGATCCTGCCCTGGTCGACGACGGCGCCGTCAATGTGGTGGTGGTGGGCGGCGGGCCGACGGGCATCGAGAGCGCGGGGGCGCTCGCCGAGCTGTACCGCAGCAACTTCGCCAAGGACTACCGCGGGATCCCGCAGGACAAGGCGCGCATCGTGCTCGTCGAGGCGGGCCCGGCCCTCCTGTCCATGTTCAAGCCCAGCATCCAGTCCTATGCCAAGAAGGCGCTCGAGGACCGGGGGGTCGAGGTGCTGCTGGGTGAGGTGGTCGCCTCGGTCGAACCGACGCGGGTCACCATGAAGTCCGGGCAGGTGATCGAGGCGCACACGCTCATCTGGGGTGCCGGCCTCCAGGCGAGCCCGATAGGCGAGATGCTCGGCGTCGACCTGCAGCACGGCAACCGCGTCCCGACCGAGCCCGACCTCAGCATCCCCGGGCATCCCGAGGCATTCGCGGTCGGCGACATCGCCTGGATCACCGACGGGACGACGGACGACGTGCTCCCGCAGCTCGGGTCGGTCGCGCTCCAGGCCGGCGAGCGCGCCGGCGAGAACATCGCCCGCCTGCTGGACGGCAAGGGCACCGAGCCGTTCCGGTACCACGACAAGGGCACGATGGCCACGATCGGTCGCGGCGCGGGCGTGGTGCAGACGCGTGGCGGCCACACGCTCAAGGGCAAGGCGGCGTTCTTCGCCTGGGGCGGGGTGCACCTGGCGCTCCTGTCCACCGGCGAGGACCGGACCAAGGCGGTCATGGACTGGACCTGGGCGGGGTTCACGCACGAGCGGGCCAGTCGGATCTCCGTGAGATCGGATCGGGACGAAGCAAGCGACTGAGCGAGCGAGGGAGAGGAGCCGACCATGGCGACACCCGACGGCAGGGCTGGCCCGACACAGCAGCCCGCCGACGTCCTGGTGGTCTTCGGGATCACCGGCGACCTGGCCAAGGTGATGACGTTCAGGTCGCTCTACCGGCTCGAGCGACGAGGGCTGCTGACATGCCCGATCGTCGGGGTCGCCGTCGACGACCTGACGGAGGCCCAGCTGCGCGAGCGGGCGCACGATGCCATCGAGGCGACCGGTGAGCAGCTCGACCCCCAGGTGTTCGACCGGTTCGCGGACCGCCTCACCTACGTTCAGGGCGACTTCGCCGACCCCGCCACCTACGAGCGCGTCGGCACCGCCATCAAGGGCACGGAGCGGCCGGTCTTCTACCTGGAGATCCCGCCGTTCCTGTTCGGCACCGTGGTCAAGGGGCTGGCCGACGCCGGGCTGACCGGCACGGCGCGGGTGGTGGTCGAGAAGCCGTTCGGGCACGACCAGGACTCGGCCCGGGCGCTCGCCGACGAGCTCCACCAGTACCTCGACGAGTCGCAGATCTACCGGATCGACCACTTCCTCGGCTACATGGGCGTCGAGGAGCTGCTCTACCTCCGGTTCGCCAACGCGATGCTCGAGCCGGTCTGGAACCGGAACAGCCTCGAGTGCGTGCAGATCACCATGGCGGAGAGCTTCGGGGTCGAGGACCGGGGCCACTTCTACGACCCGGTGGGTGCCCTGCGCGACGTCGTCGTCAACCACCTCCTGCAGGTCCTCGCGGCCACCGCCATGGACGCGCCCGCCGGCGGCGACCCCTCGACGATCAAGGACGCGGAGCTCGCCGTGTTCCGCGCCGTCAACACCGCCGACCCGGCGAACTACGTGCGCGGCCAGTACGACGGCTACCTCGACACGCCCGGTGTCGCCCCGGACTCCACCACCGAGACGTACGCCGCGCTGCGCCTCGACATCGACAACTGGCGCTGGTCGGGCGTCCCGTTCTTCATCCGCACGGGGAAGCACCTGGCCGCCACACAGACCGAGATGAGGCTGGTGTTCAAGCGCCCGCCGCGCCTCGGGTTCGGCCTCAAGGGCGACCGCCGGCCGGAGCCCGACCAGCTCGTCGTCAAGCTCTTCTCCACGACGGGGATCCGGCTGGTGCTCGATGCCCGGCGTGCCGATGCGCCCGGGCCGAAGGCCATCGACCTCGACATGGAGTTCGCCGAGCAGGGAGGCGAGGGCCCGACCCCGTACGAGGTCCTGCTCCACGCGGCGATGACGGGGCTGAGCACCCGTTTCACCAGGCAGGACGGGGTCGAGGAGCAGTGGCGGATCATGCAGCCGCTGCTCGATGCGCCGCCCCCGGTGCACCCCTATCCGCAGGGGTCCTGGGGCCCGGCGGCGGCCGACCGGCTGGTGGCGGGCCACACCCGCTGGCACGAACCGTGGCTGGCGTCATGAGCGCGGTCGCCAACTCCGCCCGGGAGACCCGCCAGAGCGCGGCGATGCCGTCGCCGTTCCCGGCGATCGAGGACTACGCCTTCCTGTCCGACTGCCACACCGGGGCGCTGGTCGCCCCCGACGGCGGGGTCGGGTGGCTGTGCGTGCCGCGCTTCGATGCCCCCAGCGTGTTCGGCACGCTGCTCGATCGCGAGGCGGGCTACTTCCGGTTGGCGCCGTTCGGCATCAACGTGCCGACGATGCGCGTGTACGAGCCGGGCACCAACATCGTGGCCACCACATGGAACGCGCCCGGGGGCTGGGTCGTCGTGCGCGACGCGCTGACGATGGGGGCGCGCCAGGGCGAGGACGAGGTCACCCCGCACACCCGGCCGCCGGCCGACGACGACGCCGACCACACGCTGGTGCGGGTGGTCGAGTGCATCGGCGGGGAGGTCGAGATCGAGCTGGTCTGCGAGCCGGTGTTCGACTACGGCCGCACGGCGGCCGCGTGGACGATGGCCGACGACGGCCGCCACACGGCGGACGCCTCCGG